>QWCQ01000069.1_pt1 | contig 110550 bp, 110 predicted proteins | sample 1972701 | NCBI WGS metagenome assembly QWCQ01 (sample SAMN09866704, study PRJNA288562) | Human gut metagenome isolate pre4_stool, whole genome shotgun sequencing...
CCTGAGCCAGGATCAAACTCTCCATGATAGTTTGATTGCTCATTTGTTGCCTTGTTGCCAAGGACTTTTTGTAATTGACTCGGGTCTGTATATCAGACCTGCACATTGGCGTTAATTCACTGCATTGTTCAGTTTTCAAAGAACCGCGTCGCTTCATGCGACTTGATTATAATAGCATCTCTTTTTCTTGGTGTCAAGTCTTTTCTGCACCTTTTTTTGAAATTGTCAGAAATGCTCTGCACCAACCGAATTGTTGATGCTTAAGTATCATATCACGCGAAATATACGTTGTCAAGAAACAGTCAGTATTTGCTCGCCATTTTATTACATATAAAAAGATGCCCATATGGGCATCTTTTTTATATGTATCTCTTAGAAATATCGCAACCAAATGTATACTTGTCCGACAAATACAGTAAATAGCATCATCGGAAAACCGACTATAAAGTATTTTTTAAAACTCACATCGTAGCCGTTCTGCGCTGCCAAGGCCGCAATAATAACCCCCGGCGAAGAGCCAATGATCGTGCCGTTACCGCCATAACAAGCACCGATGGAAAGCGACCACCACAAGACATTGGGATCCATTCCCATAACGTTTTCCATTTCCTTAATGATAGGAATCATGGTCGCGGTAAACGGAATGTTGTCCACAAAAGCGGACGCTAGGGCACTGATCCAGAGAATCAGCGAAGATGTCATTTCGATATCCCCCTGCGTCTGTTCTACTGCCCATTTCGCGACCCAACCGATAACACCGGTAGCCTCAATACCGCCGACAAGAACAAAGAGACCGATAAAGAAGAAGATGGTACTCCAATCCACACCACTCAACGCTTCCTCCGGAGTCTCGCCCGTAAAAACCATCATGGCAATTGCACCGGTAAGAGCAATCGTCGCCGTTTCGAATCCGATCAGGTTGTGGATCGCAAAACCGAATACGGTTAACACCAAGACGGTTAACGAAATATGGAATAATCGCCAATCGGCGATCTGTTTTTTCGGATCCAGTTTGTCTAAAAGCGATTTTTCAAAAGGTTCATGTTTAAGTTCTTTATGAAAAATAAGCAGTAAAGAAGGTACACAGAGAAGCAGTACTAATACAGCGATCGGACCGGTATTGGTAACAAAGTCCATAAATGTTAGTCCGACAGCGCTGCCGATCATGACGTTCGGCGGGTCGCCTACCATAGTTCCTGTACCGCCGATATTGGAAGCCAGAATTTCCATGATCAGAAAAGGATAGGCATTAAGACGCAAGAACTTTGTTAACGAAATAGTGATCGGCGCGATTAAGAGTACCGCTGTAACAACATCCAAGAACGCTGCCGAAATCGCTGTCAAAAATGCAAACATCAACATCAGCAGCAGCGAACGGCCTTGTGTCAATTTGACGGCCCAAATGGCGAACGCTTCGAACATCCCTGTTTTTTTAACGACAGCAACGATCATCATCATCCCGATTAAAAGACCGAGTGTATTGAAGTCTATAAAACGGGTGATCGCCATTTCCTGCGTGACAAAGCCCACCAAAATCATTGTCATGCCGCCGACCAGTGAAACAATTGTTCGCGGCCACTTCTCCGTCATGATTACAGCGTAAGTTATCACAAATATTAAGATCGACACTGTAAACGCACTAAACACTCCGCCTCAACCCCTCATGATAATATTTTATGATATTATTAAAAATATTTTCATCTAATACCATGCACGTCTTATATTGTATAATTTAACGATTGAACTGTCAACGGAAACAGGCCAATTGCCTATTATCAGTAGACAATAATTACCCATAAGCAAAAAGCCTCTGCTAAGCAGAGGCTTGATGTGGTGATCCATCCGCGACTCGAACGCGGGACGCCCTGATTAAAAGTCAGGTGCTCTACCAACTGAGCTAATGGATCATACTGGCAGGGGTAGGTGGATTCGAACCACCGTGTGACGGAGTCAAAGTCCGTTGCCTTACCGCTTGGCGATACCCCTGTGGGGTGAGTAGTGGGAGTCGAACCCACGCATAACGGAGCCACAATCCGCCGTGTTAACCACTTCACCATACCCACCATGCCCGAATAAATCGGAACAGTTAATAGTTTACCATCTTGTTTGGTTACTGTCAATATTTATTTAGAATCGGCCATCGGCGGTACCTCCCCCGTTGTCAGGTGACGTACAAATTCCGGCAGCACAAATGCAGCTTTACCGACTTCTGTATTGTAGTAACGACAATTCGGCAAATTAGGAGTTCTCCATTCCACCGCCAAAGGGTCCCGCGTTTTGGCCCCCAACGTAAACGAATGGTAGCCGCTGGGATACAGCGGAACCGGCGCCGTATATAAACGGGTCACAGGAAAACTCTTTGCCACCGCCTGTTGAACATTCCAAATTAAGCGTTGATGAAAAAATGGCGATTCTGTTTGTTGCACCATAATGCCGTCCGCTTTTAAAGCCCGTGCACAGGCGGCATAAAATTCGGCGGTAAACAAACCCTCCCCGGGTCCTATAGGATCCGAACAGTCGACAATAATCACATCATACGCATTCTCTGCCGCTTCCACTTTGGCAACTCCGTCGCCAACGGTAACGGTTAAGCGCGGGTCATCTTGCAATAAAGAGACAGCAATCTCGGGCAAATATTTTTTAGCAACGGCAATTACAGCGGGGTCAATCTCGACCATTTCCACCGACTCGACGGTAGCATGACGCAATACTTCCCGCGCTGTACCACCATCACCGCCGCCCACAATCAGGATGCGACGCGGATCCGGATGCAGGCACAAAGGAACATGGGTAATCATTTCACTATACACCCACTCATCGGCGATGGAGGTTTGAAAAATTCCGTCTAAAATCAGCATACGGCCAAATTGCATACTGTCGGCCACGACAATATGCTGAAATTCAGACTGCTCCTCATGTAAAATTTCCCGTGCCGCAAGGGATAGTTTGACGAACGGACTTTGCTCTTCTGTGACCCACGCAGTTTGCGTTGTCGCCATCTTACGCCTCCCTATCGATTTCACCTTCTGCGGAATCCAACGCCTCCTCTTCCGCCTCTTGTACTGCTTCCGGTTCCGTTTCTTCTGCATCGGTAACGGTGAAAAGTTCTTCCTCGCTATTTTCTTCCACCTCGGACACAGCTTCATAGTTTGCCATGGCTTGGGAGGGATCCGCTACCATGGTGTCCACCAACGCTAATTGTGATTCGAGCAGCGAGCGTAATTTTGCACGAAAAACGCTGATGTCGGCCATGATTTGATTATATTGCTCCTGTGCGCTGCGTAATGAGTCTGCCGTATCACGGAGCATTTGCTCTTTCTCGGTCTCCGCTTTAGCAATGATCAATTCCGCCTCTTTACGTGCATTGACTTTGACATTCTCCGCTGTTTCCTGCGCCATCATCAACGTAGACGTCATGGTCGTTTCCATCGTTTCATAATTTTTCAATTTCGTGCGCAACATATCGGTTTCTTCTTCCATCTCCCGATGTTCACGATAAATTTTCTCATAGTCGTTTACGACTTCTTCCAGAAACTGTTCGACTTCTTCCTGAGCATAGCCGCGCAGGCCTTTGGAAAAAGTTTTATTATGAATATCCATCGGTGTTAACATTTGGTTTCCTCCCGTTACTGATATCGTTCCAAACGCAAACCGGTCCGCCCCTTACGACTGATACCGGTAATCTCTGCCACGACCAAACGACCACGCCCTCGTACTGAAATAACGTCGCCCTGTGCGACAATTTGTGCAGGCCCTTTGGCCCGTTGCCAATTGACTTGTACTTTTTCCGCACTAATGGCCGCTACCATTTTGGCGCGTGACATACCATAACCGGCAGCTCCGATCGCATCAAGACGCAACGAAGCAACCGTCGTACGGACTTCTTTTACTTTTTCTATTTTGGGAACCAGGTCGGTCAGCGGAATCTCTCGTGGCGTTACATTGACCATGGCAATCTTTTGCCAGTTTTGCAGCAGATACTGCACAATCGCGCGATCAACCACCACCTGCGCGCACGTCGGCTGCATTAAAATATCGCCGAACACTTCCCGTTCCAACCCCAGCCCCATTAGTGCTCCCAGCACATCACGGTGACCAAGCAGCCGAAAACGCGGATCCCAGCTTGCTTCCACAGCACTCAGATTCCAATCTATTTTACCGGCGAATTCCGGTCGGAAGAATGCGATTTTAATACGTTCCGCGCCATGATATCCACCGTTTTCCTCAACTTCCAAGCCGGGAAAGTGCGCGCGAATCGTGGTCGCGATCTGGCCGGCATACGGACTGACAAAATCACTGACGGCAAGCGGTCGGCGCGTCCGTACCTGATCCGCCAAATCCAAAAGCCGATTGGCTAATTCTCCATTGCCCGATCCGCTGAAATAGCGACTAATCTTTTCGCGTTCATTCATGCGTCTGCTCCAACTCCCGATCACGCTCATAGCAGGCTACAACGCCCTCGATTAAAGCCGAACGCAAACCGTTGCGTTCCATCGCCTGGATACCCGCAATCGTAGTGCCTCCGGGAGATGTTACCTGATCCCGCAAAATAGCCGGGTGAGTATTGCTCGTCAGTTGCATTTTTGCCGCGCCGAATAATGTCTGCGCGGCGGCTTTAATCGCCAGCTTGCGCGGCAAGCCGATTCGCACGCCCGCATCCGCCAACGCATCCATAATGACATAAACATACGCCGGTCCCGCACCTGCCAAAGCCATCATCGCGGTCAATTCCGCTTCGCTAACGACAATCGTTTCACCCAGCGCGGCAAAAATCGATTCTACCAGTGCTACATCATTTTCTGCTGCCTCTTCCGCCGGTGCAATGGAAATCATTCCCGCTGCCACATCAGCCGGCGTATTCGGCATCACACGTACGAAGGACAGATTTGTTGCGCTCCATTCGTGAAGCTTCGCAAGCGTCGTTCCCGCGGCAATCGACACGATGATACCCTGCGATTTCGCTGCTGCAAGTTCCGACAATACTTCTTTCACCTTGTACGGCTTGACCGCGATAATCACCACATCGCAGACCGCAAGTGCCGACCAATCCGCTCTGTTGACACCGTAGCGTTCCGCCACGTCCTGTGTTTTGGCAGGAGTATGCTCCCGCACGTAAATATCATCAGCTGCGATGACCTTACCGGCTAAAATACCACGTAAAATCGCGCCGCCCATAGCGCCGACGCCAATGATTCCCAGTTTTGTCATTGCTGACGACTGCCCCAGGTAGGCGCTACGTCAGCGCCTAAATTTGGAGTAGTCGTGTAGGTATAATTTTCCGTATCCACTGTCATGTTGTTCGGTACAGCGAGGAAAATGGCATTGCTGACTTGTTCGATATGACCTTCGAGTGCGTAAGTAACGCCGCTGACGAAGTCAATTAAACGACGACCGACTTCATCTTCCGTTTTTTCCAAGTTAATGACCACCGGACGATACGATTTCAAATGATCGGCAATCTTTTCGGAGTCACCGAAAGTATACGGTTCTACAACAATCATCCGATACGCTTTCGACTGTTGTACCGGTACCGCCGCCGACGGCGTGCGATAGTTCACGCGATCGTCTTCATATTCTTCTTCATCATCCATGTATTCATCTTCATAATCGTCATGATTTCCCGAGACGCTATCCACCATACGATTCCAACTATCTCTCCAGCCCATTGTTCTCCTCCTTAGTATTCACGGCTACCGAAAATCGCGGTGCCAACGCGAACCAAGTTCGCTCCCTCTTCAATCGCTACTTCCATGTCATTACTCATTCCCATGGAAAGGTAGCGCATATTCCCTTCGCCGTAACGCTGACGCAAGTCATCAAATACATTGTAAGCGACACGAAAGACCGGACGTACTTCTTCCGGATTTTCCACCAACGGTGCCATACACATCAGGCCGCGTAAACGAATATAGGGTGCCGCCTCTACGGCGGCCAATATATCTTCATATTCCGACAACTTGAGTCCGTATTTTTGCGGCTCTTCCGCAATATTGAACTGCAGTAAAATGTCCTGCACCTTGTCTATTTTTTCAGCCTGCTTTTCAATGGCCTCCAAAATGCGCACCGAGTCGACCGATTCAATCAAATCAAAATGTCGCACGGCTTGTGCTGCCTTGTTGCGTTGCAGATGCCCGATTAAATGCCAGGAAATCGGTGTGCCGGTATACTCCGCCTGCTTTTGTATCGCTTCCTGCACCCGGTTCTCACCGACAACGGTCACTCCCAAGCGCGCAGCCTCTTGCACTGCGGCAGCCGGATGAAACTTAGTGACAGCAACTAATTGCACGTGATCGACACGTCCTGAGCGAATCCGCGCGTTGCGAATTCTCTCTCGTACCGCTTCCAGATTCGCGGCGATGTCCGTCATCTCATCACCTTCCTCTATTGTATTCCTTACTGTTTCATTTCCTAATATACACGACTATATCACAGATTATTATAGCAACTATTACCAATAGTGACAAAACAAAAAGAGGAAATTGTAACAATTTCCTCTTTTTCTCACAGTTTTAACGACATAGATCATATCCATCCGTAAATTTCAGCTTACGCTTTTTGTCAGTCGCAAAGTTGCGCCGTCTTCGTCAACTCCGGATCAATGGCAATTCCCAACGTGCTTGCCGCCGAGCGACTGATCAATGGCGCCTGCGCTGCCGGCAACTCAATCGCAAGCGTTTGCGGTTGCGCGCTCCCTTTCAGAATTTTAACCGCCATTTCACCGGCGCGATAGCCGATTTGGTAATAATCTACGGAAAGGGCCGCCAGCGCGCCTTCCTGCACATAACTTGCCGCCGCGCCGATGACCAGAATGCGGGCGGCATTCGTCACATTAATCAACGTCGGTAAGGCCGATGCAATGACGTTATCCGTCGGCACATAAATCACGTCAACGCGACCGCTCAATGCCTGCGCGACTTGTGACAGATCGTTGACATTGCTGACCGTTGCCTCCGTCACACTGAGCCCTTTGGCTTGAGCGGCGGCCACAAAACTCTTCGCCTGCAATTCACTGTTGATTTCGCCGGAGTTATAAATGATCCCTACCCGTTTGGCTGTCGGTAATAATCGCTGCAACAATTGTACCTGCTCCGCTTCCGGTGTCCGATCACTGGTGCCGGTGACATTCGTGCCCGGCGCCGCATTTGTTTTTACGAGTTTCGCCGATTCATAATCAGAAACAGCTGTCCCGACGATCGGAATCGTCGCCGTTTCGTTCGCCATCGTCTGCGCCGCCGGTGTTGAAATCGCCCCGATCAGCTGCACATTTTGGCTGACAAAACGCTGCGCGATCGCTTTCAAATTCGACTGTTCGCCTTGTGCATTTTCCTGCATGATGGTAATCGCTTTACCAGGGTACGCTTCTTGGAGCGCTGCAACGAAACCGCGATTCGCTTCATCCAGGGACGGATGTTGCGCTATCTGGACAATGCCTACGACCGGATTATCTGTGCCTTGCGCATCCGTCGTTTTGCCGAAAAATTGAGTGCCCACCGCGACTATGCCTACCACTCCCAAAATGATTGCCCAACGTTTACTTCTCCATTGCATTTTCTTCACGCTCCCTCTAAATAAAAACGTCCCTTCGCCAAGAAGGGACGACGGGACGCGGTCGCGGTACCACCCTAATTATCAAACAAAAAAGATGGCACCCAGGGACGGAGATCTCCGCGGTACCACCCTAATTATCATTGATCAACTCATGACGCATTAACGACCGTCACGCCGTTCCTGCCTACTTATTTCAGCGGGAAAGCTCCGGAAAGAACTTCGGCGACCAATTCGTACCGGCTTGCACCACCCGCCGACTCTCTGTGACTCATTGATAGCGTACTTTTTTCCTTCATTGCCATTGACTTGTAAATTTTTCACATTGTAACAAACGAAATCTTACTTGTCAAATGGTTTGGTAAATATTTCTTTATATTTGCCGTAACCCGCTTCATCCAGCTGCTCATACGGAATAAATCGTAATGCGGCGGAGTTAATACAATACCGCAAACCGGTCTCTGTCGGCCCATCAGGAAATACATGTCCTAAATGCCCACCGTTGCTGCGAACTTCCGTACGGGGCATGAACGGGATGCTCGTATCGCGATGTTCGCTGACCGGAGCCTCGTCAAGCGTCCGATCAAAACTCGGCCAGCCACAGCCGGCGTCAAATTTATCTTCACTCGAAAAGAGCGGCTCTCCGGTGACCACGTCTACGTACAGTCCCGGCGCTTCCTGATCCCAAAATTCATTTTGAAACGGCGGTTCGGTCGCATTTTCTTGCGTAACACGATACTGCATATCGGTCAGATGCGCCAGTTGACTCGGCTTTTCTTTCATGGCTCCTCCAAAAAATCACGAATCGCAGGATTTTCTTTCATCTTGGTAAGCTCTGCGTCAGTCGGTAATGTGACTTTATCACGCTCCTGATTGACCAGGCATAAAAAGCCGAGCGCTTCGCCGCGGTTCGCACGAAATTGATGCCATTGCCAAGCAGGAATGGTAATCAGGTCACCGAATGACACCGCCTGCACTTCATCCCCCAACAGCGCCGTACCTTTCCCCCTAAAAATCATTACCCAATGCGTGTGCTGATGGTGCTCGAGTGTGGAATATCCGCCCGGTGCCACCTCAAAGTAGCGCCATTGGCAGGGGATATCTTCGGCACCGTCAAATAATACCTGTCGGGTAACGGAGCGAAATGGACTGTTATCTTCTTTATATACCAATTGGGAAACATCATCCCAACGGTAATCTTTATGTTTACGAATCATAGTAACCTCCGTATTCATTATCGCACAGACCTTTCTTTCTGCAAAATGGAATCCATTCATGCTATAATCAAAAAAGAATGAAAGGATGATCGGATTGGAATTTTTATTGTACCTCGTATTAGGGGCACTCGTAGCGGCATTCGGAACATTGATCGGTGCCGGCGGTGGCATTATATTTGTCCCGCTTTTTTTATTTATGTTCCCCTGGTCACCGGCAATGATCACCGGCACCTCGCTGGCGATCGTTTTTTGTAATGCGGCCTCAGGTACTGTCGCGTACATGCGGCAAAAGCGTATTCATTACCAGGCGGCTGTGCTGTTTGCCGTTTGCACCTTGCCCGGTGCGATTTTGGGTGCGATCCTCACCGATTACTTTTCGGGCGCGTTATTCAAACTCACCTTCGGCAGCTTTTTAACGCTGCTCTCGCTTTTTATTCTTTGGCAAAATCGTCGTAAAAAAGCGACTCGCGTTGAGCACACCGATACCCACTTTGCGTATTCGAAGCCGCTTGGCTGTGCCATCAGTTTCGTCGTCGGCTTCATCTCCAGTATTTTCGGGATCGGCGGCGGTGTCATTCATGTGCCGGCTATGATTTATCTGCTGGGATTTCCGACTCATATTGCAACCGCTACCAGCCACTTTGTCCTGGCGGTTTCCGCTTTATTCGGTGTCGCGACACACGCCGTGGCCGGACATATTCATTGGCCCCTGGCGATTGTATTCGGTCTGGGCTCGATCGTCGGTGCACAGATAGGCGCACGCCTCGCCAAACGTGTCCAAGGTCCCATCATAATTAACTTGCTGGCTCTGGCTTTACTCTTGCTGGGCTTGCGGTTAGTATTGTTAGTATAATGATATAAATCTTTACGAGAAAGGATGTAAGCAATGGAAACTTATTCACGTAAAACTCCTGTTTGGAATCGATTCAACAAAACGCAACAAAAAGAATGCCATAAATATGCGGAGGAGTACAAGAAATTTTTGGATGCGGCGCGCACGGAACGCCTGGCCAATAAAGAAATTATTCGTCAGGCAAAAGCGGCGGGGTACCGACCGCTGTCTTCTTTCAGCGAATTGCACGCGGGCGACAAAGTGTACTTGGATCACAAGGGTAAAGCTGTCATCATGGCGGTTATCGGCCGCGACGACATGCGTCAAGGTCTGAAATTGATCGGCTCTCATATCGACTCGCCTCGCCTCGATTTAAAGGCGAACCCGCTCGATGAAAAAGACGGCTTGGTATTTCTCCGCACGCATTACTACGGCGGCATCAAAAAATATCAATGGGTCTGCATGCCGCTTGCTCTCGTCGGTGTAATCGCCAAAACCGACGGCAGTCTGGTCAACGTGGAGATGGGTCTGGATGCGGCGGATCCGGTATTGTACATCACCGATATTTTGCCGCACTTGGGACAGACACAAGCGCAGAAAAAACTCAACGAAGCCATTACCGGCGAAATGTTGTTACCGGTAATCGGCGGTCACGGTGAAGGCAAGAAATCCGCCAAGGAAATGGTGCTGAAAATTTTCGGCGACAAATACGGCATTACGGAAGAAGATTTCGCCAGTGCGGAGCTGGAGGTTATTCCGGCACAGGGTGCACGCGACGTCGGCATCGATCGAGCGTTTGTCATGGCGCATGGTCAGGACGATCGCGTCTGCTCCTACGGCAATCTCGCCGCCATTCTCGCCGCGAAACCGAGCACCAAAACGCAAATCGCGTTATTTACCGATAAAGAAGAAATAGGTTCGTACGGCAACACGGGTGTCAACTCATCCTACGTCACCGACTTCATTATGGATCTGTTGGAATTGCAAGGTGACGGCAGTCATCGCGCCTTGCGCGACACATTGCGACATACGGAAATTCTTTCCGCCGATGTCACCGCATCTTTTGATCCCACTTTTGCCGATGTAATGGAGAAAAACAATTCTTCATTGACGGGCTTCGGAATCGTTTTAACGAAGTATACCGGCGCGCGCGGTAAGTCCGGCAGCAATGATGCCAATGCGGAATTTCTCGGCAAAGTTCGCGGCATTTTCAATGAAAATAATGTGCCGTGGCAGATTGGTGAACTCGGTAAAGTCGATCAAGGCGGCGGTGGCACCATCGCTTTGTACCTGGCGGCCTGGGGTTGCGAAGTAGTCGATTGCGGCGTGACAATGCTCAGCATGCATGCACCGCTGGAACTTGTCGAAAAAACGGATGCCTATTGCGCTTACCTTGCGTATAAAGCATTCTTTGAGAGCCACTGAATGAAACAAAAAAGAGCCTCCGCGGAGGTTCTTTTTTTATGTCAATTATTTGTCGGCTGCACCGAAAATACCGAGCGAAAGATACCGTTCACCCGTATCCGGCAATAAAGCAACAATACGCTTGCCGGCAAATTCCGAACGCTGCGCCAAGGCCGTTGCTGCCGCCAATGCGGCACCGGAAGATACCCCGACTAAAATTCCTTCTTCACGCGCCAGTGCTTGCGTGGCCGCAATCGCGTCTTCATTCGTTACCGTGAGCACTTCATCATACACGGCTTGGTCCAAAACTTTCGGGATAAAGTTGGCGCCGATGCCCTGAATTTTGTGACTGCCGGCTTTGCCTTCCGTGAGCAACGGAGAAGTCGACGGTTCCACCGCAAAAATTTTCACATCGGCATCCTTTTCTTTCAGAAAGCGTCCGACGCCTGTCACCGTGCCACCCGTACCGACACCGGCAACAAAAGCACCGACATGGCCGTCGGTATCTTCCCAGATTTCTCGAGCGGTAGTCGCTTCATGCATCGCCGGATTCGCCGCATTTTCAAATTGTTGCGGGATAAATACATTTCCCAATTCTTTTTTTAGCTCATTGGCTTTATCCACCGTTCCCTGCATTCCCTGCGCGCCCGGCGTCAATACGATCTCAGCGCCGTACGCTTGGGCCAGTTGACGGCGCTCAATACTCATCGTTTCCGGCATAACCAAAATCACACGATAACCTTTGACGGCGCCGACGAAGGCTAAACCGACTCCCGTATTGCCGCTCGTAGGTTCCACAATGGTCATCCCCGGGACAAGCGAACCGTCTTTTTCCGCTTCGTCAATCATCGCCAATGCCACGCGGTCTTTTACCGACCCTGCCGGATTTTGTCGTTCCAATTTTACGACAATCTGCGCCGCAAGATTACGTTTAGCTGACCATTTTTTCAATTCTACCAAAGGAGTTTTGCCGACAAGATCTAAAATCGATGTAGCAATTTTCATTCTAAAACCTCTTCCCATCTATGTCATTGTACAGATAATGTACTATTCTGTTTTTTGTAAATACACAAAGCCTCCGCCCAGCATGGTGTCTTTTGCCCATTCCGCCGGCGCAAACCTTTTTTTGATGCCTTCATCATAAACATCGGCAATGGCAGTCGACTGATCGGTATCCAAACGCACAATCGGCACCCAATGCCACGAATCAATCGTCTCTTGGTTACCGCGATGACGATTCAAAAACGCAACCGGCGAATCGCAGTCCAAGCCTGCCTTGATAAAATTCAATACTTCTTCGCTTGAAGGACGAAAACGAGGGACTACCGACACCGTGAGCATCCGGGCATGATAATTTTGCATGCCCGCTTCCTGAAAAAACATTTCCAGGCCGTCACGCAACCAGCGTGTTTTGAAAAGTCCGCCTTGGCGCGGTGTCACATAATCCCAAATCCGATTCATTTGCGTTAACACCGCATTCGTAGTATGCAAATCCTTCCAAATGCCATCCCGATACAGACAGTACGCCGCTAAATATGTCGCGGTGGTCGGACCGCAACCGGCGCGTCGACGCCATTCATCCTGATACCAATCTTGTGAATACCCGTACCAAATCCGACCATTAATTTTAAAATCGAGCTGGTCGGGCTTTTGTAACGAATATATTGACACCTATTTTCCTTCTTACTCTTCCACGATCCGGATTGATTCCATCCGGTCGCCTTGTAAAATCGAATCTACAGTATCCATACCGTCCGTTACCTGACCAAACACGGTGTGCACGCCGTTCAAATGCGGCTGCGGTTCAAAGCAAATGAAGAATTGGCTGCCGCCCGTATCTTTGCCGCGATGCGCCATCGATACGGCCCCGCGCGTATGCGTATGGGGGTTATTTTCGGTTTCGCAAGGAATGGTGTAGCCTGGACCGCCGGTACCGTTGCCATTCGGACACCCCGTCTGGGCGACAAACCCCGGAATCACACGATGAAAAATCAAACCGTCATAAAATCCTTCGCCGGCCAGTTTCGCGAAATTTTTCACCGTGGCCGGCGCTTCTTTCGGAAACAGTTCAATCGTAATTTCCGCTTTATTTTCAAGAGTAATAATCGCTTTCATAGTAACTCCTCTTCTTTCTGTGCAATCGCACGAATCACGAGTCCTGCCAGTATCATTCCACCCACCGGCGGTACAAAGGAAACGGACCCCGGAACCTGTTCCGCTCCTTCGGGATACTGCGGCGCAATCGGTTTCTCTTTAGAATATACGCAGGTCAATTTTGCGACGCCTGCCTGTTTTAATTCCCGACGCATCACGCGTGCCAGGCGGCACACGGAGGTGGCATAAATATCCGCCACTTCAATTTGTTCGGGATGTAATTTATTACCTAAGCCCATCGCCGCAACGATAGGTATATGCAACGCTTGTGCTTCGCGGGCAAGACCCACTTTCGCCGTCACTGTATCAATCGCATCAATCACATAATCAACATGCAATGTTGCCAGATACGATTCCTCCCGGGGCAAGTAAAACTCTTCACGCACTTCCACTTGGCACGCCGGATTAATATCTGCGATGCGTTCCGCCATCACCTGCGCTTTTGATTTCCCCAGTGTCGACACTAAAGCCGGTAATTGTCGGTTGCGATTACTGACCGTAACGCTGTCGGGATCAATCAGCACCAGACGACCGATGCCGGCGCGCGCCAGTGCTTCCACCGCATATGAACCGACACCCCCGATGCCGAACACGGCCACTGCGGCATGAGACAAACGATCGACGCCTTCCGTCCCCAGTAAGTATGAAGTGCGTTGTGTAAATTCGTCCATCAGTCTTTCGCCGGCACGATTTCCAGCCAATAGTGGTCCGGATCTTCGATAAAATAAATACCCATTTGAGGATTCTCATAACAGATACAGCCCATCGCTTTATGCTTGGCATGAGCGGCTTCATAATCTTCCGTCACAAACGCCAAATGGAATTCGTTGTCGCCCAGATTGTACGGTTCTTTCCGATCGCGTAACCAAGTAAGCTCCAGCTTATGGTCCGTCTGATGATCTCCTAAATAGACGATGATAAATCTGTCATCCTCCGCAGTTTTACGGCGAATCTCGGTAAGTCCCAACGCTTTTTCATAAAAGGCAAGACTTTTTTCCAAGTCCAAAACATTTAAGTTATTATGGTCAAATCGAAAGGACATCGACATCGCTCCTTTACTGAAATTCTTATTCGAACATTTTCGATATGCTCATTGTAACAAATTTTTTTATATTCTGCAATTACCCTAACACCCAATGGGCCCGACTGCCTGTTTCCGTCTTTTCGATTTCCAAACGCGTATCGATGCGCTGACGCAATTCTTCTACGTGACTGATAATACCGACAAGTCGACCGCCCTCACGTAAATCCGTTAAAATACGAATCGCTTCGTTTAACGCGTCCGCATCCAATGTCCCGAACCCTTCATCAACGAACACGGTATCCAAACGCAATCCCCCGGCATAGGCCTGCGCTGTATCAGCAAGCCCTAACGCCAGCGCGAGCGATGCCTGAAATGTTTCGCCACCCGAAAGCGTATTGGCGGGCCGACGATCTCCGGTCCAAAAATCGTTGACTTCTAAATCCAACCCCGCAGCGCGACGTTGATCGGTTGCCGCTTGCGCACGCACAAGCTGGTACCGTCGGTGACTCATTTTTTCCAAGCGTATATTGGCGGCCATGATGACATCGTCAAGCAACGTCTGTAAAACGTAGCGCTGAAAACTCAACCGTCCCTGCTCGCCTGTCACACTGCTGCCATTGGCCAATTCGGATAAGCGTCCCACGACAGCCTGTTTCTGATCGAGTTTCGCAAATATCTGCGCGTATTCCTTCATTTTTTGCGCGGCATCCGCCAATCGTTTGACTTTTATGCCGAGCATCGTCGTCCGTTCGACCGCCGCTTTATGTTCCTTTTCGGCTTGACTGACGGCCGCCATGACTTTTGGCAAGTCGGGCACCGCCATGCCGTCCAGTTCTTTTTTTATTTCTTCTAAACGGGTTTGGTTAGCGATGCAATCCGCTTGATATTTTTGAATTTCTTGCTGACGTTCGGTAATGACGGACTCCTGAACAATCGCCGCGGCCAACAGCGTCATATCGGTAAAACCCGATGATTTGGCGCGCTCGAGCAATGCGTCGCGTTTCGTTTTATAGTTATGACGACATTCTTCCAGTCGTCTTGTTACTTCTTCGTATTGTTGACGAAGATCCTGCTCTTTTTTTTGAACCTCTTTCGCCTTTGACGAAAATGCCTTTTCGCGCCGTTCGTAGTTTTCTATTTTCTCTCGCAACTGCACAACTTGCGCTTTCACCGACTCCGCATTTGTGAACTGTAGCGGAATCTGTCGTTGCGCTTCCTCACGTTTGGTCGCTACCACCGTTACTGCTGATTCGATTTCCGCAAGTTCTTCATTGATTTTTTGCAGTGTTTCGTTCGCTTTTTTCTCCTGCTCCTGTTGCGCGGTCAACTGCACTTTAACGCGTTCAAATTCCGCTTGCGCAGCCGTTGCCTCTTGATGTTTCGCCTGCAATTCGGCCTCCTGCTCTATAAGTTGTGTATCAGTAAGCGATACCAACAAAGCATCCGCCGCGTTCAACTCCTGTGCCAACAGAGATTCACGTTCCGTCAGCTGGCTCAAAAGCTGTTGCGTTGCCGCCAATTTTTCCTGCTCAAGCTTTTCTTCTTCCTGCGCATCTTGCCACGTTGCTTCATCCGGCATCTCCTCATCGGCTACCGCCGGTTGCGGATGATGCAGGGAGCCACATACCGGGCAGGGAGCACCTGCTGTAAGTTCTGCGCCTAACCATGCCGCCCAATTCTTTTCACGCAGATCGGCCAAACGTTCTCGCCTCTGGACAGCGTTTTGCAAAGCGGTCTGCTGCAGAGCAAGCGTGTTTTTCGCGATTTCAATATCCTCGCTGACCGCGGCATGGTCTTGCTGCCATTTCCGATACGCTTGGTATTCCTTTTGTTCTCGCCGCTGCGACGCCAATTTTTCTTCCCAAATCGGTGTTTTCTCCGCCAACTCACGAAGCGCGTTCCCTTGCTCGGAAAGATCCGTGATGGTTTTTGTGATCCGCTCCGTTTCCGCCTGCGCCGCTTTTTGCCGCGCTTGCGCCGCAGTGTGTTTCTTTTTATTTTCTTCTTCTTGCCGTGTCAATTGCGCCGCTTCGTCAAACCAACCGATGACTCTCGTTAGACGCTCTTGCTCCAGCTTATATTCACTTTGCGCGGAACGTTCCGCATTTAAAAATTCTTCTTCTTTCCCCCAGTAAAGAGTCTCCTCTTGCAGTTGTTTTAATTCCGGTTCCAACTTGCGTTGGCGATCACGATATTGGGATCCCTTCGTTTGTTCATCGGTGAGCGCCTGCATACTGTCGGCCATCGTCGCTGCTTTTTGCCAACGCTCCAGTTCTGCGGTCTTTTCTTGCATCATTTCGGACTCGTCGGCAAGTTTTTTCTGCACAGCGAGCGCGGTTTTTTCTTTGCTTTTAAGGTCTTGCCATGTCTGCGCTGCTTGCGCCGACTGCTGTGCTTCTTGGCGAGCTTTTGCCAAAACGAGCTCCGCGTCTTTCGCTTCGTTCAATTCCGCTTGGGTTGTTTGTATGGCAGATTGCAATTCTTCTTCTGTGGTAACATTTTCCGCCCCCAAATCGCGTTCCCGATCGCGCTTCGCCTCTTCAAAAGAGGAAGCGAGCGCCTGAGCGCGCTCTTTCAACAACGACGCTACGCGGGCTGCGATTTCCGTCGCAAAAAGCTTGGCCAAAATCTGCTCTCGTTCCGCCGAACTCGCCAATAAAAGTTGACGAAAATTCCCCTGCGGCAAAAGCACGACCTGACGGAACTGATCGACATCAAAACCGATCAGGTCCAAAATTTTGCCTTGCACATTGCGATCGCCCATCGATTCCAATTCCTTGCCGTCGCCTGCGATCTTGATAAATTCCACTTTGGCCGGGCGCTCCGTTGTTCCCGTACCCCTTTGTTTGGTCAGGCGTTGCGCCGGCTCACGCACAACACGATAGCAGGTATCGCCGAGTGCAAAATCAAGTTCCACCCGTGTCGGTAACGATGTCGGTGCATACGCACTGCGCATATTACGCGCATCACGTTCGCTGCTGGTTTTACCGTAAAGCGCAAAACAAATCGCGTCGAAAATCGTCGTCTTGCCCGCACCGGTCGGTCCGTGCACCAAAAAGAACTGCCGCTCACCGAGGTGAGTAAAATCAATTGTTTGCGCCGCCACATAGGGACCGAATGCCTGCATCATCAAACGTAACGGTCTCATGACTCCGCCTCCTGCCATACTTCGGTCATAACCTGTGCCTCGGTTTCATCGAGCGGTCGACCGCCGACATCCTCGATAAATTGCGCAAACATATCCGTATAGGTTAACCGACGAATATCCGCTGTGGTGCGCTCCCCCTGCTGCGCTTTGAGGCCGATCGGTTCCAGGGCCAGCACGTTCGGGAATTTTTCGCGCAGCCGACTCATCGCGGCCAGCACCGGCGCCTCATCCGTCAGTCGTAATAGCAAGTAATCATCACTCGACGGCGTAAGGTCGCCCATAAGTTCCTGAAACGCTCCCGTAATGATGCGCAAATCATGACGCTTGCGCAAGGTAACACTCTCCCGCTGCACCGCTCCCGCCGCATCAATCTCGACCAAATCAACGCTTTTCTGTTGCTCCGCCTCGTTGAAGGAATATTTTAGCAAAGAGCCGCTGTAACGTAATTTACCTTCCGCCATAGTTTGCGGTCGGTGCAAATGTCCGAGCATCGTGTAGTGAAAATCTTGGAATACATCCGTTCCTACCTGTGACGATCCCCCAACGGAAAGCGGCCGTTCCGAATCCGACGGGCTGCCGCCGGCCACAAAGGCATGCGCCACGGCAATACGCCGGGCCGATGACGGTACCTGTTGCAACAGACGCTCTGCCTGCACGCGAAATAAGCTGTCATAATCACGCACCTGCGGTTCATCGTATTTGATTCGTATCGTCGCCGGATCGGCAAACGCAAACGGGCAAAAACACACCGGTCCCGCCGCATCCTCAAGCACAAGCGGCGCGGTATCAGCTTCTGCCATGCCGTAAATATAGACACCGCTTTCGCGCAAAAGCCGCGACCCGTACGACAAGCGATCGGTGCTGTCGTGATTACCGCTGATCGCGATGAAAGGAATGTCGGCGTAGCTTAATTCCGTTACCATATCATCCCACAAATGCACGGCATCCGTAGGCGGCACTGCGCGGTCATAGATATCGCCCGCAACCACCACCGCGTCCGGTCGGTAGTCATGCACCAATGCGCTGAAATCCTGCAGCGTGTACGCCTGATCTTCCGTCAAGTAACGTTCATAAAAAATTCGTCCTAAATGCCAATCGGCCGTATGAATAATGCGCATAGCAGCTCCTTTAGTGTGTTTTTTTTTATTATATCATCGAGGCTCTTTTACCGATGCGTGGGAATGATGAATAACTTATGATTTACTAAAATACGATTATAAAAAAAATCCCCCGGAGGGGATTTTTTATGACAATGTTAAAACGATTGTCTCCAATAATCTTTTTTGCACTTCTGTTGCCGCGGACACTTTACCGTTGCGCTGATCATATGCCAACGCTTCCGTGTTCGGCAAAAGCAGCCGTGTTTTGTCGTGACTCCGATAAACCAAAAGGCGCTGCGGTATAGTAAGGGCAAGATCCGGATGTTCGCGCCACAACGATTCCGCTTGCGGGTCGTGGTACTCAATCATCCAAAAAGTATTATTCTCATTCCCCATTGCGGTAACCGTCACCGCTGTATAGCCGGCTTGTTCCAGCGCCGTTACCAGACGAGGCACCCATTTCTGCGGTTCGGTTTTAAGCGTCACTTCATACGCATTGCGACCGACGCGTTCGCCTTGCAACCCGGCTTGCTGTAAAATGGTAAAACTTTTTTCAAACTGCGGATAGCGCGTGTCATAACGATCTCTTTCACTCGGAATGTCGGTATAAATTCCACCACTGACGCCGTGATGATGACCGAAACCGATGCCGATCCCGAAATTTACCGCGCCTGTTGTCATTGTTACACCAAAAGACAAACCAACCGCTACTACTAAATATTTCCACCGTCGCATCGTATCACCCCTTTGGAAAGTTCATATTTTCAGTATAGCACAAATTAATATATGAATTTATGCATGATTTTATCTCATCTCATGATATAATAGATATTTGATGAATAAAGGAGGAAATAGATGTTAGAAGAGTTTATCAATTTGAAAATATCCAAACCGATTATTACCGCCCTGAATGAAATGGGTTTTGAAGAGCCGACACCGATCCAGCGCGAGGCCATTCCGATCGCTTTGAGCGGCCGTGATATGATCGGCCAGGCACAAACCGGTACGGGTAAAACAGCGGCATTCGGTATTCCGATGCTGGAACGTGTACCGGCCAAAGGGGAAGGTCCGTTTGCCCTTGTGCTGGCGCCGACACGTGAGCTCGCCATTCAATCGGCAGAAGAAATCAATCGCTTGGCGCAACACTTGCCGCACTGGGCATTGCCGATTTACGGCGGTCAGGACATGGGCCGTCAATTGCGCAGTCTTAACAAACGTCCGCCGATTATTGTTGCGACACCGGGTCGTCTGATGGATCACATGGAGCGCGGAACCATTTCACTCGACAATATCCAGCTCGTTGTGCTTGACGAAGCGGATGAAATGCTCAACATGGGCTTCATCGATGACATTAACAAAATCGTCAGCGCTACGCCGGAGGAGCGGCAAACGCTGTTGTTCTCCGCCACGATGCCGAATGCCATTCGTGAATTGGCCGATAAATTTCTGACGGAGCCGGAACACGTCACCATGAAAATGAAAGAAGTGACGATTGATCTGATTGACCAGGACTATATTGAAGTTCCGGAACGCCAGAAATTCGATGTACTCTGCCGTCTTTTGGATATGCAGGATCCGACGCTTGCGATTATTTTCGGTCGTACCAAACGCCGCGTCGATGAAGTAACCGAAGCATTAAAGAAACGCGGTTATACGGCGGAGGGTTTGCATGGTGACTTGTCGCAGGCAAAGCGTGATAAAGTCATGCGTCAATTCCGTGAAAATACGATCGACCTTTTGGTCGCTACCGACGTGGCGGCGCGCGGTCTTGATATCAGCGGCGTAACGCATGTTTATAACTACGACATGCCGCAGGATCCGGAAAGCTATGTACACCGCGTCGGCCGTACCGGTCGCGCCGGTCAGGCCGGTTTGGCAACGACATTTGTCGTGCCGCGCGAAATGGAACATCTGCGCGCAATCGAACATTTGATTCGTCGTCGCATTGCCCGTCGTGCCATTCCCAGCTTATCCGAGGTTATCGAAAGCAATCGCAAAAATGCGTTGACCAGCTTGGTGCGCACCGCCGAACAGGACAACTTGGACGGTTTCCACGCCTCTGCGGAGGAATTATTGCGTGAGTTGGATTCCGTTACACTGGTCGCGGCGGCGATTAAGTTGCTGACGGAAGAACCCGATACTACGCCGGTCAACATCACGGCGGAACGTCCGCTCGCCCGCAAGAAAGGTAATTTTGCACATCGCGGCCCGCGCTCGGGGCAAAATCAGCGTAGCGGCGGAAAGCGCAATTTCAGTCGCGGCAAACGTCGCGAACGCAGTGATCGCAATGATCGTAATGATCGTAACGACCGCGGCTACCAATCGACTTCGCGCAAAGGCGGCAAGAAAAAGAAATTCACTTCCGGTTTTGAACCGTACTTCCGTGATTAATAAGCAATAAAAAAAGACGCGTACGCGTCTTTTTTTATTGCTCCGCAGCGGATGCGGTATCGCTATCCTGCGCCTTTGTTTCCTTTTGATATTCCTTTGCCAAATCGGCTGTCAGCTCCTGCCAACGTGCCGCCAGAAGCTGCGCATAGGGCACCGGCGGCAAACCGTAATTTCCTAACCCGAAACCGTCGTTGACTTCCACCAGTAATGTGCGGCCTTCGCTGTCCACACCGAAATCGATGGCATAACCGCGCGGCGCGGAGTGATACGCTGCGATCGCGCGCTGAATGACCTCCACATCCGGCGTGATATCCCATTTACCTTTATACCAGAACATTCCGAGCGGCACTCCGTCGCAAACATAGACGCGCCACTCCGAAACAAATTCCACTTTTTCACTGCACCAAACGTCAATATCCGAAACAAAACCGCCGAGCTTTACCAAATCACTTGTTTCTTCCAGGACTGTGCCAATAAACCGTTTCGTTTCTTTGCGCGGCTTGATAAATACGCGCCACAATGACGGATCATTCGTAATCGTAAAAAGCGTGGACGGCCAAATTTTCCGCCCGAGAAATGGCCGCAGTTCTTCCGGATAATCCAAATTCGGACATTCGATGTCCCAACCCGCTAAAAGATCGTGCAAATCCTGTTCACTGCCGACGATGACTGTGGCCGGATCCACCGCCCGTAACGCATGCACAGTCGTGTAAAAATCCACATCTCCCAATTGCTTAAACCCTTCATAGGCGATGTGCATATGATGATCATAGAGTAAACCGTCATGATTTTTGCGTAGTAACGCTTTCATGCCGTCCTCCTTTCCTCTTGCATGCTTTATAGTTTACCTGTCCGCGAAAGGACGGTTTATATTCGAGTTCATTTTACCATCTTTTGTGCTCCCACAAAAGTTTTGCAGTCGCAATAAAGAAAGAAACAATTCATTTACGTCACCTCGGCTTCGCAAAAGAATTGTTTCTCTGAATTTTTATCCATCTATCCGATGCCAAACGCTCTTGGCGTATGATTGCATGGTGGAGACGAGGGGAGTCGAACCCCTGTCCAAAAGTATTGCCCTAACAACCGCTCCGGGTGCAGTTCATGATCGGGATTTCGCAGCGGCTTCGCTCATGAACAAGCCGACCGCCGCTAGACTGAAAGAGTTCCGATAACGTGCGTCAGTCGCACGCGTTAACGTATCCTACCGGTTGACGCCGAGCTTATGCCGTAGGAAAACATAAGGCGGCGTGGCATTAAGCTGCCAGTGCAAATTCGTTGTTTGCGTGTAAGTTAAGTCCGGTGTTTAACGGGATGACCGGGATCCCGACCCGCTGTCATTAGCACAACTACTCCTGTCGAAACCAGTGCGTCCCCGAAGTAGTAAATGTAGCATACCATAACCGTTTTATTTGTTCAAGTGCGACGACGCTCGGCAAGTGCTCGATCCATATCGCGCTTCGCGCTTTTTTCCGCCAGATCGCGGCGTTTATCATAATTCTTTTTACCGGTGCAAAGACCCAGTTTTACTTTCACCTTGCCCCGCGACCAATACAGCGATAGCGGAATGAGCGTGTAGCCCTTTTGCTGCACTTTGCCGAACAAGCGGTGGATCTCACTTTTATGCATCAAAAGTTTACGGTTACGCAACGGGTCCTGATTAAACCGATTGCCCTGTTCGTAAGGGCTGATATGCACGTTGTAAAGCCACAGCTCGCCTTGATGTATCCTGACGAACCCGTCTTTTAAATTCACCTTGCCGGCACGCAGGGATTTAACTTCCGTTCCAAAAAGAGCAAGGCCGGCTTCATACGTTTCGTGCACAAAGTAATCGTGTCTTGCCTTGCGGTTATCTGTAATTTGTCGTGTATTCTCGCGCGCCATATTTCCTCCGTTTACTAGCGACGGCGGCGTTTGCCTCGCTTGCCGTGTTTATTTTTTAGTCGTTTCGCCTTGGCCAGCTTTTTCGCCGCTTTCGTTTTACTCTTCCCCTTATTGCGACTGCGAATGGCCGCCGATGCTTGTGCGACTTCTTCAAGCGAGTTAAATTCTCCGAGCAGAAAGTCGAGTGTGCGGTGTTCAATATCGGCTTTCGCCAATGTTACGCGAACGGTATCACCCAACTGAAAGATTGTTTGTCCGCCATGATCTTTAAACGTATAATCTCGTTCCTCAAAATGGCCCTGACCGTGATCGATCACGTCAGTATGAACCAGTCCCTCCGCCCCGTTATCCAGGGCGACAAACATACCGAAATTGGCAAGTCCTGTGACCGTCGCATCAAAGGCTTCGCCGACGAACGGCGCCATGTATTCCGTCCGTTTCAAGTCGTTGGTTTCGCGTTCCGCTTCTACCGATCGGCGCTCCGCCATCGAAGACTGCTCCGCCGCGCGCACTAACCATTGTTTATCGCGCGCCGGCTGCGATTTGCCCGTCAAAACTTCACGGACCAAGCGGTGCACCACGAGATCCGGATAGCGTCGAATCGGCGATGTGAAATGTGTGTAACATTCGGAGGCCAAACCGAAATGCCCCCAATTAACAATATCATAATAGGCTTGCGGTAACGAACGCAGCGTCATTGTTTCAATAATCGGTTGGATGCCGTGTTCTTCAGCAATGGCCAACATTTTTTGGACGTCTTTCGGCTCTACGTCCGCACCCAATTCAATCTGCACACCCCAAACCTGCAACAGGTTCAAAACCATTTGCAGTTTTTCTTTGTCCGGTGATTGGTGCACACGGAAAATAGCGGTCCGATTTTCTTTCGATATAAACTGTGCGATCGTTTCATTGGCCAACAACATAGCCTCTTCGACCATTTTTTCGGCAATGGTGCGGTCACGTTTGACGATTTGAATCGGCTTACCCTCTTCATCCAGCAGGATCTTGAATTCAGGGAAATCAAAACTCAAAGCGCCGCGTTTCCTACGCATACGGATCAAGCGTTCCGCCAGTTCCTGCCACGTTTTAAGCATCGTAAGATGCGGTTTTAAATTGTCCGGATAAATATCTTCCAACAGTGCTTTACGAACTTCCTCGTAGGTACAACGACGAGCACTTTTAATGATGCCGGGGCCTATTTTAGAGTTCACCACTTCGCCCGCTTTGTTGACTTCCATGACGACGGACATGGTATAGCGATCGACACCTTCATTTAAGCTGCAGACACCATTTGAAAGCACTTCCGGCAACATCGGAATAACGCGATCTGCCAAATACACGCTGGTACCGCGGCGAAATGCTTCTTTATCCAATTCCGAACCGCGTTTCACATACCAGCTGACATCGGCGATATGAACGCCCAGCTCCGTATTGCCGTTGTCCAATTTGCGACAGTATACGGCATCGTCAAAATCTTTGGCATCCGCACCGTCGATCGTGATAATCGGCTGATCTCGGAAATCCATCCGATCCCCCGGTGTAATCGGTATTTTCGCAGCTTGTTCCGCTTCGTCAAGAACTTCTTTCGGAAATATTTTGGGGATATGGTGGCTGGCGATAATCAAGCTGATATCCAACCCTTTATCGCCCTCGTAACCGAGCACTTCTTCGATAATGCCTTCCGCCATGCGCTTTGCTTCCGGCCATTTAGTGATGCGTACCAGCACCTTGGCACCGCTTTTGGCATCTTGCATTTGATCGGCGGGAATATAAATGTCCGTCCCCATGCGCTCATCGTCCGGCGTTACAACCGCAAAATTTTTCTGCAATTCAAATGTACCGACTACCGTTTCATTCGCGTGCGTGACGACCCGTACTACCTGCCCTTCGTACTTACCGGCCTGTGATTTGCGTTCGAGCACTTCCACCTGTACGGTATCGTTGTGCATGGCATTACCGCGACGTTCTTTGCCGATATAAATATCTTCATGTTTATCGTCGGTAATCAAAAATCCGAAATTTGTCGCGTATCCTTTGTATACGCCCGTTACCATTTGCCCGGGACTGTATCCCTGCATTCGGTCAATCACTCGTTTTGCCATACGCCACCTCTGGAAACAAAAAGCCCGCCTTAGCGGACTTTGTTAGTACGTATTCAAGTATTTCACAAGCGCTAACGTAGTCAACGCGAAAACAATACCCAAAATGACTGTCAAACGCGATAAAATCGCATCTTTGCCACGCGCTTTACCACCGAAGAAGGTATCTGCCGCGCCGCCGATAGAACTTCCCATACCGGCTGTCTTGCTTTCTTGCAGAACCACAACGGTAATCAATAATACCGCGATGATCATCTCTGCAAACATCAACGTCATCTTCAAAACAGTTGTCATCCTTTCCTTTAATGATTTCGAAAATATAATTCCATCTTACGCTTCATGCGCTGAATCGCATTATCTACTGTTTTTACCGGACGACCGATGCGTTGCGCAATCGTTTCATAAGGAAGTCCTCGTAAATAGTAGAGCAGCACCCGCAATTCCAGCTTGCTCAAAACGCGCGGCACCGCTTGTGAAAGCGATACCATCCACTCGTTACGTAAATAAATCGACTCGGGATCGCTGTCGTTATCTGTTGCCAGTATTTCCAATAACGGACGACCGCCGTCATCCTCTTCAAATACCGATCGATTGAGAGATATATAGGAATTGAGCGGCTGGTGTTTATACCGAGTAGCTCCTTTGATCGCCGTCAGCATTTGCCGGGTAATACAGATATTGGCAAACGTTTTAAAGCTTGCACCGTATTTAGGGTCGTAATCGCGCGCCGCTTTAAACAGACCGATCATCGCTTCCTGCACCAAATCGTCGCTTTCCGCTCCGGCTAAAAAGTACGAGCGGGTTCTCAATTTGGCTAAGCCTCGATAGCGTTCAATAATCGCTTCCAGAGCCTCGGTGTCTCCTGCTTGGCTGCGGAGTACCAACTCTTCATCCGTCGGCATTTCCGACGAATACTCCGTCGCCTCCATGCGAACGCCTCCTCACCCAATACATACAAAATCATTATACTTAAATAAAACTAGCGGCGCAAGCACCGTAATTCATTTGCGGCGGCGCAGTCGCTCTAAAAAATCCCGTGCGTCGGGACACAACTGCTCTGCCAATGCGACGCGCTGTTTTTGCGTGAAATTTGAATGTTCTTCTTTTTGCGCCTTTTTATCGGCACGTATGTCATGCATCAAATCCCGCACCGATTTGCGGTACGCGCCGCTGCCGCTGACTTGCGACTGCTCCGGTCCGTCCGACGTCACCACATAGATGTAGCGGTAATTATCACGCTGGCGAAATGCTGCTTTTTCGATATAGCTGTCGGCAGTGGTTTGCGCCGTCGTATACACGATATGAAAACCGGGTGCACGTTCGATTATTTTGCTGGCATGCCCGATCTTTTTGCCGTCAAATACCAAGACCACTTCGATCCCCGTGTGCTTTGCCAAGTCGAGCAAGGTATCCGCTAAAAATTCCCGGGCGTGTTCCAGATCATCTTTTTCAAAGCGCCAATACACAGGATCGGCAAAAATTACATTGTAGCCGTCCACCAGCCACAGCGGTTTCAAATTGTATTCAGGCATGTTGCGACCGTTGTTGCCGCGCCGCCTCAAACATCATCAGCGCTCCGGCGACCGATACATTCAATGAGGATACTTTCCCCCACATCGGAATCTGCACCATAAAATCGCAATTTTCACGTACCAGCCGTGAAATGCCCTTACCTTCATTACCCAGCACGATCACTATTTTGCCGCGCCAATCCGCTTTTGTGTACGTCAAATCTCCTTCCATATCGGCGCCGCCTACCCAAAATCCCGCTTGTTTCAACGCCGTCAATGTTTGCACTAGGTTGGTGACACGCACAATCGGCAGCCACTCCACCGCGCCGGCCGATGTTTTATGAACGACCTCTGTCACAGCCGCGCTGCGTCGCTCGGGAATAATGACGGCGGCCGCTCCCGCACCGTCCGCGGAGCGAATGATCGCGCCGAGATTATGCGGATCTTCGACACCGTCCAAAAGTATGACCAACGCATTTTCCATATTTTGTACCGTCGCCAGTACGCTTTCCAGTGTGGCGTATTCATACGGTGGTAATTCCACTACGATACCTTGTTGCCGCACATCGGGCACCATTTCTTGCAAGGTTTTAGCATCCGTTTCATGAACGGCAATTCCCGCCTTGCGCGCCGTTTCAACCAACGCTTTCACATCACCGCGCACCGGCGTCTGCACATAGAGCGCGCGAGCGCGCCCGCTGGCCATTGTCTCAACAGCGCCGCGACGGCCGGCTATATAATGAGCGAAAGCGTCGGTATGCTCACGACGTTTACCGCCGAACTTAGGTTTGGCTTTGGATCTCATGTCGCATTACCTCCTGCGCAATCGGCCAGGCTGTTTGTAAAAGTGTCTCAAGGCGTTCTTTTTGATCATGACGATAACAATACCCAAGCAATGCTTCCCACGCCGTACTCTGTTGGTATTCGACAAGCGTCGCGCTGGCGGGCGCATGAAGAGAAAGGTTACGGGCGCGGCGGCAGAGATCCCGCTCTGCTTCTGTCAACGTCTCCCATAAAGTCCGTAATACCGCGCTTTGATTTCTCGCCGCCACCAAACGTGCCGCCAGATCATGCAACACACGCGTTTTGGCAATTCCGGTCGCGGCGAGACGAGTGCGTACAAAAACACTGTAGACGGCGTCACCGACGAACGCATACGTCTGCAGGTCCCACTCCTCTTCGCTCGTCGTCCCCTGCGCCAAACGCTCGATCGCTTCGTCACGCAGATATAAATATTGTTTAAATTTCACGACGATGCCACGTCGAACCTTCCGGTCCGTCTTCAACCACAATTCCGATCGCGGCCAGTCGATCCCGCAGCAAGTCGGCGAATTGGTATTTTTTCTCGGTGCGCGCCTGTTCCCGCAGCGCCAAAACGGATTGCATCACAGCCTGGTAACGTGCTTCCGGCGCATGTTGCGGCGGTTCTGCTTCAAGTTCGACTCCGAGAGCATCAAATCGCTCACTCATTTCTTGAGCCAGTTCCGGCAAATCTTCCTCGATTGCCTGTTGGCGAACGCCGACGAGCATTTCCAGCAGCTCTTTGAATTCGTTGTCGTCCACTTGCGGCTCTTCCCAGATCTGCGGCAAAATACCGAGTACATCCATCATTTCATGCAAAACATCCAGTACCGTATTCAGCGCGCGGGCATCTTCACCGTTATTTCCGGCAAGATAGATATTCGTATTTTTCACCAACGTAAACATCGCGCCGATGGCCAGTGCTGTGTTGAAATCATCATTCATCGCGGCGATAAACGCGTGCCGCGCTTCAATCGCCGCCGTACGCAATTCCTGCGCGGTGAAATCTTCTTCCCGATGACCGCGATTGACCGCCTGCCGCAATTTTGCCACCGTTGCCGCCAGACGAGCCACCGTCCGCTCCGCCTCTTCCAAACGTTCGTCACTGAAGTCCAGCGGGCTGCGATAATGCGTGGAGATAAGGAAAAAGCGCAATGCGTCCGGACTGTATTTGGCCAAAATGTCTTTAACGAGGAAGAAATTGCCCAGCGATTTACTCATTTTTTCCTGATCGATTGTGATAAATCCGTTATGCAGCCAGTAATTAACGAAAGCGTGACCTGTACAGCCTTCCGACTGCGCAATTTCATTTTCATGGTGCGGGAAAATAAGATCACTTCCGCCACCGTGGAAATCAAATGTGTCACCGAGATATTTAGTACTCATCGCGGAGCATTCGATGTGCCAACCCGGGCGACCTTTACCCCAGGGGCTGTCCCACGACGGTTCATCGGGTTTAGCCGCTTTCCACAAAGCAAAATCTCCCGGATTGCGTTTTTCGTCATCGACTGCCACACGCGCGCCCGCCAGCATGTCTTCCACATTCCGACCGGAAAGTTTGCCGTACGGTGCAAACGTGGAGATGTCATAGTACACATCACCATGCAACGGATAGGCGTGTCCTTCCGCAATCAGTCCTTCGACCATGCGAATGATGTCATCCATATGCTCGGATACGCGCGGATAGCGATCTACGCGGCGAATGTGCAGCGCATCCATCACTTCAAAATACGTCGCGATGAATTGCTCAGCAATATCGCTCCATTGCACGCCCGCCAGTTTCGCCGCATTGATAATTTTGTCATCCACATCCGTGAAATTTTGAATGTGTGTCACTTGGTAACCGCGATATTCCAAGTAGCGATGAATCACATCCCAGGTCACAAACGGTCGAGCGTTGCCGATATGCGAATGATTGTACGGAGTGACACCGCACACATACATTTTCACTTCCCCGGGAGTAATCGGCTTGAACTCTTCTTTTTGCTTGGAAAGCGTATTATATACATAAATATTTTTTAAATCCGTTTCATCGACTTGCATGGTTTTCCTCCAGTTTTGCTAAACGTTCTTCCAAAAGTGCGACTTGCTCTTTCAAATTCGTAACTTTCTCTTTGATCGGATCCGGTAATTCCGAATGATCCAAATCAACTTCCTCTTCATCGTTATCGATATGCAGCGGGCTGATCCCGAGGCTGGAAATCACCTGGCCCGGAATACCGACAACGGTACTGTGCGGCGGCACCGGTTTAAGCACCACCGAACCGGCGCCTATTTTGGCACCTTCGCCTACAGTAAACGAACCGAGCACCTTGGCTCCGCAAGCGACTACCACGTAATCTTCGAGCGTCGGGTGGCGTTTGCCTTTTTCTTTCCCTGTACCACCCAAGGTTACTCCCTGGTAAAGTGTCACATTATCACCGACAATGGCCGTTTCACCGATCACCACTCCGCCGCCGTGGTCAATAAAAACACCGTTACCGATCTGCGCGCCGGGGTGGATCTCAATGCCCGTATAAAAACGTGCCCAATGGGACAACAAGCGCGCGATAAAAAAGCAATTGTGCCGATACCACCAGTGCGATACACGATGCCACCATAATGCATGCAAACCGGGATAGCAAAAAATGACTTCCCAAAAGTTTTTTGCCGCGGGGTCGCGCGCGAACACGACGCGAATATCATTTTGGCATTGTTGCAAAAAGTTCACTTGCCGCTCCTTAAAATAAAAAAACCACCTGCTGCAGAGGCGTTTTAACGCGGTTCCACTCTGCTTTACAGATAGCTGTATCTCGATCGTCGTAACGGGACTTTACCGTTGCTGCGTACTCATTTTCTGCAGCACCACTCCGGGAGGCACTTCAACGTTGGTTGCCAAGCGAACTCACAGCCACGATCCGCTCTCTCTTAAGACAACACCGACGTTTACTTTTTCCGTTCATCGTGTATTTTCAATATAATCCAGTGTAACGAAAAACGATGATTTTGTCAACTTGAAAACTGTTTATCGGCTGACCTGGTCTTTGCCCCCACACTCGCCTGCTGGAACTTTCGCTCCTCTCGTCACTATTCGCCCTCTCGGTTTTACCGGCAGGTCTTACTTCTAAGCCGCACCATGCTCAAAAACATTTTTGTTTTCTTACGTGGGTCGTTTTGCCTGCGACTGGCCTCGACTTGCAACCACAGACCCGTAAACAGTTTGCCTCATTCTACAAACAGGATTACAAAAAGTCAAGCTAAAAAGATCGTTTCTTCTATATAAAATCGGCATACGAAAATCGAAGATTTTGTCTCGTCCAAACCGAAAAAAAGGGTATAATGAAATAAGGCTTAAAGAAACATACTCTTTACATAAACGAGCAAGGGTGTTTGGCATGTTTACCTTAAATTTAATGCATACGGCGGCAGTGTACCAAAAAGATCGACGCGAATTGGGCCGAGTCATGGAGCCCATGCTTTTTTTGCTGCGCCAAAAAAGCCACCGACTCTACTCGCATTCGATTCAGGTCGCGCATTACTCAGCCAGCATCGCTGCTCAAATGGGTTTACCGGCCACCGAAATTGAAACGATTCAATCGGCCGCCCTGCTGCATGACATCGGCCTTTTGACCTTGCCGACAGTGGCGTTGCACAAGATGCCTTTCTTAACGAGACGCGAACAAGCCCTTTACAAAAAACATCCGGATCTCGGCAGCAATATGCTCGAAACGATTCCGGCTTGCCAGCATATTATTCCTTATATCCGACATCATCATGAGCGCTGGGACGGCACCGGTTTTCCCAAACATCTGCGCGGCGTAAATATTCCTTTGGGCGCCCGCATCATTGCCGTCGCCGATTACTATGAACAAATCACCAATCCCTCGGCGGAAAATTGGGCGAAAACAAAACAGGAAGCGTTGAATGAACTCTTCAGCGCCTCCGGTCTTCTGTTCGATCCGTCGATTGTCCGTGTGTTTATCGACATTTTAAGTTAACGTGCGCCCGACGCGATTACCCAACCGATAATTTGCGCGGCACCGGCGCGGTGCAAAATACGTGCCGCTTCTTCCAGCGTAGCGCCCGTAGTATAGATATCATCCACAAGAATCACCGTACAACTTGTCAATGGAGCTCCTTCCCACCGGAAGGAGTTTTTTATATTGGTATGACGATCCGTACGACTCAATGTGGATTGCGCCGGGGTGTGACGTATTTTGACAAGGTCTTTTGACCACTGCCAACCGCGCTCTCTCGCGAGCGGTGCGAAAATTTCCGCCACCTGATTAAAGCCGCGCTCGGCGTAGCGCTCCCGCGAAAGTGGAATCGGCACGCACAGCGCGTCATCCGGAAACGCATCCGGCCATGGAAAATCACGCAACAAATTCTGAAATGCCAGCGGATCCAAATGCTTGCGGCCGAATTTATAGCGCAGCAAAGCGCTGCGCACGCCGCCGCGATAATCCGTGCAAGCGTAACATCCCGCAAGTTTGCCACGATGACTTCCACCAAGCTGCCGCGGCTGCCATACCTCGTCACGGCAATACCGACACCATTCGCCATGCCGACTGACCGCCGCGTGACATCCGGGGCAACGCGGCGGGTATAAAAAAGACAAAAAATATTGCCAAAAACTAGGCATCGATTTCTCCCGTTAAGCGCGCGCGCAAAAGGCTGGTGCGACCGGCGGTGTGTTGGGTGCGCAAGGCTTTCTTGAACGCCGCCGGCGAACCGACAATATACACATGGGATTTGGCACGGGTCACCGCCGTGTACACAAGATTGCGTTGCAACATGATTTGTTGCGAAGGCAGCAGTACCAGCACTACCGTTTCGTACTCACTCCCCTGACTCTTATGCACAGTCAGTGCATATGCCAGTTGGAGTTCCTGTAACTCACCGCGCTCGTAGGTGGAGTTCTTGATACGAAAATCGACCGCAATATGCTCCTCACCGGCTGCATATACCTCGCCCAAATCGCCGTTATAAACGCCTTTTTCGTAATTATTTCTCCGCTGCATGACTTTATCGCCGACCTGCAAACCGCGATTGGATTTTCCCGTGTATCCGTGCGCCTGCCGCTGCAACGCCTGATTTAATGCGTCGACACCGCAGACACCGCGGTACATCGGCGTCAGCACCTGCATGGCAAACTGACGCTCCGGATCCGCGTAACGGAGTGTGCGACAAAGTGACAAAACTTTCTCGAGCGCTTCTTCTTCGGCGCAGTCGATAAAAGTAACGTCATCACGCCACACCGGCATCTGTCCTTGGCGTATGGCCGCGGCGGCCAACGCAATCCCGCTGCCTTCCTCCTGTCGGTAAATATGCTCCAGCCTCACGACCGGCACCGTATCCGATGCGATGATATCGCGCAACACATTTCCCGGACCAACCGGCGGCAACTGATCGACATCACCGACAAAAATGACGCGGGCGTGATCGGGCACCGCCTCCAAAAAATGATACATCAAGCCAACATCCAGCATGGACGCTTCATCGATAATGAATAAATCCCCTTTTAAAGGGTTTTGCGCATCACGCTGAAAAACACTTGCGTCCTCTACCAAACCCGCTTCCAACAATTTGTGTAAAGTGGACGCGTCCTGCTCGGAAGTTTCCGCGAGTCGCTTGGCGGCGCGTCCGGTCGGCGCAGCTAAAACGGTTCGTAAGCGGGCTTGCGAAACAACTGCCAAAAGAGCCCGCACCAATGTCGTTTTGCCCGTACCCGGGCCGCCGGTAATCACGAGCACGCCGGTTTCCAGCGCGGCAAGGATGGCTTGAATTTGCTCGGCGGCCAACGTCACCTCTTCTTTTTCCGCCCATTTTTCCAAAATCATTTCCGCGCCGACTACCGTCAGAGGTTCTACCGTCTGCAGACGCTCAATGTGATGAGCTACACCCGTTTCCGCTTCATACAAAGAAAGATGGTACACGTAGGCTGTATCGTCGACAATCGTCACGGGATAAACGCCATACTCCAAAAGTTCTCCCAACGCTTCGCGGATGCGGTCTTCATCAACTTTTAAAAGACGCGCCGTTTCCCGTGCCAGAGTTGCCAACTTCAAGCAGCTGTGACCGCGTTCGGCTCCCCGCAGAAGTACTTCATTCACACCCGCTTCCACCCGATCCATGGAATCTTGCGGCATTCCCGCATGCATGGCCAGCGCATCGGCACTGCGAAACGGAAATCCTTCCACATCGCGCGCCAGTCGATACGGATCATTTTCCAATACCGTCAGAGCCGATTCCCCGTATTGCTTTTGTAATAGCGCGGCAAATCGTCCGGCCACGCCCGCTTCTTCCAGCGCCAATGTCAGCGCATGCAAGTCGCTTACTTCATGGTATGTCTGCGCAAAATTACGCCAAGTGGTTTCACCGATACCGCGCACTTCCGCTAACCGTTCGGGTGATGTATCCAAAACCGCAAGCGTTTCCTCACCGAAATGATCCACAATTCGTTTGGCAAGCGCGGGACCGATGCCGCGAAACAGACCCGAGCCGAGATAACGAACGATGCCGGCGGTGCTTTGCGGACGCACCCTTCGCAACGCGGCAATGCGCAGCTGTCGTCCGAAGCGCGGATGTTCCCCCCATGTACCGCTGACTTCGACCTCTTCACCGACAAGCGGCGCGCTTACGTTACCGACCAGTGTCCAGCTTTTATACTGCTGAGACGGCCGCATTTTGAACACGCAAAAAGAATCGTCAGCTGCTGCAAAAACAATACTTTCCACGGTACCGGCAAACGTTTCTTCCCACTGGCCGTTCATGACTCCTGCGCCTTTCGACAAATGGTCATGACCGCTTGCAAAAATTCTTCATACGCCTTTTTTTCTATTTGATTTACATCCGCGCTGAGCGCTTGGCGATTTTGCGCCTCACGCTCCGGATCGTAAACGGGCAGACCGTGCTTGCTTTTATAGCGGCCGATCGCCTGCGCCAGCGCGAGCCGTTGTAAAAAAAGCGGCTTGATCTGTGCATCCAGCGCACGAATTTCATTACGCCATTGTTCGAGTTCCGTCATATTCCCTCCTGTCTGTATTATAACCCACAGCAGTATTTTCCCAAGCAAAAAGAGGAATCCGCGGATTCCTCTTTTTACGAATGCAACATTCTGTGTAACACTTCGCCGATCTTGCGAATGCCTTTACGAATGCGCGCTTCGTCCATACTTGAATAGTTCAGTCGGAAATAATTTTTCTGCTTGGTCACCGGGAAAAATCCTTCTCCCGGCGTAAACGCAACATTTTCTTGCAACGCTTGGGTTAACACGTCACGCGCATCACAACCTTTTGGCAGTTCCACCCAAATGAACAAGCCGCCGCGCGGTTCCGTCCACTGCACATTGTCCGGAAAATGCTGCTGCATAGCGGTCAGCATCACATCATGACGTTGCCGATATAAATCCGCATTCGCCGCGACATGACCTTCATAATCCGCTTTCTGCAAAAACGCGGCCACTTGCCGCTGCACCAATGACGAAGTCGAAAGATCCGCCGCCTGTTTTATAAAGTCAGCGCGTTCGATGACTTCCGCAGGTCCCGCTAAATAGCCGATCCGTAAACCGGGTGATAACGTTTTGGAAAATGTTCCCAGAAAAGTAACAAGATGCTTCGTATCCAGCGCTTTTAACGTCGGTAACGCTTCTCCCGAAAAGCGTAATTCACCATACGGATGATCTTCCCACACCGGAATTTCGTATTGATTGACAAGCTCCATGAACTTTTGCCGGCGCTCAAGTGACCAGGTAATGCCGGTCGGATTTTGAAAATCCGGAATTACGTAAATAGCCTTTACTTTTTTTTGCGTGGCGAGAATTTCCGCCAGCGCTTCCGGAATTACACCTTCTTCATCCATCGGCATTTCCACGTACGTCGGCTGCGCCAGATCAAAAGCATTCAGAGCGCCGATGTAAGACGGTCCTTCCACCAACAATACATCGCCGGGATCCAGAAAGACACGAGCTAAAAGATCCAATCCCTGTTGCGAACCGGCTGTAATTAAAATATCGTCCGGCACTACGGTTGCCTGTAAATGATTTTGGAACCAATCGGACAGATATTCACGTAAGGGTAAGTAGCCGCGCGAAGGTCCGTATTGCAAGGCGGCCACACCGTCTTTAGCAAATACTTCCTGCGTGACGGCCGCTAACGTTTCAATCGGAAATGTTTCCGGTGCGGGTAAACCGCCCCCGAATGAAATCACTTCCGGTTGCGCCGTTAATTTGAGCAGCATATCAATATCCGACAGGGCAAAATTCTGCGTTAATCGAGAAAACTTCATGCTCCAACCACTTCTTTTCGCGAGCGGTCATATTCTTCCAACGCCAAGATCGCGTTTCGATACATTTCTTTATCGACCTTGTACGGCATCACGTTCAAATCAAAAGTTTGCAACGCCCGTGTCAGAGCCGGTTCCAATTCATCGACCGTCACATCGATATCGGCAAGACAGGTCGGTAATTGCATGGCGCGGTTAAAGTCATATACTTTCGCCAACTCGTCGTCCGCGCCGTCCATCGCAAGCAACACCAACACTCCGTACGAAACGAGTTCACCATGCATATGGTTGGCTTCCACTTGCGGCAGTTCCACCAAGCCGTACGTAAGCGAATGCGCCACGGCAGTGTTGTAATCCGGTTCCAGAAAAATCGAAGCAAAACCGGTGCTGACAATCACATTGAGGATTGTTTGCCGCAACGCTTCGCTGGTTTTACCCGCCTGCGCGTCCTTATAACCGGTGACAGCCGACTGCATCAACGGCTCGGCACACATGCCGCTGAGCGTCACGCCCACCTGATTGGAATGAAGAATCGAACGATCGCGCGCGGACAGTCGGCTTTCATAATACTTAGCTACCGAATCTCCGATCCCCGCCCAAAGATACTGCGCCGGTGCGGAACCGATAATACGTTCATTAATAAACGTATGAACCGGTGGATGATTGGCGTCATAGGCGCGATCAAAACGATGGTCTTCCAAATAAACGGCCGCGATACTCGTCACGGCCGCGCAGGTCGCCGCAATGGTCGGGAACGTAAAAAACGGTTTTTGCAATTCACCGGCGATGACCTTAACCGTATCAATCGCTTTGCCCCCGCCGACCGCAAACAACATATCCGCGTCGGCAACGGTAGGAATTTCCGCCAGTCGTTCGGCATTGGCAAAAGAACATTCTTTGCCGTACATTCGCCAATCCGTTACCTCCAGTGATGTCTTTTGAAGAGCCGCTTCTAATGCCGGCCGCGCTTTTGCAAGCGCTGTTTCGCCGCCTAAAATGGCGACCGTTTTCCCGTACGTTGCACAAACGGTTTCAATGGCTGCATACGCATCATCTCCGCCGATCGTGAACCCCGGAATATTAACGGTGTACGACTTCATGAAATCCCTCCTTTTTCGATAAACAAAAACCGCCAAGACGGCGGTTTCATAACTTTGCCCGGGTATTGTCACTTATTCTAACAATCTTACCGACACATGTCAATATTTAATTTCTCTGTTAAATTGTGCAGCGCACGATCGGTATCATTATACATTTGCGCAATCAAAGCGGCGACCTCGGAGAATTTTTCTTCCGGACGCAGATACGCAACGAAGAACAGACGGAAGCGTTTTCCGTATAAATTAGCGGAAAAATCGGGAAAATAGGTTTCCACCCGCGTCGGTACATCGGTAAATGTCGGATTGGTACCGACATTGGTAACACCTTTAAGAAGGGTACCGTCGTAACGGGCCACAGTAGCATACACACCGTTGCGCGGTGCGACACGATCTTCATGCAACGCCATATTGGCGGTAGGAAAACCGAGTGTGCGGCCGCGTTGGTCACCGTGCAAAACCACTTCATCAATCGACCAATACCGTCCGAGCAATGTCGCTGCCCGTCCCGGTTCACCCGCCAGTATGGCCGCGCGAATTTCCGAACTGCTGACCACGCCGCCGGCATCTTGCAGTAGCGGTACGGAAATAACTTCCCAGCCGGCGTCTTTGGCATAATTATGTAAGGTCGTAACCGTCCCTTGCGCGTCGGCGCCAAAGCGAAAGTTTTCTCCCACTACCACACCGACGATGTGTTGATTGTTTTGCAGCATGTGCAAAAACTCCGTCGCACTTTGCCGCATCTGCGCAACCGTCGGTTGGAGCCAGATAATTTCATCCACGCCCTGCAGTCGCAGATATTTTTCTTTATCCGCAAGCGTCAATAAATCACCGGCATACGCCTCCGGCGTTAATGCCGCTTTCGGGGTTTTCGTAAACGTCACGGCCACCAGCCGCGCCGTTTCTCGATCCGCGAGTGCGCGGGCGGTGCGAAGGACTTCAATATGCCCGCGATGCACGCCGTCAAAATTGCCGATAGTTAAAACGGTACGGCGCGCCGCCGTTTCATATATCGCTCGTTTCATTCTTCCACCCACACTTTATAAGGCCGTATGCCCCCTTCTGCCGCCGGTTTGCCGAGACCGATGAATTGTCCATCACACCACAGAGCCGTTACATCACTGATCGTACCGCGAATCGTCTGACCGTGGCGAAAGCGTTCCGCAGCTGCAGTCGGCACCCGATATTGCGGCAAATGGCGTATAGCATCCGTCGCAGGACGTAGCGCCGCCTCTTTCGCCGCCCGAATTTCTTCGAGTGTCCACGCATCTTCCAGCGTAAAATTGCCGACCCGCTCCCTCACCAGAAACGACATCGTCAGCGGTATACCCAAGGCCTTACCGAAATCTCTTCCCAATGCGCGGATATACGTTCCCTGCGAGCAAACGATGCGCGCGCGCAAATACGGTAATTGGTAAGAAATGTCCGTAAACTCGTGGATCGTGATTTCACGCGCAGGCAATTCCACCTTCTGATTTTTCCGCGCCAGTTCGTAGGCTTTACGTCCATCCACTTTGATCGCGGAATATTGCGACGGTCGTTGTAAAATCGTCCCGCGAAATGAGGCGGCGGCGGTTTCGAGTTGTTCTGCCGTAAGTTCGGGGATAGCGCTCATTTGTTGTACAATCGTGCCGCTCGTATCTTCCGTATCGGTAGCGATGCCCACCAACCACTCCGCAAGATACACTTTCGGCTCTGTCGGCGCCCATGCCAAAAGCCGCGTCGCTTTGCCCAGAAATACCGGCAAAACGCCCGCGGCCAAAGGATCCAATGTGCCGGAGTGGCCTATTTTACGAATGCCGTAAATTTTTCGCAAAACGTAAATGACATCATGGGATGTCATACCGGCCGGCTTCAGTACATTAATGATTCCCTGCATAAGTCAACGCAGCCTCTGCTTTCGGCAACACTTCGGCGATCGCCGTCGCAAGGTCGGTGTACATGGTGCACCCTGCCGCGCGAATATGTCCGCCGCCGCCGAATTGTGCTGCCAACTTCGATACATCGACACTGTTTTTAGAACGGAAGCTTACATACGTTTTTTGCGGCTCATCATATTTAAATTGCAGTGTGAGTTCCACACCTTCGATGTTGCGAGCCAAATCGAGATAGGTGTCGACATAATGACGACCAGACTCGATAGCCGCTTTATCCATAACGATATAACTCAATCGGTGATCGGCCGCAAATTGCAATGTGGACATGATCGGCCCCAAAATCGTCAACGCTTCTTTCGGCAACGAATCCATGGCCTGCGAAATACGGTCGGGGCGTGCGCCGCGATCTACCAACTCGGCCGCCATTGCAAGCGTTTGCGCCGTCGTATTGCCATAGCGGAAAAAGCCGCAATCGGTAGCAATCGCCATGTAGAGTGCATTCGCCATGGACGGCGTAATATCCCAGCCCCATTGCATAAAGAGACGGGTTAAAATTTCGCCCGTCGCGGCGGCATGCTCGTCGAGATAAAGCATGTCCGCATAATCAGGATTCGAAACGTGATGATCGATATTCACAATCGGCACGTTTTCCGGCCAGGCATAATCGCCGGCGCGTGTCGGCGTGCTTAAATCCATGAACAAAATGTGATCATATTTTTTGTCGGGAATTTCACGGTGTATTTCTTTCGCCAACGGTAAGAACAGATATTTTTCCGCAATGGTGTCGTCGACCAGCATATCAGCCGACACACCACGGGCGCGCAATGCTTCCGTGATCGCCAAAACCGAACCGAGACAATCACCGTCCGGTTTAACGTGGCCGACTACCAGTACCGACTTGACACTCTCCAATGTCTGACGCAATCTGTCTTCACTGATCTTCATCGGCCGCACCTTCCCGTCTGTTTTTCGATTCTTCTTTGTCCTTAATCGACTTCAGTACCCGTTCAATATGATCACCGTAATCAATCGATCGATCTACGGCAAACGTAATTTCCGGGGTATGACGCACTTGCAGCCTTTTACCGAGCTCGGTACGAATAAAGCCGGTGGCATTTTGGAGTGCGGCAAAGGATTTTTCTTTTTCCTCATCGTTGCCGAACAAACTTACGTAGACAGTCGCCTCACGCAAATCACCGGTAACCGCTACTTCCGTAACCGTGACAAATCCGAGTCGGGTGTCTTTCAAGTCACGGAGCAGCATTTGACCAATCTCCTGCTTGATAAATTCCTGCATCTTACGCACGCGTAATTGGGACATTACAAGCACCTCCCTTTAGTCGATCGTTTGTTCAATTTCTTCCTGGGTAAAGGCTTCCAAAACATCGCCTTCTTTGACATCGCGGTAGCTTTCAATCGAAATCCCGCATTCATATCCTTCCGCCACTTCTTTAACGTCATCTTTAAAGCGGCGGAGCGATGCTATGCTTCCTTCATGAATAACGATGCCGTCGCGAATTAAACGCAATTCCGCATTGTTGGTAATCTTGCCTTCCGTAACGTACGAACCGGCGACAATCACCTTCGGCGTCGGAATCACCTGACGCACTTCCGCACGTCCCAAGACAACTTCACGGAACTTCGGTGCCAACATGCCCTGCATTGCCTGCTTGATATCGTCAATCGCATCATAAATGACACGGTAAGTGCGCATATCAACCTGTTCCTGTTCGGCAATTTTACGGATATTGGCATCCGGCCGTACGTTAAAGCCGATGATCAACGCATTCGCCGCGGAAGCCAGCATGATATCCGATTCGGAAATCGCGCCGACGCCGGCGTGCACGACATCAATCCGTACTTCCGGATTTTTAATCCCTTCAAAGGACTGGCGCAGCGCTTCGACCGACCCCTGTACATCCGCTTTGATGACGATATTCAAGTTTTTCAGTTCGCCTTCTTTGATCTGATTGAAAAGATCATCCAGAGTGACTTTCTGCGAACGATTTTGTTCTTCGTATTTCTGTTTGGCAATGCGTTTTTCCGCAATGCTGCGCGCATCCCGTTCATCCATGGCGTACAGCAGTTCACCCGCCGTCGGAACATCGGACAAACCGAGTACTTCGACCGGTGTCGACGGTTCCGCCTTTTTAATAAGATCGCCGCGTTCGTTGTTCATCGCGCGGACACGACCGAATGCCGTACCCGAAACGATACCGTCACCGGTACGCAACGTACCGTTTTGAATCAGAACGGTAACGACCGGACCGCGACCTTTGTCCAGTTCCCCTTCGACGACTACGCCGATCGCGTTACGGTTCGGATTCGCTTTCAGTTCCAACACCTCCGCTACCAGCAAAATATTTTCCAACAGGTCATCAATGCCCTGATGTTTTTTCGCGGATACCGGTACCATGATGGTATCGCCGCCCCAGTCTTCCGGCAACAGCCCGTGTTCCGCCAGCTGCTGTTTGACAAGGTCCGGGTTGGCGGCCGGTTTATCCATTTTATTGATCGCGACAATAATCGGCACTTTCGCCGCTTTCGCGTGGTCAATTGCTTCCAGTGTTTGCGGCATAACACCGTCGTCGGCGGCGACTACGAGAACGGCAATATCCGTCACCTGTGCGCCGCGCGCGCGCATCGCCGTAAACGCTTCGTGTCCAGGCGTATCCAGGAATACTACTTTCTTTCCTTGGTAACGAATCTGATACGCACCGATATGCTGCGTGATACCGCCCGCTTCGCGCGCTGTCACGTGGGTCTTGCGGATCGTGTCCAGAAGCGATGTTTTACCGTGGTCGACGTGTCCCATGATCGTCACTACCGGCGGGCGCGGCAGAAGATCTTCCGGCGCGTCTTCGATTTCCGGAATTTCCGTACCGTCTTCTTCCGGTTCCATCTCGAGCAACGTAATACCATATTCTTCCGCCAACAATTCAACCGCATCACGATCGACTTCCTGGTTGATCGTTGCCATAATGCCGAGCAGCATCAACCGTTTGATGACATCACCGACTTCTTTTTTGAATAATTCGGCAAGTTCTTTTACGGTTACGGACGGCGGCATCGCTACTTCAGTAACGGCCTCCGCATTGTCGTGAGCATGCTCGTTTTTATTTTTGCCTTTGGCGCGTGATTTTTTGATGGATTGCGCCAACAGCGATGTGCCGCGTTCTTTGCCGCGACGATCATTTTTGTTTTGATTCCGACCGCGCTGATTGCGGCGTTGATTACGATTGGCTTTACGCCCGCCGCGATCCTTGCCGGAGCCCTCTTCCAGATTCGCTACCGCATTGTGATCCGCCATATTGCGGCTCGACGATTGCGTGCGTTGCGCCGCTTTATGCGCACGCTTTTCAACCGGTCGGGAAGAACGCTGTCCTTCGTCCGCACGCAGTTTTTCTTCAGGACGTACCGTCGGTTGTGCTTTTTTCTGTGGTGAACGCCGGATATCGGCGCCGCCATGCTGCTGCACATTGACGCTGCGTTCCTGTTTTTTGGCCGATTCCGCACGCTTAACGGCGACCTGCTTCGCAGGCGCCGATTTCGCCGCCTGCTTTGCCGCAACTTTTTGCGGGCGCGGTTGCACTTTCGGCTTTGTTTCCAGCTTACGTCCCTTGCCGTCCACTAAAAACTCTTCTTTCGGCTTGCCCGATTGCTGATCAAACCGCACGGTCCGTGCCGGACGACGCCGACGCGGTTGTTTTGGGGTCGAGGGAGATGCGGCTGCCGCCGATTTGGTCGCTGCGGCTTTGGTTTCCGTCGAACCTGTTGCCGGCTTACCTGCATACACCCGATCCAACAGTTGTTTGGTTTTTTCGTCTACGACACTCAAATGGCTTTTGACTTCCACATTATGCGATTTCAATGTCGAAATGATATCTTTATCTGTCTTGTTATATTGTTTTGCTAATTCCCAGACTCGAAATTTCTGCATATAACTCCTCCTTACTCGTCCAGTCGTTCACGAACGGCCCTTGCCAACCCCCGATCCATGATCAACACAGCGACACGTCGGTTTTTCCCGATCGCATCTCCCAGTTCCGTTGCCGTGGCCGTGAAGCAATAATCGATCTGTTCGCGTTCGGCCAAATGGACCAGCTTTTCACGATTATTACGGGCACAGTCCGCAGCAATGATCAAGAGCTCTCCGTCGCCATTGCGCAACGTTTTAATTAAGGTGTCACTCCCCGAAATCACATTTCCGGAACGCTGAGCAATTCCCAATAGGGATAACGCACGTTCCAAGTTCATGCCAGTTGCTCCTCCAGATCTTTGTACACCTGCTCCGGTACATTGCGTTTCAACGACCGTTCTAAACCGTGCGAAGTATATGCTTTTGCCAAACACTCCGCGCTGGGACAAATGTAGGCGCCGCGTCCGGGCGCTTTACCGGTGGGATCCAGTTTAATTTCTCCGCTCGCGGGAGCCACGATGCGAACCATATCCCGTTTATCTTTCATCGCGCCGCAACCGACACAACGTCGCAGCGGTAATTTTTTAGTTTTCTTCATCATGCGGGGTCACCTCATCGACAGGCAACGTTTCTTCGGACTGCGCCGCTCCCATGGTCGCATCCAATTCCGCAAGCAAATCTTCCTCATCGTCATCGTAGAAGTCTTCAAAACCTTCTTCCGCGGCTTGGGATTCACTCTTAATATCAATCTTCCAATTTGTCAGTTTGGCCGCCAAGCGTGCGTTTTGACCGGCTTTACCGATCGCCAGCGACAATTGGTAATCCGGAACAATAACATGGGATGTTTTTTCTTCATCCCAGACACTGACCGAAATGACCTTTGACGGGCTGAGTGAGTTGGCGATATACAGCGCCGGATCTTCATCCCAGCGCACGATATCGATCTTTTCGTCATGCAACTCATCCACGATATTTTGCACGCGTTGTCCTTTCGGACCGACGCAGGCACCTACCGGATCGATGTTTCCATCCACGGAGTACACCGATATTTTCGAACGCGAACCCGCTTCGCGAGCCACGGATTTGATTTCCACCGTACCGTCATAAATTTCCGGTACTTCCAGTTCAAAGAGCCGTTTCAACAATCCCGGATGTGTCCGTGACAAGATGATCTGCGGTCCTTTGGACGTTTTCTTTACTTCTACCACGTAACATTTTAATCGATTTTTCGGACGGTACCGTTCGCCGGGGATCTGCTCGGTGGAAGGCAAAATGCCTTCTGTCTTACCCAAGCTGACGTATACGGTTTTATTGTCAATTCGTTCGATCATGCCGGTCAGGACATCCCCTTCACGGCCGGCGAACTCATCGTAAATGACATTGCGTTCCGCTTCTTTCAAACGTTGCGTCATGACTTGCTTTGCGGTCTGCGCCGCCATGCGACCGAAATTTTTCGGCGTCACTTCCTGCTGCACGAGATCGCCCAGCGCATACGCCGAGTTTAATGCTTGCGCATCCGTGAGCGAAATTTCCAATTCCGGATCTTCGACATCTTCCACTACCGTCTTGGTCACAAAAATATGGTACACGCCCGTTTCCCGATCAATCGTCGCCGTCGCTTCGGCATGCGTTCCGGTTTCGCGTTTGTATGCACTGAGCAATACCGCTTCAAGCGATTCGAATATAACGTCCGCGGTCAAACCTTTTTCCGTTTTCAGGAATTGCACCGCTTGTAATAGTTCCTGATTCATTTCTTCCCCCCTGCTAAAATGACACGTGCAACCGTACCGTCGCTATGTCGGCGCGCGGAATTTCTTCTTTTCCCGCTTCGGTTTCCAATTGCAGCGCCGTCTCCGTATAGCCTAAAAGCGTCGCTGTAAATTCTTTATGACCGGCACGGGCACTGTATAATTTCACATCGACTTCGCTACCGGCATAACGATCGAAATCACGGTCTTTTTTTAATACACGGTCAATGCCGGGAGACGATACTTCCAATAAATAATTGTTGGCAATAAAGTCCGCCTTATCCAGCGCGGTGCTGAGTGCTTCACTCATCGTCTGGCAATCTGTCAGATCCACGCCGCCCTCTTTATCGATGTAGACTCGCAAGATCCAGTCCTGCTCCCGCACATATTCCACATCCACAAGTTCCATTCCGGCCGCTTTCACCAACGGTTCCGCCAATTCTTCTACGCGCACTGCGACTTTTTTCTGCGCCATGTTATCCCTCCCTGCAAAGTGTGTAACTGCAAGAAAGAGTGAGCCGCGGCTCACTCCTCCCATAAAAAACCATTAATTATTTATGTCATTATATCATATCGAAAAAAGTCGCGCAAATTTCATCCGTCCAAGGCGGACAAAGTCCCCGCCAAATGCGCTTCGATTTTTTGCGAAAGCTCTTTTACCGTGGCCGCATCAAAATCGTGCAAGATGCCGGGAACACCTTGATTTCGCGTCTCGGCAAAGAAGTCATCACGAAATACATTGTAGAAAAACAGTATTCCCTTCGTATTGGTGGCATCGGCATACGCCAAAATAATATAGGATCCGTTTAAGCCGAGAATCGGCGCCGAAGGCACAATAACGCGACGGTAATGGCGGCACGCTTCCGGTATGCCATGTTCGCTCTCCCAATCCAAAATACCGGCGTTTTTCACCAATACCGATGCGGTTTCGCTGCGACGCACAAAACGATCTGTGACCACTCGTACAAAATCGGCTTGGAGAATCTTCCAAAAATCCGCCGCACTGTCATATGTAAACCGGATATCCGTCAATACAATGAGACCCAAATCATATTTCACCATAAAGTCGGCGGTTTCATCTGCATACAAGCCTAAAATACGCCAGCCGAAAGTAGCTTCTTCATAGCAAAATAAAACATGCCGTTCGCGCTCTTCCGCGGAAAGCTCGCGGCGTTTCCATGAACCGATCGCGGCCGGCAAATCAACCGCATTTTCCATTTCCGTTAATACATTTTCATATGTTTTACTATCCATGTTGTTCGTCCTCATGCGGGTGAAAATACTCCGCATAAACAGCCTGGTAATGCAGCACACTCGCTACAAATTCGCGCGTTTCCGGAAACGGAATTTCTTCTACCGCAGGAGCACGGTCATGCCAGCCGTATGTATCCATCCATTCTTCCACATGCCCTCGCCCCGCGTTATAGGCTGCCAGGGCAAGTACGGGAGAGTGAAAATGATCATACAGATAACGTAAGTACCATGTCCCGTTGGCGATATTTTCCTCCGGATCGGCAAGGTTTCGCACTTTTGTATCCCGCTGCTCGGCAATCCAATGAGCCGTGACCGGCATCAACTGCATTAAGCCGATCGCGCCGCGGGGCGAAACCGCTTTTTCCTGAAAGCGGCTTTCGGTAAAAATCACGGCCGCCACCAACTCCGGCGGCAAGTCATTTTTCTTGGCATAGGTTTCCACCAGCGACGGGTAGGATACTTTGTGAAAATAGTTGTACGCGATATAGTCGGCTCCGTATAAAAAATACCAAAAGCCGAACACGAGCATGAAAAGCGACCACCAAGTTCGTTTACGCATGAGTTTCTTCCCGTAAGTTTTTTAATAATCTTTCCAATTGCTGATACGTGTCCAGTAAGCTGCCGCTGTTATCGATGATGACATCGGCAAAATTTTCCCGCAGCTGCGGATCCAGTTGCGCCGCCAGACGCCGCTTCGCCATTTCTTCCGAAAGACCGTTGCGCAGACGCAAGCGTTCAATCTGTTGCGACCGCGTGGCGCGCACCACCCACACCTGATCGACTTTATTTTGCCAGCCGAGATCGATCAGAAGCGGAATATCCCACACCACAAACGGCTCACCCGCCGCAGCAAGTCGGTCCGATTCCCGTTCAAACCAATCCAAAATCGCCGGATGCATAATCGCATTCAGCTTTTTGCGGGCCGCGTTGTCATTGAAAATGACATCCGCTAATTTAGCACGATGCACCTGCTGATCCGGCTGTAAAATTCCCACGCCGAACTCTTCAACTATAGCATCGTAAACCGCATGCCCCGGTTTTACCACCAGGCGAGCGGCCCAATCCGCATCCAGGATCGGTACGTCATGTTGTTGCAGCCAACGGCTGACTTCGCTTTTACCGGAAGCAATGCCGCCGGTGAGACCGATTTTCTTCATTTTTATTTTTGACAGTGAGGACAATACACTGTCGTTCTGCCTCCTAAACGAATGCTTTGTAACGGACGTTGACACCGCTTGCAAGGCAAACCTTTGCGCCCGTATACGGCAAGGCGTTGCACATGCAAGCCTCGTTTACCGGCGCTGTCGCGGTAATCCCGAAATGAAGTGCCGCCATCCTCGATACTTTGCGTAAAGACCGTTTTGAGTGCTGCCAGCAAGCGCCGCGCTTTCGGTCGTGTTAAACGATCAGCGCGCATTTTGGGTCGCAATCCGGCCAGAAATAATGCTTCATCCGCATAAATATTACCGACGCCGGCGATGACCCGCTGATCCAACAGCAAGGTTTTAAGCGCCACCTTGCGTCCTCGCGAAGCAGTATATAAAGCAAGCTCCGATGTCTGCGGAGAAAGCGGCTCCGGTCCCAATTTCAGCAGCGGCGGATACATAGCGAGGTCGGCACGGCGCAACAGCATCAGGCCGCCGAACGTGCGCACGTCTTTAAAATACAATACCGCCGGCGGCGCGAGCCGGATTTCAACGCGTACATGCGAAATCGAAGCGGCGTGTGTCCGATACAAAAGCGCTCCCGTCATTCGCAAGTGCCCTACGAGCACCAACCGTTCGGTATAGAGCAGCAAGTATTTTCCGCGCCGCTGTACCTCGGTAAAACGGGTTCCGATCAGTTCCGGGAGTAAGCCTTGCGGATCCGCAAAGGCTTTGGCGAGATGAACTTTTATCCCTGTAATTTCCTGACCGGGCAACACTTCGTTCAGCTGGCGACAAATGACTTCCACTTCCGGCAATTCCGGCATTACTTCGCCATCTCCCAATTCGTGCCGTAGTGAATATCTACGACCAGCGGCACCGCCAGTTCCGCGGCGCCGGGCATGTGCATTTCTAAAATTTGCGTAACGATGTCACGCTCTTCTTCGACGACTTCCAATACGAGTTCATCGTGCACCTGCAGCAGCATGCGACTTTTCAGCCGGTTACGAACCAGCGCCCAATACACATTATTCATCGCGCGCTTGATAATATCCGCCGCGGCCCCTTGAATCGGCGTGTTGAGGGCCGTGCGTTCGGCAAAAGAACGTCGATTGAAATTGCGGCTGTGAATATCCGGTAAGACGCGAAAACGTCCGTACATCGTTTCCGCGCGCCCCGATTCTTTCGCCGCTGCAATCGAATCCGCCATATATTGGCGAACCTTGGGATAGCGCTCGAGATATTTTTCAATATACGCGCCCGCCTCTTCGCGGCTGATGCCGAGATCGCGCGCCAAACCGTAATCACTGATGCCGTAAATAATTCCGAAGTTGACCGCCTTGGCATGCGAACGTTCCGCGGCCGTTACGTCTTTCGGATCTTTATGCAACACTTCCGCGGCGGTGCGACGGTGGATATCCTCCTGATGTAAGAAAGCTTCCCGCAGTTTTTCATCCCCGGAAAGGTGCGCGAGGATACGCAATTCAATCTGTGAATAGTCGGCCGACATGAAGCCGCTAAAACCTTTGCCCGGTACAAAGAGTGAACGGATGCGGCGACCTTCCTCCGTACGCACGGGAATGTTCTGCAAATTCGGGTCGGAACTGCTGAGCCGCCCCGTCGCCGTGACCGTTTGATTAAAGGTCGTATGCACCCGCTCGGTCTCCGGATCAACCAATTCCGCGATCCCGTCAAGATATGTCGAAATCAATTTAGTAATTGTGCGGTAGCTGAGTACTTTCGCCACAATCGGATGTTCCTTGAGCAAGCCGTTCAAAACCTCGGCATCCGTCGAATAACCGGTCTTCGTTTTGCGTCCCGGCGGTAACTCCAGTTTAGTAAACAAAACATTCGACAGTTGTTGCGGACTTAAAATATTAAATGTTTCCCCGGCCAATTCATAAATCTCAGCGGCAAGCGTTTCCGCCTGCGCAGTGAACTCGCCTTTTAACGCGGCCAGCTTATTTTGATCAACCGCGATGCCCGTATGCTCCATCGCCGCCAGCACTTGCGTCAACGGCATCTCAAACGTCATGTAGAGATCCCATGCGCCGTTCGCTTTCAATTCCGCTGTAAGCGGCTCTACCAACTGCGCAAACATTTGGGCGCGAGCCGCCAGCATTTTTTCCCCGTCCTCATACGGATACGGCGTCGGTACGTGGTAGGCATCCGCTAAATAGGTGACGGGATACGAGGTGCGCGTCGGATTCAATACGTACGCGGCCAATGTGACGTCAAACAGTTCTGCGACCGAAGTAAAAATGCCCGCCGCCTGGTACAGCAATTTGGCGCGGTCGGTAATAATCTGCGCTTCGCCGCCGAGAAGGATGCGGAGCGCTTCCGTGGCGGATTCATCCTGCCAATAGTAGAGCGTATCGTCCACCAGCGCCGCGAGTTCTTTCAATGCAAGATGCGGAATTTTACCCGCGGTTGTCACGCTGACCGCCACGCGATCCGCATCTTTTAACACGCTCGGTTTCGCATCGGTAACGACAACCATGTCGGCAGGCTCTTCCTGCAACGGTTGCGCAAACAGGCCTTCATCTCCGGCGATAATATGCGCTGCCTGCATTTTTCCGAGCATACTGCGAAAACCGAGTCGCTCGAACAGTGTACGCGCTTCATCGACACGTCCCTGCGGTTCCATCTCGGATAAGTCGGTCGAAATCTCCACATCCGTTTTAATCGTCGCAAGTTCGCGAGAAACGTAGGCAATATCTTTATTTTCCGTCAATCGTTCAACCAGTTTTTTACCGCTGACCTCATCCAAACGGGCAAAAATTTCATCGAGCGTCAGAAATTGCTGTAGCAACTTGGACGCTGTTTTTGGACCGATACCGGCTATGCCCGGAATGTTATCGGAGGTATCGCCCATGAGCGCTTTCCAGTCGACGATTTGCTCGGTAGTGACACCCGTGCTTTCCAACACCGTCTCCGGCGTCATCGCTTCCAACTGCGTCACGCCCCGTTTCGTCAGATACACGGTAGTGGCATCGTCGACCAGCTGCAATGTATCGCGATCTCCGGTGATAATAGCGACATCGCATTCGTCGCGGTAGCGTTTACTGAGCGTGCCGATCAGATCGTCGCCCTCGTAGCCTTCTTTTTCGTATTGCGCGATCCCGAGTGTCTGCAGCACTTCCCGGATCAGACCAAACTGCGGTGCGAGATCATCGGGGGCATCCGGTCGATTTCCCTTATAGTCCGCATACAGCTCATTGCGAAACGTCACTCTTCCTTTATCAAATGCCACCGCTAAGTAAGTCGGCTTAAGATCCTCAAATACTTTGGCCAACATCAGTAAAAAACCGTATACCGCATTCGTCGGATTTCCCTGCGGATCGGTTAACGCCGGTAGCGCAAAGAACGCGCGATACAGTAAACTGTTACCGTCAATTAAGACAAGGCGAGGTTTGCTCATAGATTCCTCCCATTATGCTATACTATATTCAAATACATGTCATTATACCATATTTGCAACCGCGAACCGTGTTTTGCGACTTTGTCACATGTCAGCACATCGATGCGAAAAATACCGCAAACAAAGGCTTTTCATATTATAATAGAGTTATGCCGATGAAATGGATAGTGACGGATGCCCTGGCGGGTAAGACCGTCAGTCAGCAATTACGTTTATTGGGTATCTCCCAACGCGAACGACGACGCTTACGCAGAGAAGCAACGGTCTTTTGCAACGGGGGACGTGTCGATTTCCACACACTTCCTCCGTGCGCCGCGGAAATCTCGCTGGAGTGGCCCGTTCCCGCGCGACCGCCGGCCTGGCATATACCGTTGGATATTCGCTATGAAGATGCGCAATATATCGTCGTCAATAAACCCGCGGGCATGTTGGTTCACGCGACGGCAAAGGAGCGTGAAAAGACCTTTCTGCATGCGCTTTCCGCGTATTTCGAACGGCATGATGCGGATGCGTATCCGCATCTCGTACAACGTTTAGACAGGAACACTTCGGGATTGGTTCTTGTGGCAAAATCGCCACAGGCCCAACATGCGCTCAACCGCAACCACTTGGCATCGGTCGAGCGTACCTATCGGGCTTTGGTCCCCGGTCGATTTTTTACACCGTACGCCGAAATCACCTGGCCGATTGCCCGCCGTGAAGACAGTATCATTTTACGCGAAGTAAATTTCACGACAGGCAAATCCGCCGTTACTTATGTCACACGCTTAGCTGCGAATCAACAACTTTCCTACCTCGGTATCCGTCTGAAAACCGGACGAACGCATCAAATTCGCGTGCACCTCTCTCATCTCGGCTACCCGCTGCTGGGAGATGATTTGTACGGAGGATCTCGAGATATTCTTACGCGGCAAGCCTTACATGCCGCTACTCTTACTTTCATGCAGCCATATACCGGCCAAACGGTTCGCGTCAGCGCGCCGCTTGCACCGGATATGAACGCCGTTCTCGAACGGCATTTATCTCATTATTTCCGTTAGCCTTAAGGAGGTTATCTCATGCCGCTTGTCAGCTCTACTGAAATGTTTAAAAAAGCGTATGAAGGGAAATACGCGATCGGCGCATTCAATGTCAACAATATGGAGATCATCCAGGGCATTGTCGATGCCGCGAAAGAAGAACAGTCACCGTTAATTTTGCAGGTTTCCGCCGGTGCCCGTAAATATGCCCGTCATATTTACCTTGTCAAATTGGTGGAAGCCGCTGTCAGTGATACGGGCCTGCCGATCTGTCTGCACTTGGATCACGGCGAAGATTTTGAAATTTGTAAAGCCTGCGTTGATGGCGGTTTTAACTCCGTCATGATCGACGGCTCCAAACATCCCTTTGAAGAAAATATCGCGTTGACCAAAAAGGTCGTTGAATACGCGCATTCGAAAGGCGTTGTCGTCGAAGCGGAACTCGGTCGCTTGGCCGGTGTCGAAGACGATATCTCCGTATCCGCGCGTGACGCTCGCTTCACCGATCCGGATCAGGCTGTCGAATTTGTAGAGCGAACCGGTTGCGACTCGCTCGCGATTGCGATCGGCACCAGCCACGGCGCGTACAAATTCAAAGGCGAACCGTATCTTGATTTTGAACGTCTGCAGCGCATTTCCGAACTGTTGCCCGGATATCCGATCGTTTTGCACGGCGCTTCCACCGTCATTCCCGAATTCGTCGAAAAATGTAATGAATATGGCGGCGACGTCGCCGGTGCCCGCGGTGTACCGGAAGAAATGCTGCGTAAAGCTGGTACCATGGGCGTTTGCAAAATTAATATCGATACCGACTTGCGCTTAGCGATGACGGCTTCGATTCGTGAACACTTGCAAAATCATCCGGCTGATTTTGACCCCCGCACATATTTGGGCGCCGGTCGTGCCGCAATTAAAGGCATGGTACAACACAAAATCAAACACGTACTCAACAGCTCAAACCGCATTTAAACAAAAAAGAGAGCCGAAAGGCTCTCTTTTTTGTTGTCATTATGCCAGTGCTTTTTCGATATCGGTATAGGTTAAAACACCATCGGCAATGATCTTGCCGTCTTTTTCCAGGGTAGGAACATACTCCAACGCAATCTCCATACAATGCTGATCATGTTTTTTCAATGTATCAGCATATTGATCCCCCGCCAGTACCTCGGCAGCGCCGCTCAATCCTACCTCCTTCGCCCACTTTGCGAGCGTTGCGCGATCGCTCATATCGCCCTCTTCCTGATACGCGCCGATGTAGACGCGGTCAACCCAGTCATCCGCTTTCCCCTGCTCCTGCGCGAGTTCCAATAAACGCAAGGCGTCAAAACTTGACGCATTCCATTTGGCGGTCGTCGCATTAATTCCCGCCTCTTTGCCGAGTTCAGCGAACTGTTTGCGCTCTTGTTCGCCGGCATATTTTTCTTTGGCTTTACGATGACGCCATTCAGGGTGAATTTCCCAGCCGTACCACTCCGGGCGGATATCTTGTTGCTCCTGCAATTTTCGTAAACTGCCCCACGCATGGTAGCAGTACGGACAAACAAAATCGAAGTAAATACGAATTTTGGACATTGCTATTCCTCCTTTGTGTTCCTATTTTCATTATATCGCAAAAATGAACATGGTATAATATACGCAAAAAGGGGGTATAGATATGTTTTTTATTTACTATCCGAAATGCAGTACCTGCCGACGTGCCAAAGCCTGGTTGGACGATAACAATATCCGTTACGAAGAAAGACTGATCGTGGAAGATCCGCCGACCGCAAAGGAACTTCTCGCTTGGAGTGGAAAAAGCAAGCAGCCGCTGACAAAGTTTGCCAATACGAGCGGTCAATTATATCGGTCCGGTGGCTTGGCCAAACGCCGTCTGACACTTTCCGATGAGGAATTTGCCAAAGAGCTCTCCCGTGACGGCATGCTGATCAAGCGACCCCTCTTGGTGATTGATGATGACCATATTCTAACCGGTTTTCGCCAAACGGAATGGGAAGCCGCGTTACTAAAATAAGGAGGATTACATGGAATTTAAAGAAGTACTTGCCCTGCGTCAATCTACCCGAGATTACCGGACGAATCCCGTAGCTGCCGACGCTTTAGAGAATATTGTGCACGCCGGTGTCACAGCGCCGATTTCGTTGAGTCGTTATGAATCCTATCATTTGACTGTCATCACGGCCGAAGGTGTGTTGAAAAAGCTCGAGGAAGAATGGTTAGAACGCGGCAATACAGGCAATCCGATTTATGATGCCCCGGCACTGATCGTTGTTTTCGCTGATGAAAAAGTGACCTCCGGTTTGCGTAATGCCGATACGGGTTGTATCGTTACCCAAATGCATCTGGCCGCCACTGCGCTCGGTTTAGGGTCCTGCTACATTTGCGGTGCCATCCAGCAACTCGGCAAAGATGCCCGTTATCTCAACGGAGCACGTGTACCGGCCAATTTCGTGCCCATGGGAGCGCTTGCCATCGGCGAACCGATGAGACCACTCAAAGCTCGTCATAAAGAAAGTAAAATGACGGTCGATCGTTTATAAATAAAAAGAGCTGCGCTTTGCGCAGCTCTTTTTATTTCGATAATTTTTGTTTGCGTGCCCCAGTAGCGGCGGAACAGCACGAGCAACCTGTCATTTTTTTGTCACCGGTGCACCCCGGGCAATTTGTGCAGGAATTTTCTTCGTGCAGACCGTGCCAAAAATGCCATGTCAGGTAGACAAATGCCGCCAGCACTGCCACCCCTATAAAAACAGTTTGCATATTCTCACCTCAAAATCCGAGCATCCGACCGCCTTGATAAACCACAAAGGAGCACACCCAGGCAAGCGACGTACAATACATAAAGACAAATGCCGGCCAACGAAACGAGTCAGTTTCCCGACGCATCACAGCGAGTACGGCCAGACACGGACAGTATAACAAAACAAAGACCATCAGACTGAGCGCAATCAACGGATCAAACGCGGGATCCGCGGCAAGACGTTCCATCAAACCGCTGCTGTCATCCGGATCGGCTTGCATGCTGTAGATCGTGCCGAGCGAACTTACCAACACTTCTTTCGCCGTTAAAGCAGCTACCAGCGAAACGCCGATTTTCCAATTAAAGCCGAGCGGTTGCAAGACAGGTTCGATCATGTGTCCGAATTGTCCTGCATAGCTGTGAGCAAGTTGATCGGCACTTTCCGCACGATCAATCGCCGCCATTTCTTCTTCGTGATCTTTCGTTAAGGCAAAATATTCCAACGCATACGGGTAGTATTGCGGCTGTGTCTCGGCCACCGATTGCAACGCCACCGGAAATTCCCGACCATATGCGGTAAACGACTTGGCAAGCGTTTCTTCTTCGGCGGCGTTTCCTTCTTCTTGCGCCGCGGCCAGCGCTTCCTCATTTTGCGTCTGCAAGGTTTCCAACGTTGCCACCGCTTGGAAAAGTGCCGGATTCTCATTGATTTCGTTAATGGCAAACGGCGCAAGCACTGCTTCCGCTTGGGTTTGATATTCCTGTGTCGCGGCGGCACGCAACGCGTCATAATCCTGATCAAGCGGGACATTTTGCGGATATACGGTAATAAACCAAACAACCACAGAAGCCGCCAAAATAAACGTGCCTGCTTTTTTAAAGTATAGCACCGCTCGTTCCCACATGTGAAGCAAAACACCCTTTAGCGTCGGAACGTGGTACTCCGGCATTTCCATAACGAACGGTTCCCTTTCTCCCGGGAATAAAAATTTACGGAAAGCCAGCGCCAGCACAATCGCCAGCACGATGCCCAGCATGTAAATGCCGAAAAGCACTGTCCCCGCCCACTTCGCGGTAAAGAAAGCACCGATCAACAGCGTATATACCGGCAAACGCGCGCCGCAACTCATCATCGGCGCGACCAACATCGTCACCATACGATCCCGCGGATTATCCAGCGAACGTGTGCCCATGACGGCCGGCACTGTACAACCGAAACCCAGCAGCAACATAATAAACGACTTGCCGTGCAAACCTACCGCATGCATCATGCGATCTAAAATAAACGCGGCACGCGCCATGTAACCGCTATCTTCCAAAAGCGCAATGCCAGCGAATAAAATTAAAATCAAAGGCAAGAAACTCAAAACCGCGCCGACGCCGCCAACAATTCCGTCCACAACAAGCGATTGGATGGCTCCTTCCGGCAAAACGGTGGTAAGCCAAGTGCCGAAGTCTGTAATCACTCCATCGAGCCATTCCTGCGGATACGCCCCCAATGTGAATACCGCGTTAAACAGCAGCCACATCATACCCGCAAAAATAAGCGGTCCGAAAAAGCGATGCGTCAATACTTTATCGATTTTATCCGAACGTGTTTCATGTAATGTGGGGTCTACCGTTACCGCCTGTTGAAATATCTGTACTGCAAATTGGTGGCGCTTTTCCGCAAAAATAAATTCTGCGTCAATTTCTTTCGGTAATGAATTTCGTAAACAATGCGCCAAGTTGAGTACGTCTTCCATACCGCCGCGTTGTTGCAACGCTTCTTGTACTTCCTGATCATTTTCCAACAGCTTAATCGCCAGCCAGCGTATCGGATACTGAATATCCGTCTGGGCTTGGATCGCTGTTGTCATGGTAGTGATCAAATGTTCCAGCGTCGGACCGTAGTCGATCTTAATCTGCGGCGCCTTGCCTTCCTTGGCAACACGCGCCACATCTTCCAGCAACGCAACGGTTCCGACGTTGCGGCTGCCTACCGTTTGTACGACAGTGATGCCCAATGCGTCACTTAATTTTCGTAAATCGATATGGATGCCCATCTGGTCTGCCACGTCGACCATGTTCAACGCAATCACGACCGGCTGTCCCAACTCGACAAGCTGTGCGGTCAAGTACAGGTTACGCTCCAGGTTGGAAGCATCCTGGACATTGACGATCACATCGGGACGTTCGTTAATAATGGTGTTACGAGCTACCACTTCGTCCAAAGAACGGGCGGTCAAACTGTACGTGCCCGGCAAATCCAAAAACAGCATGTCAATGCCTGCAAAACGTTTATGGCCCTCTTTGCGTTCCACCGTGACACCGGGATAGTTGCCCACATGTTGACGCGCCCCGGTGAGATTATTGAAAACCGTCGTTTTGCCGCAGTTTGGATTGCCCGCCAACGCAATTTTAATCGCTTTCATCTTGTTCCTCCTGCGTCTTTACGTAAATCATCTCGGCTTCTGCCTTGCGTAAAGATAAGTTAAAACCTTTGACTTTAATTTCGATCGGATCGCCCAGGGGTGCCTCTTTCATCACCGTTGCCCGAGCCCCTCGTACAACTCCCATATCAATCAATCGATGCTGCACATTACCGCGCCCCTCGACACGTGTAATCTCGCCCGTTTCTCCCGGGCGCAACTGCGCTAATGTCCGCTCCGCCATTATGGTGGACCTCCTCGTTTTATGATTTTTCATTATACCACAGTCCTTTACCTTTTTGATATCGTCTCGCAAAATTATTTTTAATAAGTATACATTGCCCGGCAAAGCTTTTGATTTCACATAAAGTAAAATAAAAAAGCTGCTTGCGCAGCTTTTTTATTTAGTGCCGAAGATTCTGTCGCCCGCGTCGCCCAGACCGGGAACAATATATCCTTTTTCGTTAAGATGATCATCAAGAACCGCTACATAGATATCCACATCGGGATGTTCTTTTTGTACCACTTCAACGCCTTGCGGGGCCGCGACAAGGCACATCAACTTAATCGTTTTCGCACCGCGCTCTTTCAAAAGCGTAATCGCAGCTGAAGCCGAACCGCCGGTCGCAAGCATCGGGTCAGTAACGATGAAAAAGCGCTCCCCGATATCGGACGGCAACTTGCAATAGTATTCCACCGGCTTCAATGTTTGCGGATCACGATACAAACCGATATGACCGACGCGCGCACTCGGAATCAAATCAAGCAACGCTTCAACCATGCCGAGACCGGCACGCAGTACGGGCACAATGCCCATTTTTTTGCCGGCCAGACGTTTACCTATCGTCTTAGTGATCGGCGTTTCCACTTCGACATCTTCCAATGGCAAATCACGCGTGATTTCGTAACCCATCAGCAATGTAATTTCCTGCAGAAGTTCACGAAAATCTTTGGAACTTGTATTTTTGTCACGAATTAAAGTGACTTTATGTTGAATCAGCGGATGATCCAGAATATGTACAGCCATAAGCGCTCCCGTTATTTATAAATCGGATATTTTTCACAAAGTGTCGCGACTTCTTTACGTGCTTTTTCCGCGACGGATGCATCCTGCGGTGCTTTCAAAACAGACGCGATCACACGCCCTACCGTTTTGAAATCTTCTTCCTTGAAACCGCGTGTCGTCAAGGCCGGCGAACCGAGACGAATACCGCTCGTGATGAACGGACTTTGCGTTTCGAACGGAATCGTATTCTTGTTACAGGTAATGCCCACTTCATCCAAAACATGTTCCGCGTCTTTGCCGGTGATCCCGAGACCTTGTACATCAATCAGCAACAAATGATTGTCCGTACCGCCCGTGACGGCACGCAAACCGTTTTCCACCAATGTGTCGCCAAGTACTTTGGCATTGGCGATAATCTGTTTCGCATAGGCTTTAAATTCCGGCTGCAATGCTTCGCCGAAAGCTACCGCTTTGGCGGCAATGACATGCATCAACGGCCCGCCCTGGATGCCCGGGAAAATCGCTTTGTCAACGGCCTTCGCATATTTTTCCGTCGCCATGATCATACCACCGCGAGGTCCGCGCAAAGTTTTGTGCGTAGTCGTTGTTACGATATCGGCAAACGGCACCGGACTCGGATGTACACCCGCCGCGACAAGACCTGCAATGTGCGCCATGTCCACCATGAAAATTGCATCGACGGCATGCGCAATCGCCGCCATACGTTCAAAATCAATGATCCGCGAGTACGCGCTGCCGCCGCCGATAATCAGCTTCGGTCTCGCTTCGCGGGCGATTTTTTCCATCGCGTCATAATCGATACGTTCCGTTTCCCGATCCACCCCGTAGGAAACGACATTGAAGTAGCTGCCCGAAACATTGACCGGACTGCCGTGGGTCAAATGGCCGCCATGGGAAAGGTCCATGCCCATGATCGTGTCATTCGGCTTGAGCAACGCGAAATATACACCGAAATTGGCCTGTGAACCGGAATGTGGCTGCACGTTAACATGGTCACAGCCAAACAGTTCTTTGGCTCGATCGCGCGCCAAATTCTCTACTTTATCGACAAATTGGCAGCCGCCGTAGTAACGTTTTCCCGGATACCCTTCAGCGTATTTATTCGTTAAAATACTGCCTTGGGCTTCGAGGACTGCTTCACTGACAAAGTTTTCTGAAGCAATCAGTTCCCATTTGTTTTGCTGCCGATGCAATTCATCGGTAATGTAAGCAAATAATTCTGCATCCTGTTCGCGTAATTTTCGCATGATCATCCTCCTACTCAATGAAAATTTTATGCTTTTGTATACCGGGCTCGTTCGCCTCCGATCAGCGGAAATCTTGTTCGAGCCGCGACTACCAAAGCCGACCCGATATGATTTTGCTGCAATCGTACCGGCACTACCACGCGACGCAAATGCATGCCGATCATCGTGCAACCGATGTCCAAGCCGCCCGCCGCCGATACTTCTTCCACCACGACCGGATCGTTAAAAAGCGCCATCGCATTGGTAGAAAAAGAACCGCCCGCATGCAGCCACGGCACGACCGTGACTTGCTGCAAATGTAGGCGTTCCGCCGTTTTGCGTTCGACAACCAGCGCGCGGTTTAAATGTTCGCAGCATTGAATCGCCAGTTCCAAATGTTGCGCCTGCGCCACTTCCATCAATGCCTTGATCGCTTCTTCGCCCACTTCCGCGGAGCTGTCTTTGCCGATATGACCGCCGCGAATTTCACTGGATGAACCGCCAACCACGATTACGTCCTGCGGAGCAAATTGCGCGATCTCGCAAAGCTCGGTAAAAGCCGCTTTGGTCTGTTCATATATTTCACTCATGTGCAGCGCCTCCCTGTTCCAGTACGGTAATTTCGTTCACCCGACGCTCGTGACGACCGCCTTCAAATTGACCTTCCAAAAAGGCGTGCACAATTTCCAGCGCCAAACCCGGCCCGATGACGCGCTCTCCCATCGTCAAAATGTTGGCATTATTATGCGCACGCGATGCTTTCGCGGAAAAGACATCGTGACAAAGCGCGGCACGAATGCCCGGCACTTTGTTCGCGGCGATGCCGATCCCGATCCCCGTGCCGCAAATCAAAATGCCCAGCTCGGCTTCACCGGCGAGTATCGCCGCAGTGGCATCCTGCGCAATTAAGGGATAATCACAAGAATCTAACGAGTGAGTCCCCACATCTTTTACTTCATAACCTTCCTCTGCGAGCTCACGACGAATCGCTTCTTTCAAATGAAATCCGCCATGATCACTGCCGATCACTATCTTCATCATATCCCTCCTTGGTAGTTCTATCCTACCATAAAACAGGCGGTAAGGGCATAAAAAGTACACTTATTTTGTGTTGCCATGCTCCGGATAGAGTCTTTGTTTCGCCGCTACCAGATGCTCCCAAATCGAGCTTGCGCATTGCGCATACAAGCTTGCGTCACCGCCGAAAGGATCGGGGATTTCTCCGCCCAAACCGCTCCATTCGCCAAGTGTTTGGATTTTCTTTTCCAACTCACCGAACGAGCGCCGTAAAAGATCCCGTTGACTTTGCGTCATCACCACAACCGCATCCGAATTTTGTAACATGTCCCGTGTCAATGCTTTCGCGGTATGCCCGGAAAACGGAATCTCACGACGTGACAGTTCCGCCACTGCCAACGGCGCCGCCGGCATACCGATGGCCGGCGCCAACCCCGCCGAATGGACCGTGTATGAATCGTCAGTAACATCTTTCATTAAATATCGCCACATCGCTTCCGCCATCGGACTGCGACAGGTATTGCCCGTACATACAAATACGACTTTCATTTATTTCACCTCTCGAACCTGGTACGCAGCCGCTTTCAAAAGACGATTCATAACCGCAAGCCCGATGCCCTGATCGGAAACACCTTCGGCATAAATCTCCTCCGCCGCCGTCTCGTCAAGATACAGCAAGCCCTGGTATAAATGCGCCGCATACGCCGCAGCGTCAGCTGCGTCGCCCCAAATATAGATGTTCTCACCGGCAGGTAAGGCGCGCGACGTCTCGGCGCTTACCAGGTAGCCGCGGCGAGGGTCGTACGTTTTTGCCAGCGCAGCGCGAATTTTTTCAGTTTCTCCCGTATATAAATACACCGGTACACGCGGCGCGTAATGACGGTACTTCATACCCGGCGCTTTCGGAATGCCTTGACCGGTGACAAGCGCCGAATCCAAACGTGTCGGCGCAAAGGCGGACAGCATTTCCAAGGTAATCGCTCCCGGTCGATATATGACAAGTTCATTCTCCTGCAGTGATACCACGGTAGATTCCAAGCCGATTCGGCAAGCGCCGTCATCTAAAATAGCATCCACTCTGCCGTCTAAATCATGCCGCACCGCCGGCGCGGTCACCGGACTCGGCCGTCCGGACAAATTCGCGCTGGGCGCGGCCAAAGGTACGCCTGCCGCGGCAATTAAAGCGCGCGCCACCGGTTGACTCGGTGCCCGTACAGCTACCGTCTCACCGCCCCCCGTCACGGTTGTCGGAACGATGTCCGATTTCGGCAATACCAACGTCAGCGGTCCCGGCCAAAATTCGGAAATAAGTCGGTCAACAAGCGGCGGAATTTCCTTTACCAAAGGCGCCAAGCCGTCGCGATCCAGCACATGTAAAATCAGAGGATTGTCGCTCGGACGTCCTTTGGCAACATAAATTTTTTTCGCCGCCTCACTATCCAAGCCGTTGGCCCCTAAACCGTATACCGTTTCCGTCGGAAATGCGACAAGGCCGCCGGCCCGCAGAATTTCGCCCCATGGAGCCACCTGCGGACCCAGCGGCCGTGAGTGATCAATTGTTACATACTTTGTTTTCATATCCGTTTCCACCAAACTACACGATCAAGATTCTGCAGATCCTGCCTGACGGCAGGTTCGCTGAACGCGTTCACTTCACGCACAAGAGCGCTTACCGCGGCCCCCTGCTCCGCGCCAATCTCCACCGCACAAAGCGCGCCTTTGCGCAAATGATGTACCATGGCCGGAATTATTCGGCGGTAGATGGCTAAGCCGTCTTCTCCGCCGCGCAACGCAGTCATCGGTTCGTGCCGTACTTCCGGCGCAAGGGCTTCAATCTCCCCATCGGGAATATACGGCGGATTGGACACGATGATATCAAATGTTTGGTCGGCAAGGGAACGGAAAAGATCACTCTCGATTATTTCCACGCGATCGCTTACTTCCAAACGCGCCGCATTTTGCCTCGCAACCGCCAAGGCGGCAGCGGAGATATCGCAAGCGATGCCCGTCCAGTGCGGACGATAGTGCAAAAGGCTCAAGATGATCGCGCCGCTGCCGGTACCGATATCCAATACCCGCAAAGGCGTTTCACCGCAGTGCTCCAGTACCGTTTCCACGAGCGTTTCCGTCGCCGGACGCGGGATCAAAACATCTTTTGTCACCACGAAAGGCAAGCGCATAAATTCTTTTTTACCGACGATCGCCGCAACGCTGTAGCCTTCGATGCGACGTTGAATATATGTTTTCAGTCGGGCGAGTTCGGACGCTTCGAGCGGACGTTCAAAGTGCGTATACAAATACAGTCGATTGACATCGAGCACTTCCGCCACCAATAAGTCGGCATCCAAGCGCGGGTTTTCTATTTCGTGCTTGGTAAAATACGCCACCAACCATTGCAACATACGACCGATCGTCCAGAGCTCGTTCGCCATCAGTTCTCGCTTTCCGCCAGTTTGGCCGCCTGATCCGCGGCAATCAAACCGGATAACAGTTCTTCCAAATCGCCGTCAAGTACCGCCTGCAGCTGGTAAATCGTTACATTGATACGATGATCCGTCACGCGGCCTTGCGGGAAATTATACGTGCGAATGCGTTCGGAACGATCGCCGGTTCCCACTTGACTCTTACGGTCAGCCGCCAGTTTCGCATCCGCTTCCTGTTGCGCTAAATCGTAAAGGCGCGCTTTTAGTACGCGCATTGCCTTATCTTTATTTTTGGCCTGACTTTTCTCATCCTGGCAGGTCACTACCAGGCCGGTCGGCAAGTGCGTAATGCGTACAGCGGTTTCCGTACGGTTGACGTACTGACCGCCGGCCCCCGATGCGCAATACGTATCGATGCGCAGATCCGACGGTTTGATTTCGATTTCCACATCTTCCGCTTCCGGTAAAATGGCCACCGTCACCGTCGATGTGTGGACACGACCGCCGCTTTCGGTTTCGGGCACGCGTTGCACGCGATGTACGCCGCTTTCGTATTTCAATTTGGAATACGCGCCGGCTCCCGTGATCGAAAAGACGACTTCTTTATAGCCGCCCAAACCGGTTTCATTCCAATCGATCAAATCACAATGCCAGCCTTGCGCTTCGGCGTAATGCGTATACATGCGCATTAATTCCGCGGCGAATAAAGCCGCCTCATCACCGCCGGCACCGGCGCGGATTTCCACGATGACATTTTTCTCATCGTTGGGGTCTTTCGGTAATAGTAAGATTTTCAACCGCTCGGCAAGTTCCGTTTTCGCCTGTTTATTCTCGGCAAGTTCCTCTTTGGCCAGAGCCAGCATATCCGCGTCCTGGTCTTTATCGTTCAGCAATTCTTCCGCTTCACGGATACCGGCCACGGCTTTTTTGTACTCGCGAAACGTTTCGACCGTTTCCGCCAAGGCGGCGTGCTGTTGCATCAACGCGCGCCACTTTGCCTGCTGCGCGATAACGTCCGGATCGCTGATTTGCTGCTCTAAATCCAAAAAGGTATCTTCCACCGTTTGTAATTTATCCTCTAACATATTCCTCCTGCGGTTTTGCCGCGTTCATCGCGGCAATAGCGACTTCGATCTGACTGTCATCCGGCGGACGAGTGGTAATATTCTGCAACCACAGCCCCGGCTTCACCAATGCCTGCACCACTGAATTGTCGCTGCGCGCAGCCAGACGAATCCATTCGTAGGCAAGACCCGCTACGACCGGCATCAAAATGATGCGGGAAAGAAAGCGCTCCCACAAACTTGGCCAGCCTAAAAAAGCAAATACAAAAATGCTGACAATCACAACCATCAACAAAAAGTTTGTACCGCAACGCGGATGCAATCGGGATTGCGGACGGACATTTTCGACCGTCAGCGGTAAATTTTTTTCATAGCAGTAAATCGTTTTATGCTCGGCGCCATGATACTCGAACACGCGCTGAATGTCTTTCGTTCGTGAGATACCGTATAAATACGCTAAAAAGATCAGGAGCCGCAGGATTCCTTCCGCCAGATTCAACAGAATATGGTTGGAACCCGTACCCGGGATAAATTTCGCCGCGTATGTCGGAATCGCCAAAAATAAAACCGCGGCAAACACAGTCGACACCGCCATCGTAATATAAATCTCTTTGTCATCGAGCTTTTCGTCCTCTTCGCCCGCGACCTGCGCCGAAAACATCAGGGAGCGCATGCCGATCACAAGCGATTCGTACAGCGCCACCATACCGCGCAGCAAAGGCTTGCTTAAAACCGGATACTTCACGCCCAAAGGCAAAGCCCTGTCCTTTTTCACAATGATCTCGCCGCCGGCATCACGAACCGCCGTGACAACATACTCCGGCCCGCGCATCATCACACCTTCGATGACCGCCTGACCTCCTACATAAGCTTTTTTCACCAAATTCCTACTTTCATTTATGTATAAAAATAGACAGACACTGTACGCGCCTGCCTACCCTTTTATTCGCTCTCTTTGCCGTATCGTTTATTGAATTTTTCAATACGGCCGCGCGCTTTCGCGAAACGCTGCTGGCCCGTATAGTACGGATGCGATTTGCTACTGATATCCACGTTGACCAGGGGGTATTCGTTGCCGTCTTCCCATTTAATTGTCTGGCTCGACGTCATGGTGGAACGAGTCAAAAACGCGTAATCCGCGCCGGCGTCTTGGAATACGACCGGATGATATTCGGGATGAATTCCTTTCTTCACAGTTGCACCTCTTTTCTTAACATACTGACACTAAGATAGTATAACAAATGCCCATATCAAATGCAAGATAAATTACTTGCGATGCCTTATTTTTATATCCGTTTTTTACAAAAAAACAAACGGCACCGAAGTGCCGTTTGCGTAAAATTATTTTATTTTGCGTATTCCGCAAATGCCGCTTTCAGTTCATCCGGACGATTACCGACGATTCGTTTTACTTCTTCGCCGTTCTGGAAGAAAATGAGGCTCGGTACGCCCATCACGTCCATTTGACCGGCGAGATCGCCACCTTCATCCACATTCACTTTAACAACTTTGACCTTGCCCGCATATTCTTCCGCGAGCTTATCAACTACCGGCGTAATCATTTTACACGGGCCGCACCACGAAGCCCAAAAATCAACCAATACAGCGCCTTTTTCAGATTTTACTTCCGATTCAAATTCTTGTGCAGTGGTAATTTCTGTAATATTTGCCATTGGGTATCACCTCATATAATGTATATCGAAAAATATAGAAATCCTGTATCAATATCATACCTACTTTCTTTCGGTCTGTCAAGTTTGTCCTTAGTGCGTATACATTAGAATAACGATTCGACAGGCGTTGTTGCACTTTATTCGAGAGTAAAGTGCAAACAAAAAATCCGCCGTAGCGGATTTTTTTATTACGAGTAGTCAATAAGCCGAGTTCTGTACGTTTGCACGTGACAATCATCTTTCTAGACAGCCGATTACTCGACTGCTCAAGCGACACACCCAAAAGGTCAGCGGGCAACTTCATCCCTTTTCTATTCGGTCTTGCTCCGAGTGAGGTTTACCTGGCCGACGGGTTACCCCGCCGCCGGTATGCTCTTACCATACCGTTCCACCCTTACCGTTGCCGGCGGTCTACATTTCTGTGGCACTGTCTCTGAGGTCACCCTCGCCGGATGTTATCCGGCACTCTGCCCTGCGGAGCTCGGACTTTCCTCGAGCTTACGCTCGCGATTGTCTTTCGTACTCGTTTCGATAGTGTATCATGTTTCTGCGAGGTCGTCAATTTACCAAAAACGAAAATATATCCGCCCGCACAGGATCGGCGACAATGTTTAAGCGGACGCCATCCGTCGCAAACGTTCGCGTCAAATACTCCGCCAGACAATCGGCGACTTTGATCTCCGTGTGGTAATGGTGTCCGTCGACTACCACGATTCCCTGCGCCGCGGCACGCTGCGCCTCGTGGTATTTGACGTCGGCGGTCAAATACAAATCCGCGCCCTGCTGCACCGCGGCATCGGCAAATTCTACACCGGCACCGCTGCAAAGCGCCACGCGTTCAACGGTTTCACGTTGTCCGGCATACCGCAACACCGGAATCTCCAAGGCGGTTTGAATTTTCTTGAGCGCTTCCTCCAACGACAACGTTTTGGGAAAGCGACCGATCCGACCCAGGTAGAACGTTTCCCGCGGTTGTTCCAAAGGATACACATCATATGCCACTTCTTCGTAGGGATGCGCGGCCAGCATCGCGCGGAGTACTGTGTTTAAGTCCTGCGCCGGCACGATGGCTTCCACGCGTTCTTCTTCGACCGTTTCCATTTGCCCCAGATTTCCCAAAAAAGGCTGCGCGCCGGATAACGGTAAAAAGCGTCCCTGCCCCTGCACACTGAACGTGCAATGCGAGTAATCGCCGAGCGCACCGGCCCCGTGACCCCCCATGGCAGCACGGACCGCGTCCGCATGCGTTTGCGGGGTGAATACCGCCACTTTGTAAAACGGCTCGTGATGCACCGGTACAAGTCCTTCGACATCGACAAGCCCGATTTGTTCCGCCAGCAGATCGTTTACACCGGCGGTCGCAATATCCAAATTCGTATGCGCAGCGTAGCAAGCGATATCGTTTTGCACCAAAAGTCGCACCAAGTCCGCGATAGGATCTCCCGCAACCAATTGTTTCAACGGTTTAAACAGAATCGGGTGGTGCGCAACGATGAGGTTGATACCGTGCTCTTTCGCATAGCGGATGTTTTCTTTTGTGACATCAAGCGCCGTTAAAACACCGGTCACTTCCGTCTCCGGATCACCGACCAGCAATCCTACATTGTCCCAGTCTTCCGCCAATTTCGGCGGCGCCCATTCTTCCAACGCCTGCATTATCTTTCGGATTCGCATTGCTGCAGCATCTCCTTCCACTGTGCGATATCTTTCTCCAACGAATATAATTCCGTCTGTCGTGCCGCGGATTGCTCTTTCGCGTGCAATAAGCCGTTACGGTGGGCTTGCGCGCGGGTAATTAACCGATGCAGATGGCGGGAGAGCAGCGGCGCGCGAGTTTCCCAAAGGTAGGGTCCGACCGCCGTGAGTTTCTCCGGCAAATCCTGCTTCCCGGGAACGACACGAATGATTTCATAGAGGTGTTTGCCTTCTTCGCAAAGCCATTCCCGATCAATTTTCAGACCGAGTTCCCGCAAGCTTCGTCGCAACATCGCCTGACCTGTCATCGGCTGCAAAATAATAAACGCCAGTTCTCGGTACACTTCCGGCCGCGCCTGTAAAAGTTCCCGCATCAACGGGCCGCCCATCCCCGCCAAAATAATACCGTCCGCCTCGCCCGCCTGCAATATTTCCAGACCGCTGCCCAAGCGAAAATCCGCCTGCGTACCGTATGGGGTCCGGCAAAAGTTTTGCCGCGCTTTAGCCAGCGGTCCTTGTCGCAAATCACTGACGATGACGCACCGCGCACGCTTTTTTTCGAGCAGGTACAAGGGCACGTAGCCGTGATCACTGCCGATATCGGCTACGGTATCGCATACGGGTATGGCGTCCGCAACGGTTTGCAAACGCGGTGACAATGTCACAGAAGGCGCTATGCCATCCTGCATACAAAAACTCCTTTAGACAAAAAAGGACGACCGCAGTCGTCCTACAATGCAATGTGGTGGGCCCACCTGGGATCGAACCAGGGACCGACCGGTTATGAGCCGGCTGCTCTACCCCTGAGCTATAGGCCCGGTGTATAAATATACTTTTCTATTATACAAAAGCATATAAAGACCTGTCAAACATCAGAGGTAGTCGGTAATCTTCTCGCGTTTCCCGCGACTGCGCAATTTTTCCAAGGCTTTGCGCTCGATCTGACGAATCCGCTCGCGCGTGACGTCAAAGTACTGGCCGACTTCTTCCAACGTTCTCTGCTTGCCGTCTTTTAATCCGAAGCGCAAATAAATGACTTCCCGCTCGCGTTTGGTAAGACCTTGTAAAATATCATCGACCTGCTCTTTGAGCAAAATGGCCGAAGCCGCTTCTTCCGGAGCGACGGCATTACGGTCTTCGATAAATTCTACCAAGTGGGAATCTTCCTCTTCGCCGATCGGGGTTTCCAGCGAAACCGGCTCCTGCGCAATCTTCATGATCTCGCGCACACGTTCCACGGTAATGTCCATTTGTTCGGCGATTTCTTCCGGCGTTGCTTCGCGTCCCAGTTCCTGCAATAAATTGCGGGCAGTCCGTGAAAGTTTGTTGATGGTTTCCACCATATGCACCGGAATACGAATCGTACGCGCCTGATCGGCGATCGCACGGGTAATCGCCTGGCGAATCCACCAGGTCGCATACGTACTGAATTTGTAACCTTTTTTATAATCGAATTTATCGACGGCTTTGATCAAGCCGAGGTTACCTTCCTGCATCAAATCCAAAAATTGCATGCCGCGGCCGACGTAGCGTTTCGCAATACTGACGACCAAACGCAAATTGGCATCCGTCAGATCCTGCTTGGCAAAATGCGCGTCCGCTAAAATGCTGCCCTCGTTGTGGCGCATTTCATCCGTGACGAGCCCTGCCTCCAACCGGCTTTGCACTTCGTCAGGTGATAAAAAAGCTTCGCTCGGCGTTGTCTCCGCACTGCCCTCATCGGATGGAATTTCCGCCATGGCCGTCGCCATTTCTACCGCCTGCTCTATATTTAATCCGTCCGCAGGCTTCATCTGCAAAATGTCCAATGATGTTTGCAAAATATCCGCCGTCGTTTCGTTCCATTCCAATTCGGAAGGAACTTGGAACGCCGTATACGGAATTTCACCCTGCGCATCACTTACCTGCGCCATCACCGTCACCCAACGGATCACGGCCTGTCGTTGCGCCTGCGCTTCCATAATCAATTTGCCTGCTTCGATACGTTTGGCAAGCGCTACTTCTTCCGGCGCTTTTAACAGTGACACACGACCGATTTCTTTAAGGTACATGCGTACCGGATCATCTAAATGGATATTGTCATTGCCATCCTGCAAGTTTTCCGATGCCGCTTTACGCGCTTCGCGCGCTTCACTGTCTTCGTCTTCATCCTCTTCCGCCAGCGCCTCTTCCTTCTCTTCGCTGTTGACCATTTCAATATTCTCTTTATAGAAGCGAGCGTAAATTTTTTCAATTTTTTCCGCGCTTAAATCAAACCGTTCGAAGGCATCCATGACTTCTTCATACGTCAACACGCCGTCACGACGGCCGCGTTCCACCAAAAGCATCAGAATCTGATCAAGGCTGGCGCCTTCTTTGATCAGCCGTTGCATCGATTGGGCATCATCGGCGGCGACGGTGCGTTTCGATACCTTCCCTTTACTCTTCTTTTTAGTTTTGGATGCGGTCGCTTTTTTGTCGGTGCCTGCTTTTTGTTTAGTTTTCTTTGAGGGGATTTCTGCCGGTTCCGTCACGGTAACTTGATCATCTTCCGTGATCGCAAGCGGAAAACCCGCCTCCTGTAATTGCTGCGTCAACAATGTGCGACTGCGTTTCGAAAAATGATGCGGAGCCAAAATGGAAGATGCGGCGGCAGTACCTTGCGGCTTTGACTGATACCATTCGATCAAATTTTGCCGCGCCATTTCGATTCGTTCCGGCACCGTCAGGCGCGTCTGTTTTTTTGTCGTCTTGGTTTGGTTAGTTGCCGTCATAGTTCCTTCCTCTTCCACAGCTCCGTACTTGCTTTGTTTCAAAAATCTCTCTCCTTAAATCAGCGCAATAATTTTTCTTTCGTTTTCAGCTTTTCCAATGCTTTGCGTTCGATTTGCCGGATTCTCTCACGTGTAACGTCAAAATATCGTCCGACTTCTTCCAGCGTACGATGTTTGCCGTCACGCAAACCGAAGCGCAGGTAAATGACTTCGCGTTCGCGTTCAGGCAGCGTATTAAGCGCCGCTTCAATTTGTTCGCGCTGCAATGTTTCCGCCACTGCTTCTTCCGGCGCCACCGCATCGCGATCCTCAATAAACGAACCTAAATGGGAATCTTCCTCTTCCCCGACCGGTTTTTCCAACGAAACCGGTTCTTCCGCAATTTTTCGGATCTCTCGTACTCGCTCAACCGTTACTTCCATCGCTTCGGCGACTTCTTCAATCGTCGCCTCGCGTCCCTTTTCCTGTCCGATCTGGCGGGTCAATCGGTTCATCCGATTGATCGTTTCTACCATATGCACCGGAACACGGATCGTGCGTGCCTGATCGGCAATCGCCCGCGTAATGGCCTGACGAATCCACCAGGTCGCATACGTGCTGAATTTAAATCCTTTTGTATAGTCGTACTTTTCCACCGCTCGCAGTAAACCGAGATTGCCTTCCTGGATCAAATCCAAAAACGGCAAACCGCGACCGTGGTATTTTTTGGCAATACTGACTACCAACCGCAGATTCGCATCGGAAAGCTCTTTGCGTGCCATATCGGCATCCGCTTCCAGCTCGCGCTGCTCGCGTTTCGTGTAGCCTTCCACCTCGCGGCCGGCTTCGATACGCTGCGCCAGTTCCACTTCCTCGTCAGCGGTTAACAAGTCAACCTGACCGATTTCTTTTAAATAGGTTTGCACCGCGTCATCGACGCGACTGCCGGACGCTTCCGTCGCCTCCGCCTGCGCGGCGGCGGGCGATGTGACCGCGCAAAGAACAAGTCCCCGCTTGGCCAGCGCGGCGAGCATCTGGTCCCATTTACGATACGAAAACCCCTGCTGCACCGCATACTCTTGCCAAACGCTGTACGCAAGGTTCCCCTGCTTATCCGCGCGGGCTACAAGACTTGCGACGTGCGCGCGATTGCCTTTCTCCGTTGCTTGCATGGCGCCTCCTTTACCACTCATCACAAGGAATGGATCGTTTGCGAAATTTCTACGACTAATTCCATTTCCCTGCGAAACGCTTCGACATCTCCCGCCTGATTATACTGTTCGGCCGCTTTTCTGTGCGCATTATAGGAACGCACCAGCGTCGCCTTGCGGAGACGTCGGATAAGTAATGCCACGTCGGTGGTTCGTGGCGTCAGCCCATCCATTATAACACCCGAAAGCCGTGCTTGCTCGTCGGCCGTCAAAGGAATTTCCCGACCGATTTGCGCCGCATTCACAGTGTCATTTGCCGTCGTCTGTAAAAAGGCAAAAATTTTTTTCCACAGCGGATCGATAAAATCCTCCGTCGTCAACTGATCGAGGAGTTCTTGGCGTTGCGCCGACCCGCTGAACAGCAGATGCATCGCATCGTCTTCCGCCGGATCGGCAGTGGCGCGCGGCGCATCGGCCGCTTCCGCCCGATTGCCCACCGGCGCGATGTACACGCTTTTCGCTTGCGTTTTGGCGATTTTTTGTGCTTCACTGCGCACAATATTTTCATTCATGCGTAAGCGCGTCGCCAAACGCCGCAGATAACTGTCGATCGTAATGGCATTATCCGTTTGCATGATTTCCGGAATAAATTCCTGAACAATCATATTTTTGCCGTCAGTACTGGTCGCGTCGTGAGCAGCAAGGATTTCATCCAGCCGGTAATCCAACACGTTTTGCGCCATGGTAATGACATCTTCCCACGCTTTAGCGCCGTGTTGTTTAATGTATTCATCCGGATCTTTCCCGTCGGGAAGTGTCGCAATACGAAGTTTCAAACCCGTCTCGCGCGCGATGGCAATCGCCCGTCGAGTCGCTTCGCGGCCGGCGCGATCCATATCATACGCGACGATTGCCACATCGCAAATGCGGCGCAACAGTTGCGCCTGACGTTGCGTGAATGCCGTACCGAGAGAAGCGACGACATTGGTCACTCCCAAATTGTGAACGCCCACGACATCCATGTAACCTTCGACCAGCACCGCCTGTTTTGTTCTGCGTATCTCTTTGCGGGCCCGTTCCATCGCGAAGAGCAGGTCGCCTTTATGAAAGATCGGCGATTCCGGTGAATTTAAATACTTCGGCTCACCTTCTTCGACAATGCGCCCGCCGAAAGCCACCACACGGCCTTTATTGTCGCGAATCGGAAACATACAGCGCCCGCGGAAACGATCATACGTTTTCCCGTTTTTCGTCAAGCACAAACCGCTTTTAATCAAATCTTTTTCCCGGTAACCGCGTTCGCGAAAATCATGATACAAGCGGTCCCACTGCGGCGGCGCAAAGCCGAGTTTAAAATCGACAATGGTCTGCGCGGATAGGCCTCGTTTCTTAAAATAGTCAATCCCTACAGCGCCCATGCGTGTTTTCGTCAGACAATTATGAAAATAGTCAGCCGCCAAATCGCAGATCTCATACAATCGTTGCCGCTCTTCTTCCCGCTTGCGCTCGGCCGGTGACAGATCCGCCTTGGGAATTTCCAAGCCGATCCGTTGCGCCAGTTTTTCCACGGATTCCGGGAACGAAATGTTTTCTATCTTTTGCACAAATTGAAAAACGTCACCGCCCGCATGGCAACCGAAGCAATAAAAAAACTCCTTGTCGGGTGAGACGGAAAATGACGGCGTCTTTTCTTCATGAAACGGACAGCACGCCCAATAGTTATTCTGTTTTCGGGTCAGCGGCACGTAACTTCCGACCACATCGACAATCGGATTGCCGGCACGTACCTGCTCAATAAATTCTTTGCTGAACTGCATAACGCCTCCGTTTCTGATATATGTATTAACCGTGGAACGGCAAAATCCTTTTTTCGTCCACGTAAAAACCGTCGTCATTATGACGACGGTTTTATTTATTTGGCATAATCGGTCGCCCTGGTTTCCCGAATGACGACTACTTTGACCTGCCCCGGATACTTGAGTTCGTTTTCGATACGCGTGGCAATTTTATGTACCAACAACGTAGCTTCGTCCTCGTTCACTTTTTCCGGTTTGACCATGACACGAATTTCGCGACCGGCCTGAATCGCAAAGCAACTTTCCACACCGTCAAACGACTTGGCGATTTCTTCCAACTTCGTGAGACGTTTCAAATAATTTTCCAGCGTTTCGCGACGAGCGCCCGGCCGTGCAGCTGAAATCGCATCCGCTGCCGCTACCAAAACCGCTTCCACAAAGGTCGCTTCCGTATCGCCGTGATGGGATCCAATCGCATTCACCACAACGTCCGGTTCATGGTACTTCTTGGCAATCTCTACACCCAATTCCACATGTGTGCCTTCCGTTTCCTGATCGATCGCTTTGCCGATATCATGCAACAGGCCGGCACGACGTGCCATGCCTACATCGGCTCCGATCTCGGCGGCCAGCGTGCCCGCTAACATCGCCACTTCCACGGAGTGCTGCAGAACGTTTTGACCATAACTGGTACGATATTTCAATCGTCCCAATATCTTAATCAGCTCGGGATGTAAATCGTGGATACCGACGTCGAATGTCGCCTGTTCACCGGCTTCACGCATCGCTTTATCCACTTCTCGTTTGGCTTTTTCGACGGTTTCTTCAATACGAGCCGGATGAATTCTGCCGTCTTTAATCAAGTTCTCCAAGGCAATACGCGCGATTTCCCTCCGTATGGAATGGAAACCGGACAGCGTCACCGCTTCTGGAGTATCATCAATGATTAAATCTACACCGGTCGCCATCTCCAGCGCTCGAATGTTGCGCCCTTCACGACCGATAATCCGACCCTTCATTTCATCATTCGGTAAGCTTACCACCGAAATCGTAGTTTCGGCGACCTGATCGGCGGCGTTGCGTTGAATCGCCAGTGAAATCACTTCACGTGCGTTTTTATCCGCTTCCGCTTCGAATTTTGTTTGTAATTCACGAATCAAGACCGCTTGATCATGCTTAATTTGCGTCTCCGTTTGCTCCAGCAACAATGCCTTCGCCTGTTCCGCAGTCAAGCCAGAGATTTCTTCCAACTTTTGCAACTGCTGCGCATACAGGCTGTCTGCCGCGCTTTGCCGTTCTTTTACTTTCGCATCACGGCGCTGCAACGCTTCTTCCTTATGTTCCAGCGAATCCGCACGTTTCTCCAAATTTTCTTCTTTTTGCAGTAAACGTCGTTCATACCGTTGTAAATCTGTGCGGCGTTCTTTTTCTTCCTGTTCAAAATCGGTACGCAGACGATGCATTTCGTCTTTTGTCTGCAGGACGCTCTCTTTGTACGTGCTGTCAGCATCCCGTCGCGCCTGAGCGACGATGCGGGAAGCTTCCTGCTCGGCACTGCCGATTTTCGATTCCGCTAAACTGCGTCGTAAAAAATAGCCGCATGCCACGCCGATAATCGCCAAGAGAAGTCCTATCATGAGAGTCTCAACTATGATCTCCACCTCCCTTGCGCATAGAAAATCAATTGATTTTCTATATATTATTTGGTTTTTTATGTTCGTTTCTTACAGATTGCCTTTATTTATTGTAGATTTTTTTAATAATACTGTCAAGTAACGCGCCGTCTTATAAATATCTCCGGCATGGGCAAAAAGCTTTTTAATGCGGATGTTTTGCGCGCCGCTAAAAGCAACGACAGGAGTAGCAAAAAAATAATTTTCATAAATACGTTTACAAAAAATGACTCCCGCAAAAGGAGTCATTTTTTATGATGTTTTTTCTGCTTCATATGAAAAACCGATTCCATTCATCGTCACCACTCCGTCTCGAAGTAGGAGCGGCGCTTGTCTTACTGTGACAACATCAATCGTATTTCGAACGCTCGGAGAGCAATAAATCCCGTGCATCGAGTTCTTCCAAAACCGCATAAAACGTGCTTTGTCCGTAACCGCGATTGGCAAGGTAGGAGCCGACTTTCCGACGCAATACCGAACCGTTTTTGGTTAATTTCGCAAGCACAAGAGCAAGGGCCCGTTCCTTTTCTTCCTCTGCGCTCAGCCGCTCCGGCATCTCCAACCCGCGCTCTTTCATTTTGTAGGCGATATAGCTGTTGCCGTAGACGCCTTCCTCCACAAAGCGACGATACACACGGTTTGCCAGTGCTTCGTCATCAATGAAGCGGTTGTCCTGCAAACGCTTCATCGCGGCGTCTTTTTCTTCGTCCGTATACCCTTTTGCCGTGAGTTTGCGACGAATCTCCAGCGCGGAATAACTTCGTTTTGAAAGATATGTCAGTGCCTGATCATAGGCGCGATCTTCATTCGTCATTCGCTTCCGTCAGCTCGCCCTCTTCGAAAAGTTCAGGTTCGGCCAACAGCGTATCGCGAATCAATTTATCGATTTCCTGCGCAATCGCCGGATTTTGTTTCAGATATTCTTTGACATTTTCCTTACCCTGGCCCATACGTTCGCCGTTGTAGGAATACCACGAGCCGCTCTTTTGGATAATGTCCATGTTCACGCCGATATCAATTAACGTGCCCTCATGCGAAATACCGGAGCCGTACATCATGTCGAATTCCGCTAAACGGAACGGCGGCGCCACTTTATTTTTAACAATCTTCGCGCGAGTTCGGTTACCGATCACATCGGTCCCCTGTTTAATCGTTTCGCCTTTACGAATATCAATGCGAATGGTCGCGTAGAACTTCAGCGCACGACCGCCGGTGGTCGTTTCGGGGTTGCCGAACATGATACCGACTTTTTCACGCAACTGGTTGATGAAGATAACGATCGTCTTGGATTTGCTGATGATGCCGGTCAATTTGCGCAGCGCCTGGCTCATCAGACGAGCCTGCAAACCGACGTGCGAATCGCCCATTTCTCCTTCAATTTCCGCTTTCGGAACCAGCGCCGCCACCGAGTCGATAACGATAATATCAATCGCGCCGCTGCGCACCAGCATCTCGCAAATTTCCAGTGCCTGTTCACCGGTATCCGGCTGCGAAATCAAAAGATTCTGTGTGTCGACACCGAGATGGCGCGCGTAAATCGGATCCAGCGCGTGTTCCGCATCGATAAAAGCGGCGATACCGCCCTGTTTTTGCGCCTGTGCGATCGCATGCAAGGCGATCGTTGTTTTACCGGACGATTCCGGACCGTAGATTTCAATGACACGTCCGCGCGGAAAACCGCCGATGCCCAACGCCAAATCCAACGCCAGTGAGCCCGAAGAAACAACTTCCAAATTCATGTTGGAGCCGACATCTCCCAAACGCATGACGGCGCCCGCACCGAAATCCCGCTCGATCTGTTTCATCGCGCGTTCCAGTGCTTTTACTTTACCTTCATTCAGGCTATTATTTTCCATCAATCGTATCCTCCTTCGAATGTGTCTGTAACCATGTTGTCAATTGTTCCAGTGCGAATCGGACAGCGCTTGCGCGCACTTCCTCACGCGTACCGCTAAACACGCAGCGGTGTACCTTATAATCCGTTTTGCTGCCACAGGCGATATACACCGTGCCGCAAGGTTCGCTCACCGTGCCGCCGCCCGGCCCCGCATATCCTGTCGTGGCTAAGCCTATATCGGCCGCGGCGCTGCCCAAAATTCCCATGAGCATTTCCTGCGCTGTTTTTTCGGAAACGGCGGTATACCGCGCGAGTGTTTCGGCGCGCACACCGAGCCACGCTTCTTTACGACGCTCCTGATACGCAACTATCGCGCCCTCGAAGTAAGCGGAACTGCCCGCCCGATCCGTCAGCGCGGCCGCGAGCATACCGCCGGTGCAAGACTCTGCAGTCGCTATGCGTAAACCGCTTTGCAGCAATGCTTCATGCAGCGCTTTCGGCATCAAAGACCGCATCAGTAGGCCGGTCCGATCGACTCCGCTACGACATCGTAAGCGTAGCCTGCCATAATTTTTACGGGTACGAAATCACCCGGCAGTAAATCCGGTTCATTTTCCAAATACACTTTACCGTCCACATCCGGCGCCTGGCTGATCAAACGTCCTTCCGCCGGGGTCCCCGCCGTCGCCGCCGTTTCAATCAGGGCGACCGTTTCCTGACCGACGCTTTCACGATTAAGCTGTTCGGAAATCGCCGCTTGCATGGACATCAGAATATCGTAACGTTGGCGTTTGATTTCGTCGGGCACCTGCTCCGGCATACGCGCCGCCGGCGTGCCGTTTTCCTGCGAATAGGGAAATACACCCACGCGATCAAAACGGATTTTTTTCACGAGTTCGCAAAGTTCTTTAAAATCGGCTTCCGTTTCACCGGGAAAACCGACGATAAACGTCGTACGCAAGGTAATCGGAACGGCCTGCGCGCGCACTTTTTCAAGCAAACTGATAATATCCGCTTTGCGGTCACGACGATTCATGCGCTGCAAAATGCGATCGCTGATGTGTTGCAACGGGATATCGATATATTTGCAGATTTTAGGATTCGTAACGATTTCCTGTAAGAGTTCATCCGTAAAATATTTCGGGTATAAATATAAAAGTCGCACCCATTCAATGCCCTCAATCGCAGTCAACTCCCGCAATAATGCGGCAAGAGTCGTCGGATTTTCCAAGTCGCGACCGTAGCTTGTGGTATCCTGCGCGATGACATTAATTTCACGGACACCCTCCTGCGCCATTTTTCGCACTTCACTAACGATGGATGCTACACTTCGACTGCGAAAACGTCCACGCACGTAGGGAATCAGGCAAAACGCGCAACCGTTACTGCAGCCCTCCGCCACCTTGACGTACGCACTGTAATGCGGAGTGGTACGCTCGCGCGGCAAAGCGGCCAAATCCGGCAGCGGTGCCCGATCAAAGTAAGCGACATGTGACTTGCCTTCACGTTCAAAACGCTCCACCGCTTCCACAATGCGTTCCCATGATTCCGTGCCCAGCAAAATATCAATTTCCGGAATCTCACGAAACAACTCTTCACGGAATTGCTGGCTCAAACAACCGGTGACAACCAGCAGCCGCGCGCGACCGGTTTCTTTATATTGCGCCGCCTGCAAAATTTCCTGAATAGACTCTTCCTTAGCCGCTTCGATAAACGTGCAGGTATTGACGACGGTGACATCCGCCTGCGCCGGATCCTCCGTCAATTGCCATTGCGCCTTTTGCAACAACCCCATCATCATTTCGGCATCGACTAAATTTTTTGAACAGCCCAGGCTGATCACTGCGACTTGTTTCATTCAACTTCCTTTCCTGCGAATCGTACTTCCTTCAACCACGCCGCCAACAACGCTTTGCGTCCGGTCGGCGTATAGGCTTTATGGAGTGACCAGAGTTGCAAATCCCGATTTTCGGAATCCACTACCTGCGCACTCGGAAAGCCGGTATAGTAAAAATAATAATGCTTGCGATGCAAAGGCGTAAACGCATGCCCTTCCATCACCCAATTCAGCAAGGCGCCGACTTCCTGCGCCCGCGGTGTCGATTTGGGAATCCCGATACCGTATAAGTAGTACGCTGTACCGTCCTGCGGATAAATCATGGTCAGCGGCAAACCCTGCACCATAAATTCGCGTGCGGTAGACGCATCGGCAATAGCCACGTCACTTTTTTGCATCGCCAGCACGCGTACCGGTGTCGACAAATATTTCGAATACTGTACTACATGCCGATGAATAAAATCCAGCTTGCGGAATGCTTCCGCATGTCCGTATTGTTCTACCATCGAGTATAAAAGCTCTGCGGAGAGATCCGCCGCTACGAAATCGGTCATGGTAATACGAACATCATTATGCGCTGTCAAATCCTGCCACGAATGCAACGGTTTCGACATGGAATGATAGTAATCATTGGTCACGACAAACACGATCGGAATATACCAGGTACCGGTCCACAGTCCGTTTTCATCTTTGAATTGTTGCGCGACGAGATCGGTTTGTTCCGACATGTACGGCTGCAACAGATCAAAGCGAGCGAGCTCTTGCAACGTCGCCTGACTCGCCCAGACAAGATCCGGTGCAGGCGTATTTCCCGGTGACTTCAGATGGGTTATAATCTGATCTCCGGTCAAGGGTATCAGGGTAAGTTCCACCTGCTGTTCATTGCGATAGACCTCCGCCAAGGTTTGGATAATATCCGGCGGCATATCCGAATACACCACCAGCTTCTCCCTGACGGGGATCGCCCCTTCTTCTCTTGCATCTTGCGGGGGCAAATGTGCCGTCGCGACAAGCCATAACACGGCAACGACCAACAGCCCTACCGGCAACCATTTCCGCATGTTTTCACCTCGAATTTATTATACCATAGCCACCCGCTACGAATTCGCCCAAAATTGTCGCAAATAAAAACACATCGGCTTGTCCAGCCGATGTGTTTTTTTATTCTTCATCTTCCGCTTCGAACATATCGTCGTACAATTTTTGGACCGCTTCAAATTCATCTTCTTCCGGCGATACATATTCGATCTCGCCATCTTCGGTCGTATCCATGCGAGCTAAAATCAGTTCCGGCTCTTCGTCTTCCGGTGCGTCATCATCGGGGATGGACACCAGCACGGCAAATTGTTTGCCGTTGTACGGAATAATAATATCTTGCGCATAGTACTGCTCTTCGCCGTTCGGTCCTTCCACTTCCACGATGACTACTTCTTCATCATTTTGCAGTTCCTGTTCCGGTTGCTTTTCCATTGTCTACCCCTTCTTTCTGTGCGATGGCATTCAAATACCCTTGCAATATAAGCACTGCGGCCAATTGGTCAACAACAGTGCGCCGCTTATCGCGACGCACGTTACCCGCCAAGAGACTTCTTTGGGCAGCGACTGTCGTAAGTCGTTCATCCCAAAAAACAATTTCGGTATCGGGGAGCAGACGTTGTAAACGCGCCGCAAACTTTTGCGTTTTTTCCGCTCTTTCACCGATCGTTCCGTTCATGTTCTTCGGTAAACCGACCACAATCTTCGCTGCATCATAATGGTGCGCCCATTCGGCCATGCGTTCCAAATCGGCGTTGCGGGAAACATGCTCCCACGTTTCCACCGCCTGCGCCGTCAAACCGAGCGGGTCGCTCACGGCAATGCCCGTGCGTTTCGTACCGACATCCAGCCCTAAAATCCGTTTCATTGGCGATCTTGGGCTACGTACGACGTAATCAAGTCTTCCAAAATACGATCGCGTTCAAATCCGCGAATCAAATTACGTGCATTTCGGTGACTGGTAATATAAGTCGGATCGCCGGACAACAGGTATCCTGCCAGCTGTACGACCGGATCATGACCTTTCTCACGCATCGCCGCAATGACCTCACGAAGCATCAAGGATACTTCCGAATCCCCTTTTTTTATAGGTGCATAAAATTTGGTTTCATCATTCACTGCCACGATAGTCCCCCTCTCACGCCAAGGCTTGCAGCATCACTGCCACGCCGGCCTCAATCGCTTCACCAAGCTTAGCCGGATCTTTGCCGCCTGCCTGCGCCATATCCGGACGACCGCCACCGCCGCCGCCGGCTACTTTGGCCGCCGCTTTGACCGCATTACCCGCATGAATACCGCGAGCCACTGCGGTCGCGTCCGCCATAGCCACTAAATTTACTTTTTCACCGATTTGCGCGCCCAATAAAAGCGCCTGAATATCATCGCGTGCTTTGAGCATATCGCCCAAGGCACGTAATTCCTGTACGTCCGCCACTTCCACAACGCCGCTGGCAATCCGCAGACCGTCTTGCGTAACTGCATTTTTCACCAGATCACCGACCTGGTCTTTGGCCTGCGCCTGATGCAATGAAGAAAGTTCTTGCGTCAATGCTTTCTTTTCCGCCAGCAATTTTTCCAATTTTTCCAGCAATTCCTGCGGACGTGCTTTTAAAAGCTCCGCCGCCTGCGCCAGATCATTCGTATCCTGTTGCGCCAACCGATATGCGGCATGACCGGTCACGGCCTCGATGCGACGAATACCGGAACCGATACCGCTTTCCGAAAGGATTCGGAAGGAACCGATTTCACCGGTGTTGCGGACATGACTGCCGCCGCATAATTCGATGCTGACCTCCGGTACTTCGACCACCCGAACGATGTTTCCGTATTTTTCGCCGAAGAGTGCGATGGCGCCCAATGCTTTGGCTTCTTCGATCGGCAGTTCGCGAATATTCGTAGCAATGCCGGCCAAAATGCGTTCATTGACTTCCGCTTCGACCGCTTTCAATTCATCAGAGGAAAGCGGTTCGGGATGCGTAAAATCAAAACGTAAACGTTCCGGCATTACGACCGAACCCGCCTGCGTGACATGATCGCCCAGTACATGGCGCAACGCCGCTTGTAAAAGGTGTGTTGCGGTATGATTGCGCGCCATATCATGACGACGTTCCGTATCGACGGCGAGCGTCACTTCCGCGCCGCGTTCGATCGTTCCTTCGGTGACATCCCCCAGGAGATACATCGTGCCGTCCGGGTTTTTCTTCGTATCGGTAATCTCTACTTTGCCCGTAGCGCTTTGCAGTTCGCCGATATCGCCCAGCTGACCGCCGCCTTCGGCATGGAACGGATTCGTGGCCAAAATAATGAGTACCGATTCGCCGTCGGAAGCCGATTCGATTTCGACACCGTCGCGACCGAGCATCAAAATCTCACTGGCCGTCGCCGTTTCATCGGCCGTCTTACCGGCCCCCGCCAAACGGGTAGTATCCGGTGTCGCGACCTTCGCGGACACTTTCGCACGCGCCTGACGCGCGCGTTCGCGTTGCGTTTTCATCGCCGTTTTAAAGCCGTCAATGTCGATCGCAAGTCCTGCTTCGGCGGCAATTTCTTCGGTCAGTTCCCAAGGGAATCCGTACGTATCATACAATTGGAAAACATCTTCGCCGCTGAGCGATGTTTTTTGTTGCTCTTTTGCGGCATCTATTTTCTCCTGCAACAGCAAGCTGCCCTGGTCCAGCGTTTTTTGGAAACGAGCTTCTTCGCTGGCCGCAATCTTTTTAATATAAGCTCTCTTTTCAAAAAGATCCGGCAAGCCCTGTCCCAACAAATCAATGACTAAGTCCACCAACTCGGCCATAAACGGTTGGTTAATACCGAGCAATTTGCCCTGTCGTACCGCCCGTCGTAAGATTCGGCGCAATACATAGCCGCGGCCTTCATTGGACGGCAGTACGCCGTCGCCGATCAGCGCCGTCACCGCCCGCGAATGGTCGGCAATCACTTTAAGCGCAACGTCGGTCTCCGCCGAGGTATTGTATTTCGTCCCCGCCAGCACCGCCGCGCGTTCAATAATCGGAAAAATCAAATCCGTTTCAAAGTTGTTGCGTTTTTTCTGTAAAACGGCCGCCAGTCGTTCGAGACCTGCGCCGGTATCGATGTTTTTCTTGGCGAGCGGCTCGTATTGACCGTCTTTCGTCCGATTGTACTGCGTGAATACGAGGTTCCAAATTTCCAGGAACCGATCGCCGTCACTGCCCATTGCATTTTCGGGACCGGTACCGAACGATTCGCCCTGATCGTAAAAAATTTCGCTGCAGGGGCCGCACGGACCTTCGCCGATTTCCCAGAAGTTATCTTCCAACTTATAGATGCGCTCATCCGGCAAGCCTACCTTTTCATGCCAAATCACATAGGCTTCCTTGTCGTCCGGATGGATTGTCACATACAGACGCTCCGGATCCAGCTGCAGTTCTTCCGTGAGAAACTGCCAGGCCCATTGAATGGCATCCTGCTTAAAATAATCGCCGAATGAAAAGTTCCCCAACATTTCAAAAAATGTATGGTGACGCGCGGTTCTGCCGACATTCTCCAAATCGCCCGTACGCATACATTTTTGACAGGTTACCACGCGATGGCGCGGCGGTTCTACTTTCCCCGTGAAAAAAGGTTTTAACGGCGCCATACCGGCCCCGATCAAAAGCAAACTCGGATCATCTTTCGGAATCAACGGAAAGCTGGGCAGATGCAAATGCCCGCGCCCTTCAAAAAAGCGTAAATAACGCTCACGAATTTCATTACCTTTCATGCTTTATATGTTCCCCCCAGCACTGTTCGATGTGTGCTTATTATACCATGCGCCCCCGTTGCGAACAATGCAATGCCGGTTACTCGCCGCCATAAACCCCGGGACGGCGATCGGCAAAAACGCTCATTCGGGCGCGTGTTTTCTCGACTACGTCGCTGTCATATTCGCCATACAAAATGGCTTCGTTTTGATCGCCTTTTACTACGTTTTCCCCCATCGGATCAATCAGGGCGGAGTGCCCGGCGAAGATATTATTTTTAAAGATGCCGACCGCATTCACCGCGCAAATATACATCTGGTTTTCGATGGCGCGCGCCTGAATCAGATTTTTCCACGCGACCAGCCGCGAAGTCGGCCATTCCGCCGGCACAAAGACGAGCGTAACACCGTCCAGAGCCAGTTTGCGATACAGTTCCGGAAAACGTAAATCGTAGCAAATGGATAAACCGCAATGAATGTCCGCGAGCTTCGCCGAAACGATTTGATTTCCCGCCGCAAAGTTATCCGGTTCGGAAAGCAAGCTGAAAAGATGGGTCTTGTCGTACTGCGCCACCGCTCCGTCCGGTCCGAAACAATGCGTACGATTGTACACTTTTTCATTTTCTTTCGTCGGCAAGCTGCCCGTTACAATCCACTTTTTCTGCTCACGGGCAAATGCCTCCAACCGTTGCAGCAATTCATCGCCTTCGTGCGTTACCTGCTGATCCAAACGGCTCAAATTGTAGCCCGTTGTCCACATTTCCGGCAACACGATAATATCGGCCTTTGCCGCCGCTTCTCTAATGCGGGCAAAGGCATTCGCTATATTGGTTGCTTTATCTCCCGCTTCGACATGCAGCTGAATTAATGCCAGCGTACGCTTCATGCGATCACTCCATTCATGGTTTTATTATACCGCATTCCCGTGAAGTTTCGTTTACGCTCCGTGTCGGGTATGTAAAAACGGTGCTAAGACGGCGGTCAATGCGTACAGCGCCAATCCCGTTAAGACAATGGTCCCACCAGGCGCAAGGTCCCAGCTGTACGAGCCCCAAAGTCCGCACAGCACCATCGTAAACGAGTAAGCGACCGCAATCGCCGTGGTCTTCTTAAATCCTCGCCGCCACAAATGCGCCGCCGCAACCGGTACAATCATGAGCGCACTCACCAGCAAAATACCGACAATCGACATGCCGATCACTACGACCGCCGCCACCAGCAAGGCGAAAAACATATTCATGCGTTCCAAACGAATCCCGCGCGTATGTGCGATATCCGGCTGAAAACTGGCCAGCAACAGCGGCGTATGAAATTTTCCAAGTAACAAAATGACAAGTAATGCAATGATCGCAATCGCCGCAATATTCGCCCAATTAACCGTTAAAATACTGCCGAAGAGAAAGCTCATCAAACTGGTATTCGGGATCCGCGCGAGCGAGCTGCACACGACTGCCAACGCCAAACCGCCGTAGAAAAACAACGCCAGCCCCATATCGCCGTATTGCAGATGCTTGCGGCGCACGATTTCAATACCGCCCGCCGCGGCGAGTGTCAAAACGACCGCGCCGATCGCGGGATTAATGCCTAGCAACGCGCTTCCCGTGACGCCGGCAAAGGCGATGTGTCCCAAACCGTCTCCCAAAAGCGACTGCCGCCGGATCACGACAAACATCCCGACTAAAGGACAGAGCAACGCGACAATAAGACCGGCCAAAAACGCGCGCTGCATAAATTCATAGCTGAGCATTTCCATCATCCGACCACCTCCGCCATGTGCAATCCGGTCGCATGGCTGGTGACAAATTGATGCGGCGGACCGTCATAACAAAGCGTACGGTCGATGCAAAGCACTCGGTCGGCATGCGGTAACGCGCGCGCGATATCATGCGTCACCATAATAATTGTTGTCTGCTGCTCCGCCTGAATATTGCTGAGCAGATCCAGCAACATATTTCCTGCCGTATAGTCGATCCCGCTGGTCGGCTCATCCAAAAGCAGCAATGCCGGCCGCGCGGCAATCGCCTGCGCCAGCATGACACGCTGCTGTTGACCTCCCGACAGATCACCGATACGTTTATGCGCCCATTCCGCCATCCCCACTTTAGTGAGTACTGCCTGACGTTGTTTGATCTGTTCGGCATGTGAAATCTCGGTTCCCCAAAAGCCGAGATCGACTACTTCGTTCACCGTCGCGGGAAATGATGCCGTATTTTGATTGTAATGCTGAGGCACGAAACCGATACCGCCGGCGCGTTGCCAAGCTTGCGGCGATTGGCCGGCAATCGTAATCGTTCCCTCGGCCGGCGTCAGGAGTCCCGCTAACAGCCGCAGCAGCGTTGTTTTCCCGGCGCCGTTCGGACCGACGATCAAAGTAAATCCGCCGTGCTCCACGGCAAAGTGTATATCGGTAAATACCGTCTCGTTGTCATACCGAAATGCCAGGTTTTGCGCTGTAATCCATGTGTTCATTATCTGATTGATCCTTCAAATGTTTATTTCATAAAAAAAGAGGCTTACGCCTCTTAAATTAACCGCCTTGCACCCACATAACAATCGTTCCAGTAGCCCTCCGACAAGCTGTCAATGACTACGCCGCGACTTGATGTGGAACTGATAAAACGATCGCCCCCCAAGTAAATACCCGAGTGCGATACACCGTCCGTATATGTCGAGAAAAAGACCAGATCACCCGGCTGCATTTGACTGCGACTCACGCTACGCCCCATGTGGTATTGTTCATCGGCCGACCGCGGCAATACCAGTCCGGCCGCTTTGGCAGCAAACTGAACAAATCCCGAGCAATCAAAACCGCTGGGAGTAGAACCTCCAAAAAGATACGGCACACCGATACATTCCTGCGCTACGGAGATCAGTCGCCGCACCAACATCGTCGAAAAATCGCCGCGGCTGGTAGGTATATCACGGCTCAACAACGCGCGGTAAGTAGCCGGGCCGACCAAGCCGTCCGCTTCCAAACCATGCGCCGCCTGAAATTCCCGAATCGCATCTTCCGTTGCCGGACCGTATACGCCGTCCGCGTCCAAATGATACCCTAGCGTTCCCAAACGATGTTGAATCGTCGAGATATCTTCGCCGATATCTCCCGGGTGATAGGTAGCCCCCACCGCCATCGGTACTACCAAAAACATCGCCATACAAGCCCAGTGTCGTATTCTCGTCATCATGCTCCCTTCCGCCTGCGAGGTTAGCTGCCGGGTTCGGCCAAGAGCTGACCGTCTTTTGCAAGATACACCCCGAAAACATTTGGTTCCCCCGCGCGCATATGCGCTTCGGCACACCCTTGTGTCCTGTCGTTAATGTCTCGTTTTCTGATTCACCGTACCGCGCAACCAATACAGAGGTCGATCCTTTACCTCCGCAAAAATGCGCCCGATATACTCACCGATAATTCCCAAAAAGATCAACTGCAAACCGCCGAAAAGCAACATCATCACAGCAAGCGTGGCCCAACCGGGAACCGCTTCCAGGAAATAATACTTAATCAACAGCACATAGATGATCAAAAGCAAGCTGCCGATGCCTGACAACACTCCCACATAGAGAGCCATACGCAGCGGCAACGTCGAATATGAAGTAATTCCGTCCAAGGCGAACCGCACCATCTTGCGCAACGAAAATTTACTTTCGCCGGCATAGCGCGCCGGTGCACGGAATGTAATTTGCGTTTGCCGATAGCCGATATCGCTTACCAGGCCGCGGATAAATCGCGCCTTTTCGCGAAAGAGCAATAAGCTGTCCGCCACTTTGCGATCAATCAGGCGAAAATCGGAACCGCCTTCGGTAATCTGCACTTGGGAAATAGAATTAATAAAACGATAGTAGAGTTTCGATGTCCATTTTTTGAACGCACCGACATTGGCGGTCGAAAGCCGTACCGTCTGTACCACTTCATAACCGTCATACCATTTATCCAGCAGGTCCGGTATCATCGTCGGCGGATGCTGCATGTCTCCATCCATGGTAACCACCGCATCGCCGCGGGCATGATCCAAACCGCAGGTAAGTGCGGTTTGATGTCCGAAATTGCGTGCCAAAATAAAAGCGGTCACGCGGGCATCCCGTTCCGCAAGTTCCGTTAAAATCAACGGTGTGCGATCACTTGAGCCGTCATCGACAAATAAGAACTCAAATGATTCATCACGATGCGCAACCACTTCGCATAACGCATCGTAAAAGTGCAATATATTGTCCTCTTCATTGAAAAAAGGAACAACGATTGAAATCAGCATTTCTACCACCAAACACTACTACTTCTTTATTTTACCATAGGCGAGAGGACCGCGCCACTGCGACAACTGCAACTGCAGACAGCTTCTTATTGAGCGCCGAACCACTCCCTATTTACGCCCTTTGTGCTCCCGAAAAACCGCTGCTTTTTGGAACGCTTTGCGCGCTGCAGCAAGCGTTTGGCGAATATCTTCATCCGTATGCGCAAGCGACATAAAGCCGCATTCGAATTGACTCGGCGCTAAATACACACCGGCCTCCAGCATCGCGATGAAATAAACATTAAATTCATCCAAGTGCGAAGTCGCTACCGTATCGTAATCCGTGACTTCATGTTCACTGAAAAACACGGTGAACATCGAACCGATCCGATGCACTATGATCGATACTCCCGCTTCTTGCGCCGCCGCTTCCAAGCCTTGGCACAACGTTTCCGTTTTTGCAGCCAATTCTGTAAAACGGTCCGCGGACAATTTATTCATTGTCGCCAATCCTGCCGTTACCACGAGCGGATTGCCCGAAAGCGTCCCCGCCTGATACACCGGTCCTTGCGGCGCCAAATTTTCCATCACTTCGCGTTTACCGCCGAACGCACCGACAGGTAAACCGCCGCCGATTACTTTACCGAGGCAAATTAAGTCCGGTGTGATGTCAAAATATTCACAGGCACCACCGGCCGCCGCGCGAAAACCGCTCATGACTTCATCGACAATCAAAAGCGCGCCGGCTTTCTGCGTCAATTCGTGCAAGAGCGGCAAATAGCCCGGCTGCGGCAATACGCAACCTATGTTACCCGCGACGCCTTCCACAATCACGGCGGCAATTTCATCGCCATATTGGGCAAAAAGTTCTTTGACCGCGTCCGGATTATTATGCGGAATCGTCAGAGTATCTGCTGCAATTTCCGAAGGAATCCCTGGGCTGTCGGGAACGCCCATCGTCGCCGCGCCCGATCCCGCCTTGACCAGGAGTCCGTCGCTGTGACCATCGCGTATTCACCGCTGACGTTATACACGCAGATCGGCAAATGGGTAATTTCACGCGCCGCACGTACGACGTCAAGATACGCCAGTGCCGGTTTCACGATGATCGCGTCGGTGCCTTTCAACAAGTCCAGTTCGATTTCTTTCAAGGCTTCACGCGCATTCGCCGGATCCATTTGATAGGTTTTGAGATCTCCGAACTGCGGCGCCGAATGTACAGCATCACGGAACGGACCATAGTAAGCGGCCGCATATTTCGCCGCGTAACTCATAATCGCCACATCGCTGTAACCCGCTTCATCCAACGCTTCGCGCAGCACCGCAATGCGACCGTCCATCATATCGCTCGGCGCAACCATATGCGCGCCGCTTCCGCTTCCTGAGCCCGCATTTCTTTATTTTCATCGACGACCTGTTCCAAATCATCCCAGTTATATAAAGTAACCCCTTCAATTTGAGAGACTTCCGGATCGATGTCACGCGGCACGGCAATATCGATCATCACCAGCGGTCGCCCCTGACGCTTATGCATCAACTCCACCGCCTGCTCGTAATCCATTAAATACGTATTCGCGCCGGTCGACGTCAAAATAACATCCACGCATCCCGCCCAGCGCAAGCGCTCTTCCAGCGGCACGACGCGACCGTGATATTTTTTGGCGAGCGCTTCCGCTTTATCCATGCTACGGTTAGCAATCAGCAGTGTTTGCAAGCCGTGGCCGATAAGATGTTTCGCCATCAGTTCCGACATCGTTCCGGAGCCTAAAATCAGCGCCCGTCGTTCACCGAGCGAACCGAAAATCTGTTACGTGAGTTTGACGGCCGCATAGCTTACCGAGACGGGATTATCCGCAATGCTCGTTTGCGTGCGGATTTTTTTGCCGATGGCAAGTACCCGTTGAAACAGCATATTGCTGATGGTACCGGTCGTTCCGACACGCACTACGGTCAAGTAAGCCACTTTCACTTGCGATAAAATTTGTCCTTCACCGATAACGAGCGAATCCATGCCGGCCGCGCAGCGAAACAGATGGCGTACCGCATCTTCACCCTTGTAGTAATACGTATATTCTTGTGAAACCGCAGTGCCGCTTTTGGCAAACAGCTTCTGCATCGCTGCCAGCGGCGGAACATCATCCGCCACCACGGCATATAATTCCGTGCGATTGCAAGTCGCTAAAAGCACCGCCTCATCCAGCTCGGCCAGACCGTAAATCTCGGTCGCGCCTGATGAACTTGCGTAGCGTGCAATGCGAATTGTTCACGTACTTCGATAGGCGCCGTTTTATGATTCAGCCCCAAGACGGCCAATTGCATGCAAAATCTCCCCTTTTATGATTTCTTTTTCCCCGCGGCGAATCCGTTCCAAGGTGTCATCGGGCAAGTACGTTCGCCAAAATGCTTGCCGTTCCGCAGATTGCGGCAACAGTTCCCTTACCTTTTGCCGCAACGGCGCAAGTTCCGCGGCAAACGCGCCGATATCCGCGTATTGTTTCTCCAAATCCCGCATGAGCAGCATGACAAGTCGCGGCATCGCACCGCGAGATGTTACCGTTCCGGTAAGGCTGCCGCTTTCCCAGTTAGCCGGCAGCATCAGATCCCCCTCGGCGGCATTGACCGCATCGTTAAGCCACGCTCCTTTGGCGTGCGCCGCGGTTTTTACCAATGCGCTGACTTGCGCCCCTGCAGCGGAAATGACGATATCACCTTGTTGCACGTCGTCCGCCGCAAACGTCCGCGGATACCAGATGAGTTGACCGGCCTCATGCCAATCCCGAATCGTCGGTTCCGCCGTCGGCGCAATCACAATGACCGTCTGCGCCCGCCCCATTACTTTGCGCAGTTTGCGAACCGCCACCGGTCCCGCCCCTACGCAAACAACGCGACGATGTGTCACATCCAACACCGCCGTCAGGTCGTTATGTTTCATTATTGCGCCGCTGCCGCGTCGAAACCGATATCCTCTACGGCAGCGCAAAGCGCCTCTACATCGGTTTTGGTTTCCTCAAAATCAACGTCCGTCATGCCGGTGGCTAAGTCCACCGCGACATCATGCACGCCATCGACACCACGTAATGTCTTCGTTACCGATTGCACGCAATTTTCGCAGCTCATACCTGTCACTTTCAATCTTGTCTTCATGGCAAGTCTCCTCTCCATTGCCGAAAATCAAAGTCAAATGATACCTTCTGTTCCCGACAAATTTGCAAAAAGTTTTTAATGATACGTGCCGTCAATCCCCAAATCGTAAAGTCACCATAGGTATAAAAATACACATCGTACTTCTGACGGCCGGTCCATCCGGGTACAACGCTTGCGACGCGCTCATAGGGAAAATTTTCTCCCGGGCGCACGCCGTCCTGCATTTCGACGCGAACGGGTTCGTGTTCCATCAGCCATTGCAGCGGCACTGTAAATACCGCATTCACTTCCGCCGGATTGCAAACGAATTCCGGTACATCTTCACGGATGGCAAGATATGGCGCTACCATGCGTCCGTTTACCGTATAAGCCAGTAGCAACGCGCCGAGCAACTCCCAGTTTTCCGAAGGCGTGCCGATTTCTTTCGCCATCTCACGCAGCGCCGTCACACCGGGATGCGCATCATAGGCTTCAATCCTGCCGCCGGGAAAGGATACTTCATTGGGATGGGAACGCAAATGAGGATTGCGTAGTTCCAATACCAGGTGCCAGCCGTCATCGGCAGGCACCTGCGGTACGGCGACGGCATATTGTAAGACGCTGCGTCAATCCGCATGACGCGGTAACGGATTCTTCACGATTCTTCCCCGAGTTCTTTATTATTGCATTACTCGCAATGAGCTATGCCCAACTTGCTTGCATCCTTAACGCAAACGTACCTTTGTTGTTTCCGTCGCGGTTTTAGCTTCATCATCGAAAAGCGCTTCGACAAATTCTTGCGCGCGAAACGGTTGCAAGTCGTCAACGCCTTCACCGAGTCCTACCCATTTCACCGGCACGCCGATTTCCTCCTTGACGGAAATCACGACGCCGCCTTTCGCGGTACCGTCCAGTTTGGTGAGTACAACGCCCGTGAGCGGTACGGATTGACCGAATACTTTCGCCTGACTCACTGCATTTTGTCCGGTCGTAGCGTCAAGTACCAACCAGGTTTGGTGCGGCGCATCCGGCACCAACTTGGCCGCGACACGACTGATTTTAGCGAGTTCTCCCATTAAATTCACTTTGGTATGCAAACGTCCGGCGGTATCGATCAATACGACATCGCTTTTGCGCGCCAACGCCGCTTCCAACGCATCATAAACGACCGCGGCGGGATCTGCTCCTTCCTGATGTTTGACAATCGGTACTCCGACACGCTCCGCCCAAATCGTCAGCTGTTCGGACGCGGCGGCGCGGAACGTGTCGCCGGCCGCCAGTAAAACTTTTTTACCGGCGTTTTTATAGTATTGCGCCAACTTGCCGATACTCGTTGTCTTACCGACGCCGTTGACGCCGACAATTAAAATGACCTCCGGCGAATGCGGCAGCGCGGCGGGATCATTATCCACCGCAAGCCATGTTTCCATCGTTTTGGCGAGGAAGGGCATGACTTCTTTCGTGCTGTGAATTTCGCCTTCTTTTACCGCGGTGCGAATTTCACCGAGCAAATAGTCGGTCGCCGTCACGCCGAGATCACCGGTCAGCATGACGGCTTCCAAATCGTCTAAAAATTCTTCGTCGATTTCGTCATAGCCGATAACCAACGTTTCCATATTTTTGACAAAACTTTTTTTCGTGCGTTCTAAGCCGGCACGGACTTTATCCAAAAAGCTCATGGTGTCTCCTTATACTGTTTCAAATTGACGGCAATTAATTGCGAGATCCCGCGTTTCACCATCGTCACGCCTTGCAGACGATCCGCGGCCGCCATGGTCGGTTTGCGGTGCGTAATGACGATGAATTGCAAGCCGTTGCGTCCCGTTTCCAAGTACCGTGTGAAGCGTTTGATATTGGCATCATCCAGCGCCGCATCGATTTCGTCTACCAGACAAAACGGCGCCGGCCGATAAGCCATAAAAGAAAAGAGTAACGCAATGACCGTCAAAGCTCGTTCACCGCCCGACAAGAGCGAGAGCGCCTGCTGTTTTTTCCCCGGCGGTCGGACCATAATTTCTACGCCGGCGGGTTTGTTTTCGTCCGCGGCCGTCAGTATCAATTGCGCCTCGCCGCCGCCAAACAGATGGGCGAAAATTCGTTGGAACTCAGCGGCCACGACCTCAAATGCCGCCGTGAACTGTTCCTGCATGGTGCGATCGATCTCCGCCACCACATTTTGCAACGTATCCCGGGCCCCCGTCAAATCCGCGAGTTGTGTCGTATAAAACTCACTTCGCTCGCGCGATTTTTCATATTCTTCAATCGCCTGCTCGGAAATATCCGCAAAGCGCGCGATCTCCGTCAGCAGTCGCCGTTGTTCGGCCCGCAGTGATGCCTGTGTTCCCTCGACAATCGCAGGTTCCCCAGCCTGCGGATCTAAATCATGCGCCGCCAATTCTTCCCGTTGCTGCGCCACATCCGCCTGCGCCGCTTCTTTTTTTGCCAGAAGCCGCGCCGCTTCCACTTTCGTTTCCGTCGCTTGCGCCCGCATGGCGCGCAACCGTTCTTGCCCCGCTTGCTGCGCGTTCAAACGTTCCGCGTGCGCGTCGTAAAATGCGTCCGCTTGCGCTTTCGCCGTCTGCGCCGTTTGCTGCGCCTCATCCGCCTCTTTTTGCAACGTTTCCTGCGAAGCGCTCAATGCATTGGCCGCCGCTTGAATTTCCTTTTCACGTTGCGTAAGCCGTTCCATTTCCGCCTGCGCATTTTTTTCCTGCTCGGCTTGGCGGAGCTTCTCCTGCTCCTGTTGCCGCAGCGTCGCCTGCACGGTGGCCAAAGCCACATGCGCTTCGGTGTAGGCGTGCTCGCAGCGAGCCAACTCCGCCTCCTGAGCGGCCGTATCCGTTGTCGTTTCAGTGACTGCTGTCGGCGCAACGGTCAGTTCTTTTTGCTTGTTTACCGTCAGCCGGTATTCATCCGCCGTCTGCGTTTGTGCGCTGCGAATTTCATCCGCCTGGCGCACGATACCGTTCCATTCGTCGCGCAGAGCCTGCAGTTGCGCCGTTTGCGAAGCAATCGCCAAGGCCGTCGTCTGCGCGGCATTTTGTAACGCATCCCGTCGCGCGAGCGCCGCGGAAATATCCGGCAGCTCTCGCTCCGGTTGCGCCGCAAGCATTTCCAGTCGGGCGCGCAATGCGGCTAATTCCTGCTGCCGACCGAATAATGTCAGCTCCGCGCGCCGCGTGCTGCCGCCCGTAAGCGCGCCGCCCGGTTGAAAAAGATCACCCGCGCGCGTCACCAGACGAATGCGTTGCTGATATTTTGCCGCCAGGCGCGAACCGGTGGCGAGATCTTCCACCAACACCGTGCGCCCCAGCAAATAATCAACCAGCGGTTGTAAATAAGATTCCGCTTTCACCAACACCGCGGCCAAACCGACCACGCCCGGCTCGTGTAAAATCGCCCGATCTCGATCTGCAAGCGTCCGCGGCCGTATTTCGTCCAACGGATACAGCGTCACGCGACCGCTTTTCGTGCGGCGCAAAAAACGGATCGCCGCCTGCGCCGCTTGGCTGTCGCGCATCACGAGATGCTGTTGCGTACCGCCCAACGCAATATCCAGCGCCGTCGTATATTCCTTCGGCACGCGCAAAAGTTGCGCCACCGTTCCATAGCAGTCACTGCGCCATGCTTCCGTGGCGCCAAGAACCGCTTTCGTCGCGCGGCCATAGCCCTCGTAGCTGTCGGCTAATTGTTGTAAATATTGGTACCGCGTTTGCGTTGTCTGCAATGTTTCGCGCGCTTTCGCGTTAGCCGCCTGCGCCGCTTCGCGCTGCGCCTGCAGTTTGTTCACAACCTCTTCCTGCGCCGTGAGTTGTCGGCTGCTTTCCGATGCGGTCGCCTGCGCCGTCGCAAGTGCCGCTTGCGCTTGCTGCAAACGCGTTTGTAATGTTTCCTTGCGTATGTCCAACTCCCGCGCGCGACGCGTCAGTTCGGCATTGCGCTCTTGCAATTGCTGCGCCGTTTGCTGCAAAAACTCCTGTTCCGCCGCGCTCCGTTCCTCACGTCGCAACCGGTCGGCAACCTGTTCACGGGCCGTTTGCAACACAGCACGCAACCGCTCACGCCGCGCCGTTTCTTCCGTCAAACGCGCCTGTGCCTCGTCCCGCTCTTGCGCCATGGCCGCTATCGCCGCAACCGTCGTCGCTTGTGCCGCCGTAAGCTGTTCCAATGTCTGACGCTTTTCCGCCAGCGCCTGCGCCACTTCCTGCATTTCTTTCGCGTGCTGATGACCGCGCTCCGTCAACACCGCAAGTTCGCTGCGTAAGCGTTCGCAATGTTGCGCCGCGATGTTGGCCGCCTGCTCTTTTTCACGCAACATTTGTTGCGCTTTCGTATCCGCTTCCGTTTGCGCCTGCGCCGCCGCTTCCAGCTGCGTAAGTTCGATTGTCGCCGCCGTCGCCGCCTGATCCGCGGCGATCCATTCTTTCTCCGCGCGCGTCAGTTGACGTTGCGCCGTTTGCCACGCTTTCCATGCGATACTGCGCGCGACATTTGCCTCCTGCGTGCGCAACTCATTACGTTGTTTCGCCTGCCGCGCTTTTTCTTCCAGCGGCGGTAAATCCTGCGCGAGCAGTCGCGCAATATCGCTGACGCGCTCCATATTGCGTTCCGCCTCGCGCAACTTGCGCATGCCTTCTTCTTTGCGCAGCTTGTAACGGGTAATGCCCGCTACTTCTTCAAAAACGAGTTTGCGTTCTTCCGGTCGACCGATTAAAATCCGATCGACCCGCTGCTGCCCGATGACCGCCAAGGAGTCCCGACCCAAACCGGTATCCGCCAACAACAGTTGAATATCTTTTAAGCGGCAACTTTGACGATTAATAAAATAATCGCTCGCACCCGAACGAAGCAGACGTCGCGTCACCGCCACCTCTGCCGTATCCGTTTGGAAAAAGCCGTCACTATTGTCAAAAACGAGTGTCACTTCCGCCGAAGCTTTCGCGCGTTCGGTCGCAGTCCCCGCAAAAATCACGTCACTCGACTGCTCACCGCGCAGCTGGCGAATATTTTGCTCGCCCAGCACCCAGCGCACCGCATCAGCTAAATTACTCTTGCCGCTGCCGTTCGGACCGACGATCGCCGTCACACCCGGCGCGAATTCCACTTCCGTTTTATCCGCAAAGGATTTGAAACCGCGCAGAATCATCCGTAATAAACGCATACCGACTCCCTTTACATAATTACTTCTATTATACAGCAAATCTTCGTCAGTTCATCATGTCCGCCGAAAGAAATAGCCGCGGGCGCCGGTTGTAAATTTTTTCTTGCGGCGTAAAAAAACAGCCGCAGACGCGGCTGTTATCCGAAGATCCAGTACAAACTCAGTAAAAACAATATGATGATGAGTGCCGTAAGACCCTGCTCTACTCGTGTGAACGGGCGGTTTTTACGGCGTCTGCGATGCATTTTTTTGCGCTGCGGGCGCGCGGTCGGTTCGACGTCCAAATAATCTTTTGCTCCGACGCTCGGCACGTACGCGCGTTCCACCGGACGCTCTTCCCCCATAGCGGCGTTGTAACGATCCACGAGTCCTACCCCCGACAGGCCGAGGAAATTGCCGTAGTTGCGCAGCATGCCGCGCATGTAAACCGTTCCCGGAATCGTTCCGTACTCTTCCCGCTCCAATGCCGCCAGGTAGCGCGCGCTGATATAAGTACCAAGCGCCGCATCGGAAAGCGACAAGCCCTTTTCCTCGCGCGCGCGGCGTAAAATGTCTCCGATTTCATTCATGACTCGCTGTTCCCTTCGTAGCGTGCCAGCAATTCTTCCACTTCGTCTTTCGTCAGCAAAATATCCCGCGCTTTACTGCCCAATGACGGTCCGACGATCCCCATGTTTTCCATGGTGTCAATCAGTCGACCGGCGCGGGTGTAACCTACGCGAAAACGACGTTGCAACATCGAAACGGAGGCCTGTTCGGTATCCATGACCATGCGAATGGCATCGGGCAAAAGTTCATCTTCCCAACGCGGCTGTTGCGCTTCCTCGGCTTCCGCGACCGGTTGCACAACTGTTTCATTATACTCCGGTTGCCCCTGCTTTTTGATGTAATTCACCAATTTTTCCACATCCGCATCGGAAATAAACGCGCCTTGCACGCGCCGCGGTTTCGGTGCGCCGATCGGGTAGAAAAGCATGTCGCCTTTACCAAGTAATTTCTCCGCCCCCGCCATATCCAAAATCGTGCGCGAATCGATTTGACTCGAAACGGCAAACGAAATTCGACTCGGAATGTTGGCTTTGATGGTACCCGTCAATACGTCAACGGACGGACGCTGCGTCGCGAGCACGAGATGCAGTCCGGCCGCGCGCGCCATTTGGGCGAGACGCGCGATCGCGTCTTCCACATCATGCGGCGCGACCATCATCAAGTCCGCGAGTTCGTCAATGATAATGACGACAAGCGGCAACGGCGAATCCGGATTCGCTTCATTGTAACCGGTAATGTTACGCACTTTAGCGGAAGCGAATAAACGGTAGCGGTTTTCCATTTCACGCACCGCCCAACGCAATACGCCCGCCGCTTTTTTGACATCGGTGACAACCGGCGTCAAAAGATGAGGGATATGGTTATACTGCGCGAGTTCGACTACTTTCGGGTCGATCAGAATTAATTTCACTTCATCGGGATACGAACGCAGCAAAATGCTGGATACCAGCGTGTTGATGCAAACGCTTTTGCCAGAACCGGTGGAGCCCGCTACCAAAAGGTGCGGCATCTTGGCAAGATCGGTAATCACCGGCTGACCGGTAATATCTTCTCCCAAACCGACGGCGATGCCGCCGACCGCATGTTGAAATTCGTCGCAGGCAAGCACTTCGCGTAAGCCCACGGAAGAAATTTCCCGGTTCGGCACTTCGATGCCGACCGCCGCTTTGCCGGGAATCGGCGCTTCGATACGGACGTCGGTCGCCGCGAGTTGCAGCGCGATATCGTCCGCCAAGTTAACGATTTTGCTTACTTTCACGCCCGGTCCCGGTTCCAGCTCGTAACGCGTCACGGACGGACCGCGGCTGGCGTGAATAATTTTAGTTTCCACGCCGAAGCTCGCCAATAATTCTTCGAGTTTCTGCGCGTTTTCCGCTACTTCCGCCTGCGTGTCGGCCGTGCTTTGTCGCGTTTTGGTAAGCAAACTCAGTGGCGGCAATTTATAATCAGCGCGATCACTTTTCGGCTTCGCGGGCGCGATATCCGGCTTCACTTGTTCCGTATCGGTGTCCGGTTCCGGCTTCATCCAGCTCGGTTCCGGCGCGACAGCCGATGCCTTCACGGGCGGTGTAAACGGGGTAACTGCCGCAGCCGGCGTATGGCGATCCGACGAGGGTTCATCGTTTACCGGTGGTTTCTCTTTCGACTTGTCAAAATCAAAAAACTGCGCGCGCTGTTTTTGTTCCGTAGGCGTGGTTTCGACATGCCGGTGCGCCTCGACGGTTTCTTTCACTTTATCGCTCGCTTTTTCCCAATGCGGTTGCGCTTTGCCTTTCACAAAATTGACACCGTCCGTCACCGTCCATTTGCTGACGAAAATAGTATTCACCACGAGAATGACGAGCAGCGCAATTTTCACGCCCGTCTCACCGAAAAGCGTGCGCAAACACAGCAAACCCGCGCCGCCAAGCGCGCCGCCGTATTGTGGAAACCAAGACGGCTGGATTTCCTGGCCGGTCGGCACGTACCACCAATGCAACGTGATCAGTCCGAGGACAAAGTAAATACCCCATGCCGTATCCCGTGTTTTCACCGCCATCGCGCGCGGGCGGTAAACGTATCGCGCGCCGAGGAAGATCAAAGCCAGCGCCGGAATAAACGCGCCAAGACCGAATAAATATTCCAAAATCGTGTGCGTCCAATAACCGGCGATGCCGACATCAAAACGGGCGATCGCGGTCAACGCGAACAGCCCGACGGCGATCATCAGCACGCCGCCGATTTCAAAGCGTCGGCTTTCCTGCCGTGCCGTTTCTTTTTCAGTGGGGGATTTACGATTTGCTTTGGGCACTCTGTTTCTCCTTTGTAGCGCTAAGACCGCGCCGTTCGTTCCAGCGGCGGACGAGCTCCGCTTCGCTGCCGTACATTTTCGGTTGATAGTACTGATCATTTACGAGCGGATCGGGTAAATATTGTTGCCTGACCCAACCGTTCGGATATTGGTGGGCGTATCGATACGTTTGTCCATGACCCAGTTGTTGCGCGCCGCTGTAATGCGCATCGCGCAGATGCGCGGGTACATTTCCCATGGCGCCCTGCCGCACGCGCGACAAGGCCGCGTCAATCGCGGTAATCACCGAGTTGCTTTTCGGCGCCAGCGCAACATACAACACCGCTTCCGCTAAAATAATCCGTGCTTCGGGAAAGCCGACCATCTCCGCCGCCTGCGCCGCCGCCTGCGCGACGACAAGCGCTTGCGGATCGGCCAGTCCGACATCTTCCGCCGCGCAAATCATGATCCGTCGCGCCATGAACGAGGGTTTCTCGCCGCCTTCGATCATGCGGGCGAGGTAATGCAACGCCGCGTCGGCATCCGAGCCGCGCATGCTTTTGATAAACGCGGACGCGATATCGTAATGGCTGTCACCGCTTTGATCGTAGGCCAATCGCCCGATACCGGCCGCCCGCTCGACTTCCGCAAGCGTCACTTCCGCGCCCGGCGCAAGTCCGGCCGCGGTCTGCTCGAGCATATTCAGCGCGAGCCGCGCATCGCCATTAGCCTGTAGCGCGAGTTCACGGAGCACCTCCGGCGCCACGGTAAGTTTCTGTTTACCCAAACCGCGCTCCGCATCCGTCACCGCATTTTGCAAAATCCGGACAATGGCCGCCGGCGTCAACGCTTCCAAACGAATCAGACGCAAGCGGGACAAAAGTGCCTTCTGCACCTCAAAAAACGGATTTTCCGTAGTGGCGCCGATCAAGGTAATGGTGCCGTCTTCCACATAGGACAGCAATAGATCCTGCTGACCTTTATTAAAACGATGAATTTCATCGATAAAAATAATCGTGCGCCGGCCGTAAAGACTGCCCTGCTCTTTGGCTTCGGCAATCACCTTGCGCAGTTCGGCCACGCCGCTGGTCGTCGCGTTCACCGTCACGAATTCGCTTTGTGTGAGGTTGGCGATAACGCGGGCAATTGTTGTCTTACCGGTGCCGGGAGGTCCGAATAAAAGCAGAGACGGCACGGTATCCGAGCGAATCATCGCCGCTAAAAAACTCTGCGAACCGACGACGGCTTCCTGTCCGTAAATCTCACCCAAAGTGCGGGGCCGCATACGTACCGCCAGCGGCCGAAAATCCGCGCGCTGTGTCTGCTCGAATAAATTGGCCATATTCTCTCCCGACATACAAAAACAACCGCTGTCTATAAAGTCAGCGGCTATGAAAAATCCCCACCATGTCGTGATTTGCTGTATTTTGAGCCTGCATGTGCAGGTGGGTGTCTTCCCGCCCGAAGAAAATCTACTCCGCGAGCGAAGTTGGACTCCCTTATCGATAGTGTTGGTTCAAAATAACGTTAGCCACACGTGCACGGTAGGGGTTTCTTTACACTTATATAATAGCAAAGTGCAGGCAATTTTTCAAGTTATATTGCCGCCGCTGCAATTATTTTTTTACGAGATCGTCTTCCGTACGAATGGAAAGTTCGCGCAATTGTTTCGGCGCTACTTCCGACGGCGCCTGGGTCATCGGATCGATCGCGCTTTGCGTTTTCGGGAACGCGATAACGTCACGAATCGACTGACGATTGGCCATCAGCATGACCAAACGGTCCAGACCGAAGGCGATACCGCCGTGCGGCGGCGCGCCGAATTCAAAGGCCTCCATGAGGAAACCGAATTTTTGCTGCGCTTCTTCCTGACTGATGCCGATCGCCGCGAAAATTTTCTGCTGCAGTTCTTCCTGGTAAATACGCAAACTGCCGCCACCGACTTCGATACCGTTCAGGACAAGGTCATACGCTTTTGCCTTCACGCGTTCCGGATTCGATGCGAGGAACTCGATATCCTCATCACGCGGCATCGTAAAGGGGTGATGCATCGCGACGTAACGTTTCTCTTCTTCGCTGTATTCAAACATCGGGAAGTCGAGCACCCAGGTGAACGCTAATTCATCCGGATCGATCAGGTTGCGACGACGCCCCATTTCCAAGCGCAATTCGCCCAACGCCTGCGCAACGACTTTCGCTTTATCCGCTACCATGAGGATCAGGTCCCCCGGCTGCGCTTCACTGTGAGCGATAATCGACTGCACCATTTCCTCACCGAGGAATTTGGCAATCTGCGATTTGACGGAGCCGTCCGGATTGACTACGATCCAAGCCACGCCTTTACCGCCGTAACGGCCGACATAGTCGACCAGTCCGTCGAGTTCGCGACGCGGAATGTCGGAGTAACCTTTCACCACAATGCCTTTGACTTCGCCGCCTGCTTCGACGACCGAACGGAACACTTTGAAATCGGTCTTGGCTACAATATCCGTCACATTGAAGAACGGCATTTCGAAACGCAGATCCGGTTTATCCGAACCGTACAGGTTCATCGCGTCATCATAGCTGATACGAGGGAACGGCGTGGGAATCTTTTTGCCGAGCGCGCGTTCAAAAATGAAAGCGACCATGTTTTCCATTAATTTCAAAATATCGTCGCGTTCGATAAAGCTCATTTCAATATCCAGCTGGGTGAATTCCGGCTGGCGATCCGCACGCAAGTCTTCATCGCGGAAGCAACGTACAATTTGGAAATATTTGTCCATGCCGGACACCATCAGGATCTGTTTGAAGATCTGAGGGGATTGCGGCAACGCGTAAAATTTGCCCGGGTTGACACGACTCGGTACCAGGTAATCGCGCGCGCCTTCCGGCGTGCTTTTAGTCAGCATCGGCGTTTCAATTTCCCAGAAACCGTGCTCGTCCAAATAGTCTCGCATCGCTTTCGCTACTTGGTGACGCAGCCGCAAATTCTTTTGCATTTCCGGACGGCGCAAATCCAGATAACGATATTTCAGGCGGATATTTTCATCCACATCAACATTATCTTCGATGTAAAACGGAGGGGTTTTGGCGGCATTTAAGACGCGCATTTCATACACTACGACTTCCCATTTGCCGGTCGGCATATTTTCGTTGACCGTTTGCGCATCGCGTTCACGCACCGTACCGCGTACGCAAATCACGTATTCATTCCGGATGCCTTCCGCTTTATGAAAACTTTCCTCGTCATAATCGGGCGAGGCCACCAGCTGCACTACACCGGTCCGGTCGCGCAAATCCACAAAAATCAAACCGCCGTGATCGCGACGTCGTTCCACCCATCCGCATAAAACGACTTCGTTGCCGTTTTGCGCCTCGGTCACTTCGCCGCACATCAACGTACGGTGCAAACCTGCCATTGTTTCCATTCCTTTATCCTCTCCGTTCTCGTTCATTTTGCAAGTAGCCGACAACCTCGCTGCGCGCCAGCGTTGTCTGCTCACGCGCGGCCAAATCGCGTATAATCACGGTGCCGTCTGCTAATTCTGTTTCGCCAATAATTATAACATACTTAGTGCCGGTTTTACCGACCTGCTTCAAACGGCTCTTTAAACTGCGACCTAAAAGATCGGTATCGACGGTAAACTCCGCCGCCCGCAATTCCTGCGCAATCGCGAACCCGAGTTCACTCGCGGCCTCGCCGTGAGTTGCGATCGCGACATCGCCGGCAGCGGTGACCTCCGGTAATAAATCTTGCATCGATAACGCGAGCATTAAGCGCTCGAGGCCGACGGCAAAACCGATGCCCGGCGTATGCGGACCGCCGATCTCTTCGACGAGTCCGTCGTAACGTCCGCCACCGCAAATAGCGCTTTGCGCGCCGAGCGGCGCGTACTGAATTTCAAAAGCGGTTTTCGTATAGTAATCCAAACCGCGCACGAGACGCGGATTTAACGTAAACGGAATCCCCGCCGCCGTGAGCAGCTTCTGCGTAGCGGCGAAGTGATCGGCGCATTCCTCACAAAGGTAATCGGTGATTTCCGGCGCGTCCTGCGCGAGCTTTCGGCACGCTTCCTCTTTGCAGTCCAACAGACGCAACGGATTTTTATATAAGCGCGTCTTGCAGTCTTCGCACAATTCGTCCTGATGATCCTCGTAGTACGCGATCAGTTTTTCCCGATATACGGGTCGGCATTTCGGACAACCGACCGAGTTCACAAACACGTTCAGATCGTGTAAGCCGAGCGTTTGGAAAAGTTGTACCGCGAGCGCGATAATTTCCCCGTCCGCCTGCGGCGATGGCGTCGCCAATACTTCCACGCCGAATTGGTGAAATTCACGGTAGCGTCCGGCCTGCGGCCGATCGTAACGGAACATCGAACCGATGTAATACCATTTCGTCACGTTCTGATCCGCATACACTTTATGTTCCAAATAAGCGCGCACCGCCGCCGCCGTATTTTCCGGGCGGAGCGTCAGCGAACGATCGCCGCGATCGGTAAACGTATACATTTCCTTGGAAACGACGTCGGTCGTTTCCCCGATACCGCGTTGAAACAGTTCCGTCTTTTCAAAATGCGGCGTGCGAATTTCCTGAAATCCGTACTGCGCACACAATTTACGTATCATTTCTTCGACATACCGCCATTGCTCACTTTCCGGCGGCAAGATATCTTGCGTTCCTCGCAAGGCTTTAATCATTGTGTTTCGCTCCTTTGCGATATCAATTGAAACAGGCGATCTCTTTCCGTAAGGTATGACTCCAACCGTTCACAATACGCTGCATTGTCCCAGGGAAAATAGCAACGATCAAATTGAAACGCGGCATTTTTGATCACTTTATTCGTCGCTCCCGGTCCGATGCCGAGTATGTGAATGCGTTCGCCCATCATTTGTATATTATAGCGGCAAAGCGTGCCGGGCAAGGCGTACCCGATATTGGCCAAATCCGCCGCGAGATATTTCTGACGATATAAATAGTACGGCTCATAACCCATGCCGCACAACGTTTCATAAGCGAGATCCGCCATCGCGCGCGTCGTTTCCGCGGACGGCAATCGGTATGCGCCCGCCGTTTGCATCAACGGGCTGTGCCGCTTCAACGCCAACGTATGCACGGTGACATTTTCCGGTCGCAGACGCGCCACCGCGTCGAGATTTTCTTTCATATCCGCGATGGTCTGGTCGGGCAAACCCGCAATAAAATCCATATTGATCGCGTCAAAATGATAGGTTTGCGCCTCGGCGTACACGTGTTCGATCTGTGCGCCGGTATGCGCGCGGTGAATCGTTTGCAAAATGCGATCCTGCAATGTTTGCGGGTTGATACTCAACCGTGTCACTCCCGCCATACGCATCGCCGCCAGCTTCGCCGCGGTAATCGTATCCGGGCGCCCCGCTTCAACGGTAAATTCCGTACCGGGAGGAATCGCAAGTTCCGTTTGTAACGCCGTCAATAACGTTTGCAAGTGTTGCTCCGGCAGTACGGTCGGTGTACCGCCGCCGAAGTAGACGCTGTCGATCATCAACTGATGTCGGCGCAGCAACGCGCCGGCGCGCTGCACATCTTCGAGCAGCGCCGCCAGGAATCCATCCCAATCTTCATCCGGTCGCGCGACACGAGCCGGAAACGAGCAATACACGCAATGGCTCGGACAAAACGGGACACCAATATACACCGCCGCTTGGTGATCGGTTTGCCGCCAATCGGTGGAAAGATAGGGCCGTTGGCGTTCACCGATCGCGGTTAAAAGTCGTCCCCAGCGCGGCGCGACTTTTTCGCGCGCCCACAGCGCCTCCGCCTGCGCGGCGAAATCATCTTCTGCAAGCAACGGGTGCAAAAGCTTGGTCGGACGCATCCCGACAAGGTAACCCCATTCACCGAGCGGCTTTTCGCAAAGAGTAACAAGTACGTCACTCAAAAAATGACCGCCCGCGCGCCGCGTGGAAACTGTTTGCGAAGCATACGAGGTGTTACCCAAGAACAATTCTACCCGGTACGTATTGTTTTGCGGCGTCACTCGTACCCGACAATCCGGCTGTTTTTCGTCCCAACGCAAACCGAAGCGGAGCATCAGCTGCGCCACGGGGGAATGCCATGCCGCCGGTCCATCCAGGCAGTAAGTGTGCAGCGTCATATACGACGCTGTTTACGACGGCATTGCCGGCAGTAGCCGTAGAATTTCAACACATGATCCACGATTTGGAACCGCTCCTCTTCTTCGATGATCTGCTCCAGCGGATCCAGCATATCGTACTCAAATTCTTTAATGGCGCCGCAACCCAAGCAAATCAGGTGATGATGGAAATGCGGCATATTATCATCAAATAATTCGTAGCGCGAACGACCATCTCCGAAATCCAATTTCTTCAACAAGCCGAGTTCCACAAATAAATCGAGCGTACGATATACCGTTGCCAAACCGATGTCCGGCTGAATGACTTTGACCGCATTGTAGACATCTTCCGCGCTCATGTGTTTTTCGTCGCTTTCCACAAACACTTTCAAAATATCCTGCCGCTGCGAGGTAAATTTATACTTGTGTTCTTTGATCTTTTCGCGCAACGTCCGCATAATTTCATTTTGTCGCATGATAAATCCTTTCTGTTAACTACGTGCGATTTCTCTATACTTGTTGTAATACCACATATGCTTGGTAATGACCTTCAACACGGCGAGTGTCGGTACGGCAAGCATCATGCCAAACACGCCGAGAACGGCGCTTCCCAAAAGAACGCCGGCGATAATCGCGACCGGGTGAATCTCAATGACGTTGCCCATGAGTTTCGGCATTAAGATATGCCCGTCAAACTGTTGCACGATGATGTAGAAGATCAGTACTTTTACGGCGAGCGAGCCGCTGATGGTAAGCGCCAATAAAAGAGCCGGAATCGCGCCCACAATCGGGCCAACGATCGGCACCAGTTCCACGATCCCCGCGAGCAACGCGATGACCAACGGATACGGAACTTCCAGCCACCACATGCCGATAAATACCATGCTCGCGATCGCCACGCACAAAATCAACTGACCGCGAATATAGGCGCTCAGAATATGATCCGTTTCCTGCACCAAATCCATAATATGTTGACGATACTCCATCGGGAACAACGCGGCAAAAATGCGTTTGAATGTGCTGCCCGCTTTTAACATGTAAAATGTAATAATCGGCACGACGACCAGCTCGACCAAAGTACCGGTAAATGCAATCACGGCGAAGATACCGTTTTTCGCAACGTCAATCAAGTAGTTACCCGCACGCACCAGCGAGTCATTGATCATTTTCTGCGCTTCCGGCGGGATGAAGTCAATATAGCGCGCCTGCAAACTCTGCATGGTTTCTAAAAGTTGCGACGTCAACAACGGAATCTGTAATACAAAGCCTTCAAATTGATGCCAGAACGGCACGAAAATACTGCGTACCAGAATGGTCATCACCGCGATAAATACCAAGAACGCAATGATAATGGCAATATCGACAGGGAACCGGTGCCAGCGTAATTTCTGTGCCACTTTCATCTGAAATTCGACGAGCGGTCGCAGTATCAGACACAAAAAGAGACCGAATAAAAACGGCACGACAATCCACGGAACATAGTAGACGGTGAAAACGATAGCAATCACCAGGGCGATGCGCAGCCAAAATTGCGCATCGCGTTTCAAAGGTACGACATTTACTGTTTTTTCATGTTCAGAAACGGGTTGCATCTTTTTTCTTCTCCGATCGTAGTCGACGGTCCGTGTCCGGATAAGACCACGGTAGCATCGTCCAGGGATAATAATTTTTCCTCAATACCTGTAATTAGTTGCGACATCGAGCCGCCCGGAAAATCTGTGCGCCCGATCGAGCCTTGAAACAGAGCGTCACCGACAAATACCACTCCCGGTTCGGCGACATAAAAACTGATGCCGCCGGGCGTGTGCCCCGGAGTCTCCAAAACCTCAAGTCGGATATCATCTAAAACGACGGTATCACCTTCCGCCAGATATTCTTCCACCGGCTGCGCCGTCACGCGTTGGTATTGGTAGGCCGATAAATTCAGTTTCGGATCGCTCAAATAGGCCTGATCCGCCTGATGCATCGCCACCGGCACGTCCGGGTACAACGCTCGCAGCTCTTCCAATGCTCCGATATGATCGGCATGACCATGCGTCAGCAGAATTTTTTTCAATTGCAAATCAAATTTTGTCAGCGTTTTTTGGATTTCTTTCGCTTCCGCTGCCGGATCGATGACGATCGCATGCTTGGTCGTTTCCGAAAACAGAATGTAGCAATTGGTCGCCAGCGGTCCGAGTGTTAACGCGATAATTTTCATAGCCACCTCAAAATAACTTTCCGCTATCCAGCAAAATGGTCACCGGTCCGTCATTCGTCAATGTAACCTGCATTTCCGTTTGAAAACGACCGGTCCCGACCGTCACATCATGCGCGCGCAACGCTTGGACAAATACTTCATAAAGCGGCTCGGCGAGACTTGGCGGAGCGGCGGCGGTAAAACTCGGACGCCGGCCTTTGCGTACGTCGCCGTATAAAGTGAATTGGGAGATTGCGAGAATTTCGCCGCCTATATCCAAAAGAGACCGGTTCATCTTGCCGTCCGCGTCTTCAAAGATACGCAAATTAACGATTTTATCGGCGAGATAACGGGCATCTTCTGCCGTATCTTCCGCCCCGACACCAAGCAACACCGTCAATCCCGCGCCGGCTTTGCCGACGAGTTCACCGTCTACCGTTACTTGGCTTTGTGTCGTTCGTTGAATGACTGCACGCATTACGCTCCTCCGGCCGATTCCAAGCGGCGCACGGAATACACATCGCGAATCCGCCGCAGCTTGGTCATCATAAATTCCAATTGATGTAAGTCTTTAATTTGTACACCCAGCCGGATTTTGGCGACATTATCCTGCGGCAAATCGGCGTTCACCGAGCCGACGGACAATTTCATTTCCGAAACGACGCCCAAGACATCTTCCAGCAAGCCGCGACGATCGTAACTTTCGATCTCGACGACCACCAAAAAAGTTTCATTCGCCCCGTACATCCAGCTGACTTCGATCAGGCGATTCGGATCATCGTTGTGAATAATATTGTCGCAATCCAAACGATGCACGGAAATACCGCGGCCGCGTGTGATGTAGCCGATAACGGGATCGCCCGGCACCGGATTGCAGCAACGCGCCATGTGCACCAACAGCCCCGGCTCGCCTTTGACGAGAATGCCGCTGTTGCCCTTCGTCGCCTTTTTGCTGACCCGCAAGCTGTCGAGCGTTTGTTGCAGCTGAGAAGAAATCGGATTATTCTTCGCTTCCTCTTTTTTGTGCAGATCAATCAGTTTCAGCGTAATTCCGCGCACGGTTAAACCGCCATAGCCGGCCGCCGCCAGCAAATCCTCCGGCGTGCCCGCATTGATCTGTTCGGCGACCGCTTCCAAGCGTCCCGGCTTATTCAGCGTCTTGAACTCATACCCGAGTTTTTTCGCTTCGCTCTCCAACGCCTCTTTCGCTTTGGCAATATTATCCGCGCGATTTTCCTTCTTAAACCAACCGCGAATTTTCGAACGACTTTCCGACGACGCGACAATGTTCAGCCAGTCCAAACTCGGTTTGCCGTTTTTGGATGTAATAATCGAAACGATATCGCCGTTTTTCAGTTTGTAGTCGATCGGCACGATTTTACCGTTGACTTTGGCTCCCGTGCAGGTATTGCCGACTTCCGTATGAATACGGTACGCGAAATCCAGCGGAATAGCGCCCTGCGGCAAATCAATGACGTCGCCGCTCGGCGTAAACACAAAGACCTCGTCGGCGAATACATCGAGTTTCAACGCGTCGACGAATTCCTTCGAATTGCTCGTATCCTGCCATTCGAGCAATTTACGCAGCCAACCGATTTTTTCATCAAAATTTTGCTGCTGCGACGCTTTTTTCGTGCCTTCTTTATAACGCCAATGCGCCGCCACGCCGTACTCGGCGACCTGGTGCATTTCTTGCGTACGGATCTGGATTTCGACCGGTTGCCCCGATTCACCGATGACCGTCGTATGCAACGACTGATACATATTCGGTTTCGGCATCGCGATATAATCTTTGAACCGATACGGCAACGGTTTCCACAAGCTGTGGACGATCCCCAAAACCGCATAACACTCCGGAATCGTGTTAACGATCACGCGAGTCGCGTACAGATCGTAAATCTCACTGATATCCTGATGTTTTTTCTTGATTTTTTTGTAAATACTGTAAAAATGTTTCGGACGACCGCTGATGTCCGCTTCGATACTGTTTTTTTGCAGTGAATCGCGCAAGATATCGATCGTCTGCTTGATGATTTCTTCGCGCACCTGGCGTTTGACCTGCATCTGCTCGACGAGATCGTAGTAAGCCATCGGTTCCAAATAGCGGAACGAAAGATCTTCCAGTTCCCACTTAATGTTAAAAATACCGAGCCGATGCGCGAGCGGCGCAAAAATCTCCAGTGTTTCGCGGGCAATGCGCTGCTGCTTTTCTTCCCGTACGAAGGACAGCGTCCGCATATTATGCAAGCGGTCGGCCAATTTGATAACGACCACGCGCACATCTTTCGCCATCGCGAGAAACATTTTACGATAGGTATCGAGCTGCTGATCTTCTTTCGTTTTGTAATTCATCCGGTTGAGCTTGGTGACGCCATCCACCAGAAACGCCACTTCATCGCCGAACAGCATGCGAATATCTTCCAGCGTATAATCGGTATCTTCCACAACATCATGCAGCAATGCCGCCTTGATACCGTCCGGGTCCATTTGCAAGCCGGCGATAATGTCGGCGACGGCCAACGGGTGCATAATATATGGTTCGCCCGAAACACGTTTTTGTTCCGCATGCGCCGTATCGGCAAGTTCATACGCTTCACGCAGGGAATCTTCATCGAGATCGGGCAAATATTTTTTGACATCGGCGACTAATTTCGCATACGCCGCTTCCCGATCAAATTCCGTGTTTACGGTTTCCATATATCCTCCTTTCCCGTACCAGCACGATATGTGGCGGAATTTTCCAGCGCGAGTTTTTCGTGGCTGGGCCGCCAAGCATACCAGGTTTCATTTTCATACTGTTGACGTTCCAACAAATGCAGTTCTTCCAACACGGTCACCGCCGCGAACAAATCCCGCGCGGCATACGGCAAGCCGCTCTGCTCCGCGAGAATGGTCTGAACTTGCGCGACGGTCCGATTATGCGGCTCTAAAAGAACGCGCAGTTCACGATACACGGCCACCATAATTTCGCGGTCTAAATGCGCTTTTTGCTCGTTTTCCCACGTGATATCTTTCACCACGCCCTGCACCCGCACCTGATCCTGCCAAATATTTTTTTGCAGCGCGTAAACGATCGCGGCGGTATCGCCGGTGAAAATTTCGGTGGTCAGTTCCCCAAATCCCCAGCCGACACATTCCAATTCATCGCCTTGCTGCGCAAAGTTGGCTTTCAAATGGCGCCGATCTTTACCGATACGGCGAATTTTTTGCACGGTCAGATCGCGGGACGCAAACAAAGGCGACGGATTGCTTTCGCCGAACGGCTCTAATCGTTCGAGCGCCGTGACGAAATCCAAATCGACATCCGTCAACGCAAGCGCGCGTTCCACGCGCAGCACCGGTATGAAATCGTCCGGTGTTAAATGCGTATCGGCATACTCCTGTAAACGCTTGCGCAATTCGGGAATGCGTTCTTCCCGAATGGAAAATCCGGCCGCCTGATGATGTCCGCCGAATTGCTCCAAAATGTCCGCGCAGGAATGCAGCGCGTCATATATATCCAAAGCGGGAATACTCCGGCATGAACCTTTGCCGATCCCGTCGTTTATGGAAATCACCAAGGCGGGGCGATGAAAGCTGTCCACCAAGCGCGAGGCCACAATACCGATGACGCCCGGATGCCAAGCCGCTCCGTCCACCACCAGCATGCGGTCATCACCGGTGCCAAGCTCTGCCAAGCGCTGCCGAGCCGCGGTCACCAGCTCACGTTCCAACGCCTGGCGCTCACTGTTAATCGTAAATAATTTTTGCGCGAGCGCCAGCGCTTCCTCCGCGTCGGTCGCCGTTAAAAGCTGCACGCCCAAACGCGCATGCGCCAAACGTCCCGCCGCATTTAAGCGCGGCGCGATGGAAAATCCGATGCGCTCGGAGGTCACTTGCTCCGGATCAACTTCACAGACCTGTAAAAGCGCGCGTAAACCGACATTATCCGTCGTTGCAAACCGTTTCAATCCCTCTTTGACGTACAAACGGTTTTCCGCCAATAACGGCACCACATCGGCGACCGTCCCCAACGTCACGAGTTCAATATCATCCGTATAATCTTCGCCTTTGATCTCCCACCAAAGCGCGCGGCACAGTGTGTAAGCCACGCCTACCCCCGCCAGATTTTTATCGGGATAGGCACAGCCGGGCTGTTTCGGATTGATGACGGCAAGCGCCTGCGGCAATTCTTCCGGCGGTTGGTGATGGTCCGTCACGATCAAATCCAACGGTCCTTGAAAACGGTTGCACAACTGCGTCGAGCTGATTCCGCAGTCCACGGTGATGACTAGTTTCACGCCCTTGGCGACAAGTTCCGCAAGCGCCGTTTCGTTCAGGCCGTAACCCTCCTCAATGCGATCGGGAATATAATACTCTACATTGCCGCCAAGTCGACGCAAACAGCGTAACATCACCGACGTGGAAGTAATTCCGTCGACATCATAATCGCCGTAGATAACGATTGTTTCTTGCGCTTTTAACGCTTGCGAAATACGCTCTACCGCTTTCTTTGTTCCTTTTAAAAGCGCCGAATCAAACCGATCCGCAAGTGTTGCATGAAAAAAATTCTGCGCCGCCTCCACGGTGCAGATCCCCCGTTGTACCAGCATATTCGCCACGATGAGCGGCAAATCGAATGCATGGGCCAGTACATCCGCTTGTTCCGTATTTTCCTCTACCGGCACAAATTGCCAATGTTTTTTTTGCATACTTCCACCAGTTTCTTTTACTATTTTTCTATTGTAGCACTTTTTATTCTCAATTACTATTTATTTTCAATATTTGTATGCAAAGTCCATCTCAATCATCTTTAATAAGTCTTTTCTATACAACGATTTAGCCATCGCTCTTTGTGTTCTCCAAAAACGAAAATGAAAATCACGGTGTAAAGCATGCGATGTTCGCTAGCGTTTATTTCATAAAAATAATCGGACGAAAATACCTGCGCGCAATAAAAAAAGAGACCGTCATTCGACGGTCTCTTCGCGTAATCAGCAGCTACCTATGCTCCCGGGCCGTTTCCAGCCAAGTACTTTCGGCGTTTACGAGCTTA
>QWCQ01000128.1_pt1 | contig 109626 bp, 93 predicted proteins | sample 1972701 | NCBI WGS metagenome assembly QWCQ01 (sample SAMN09866704, study PRJNA288562) | Human gut metagenome isolate pre4_stool, whole genome shotgun sequencing...
CTATGTCATTCATGCATTAGTCGTGGGAACAGCCTATCCGGGTTGGGCATCAATCATGATGAGCATTTGGCTCGTAGGAGGATTCATCTTGCTGTCAATAGGTATTGTGGGCGTTTATATCGGAAAAATTTATACCGAAGTAAAAAACAGACCACTATACCATGTGACCAAAATTGTTGGAGCGGATGAAGAATAGCTTCAAGGCATACGGAGAAAGACACCCCAAGCTGCGAAAAGATGCAGGACGCACCGTTCGTTTTGGGTTAGTAGGTACGCTCTGTTCGCTGATTCATTATGGCATTTATTGCCTTTTCTTGATGTTTACCAATGCGAATGTTTCCTACACGGCAGGCTATGGGGTAGGATTGGTGTGCAACTATGTACTCACTACTTATTTTACCTTCCACAAAAAGCCCACAAAGTCCAATGCAGCGGGCTTTGTGGGGAGTCATATTGTCAACTATCTTATGGAGATTGGCTTGCTGAATGTCTTTCTTTGGTTGGACGTGAGCAAATGGCTTTCGCCCATATTGGTGATGGTTGTGGCTGTTCCTATCAACTTTTTGATGCTTCACTTTGTGTATCTACATCAGCGGAAGCATAATTTTTGAACATCATTTCATAACATAGTTTCAGCCAAACCAAAGTGCATGGTAGGGCTTTCAACGAATACACTTGTATCAAGTCGTGCCGTATACAACGAGGATAGAGGTCGGACGAGCCAAATCCTGATATCATCAACACCAACACCATGAAGATTATATCCCAACGATTGCGTTGCCACGGAGCAGAAAGATACCATATACAAGCCCCACTAATGGCTATAATGTACGAACTACTCTCACTGCCTGTGCTGAAAAGCACGACGAACAGCAACACCGATGCAAGATAGGTTTGGCGAAACATCGCATTTCTGTATTGCGAAAAGCGAAAGTAAGGGATGAAAAACAACACCAACGCTGGAGCGATGAGCCACAAATCGGAATATAAAAGATTGCCTGTAATGCGGCGAACCATGCCCAACAAAGAGATATTTTGGGCAATAGATTGGAGATTTTCCCCGTTCTTTTCCAACAAGGTGACATACCATTCGTGATATTGCCCTATCACATAGTCAGCATTGCTTATCAGCATAGGCGCAACGAACAGCACAACAGCCCACAATAACAACGACAAAACGAACCGTCCTTTGTGCTTGGAGAAGAAGAAAAAAGCCAGTCCCACCACTCCGTATAGCTTTACAAATGTACCTAACATGATGAGGAATGCCGCCCAAAAGTCACGTTCTCGCTCTATCATGAAGTACGAAGCAATGATAATGGCAGCAATGGCAATGTTGAATTGCTGCATGAACAAGGACGTTAGCAACGTCTCTGCACAAAACCAATAAATAAAGATTTGCTGTTTGTACTTCAGTTGCGACCTACTAATGGCAACATACAAGCAGAGCGAGAGTACTACATTCCAAAACAACATGCCTAACCATACGGGCATTACAGCAAAGGGAGCAACGACCAAAGCGAATAAAGGTCCATAATGATTTACATCAAAATATTCGTTGGGGTACGCCCCATACAGCGATGTTTGGTTCACTGTATGCCAGAAAACGCCACGGAATATCAGATAATTGTTGTTGCGATGCAACTTGAAAACAGTGGCGATAATGGGCAAAAGTGTCCACAGCCACAACAAGGTTCGCTTGTCGTGAAAGAAAGGTTTGGCTAAGAATGCCCTGCATTTAAATTGTAGCATATAATATATCTTTGAGTTTTGTGAATACATATCAATGCTACAAAAATAATTAAATAAATACAGAGAGGAACTAAATTATCATAAAAAAAATAATACCTTTGTAAAAAAATCACCTATATATCTACCTTGCGTTAATCAAGATGATTATGGCTTTTGTTTGATATTACTTATCTATTTTTATCAATCAATGAAAATATCAGTTTTAGTACCTATTTATAAAGTAGAGAATTACATCAAGGAATGTGCTGAAAGCTTATTCACGCAGACATACCAGGACATTGAGTTTATCTTTGTAGACGATTGCAGCCCCGACAAAAGTATTGACGTCTTGCGACAATGCGTGAGCAGGTATCCTGCCGTCAGTTCCAAGACCAAACTGATTAGGCACACTAAGAACAGGGGGCTTGCCGCCGTTCGTCAAACAGGAATAGATGCGTCAACAGGGGATTTTGTCGCTTTCGTAGATAGCGATGATTACCTATATGGTTGCGACGCCATTGAGAAAATGGCAAGAAAACAAATGGAGACCGACGCTGACATCGTAGAATGTGGCCACTGTTTTACGGCACAAAATCAGCTGCGAATGATTTATCCTGACAACAGAAGCCTGAAATGCCGCATCTTATCCATATTGCTGAGAAAGACTAAGGATTTTGGAGTTTGGGGAAAACTGTTTAGAAAGTCCCTGTTTACAGACCATCACATTCTCTTTTCAGAGGGCATCGGCTTCGGTGAGGATTACTCTGTGATACCTTGTTTACTGCTTGTGGGGCGCAGGGCTCTTTTAAACGAGGTTGTATATTACTATCGCAGAGAGCGCCCCGGCTCTTACTGCGCGTCCATTTCGTTAGAGTCACTATTCTCGTTTATACGGGCCATGAGGGTCGTTGAGTTTTTCTTCAGTAAGGAGAATGCTGACGACGCTTATGTAAAAGCAATAAATTTGGCAATGCTGTCAATATACGTTGACTGCTATGATTGTGATTTATCAAAACATCAAGTATCGCTAATGGAACAAAAGCTTGATTATCACCCACGCTTCTTGACAACCCGATTGCTGTATTTCCTGCTCCACAATACTTACCCCAGCCGAATTGTGCGAAGGATATATCGCTCAACAAGAAGATTGTATCTATACTTGCATCGCTAATGAGCATCATTAACGATATTCAAATACTTCTGCAAAACCAATAAGGACACCATGCGTTCACGCCGTTTATCCTTGAATTGTGCTACGAATTGGTGTGCATGCTCAACGATAGCTTCTGCATCTTCGGGATGATTGATATAATAACGAAGTTGTTGAGGAAGGTCCGAAAAGTCGGTTTTTATGGCAATATAGTGATAATTTGGTATCAGTTTACCTTCCATAAACCACGATTCGCAAGTAGGAGGGGGCATTACTGCTATCGAATTTGAGGACATGATCCACTTCAAATTGCTTGCCACGTCGTTCCCCTCCAACGCCATGATGAACTTATAATTCAAATGTTCGGCAATGGAAAGCTTAGGGGTGTGCCACTCTTCAAACTGCTCATCTACCACTCCCGCATCAATTAAGGGGTGCTGAAAGTACTTTTGCATGAACTCAAGACGATTTTGTTTTAAGTCGTTTCCTTCTTTCTGACCGATTTCTCCGCGGAATATCGCCATGTTTTTTTTATCCTGAAAGGCTTTCTTGTCCTGTATAAAAAGGAAATGGCGCACACGGTCGAGCTTCATCAACACTGCATTTTGATTACCTTTCACAATGGGCCTGCTCTTGACTATTGACGGAAGTTTAGGGACATATGTAACATCACCTGGCAATATTATCCACCGATAGTAGGGAGAAAAGGCTTTGGCATAACGATAAGAGTCTAGATAATACACTTTCGGGTGTTTTATTTTTTGCGTTCCAAGCATAGTGGAATTCTCGCGAAACACAGTTTTATCGATAGGAGTTTCTATCGCCAAACGGTTATAATAGTTCACCCTATTCCAAATATAATCTTGGTCCGCACGGTCAAGCAAAACTTTCTTATCCCGCTGCCACAAATACTTTAGAATAAAATGGGGCATGGACACTTGAATATAGGACACAAGATAATATTTCCACTTCGCATTCTTTTTGCAGCCAAATAGATGGTTTACCCAACGAAAAACATTAATCATGACTTTTTATATTGATCCAATCCATTTTCACACCATGCCATTAGCCTCTCTTTCACATGTGACAATTCCGCAAAATTACTGCGTTCATTTTGGCGAGACGCTTCTGGATGAAACAAATGATACACCACTCCACCCATTTTCAGCGTTCGTTTTCTTACTCCGGAAAAATGCAGACGGTATGCTAATTCGCTGTCTTCGTACCCCCACTCGATAAAGTCCTCATTAAAACCATTCACCCTTACAAGGTCATCTCGCCAATAAGCCATATTGCATCCACGAGCATGAGCAATGTTCCTGTCGTATCTATCAGCCAACAAGTGACGTAAACAATGCGAACGACTGCTGTTGGCCATGTATCCAAATGAAATATTCCACCAATGCAGACGGATTTGTTTGGCAGACAAAATACGATGAGACACCTGTTCGCTCAACTTTACTCTCGACCCACACACGAAACAATTAGATTCACAAATATCTAAATGATCACTCACAAAATGAGGAGACAAAATCACATCACCATCTATTTGCAAGATATAATCGCCTGTCATGACAACAATGGCCTTATTTAATATTTTTGTTTTGCGAAATCCTTTGTCTTTTTGCCATACATGCTTAAGGGGTACAGGGCTCTCATCTCGCAATCTCTGTATCAACGAACGCGTATCTTCCCGCGACCCATCATCAGCGATAACTATTTCGAACGGTAACACTGTTTGTGCGAAAATGCTGCGCAAACACAGTTCTAGCGCCTCTTTCCAGTTGTAGGTTGAGACGAGCATGCTTACCTTGATATCATTCCTGTTCATATATTGATGCTGCTAAGCAAAGACTGACGACCCATGTTATCTGCTTTTTCGCAACAACATGTGGTAAACGTTTGCTACCTGGGCTGCCACATCCAGGTTTTCAAACCGCTTGACATACAGCTTGCTTCTGTTTATCCTTTCCGTTCTGCCCACCGCACCTTGCAACACCGACGCTATGGCTTGTGCCAAAGATTGATGGTCATCGGGATGCACGTAAATGCAGTCTGGTCCTCCTGCTTCTTCCAAACAAGAGCCTGTACACGCCACGACAGGCAGACCACTTTGTATGGCTTCGACGACGGGAATGCCAAAACCCTCGTAACGCGAGGGATAAACAAAGCATTCTGCCTGCTGATAAATGGCAGGTAAATCATCGTTATTCACACTGTGAAGGATACGAACACGCTGTTGAAGACCGTTTTCAGAAATATATTTGCGCACCTTTTGCACATAAGAGGTCGCCTTGCCTACGGCCACGAGAGATATTTCTTGCGGCAATTGTCGCAATGCCTTGACGGCCAACAGCAAGTTTTTGCGCTCCTCCATCGTACCAACATATAGTATGAAGCGTCTCGGCAGGCGGTGAGTAGCGCGCACCCTCCGTTTCTCCTCACTGTCGGCAACAGCCTTAAAGTTTGTATCACAGCCCTGGTATATTACCTTTATTTGATCTTCCGGATAGTGAGAAAAAGCTAAAATATCTTGCTTTGTACGTTCGCTGATAGCAATGATGACATCGGCCTCTTGACAAGTAGACAGGAATTTGCGCTTGTACAACCATGCATCTATCCCGCTATAATATTCTGGATGGCGAAGAAAAATAAGATCATGTACCGTTGCAACACTCTTCACCCCACTAGCTTGAATACCTACAGGCAGCTCACCCGACAGTCCATGATAAACCTCAACCCCATCTTTCACCAATTGCCGCACCATGCCATGATGTCTCCACCAATCCCTTTGAATTCGGAAAGAATGATGACTAGGATAACAAAAACAAATATTTCTGGCATCCCTCACTTGGCCGCGCAAATCGTCATTACCTTTGTCTGGCGCATAAAGCCTTAGCATGAGATGCGCCTCTTCTGCCAACAGCGCATTCACAAGCGTCCTACCATAATTTCCCAGTCCCGTCGGGTTACTCACTATGCGCTTGGCATCAAAGCCGACAGTAATGATGTTGTTGGTATTTTTCATAAGCAAAAAGACAATTTACACTTTTAACTTTACAACTTCCTGTGAAGAAGAGGCGTTCTTGTTCTTTGAGGCCTGTTCAGGAAATCTCGAATTATATTCCGCTCTGGTTCGTTTCCAACGGTTATGACTCCACAGCCATAGGGCAGGTTGGCGCTGTATGGTTTCTTCAAGCAACTTGAAATATAGGTTTGTAATTTCCCATTCTCCACAGTGTCTTGGATTTTCTGTCATCATTCTCATTTCACATTGATAATATCCTCGGTTGACGCGCCTCATGTCTCCGTAGAAACATACTTGATTGGTTTTCTTTACAATGCGCTCCGCCCCCGTTAAAACGGGTGTGTCATGATGCAAGAAATCAACCCAATGGTGGATGTTGTGCCACAGTGGAACCTGATCAGCAATATACCCCACCACCACCGTTTGGTGCTGCTGCTCATAGGAAAGTATCTTCCGCAACGACTCTTGCATGGGTATGCACAACGCATTTTGCCGCTCGCGGACATATCTAAACAAATAATCAAAGCATTTGTTTTCCAGAGGATGATACAATTGGCAACACTGTGTCTGCCCGGTCAACCACAAAGGCAGCGACGAAATCCACTCCCAATTGCAATAATGACCTAAATATATAGCACACGACTGCCCCTGCGCTAACACTTCATTCAGTTTTCCTATCCCTGTAAACTGCATTCTTCTCATGAGTTGCTTCTTGCTCATGGTCATCAGTTTGATGGTTTCAACAAGGTAGTCGCAGAACCAATGATAGAAGTCTTTCTCTATCTTCACCAGTTCCTCATGGCTCTTTTCAGGGAAGCTGCTGGACAGGTTTTTCCAGATTACGCGATGTCTGTATCTCAAGATGTAAGCCATGATGAGATACAACAGGTCGGACAATACGTAGAGCAAACGCATGGGCAGCAATGACAACAGATACCAGATGCCGTAAACCAAAACATATCCTACCTCATTCAGTACTTTCTTCATTCGAAAAGCGTTCTATTCATAGAATGCCACAAAGTTATAAAAAATCTTCGTATTGTCATCCCTGCACCGATGGCATTTTACCACACTACAACACTTTGAACGCGCTAACCGGCAACGATTCGCCGTCAAATGAACCATAACCCCCTTGCCATTACTCCTGAAAAAATCTGAAAATCAAAGATACATTTGCACAAAACATTGACAAATCGTATCTTTGCATACAACGATTGGGAACAACATTGCGTTCCCCCAACAACAACATTTAGATGAAAACAAGAAAACTCCTCTTAACTCTTAGTTTATTGATTGCAGCGACTTTTGCGAGCGCTCAACAGGTATTCGACGTGAATTTATGGAATGGGCGCGCCCCACACCCCACCGGTGTTACTACCGACACGGCGAAGGTGCGCGTGTTTCTGCCCGCAGCCAAACATGCCACGGGACGGGCGGTGGTCATCTGTCCGGGCGGCGGATATGCCCATTTGGCCTGGGAACACGAAGGAACCAACTGGGCATCGTTCTTCAATGACATGGGCATTGCTGCCATCGCACTGAAATATCGCATGCCACATGGCGTGAAAGAAGCCCCGCTGAGCGATGCCGAACAGGCGATGCGGCTGGTTCGAAAGAACGCACAGGCATGGCACATCAACCGCAATGACATCGGTATCATGGGGTTCTCAGCCGGTGGACACCTTGCCTCAACCGTGGCTACCAAAAGCAAAGGCGACGCAAAAGCCAACTTCCAAATACTGTTTTATCCTGTGATTACCATGATGCCAGGCTATACACACAAGGGTTCGCACGACAACTTGCTGGGCAAGAATCCGAGTAAGAGCACTGAACGCGAATACAGTACCGACATGCAGGTGAGCCGTGTGTCACCCAGAGCCTTCATCCTCTTGTCTGATGACGATACCGTGGTGCTGCCTGCCAATGGTGTTAACTATTACTTGGAGTTGTATCGGCACGATGTACCGGCCTCCTTACACGTCTATCCTTCAGGCGATCATGGCTTTGGATACAACAGTTCGTTCCGCTATCACGTGGAGATGCGACTCGAATTGCAGGCATGGTTGCGCAGTTTCTAACACAGAAACCGTCCCGGTACGCACCGGTTTGACGGTTTACACCAGCAACATCTTCACGAAAAGAGGGTGATGGAATTCATTAATCCGTCACCCTCTTTTCGTCTTTTAGAGCCAAGAACGTATCTCAGCATCTAAATCTTTGATTTGCACATCTCGCTTCTGCAAGGTATTGTTCTTGTCAATGATGAAATAAGTGGGAATGTTCTGCACGTTATAGTTGACAAGAATGGCATTCTGCTCGTCAGTATTGGCATGGACATTTATCCAAGGCAACGCCTCTGTCTTTGTCTTCCAAAAGTGTTCATCGGGGTCCAACGACACTTGATAAATCTCAAATCCGCGGTCGTGGTACTTGTTGTACAGTTCGCGAAGGGCCATGATGCGCTCTGTTGATTGCTTGGAAGCGAAGATATGAAAGTCGAGCATCACCACTTTCCCCTTCAGGTCGGTCAGCTTGCGAAGCACCCCACGGTGATCCGTCAGCGCGATATCAATGAGTCCGGACGTTGCCACCTCACTGGCTGCCAACATCTTACGCTGGTTGTTCTGGATGATTCTCACATCCTTCATACCCTCGATGGCAATGTTGTGCAAGTTAGCTCCGCGCTCAGCCTTTGGGTAGTAAGTGTCCCAACTGGTAGCCACAGCGGCGTAAACCTTCACGTCTTCAGCACTCGCACGTGGATTGAAAATCAGCAAACTTCCGTTCCCAACGTTGATGGTCTGGAAAAGAGCGAAATAAGAAGATGCCTTCATCGGCTCCTTGTAGATGTAGTTCATCTTCACTTTGTCCTTATAGGCCTCAACCACCTTCTGCAAACTGTCGTTGATGGTCTGCGAATTTAAGTTCAAATTCTGAGCAATATCCTGAATTTGCTGTTGCAATGCCATCTGCATCAGCGTGAGTTCCTTAATTTTCGAGCAGTTCTCCGACCCCGTCACCTCGTATTGTGAAGCCATATTAGGGTATTGAGCCTTGACGTTGACCGTCTCGGTAGAGTCGATCGACACGTTGATGATTTGCCCTGCCATGCGCAGGCGGTAGAACTCCGGCGCATCGGTTGCTTTCTCACTGAATGCGAACGAGCCGTCTTCACCCAACCGAACAGAGTCGAGCACCTCCGGTCCGTTCAGTCCCATGTTCTCGAAATACAAGGTGGAATCCTTGGCATTCGCAATAGTACCGTTAACATTGAATTTCTTCTGCGTACACGAAACAGCACACAAAGCACCGCAGGTGATGGCTGTCATGAAAAGAATATGATGGAAAGTCTTTTTCATATTTTTCAAAATAATGGTCTTTCAATGCTGCAAAGATATAGCAAATAATTGAGATTGTCAGCCTACCCAGACGGTTTTTTGCTAGAGCATGCGTTGGCTGGCCATCAATCATGACCACCCATGTGAGTGAATTTTCTTGACAAGAGGCCCAATCATGCTTGCCGTATTTACAAACCATCACCTGCCTGCATGCAAATACGCCAAGGATGAACGTTATTTCTCAACTTGCTGTTACACAGTATATTGCGCATTCATCTCGCCATTTTAACTCCACCTTTTACGCCTTCACTCGGCAAAAGCATTGCTTTTGCATGTCAATAAGCATGCTTTTGCGGTACAACACCATGCTTATTAGGCACCAAAGTGATGCTTATTTTCGATGAATCTCATTGCTTTTATAGCGAAAAAGGCTTGTCATCCTACCAAAATGAGCCGTGTTTTCATCCTATAAGCCTATTGATTCTTTCTAGAATCAAAGTTTTAATGGGTCGTTTTTGGGGCCTTTTTTGGTAAAAATAACCAACATTATACAGTGCCGAACATAATGGTTCAAAACCCTAAGGGTGCTAATTTCGCTCGCTTAAATTTCACAAAATCATCTTAAAAACTTAAAAAACAAAGTAAAATTGCCTATATATAAAAGGTATAAAGAAACTTTTGTTTACTTTTGCCGCAAATTATAAGATTCACAAAGAAACAATGCAGAAAAATTTAGTTATCGTAGAGAGCCCCGCAAAGGCGAAGACTATCGAGAAATTTCTAGGCGAAGACTATAAGGTCATGTCATCATACGGACACATCAGAGACCTGAAGAAAAAAGAGTTGAGCATTGATCCAGATACACTTGAACCCAATTACGAGATTCCGGAAGAGAAGAAAAAGCTTGTCAACGAATTGAAGAAGCAGGCCAAAGAGGCCAAGAAGGTGTGGCTGGCTTCCGATGAGGACCGCGAGGGAGAGGCCATATCATGGCATCTGTGTGAGGTGCTTGGTTTGGACGAAGAGAAGACCAACCGCATTGTCTTTCATGAGATTACCAAGCCAGCCATTCTCGAAGCCATCAAGAATCCACGTCATTTGAACATGGATTTGGTCAACGCACAACAGGCACGCCGTGTGCTCGACCGCCTGGTGGGTTTCCGCTTGTCGCCCGTGTTGTGGCGAAAGGTGAAACCAGCCCTGTCTGCCGGACGTGTACAGAGCGTGGCCGTACGCCTCATCGTAGAGCGCGAACGCGAGATACAAGTCTTCGAAAGCGAGCCTTACTATCGCATCAACGCCATCTTCGTCATCACCAACGAAGACGGATCGGCATCGGAAGTGAAGGCCGAACTGGACAAACGGTTCAACAAACACGAAGAGGCCCTGGCCTTTCTGGAGCAATGTAAGGATGCCAAGTTCACCGTGGACAGCATCACGCGCAAGCCCCTGAAACGCACGCCAGCACCACCTTTCACCACTTCAACCCTGCAACAGGAAGCAGCCCGCAAGTTGGGATTTACGGTTGGACAGACCATGATGGTGGCTCAGCACCTGTATGAGAACGGACAAATCACCTACATGCGTACCGACAGCGTGAACCTCTCACAACTGGCAGTGAACACCTGTAAGGATGAAATCGTGAAGGCATACGGTGCAGAATACAGCAAACCACGCAAGTACCACACGCACTCGAAAGGCGCACAAGAGGCTCACGAGGCCATTCGCCCAACGTACATGAGCAAGCATGAGATAGAGGGCACGTCGCAAGAACGCCGGTTGTACGACCTGATTTGGAAACGCACGCTAGCCAGTCAGATGGCTGACGCACAGTTGGAGAAGACAACCGTGACCATTGACGTAAGCGGTGTGAAAGAACAGTTTACAGCCAATGTCGAAATCATCACGTTTGAAGGTTTCATCAAGGCTTATCACGAGTCGAACGACGAGGATGAGAATAACCAAGATGACTACACCCACTCGCTGCCAGCCCTGAAGGAAGGCGACCTATTGGAACGTCGTGAAATCACCTCAACCGAACGCTATTCGCAAAGTCCGATACGCTACACGGAAGCCAGTCTGGTGAAGAAACTGGAAGAATTGGGCATCGGTCGACCCTCTACCTACGCGCCCACCATCAGCACCATACAGCAAAGAGAATATGTGCAGAAGGGCGATAAGAAGGGTACTGATAGGGCATACACCATCGATTCGCTGAAGGGCGGCAAGATAACGTCCAAGACTAAGAAAGAAGTGGTGGGCAACGAAAAAGGAAAACTGTTGCCTACGGACATCGGAATGGTGGTGAACGACTTCCTGATGGAGAACTTCCCCAGTATCATGGACTACAACTTCACCGCAAATGTGGAAGAGAAATTCGACAGCATTGCTGAGGGAAACACCGAGTGGAACAAGATGATGAAGAGCTTTGACAAGAGCTTCAAGCCCACTGTAGAAAAGGTGATGAACGCACGAAGCGAGCACAAGGCTGGCGAACGTGAGCTGGGTATCGACCCCAAGAGTGGCAAACCGGTGTTCGTGAAGATTGGCAGATACGGACCAGTGGTACAAATCGGTACGGCCGATGATGACGAGAAGCCCCGATTCTCACAACTCCCAGCGGACAAAAGCATGGAGGAGATGACCTTGGAAGATGCGCTCGAATTGTTCAAACTTCCTCGCACCGTGGGTCAGTTTGAAGGCACTGACGTGGTGATTGGGGCTGGACGCTTCGGACCCTACGTGCTTCATCAGAAAAAATATGTGTCACTGCCCAAAGAAGAAAACCCGCTAAAGGTGACTTTGGAAACTGCCATCCAACTGATAGAACAGAAACGGAAGCAGGAGAAAGAGAGGCACATCAAGTCGTTTGAACAAGACGCAAAATTGGAAGTGCTGAATGGTCGTTACGGCCCTTACATCGCTTATGACGGCAAGAATTATCGCTTGCCCAAGGCCATGCATAGCAAGGCAGCCGACTTAACCTATGAGGAGTGCATGGACATCGTGCATGCGGCACCTGCAAAGAAGACGGCCAGGAGCAAGAAATAATTAACTCACCCCAAGCATGGACCGCATCATCATTATGGGATACATGGGCTCGGGCAAGACAACGCTTGGAAAAGCTTTGTCTAAAGACCTTGACATGCCGTTTTATGATCTTGACTGGTACATCGAAAGCAGGATGAGAAAAACCATCAAACAGCTCTTTGAGGAGCGAGGCGAAGAGGGGTTCAGGCAGATAGAGTACCGCATGCTGCACGAAGTGGCTGAGTTTGAACACGTCATCCTGAGTTGCGGAGGTGGCACGCCGTGCTTCTTTGACAACATCGACTACATGAACCGGCAGGGCGAAACCGTTTTTCTGAAAGCCTCGCCCGAGGTGCTTTACGGCCATTTGAAGATGGGCAGGACGGTCAGACCCCTGTTGCTGGGCAAGACACCAGAGGAAGTGAAAACCTTCATCGGCACGCAACTGAAAGAGCGCGAGCCCTTTTATACGCAGGCAAAGCATACGCTGGACGTCAGTTTGATGGACTCTTACGGCAAGATACAGGCAACCGTAGACCAATTAAAAGTATTATTAAATCTATAAAAAACAGTTTCGTAAAACAACAATGAAGAAGTGGACGATTGAAGATTCAAAAGAGTTGTACAACATCAATGGATGGGGTGTTTCTTATTTTGGCATCAACGAAAAGGGCAATGCCTATGTGATGCCGTGCAAGGACAATACCGAAATAGACCTGCGAGACGTGATGGACGAGCTGGCTTTGCGCGACGTGAGTTCGCCTGTACTATTGCGTTTCCCCGACATTCTTGACAACCGCATCGAGAAAACGGCCAGCTGCTTTGCGCAAGCTGCAAAAGAATACGATTACAAAGCCGAGAACTTCATCATCTACCCTATCAAGGTGAACCAAATGCAGCCCGTGGTGGAAGAGATTATCTCTCACGGACAGAAGTTCAACCTGGGTTTGGAGGCGGGCAGCAAGCCAGAACTTCATGCCGTGATTGCCGTGCAATGCCAGAGCGATTCGCTCATCATTTGCAACGGATACAAAGACCAGAGTTACATAGAGTTGGCACTTTTGGCGCAAAAGATGGGCAAACGCATCTTCATTGTCATTGAGAAACTGAACGAACTGGACATCATCGCCAAGGCTGCGAAGAAGATTGGCGTACGGCCGAACATTGGTATTCGAATCAAGTTGGCATCATCCGGTTCGGGTAAATGGGCAGACAGCGGCGGAGATGCCTCGAAGTTTGGACTGAATTCCTCTGAACTTCTGCTGGCCTTGAAGATGCTGGAGGAGAAAGGACTCAAAGACTGTCTGCATCTCATCCACTTCCACATCGGTTCTCAAATCACCAAAATTCGCCGCATCCAGACGGCTCTTCGCGAGGCCGCGCAATACTACATCAACCTACATAAGATGGGGTACAACGTTGATTTCGTGGACTGTGGGGGCGGACTGGGCGTAGATTATGACGGAACGCGCTCGTCGAGCAGCGAAAGTTCGGTGAATTACTCCATCCAAGAGTATGTCAACGACTGTATTTACACCTTCATTGATGCGGCCAACAAGAATGGCGTGCCACACCCAAACCTCATCACAGAGAGCGGTCGGTCATTGACAGCGCACCACTCGGTGTTGGTCATTGACGTGTTGGAAACAGCCAGTCTACCGTCCATGCCTGATGAATTTGAGCCAACCGAAGAAGAACACCAGCTGGTAAAAGACCTGTATGAGATATGGGATAACCTCAATCCACGCTCGATGTTGGAAGATTGGCACGATGCAGAGCAAATACGCGAAGAGTCACTCGACTTGTTCGCACTGGGCATTGTCGACCTACAAACGCGCGCAGAGATAGAAAGCATGTACTGGAGTGTGTGTCGGGAAATCAACATGTTGTCCAAGTCAATGAAGCATGTCCCTGATGAGTTGAGGAATCTTGACAAGCTATTGGCCGATAAATACTTCTGTAATTTCTCTCTATTCCAGTCGCTTCCCGATAGTTGGGCTATCGATCAGCTCTTCCCTATCTTACCGATTCAGCGGCTGGACGAACGTCCCACACGCAATGCCACACTGCAAGACATCACCTGCGACAGCGATGGAAAGATAGCAAACTTCGTGACCAACCGCAATATTTCACACGTGTTGCCTCTGCACCCATTGAAGAAAGGCGAGCCTTACTACCTCGGCGTGTTCCTTGTTGGGGCCTACCAGGAAATCTTAGGCGACCTGCACAATCTCTTTGGCGACACCAATGCCGTGCACATCTCCGTGAAAAACGGCAAATACAGCATCGACCAAGTGATTGATGGAGAGACGGTAGACGAGGTACTCGACTATGTTCAATACAGTCCGAAGAAACTGGTTAGACAACTGGAAACGTGGGTAACGAAGAGTGTTAAGCTGGGAAAAATATCCTTGGAAGAAGGTAAAGAGTTTTTAAACAACTACCGTTCGGGTCTTTACGGATATACTTACCTGGAATAATCCGTGGTGGCGACACACTTTTTTATACCTGCTGCACACGATTCCACCAACGTCTACCTCTTGTAAAGAAGGCTTCACCAATAACAAAAAAGACAAGATTCATCCTACTGATTAACCTAAAAAAATAGTTAAATCTGCAGGTGCATGTAACTTATCCCTATCTCAATCGTCATTTAATTAGAGGCAAAGATGAAGAATATCAGTTTTCGTAACGATGTCTTACCACTCAAAGATGCGCTCTACAGGTTAGCTTTGCGCATCACCCTCAGTCATGAGGAGGCCCAAGACATCGTACAAGACACACTGATAAAGGTTTGGGACAAGCGTGAAAGCTGGAATGAAATAGAATCGATAGAAGCCTTCAGCATCACTATCTGCCGCAACTTAGCGCTCGACAGAATCAAGAAGCACGACAATCTCAATGATTCGCTCGAAGAAAGACAGACAGAAAGCCCAGACACCTCCTCGACACCATTCGAGGATACCCTACAACAAGACAGGATAGAGCTTGTGAGAAACCTCGTGAATGCGCTTCCAGAAAAACAAAGAAGCTGCATGCAACTCAGAGATTTCGAGGGAAAGCCTTACAAAGAAATTGCCAAAATACTGGGCATCAGTGAAGAACAAGTGAAAGTAAACATCTTCAGAGCCCGGCAAACGGTAAAAGAAAGATTTCAAAAATACGACAATTATGGATTATAAATATATCGAACAACTATTGGAACGCTATTGGGCATGCGAGACAACGCTTCAAGAAGAAGAGATTCTCCGCACGTTCTTCAGTCAGGAAGACGTTCCAGCGGACTTGCAAAAGTACCGCGCATTGTTCGTATACGCTCAACAAGAAGCAACCCAAAAGGTACTGGGAGACGACTTTGATGAGAAGATTCTGTCCATGATCGATGAGCCAACACCGGTCAAAGCGCGCACCATCAAGATGAGACAACGGCTGATGCCGCTCTTCAAAGCTGCTGCCGTGGTAGCCATCATCCTGACATTGAGCAACGCATTGCAGGTTCCGTTCATGCAAAATAACGACAACATAGGTGCATCCTATGATGGAACAGAACAACTACAGCAAGGTACTTCAGTGGCCATTGGCGACTCTGCGACGATAGACAGCATGCAACAAAGCAACATAACACCCGCAGATGTGCAGCCGGCTACCATCATCAAATAAGATAATTTCTATGCTTTCTCAATTATAAAACATGTTTAGTAAAACAAAAACGAAGCTGTGAAGCTTCACTTTTCTCTCAAATTTTTCATAACATACTAACGTACTTAAGAAACGCCACCAAAGGGGTGGCGTTTCGCTATTTTAGTCATTTCATGTTCATGTCTACCCACCAACAACCTAACCGCTATGCTACTGGTTCGGCTTTCTTCAGTCTTCGGTACAGTTGGAACAAGGCTGGAAGCATGATGCACAGTGAGAAGAGCAAACTCATCCACACGGCTTGCTGGCTACCTCCAAAGATGTCAACAAGATTACAATTAGCCGAGCTGGGAATAAGATTATACACCATGAATATTGTAGAGTTGTTTACCCAATGCAAAACAATGCCAGGTACGATACTGTTGGTACACACATACATCCATCCCAACAACAAACCCATGAGAAAAGCATGCGGCAATTGAGCCATATTGAAATGTGCAAGACCAAAAATCAACGCCGAAAGGATGATGGACAGCCAAGCTGTACGGCCACGGAAGAGTTGGAGCAAGGTGCGAAGAACGGCACCTCTGAAAACTGTTTCTTCGGCAATTGGCACCAAGATGCCAACGGATAGATATCCCCACCGATTGCCCATCAAGGCATTGAGCATTCGTTCTAAGCCAGAAGGTACCTCTACTTCCATCTGCTCAAGCAGCCATGCCGAGGGGATGATGGTGCCCAATGATAGTAAAACCACCCAAAACAACGCCACCCAAGGCTTACTGCGCACATACGAACGTGCCACGGGTGTCCATTTAAGTGACATGAATAAGACGATTGTCAGCACACTGGAAACGGCAGAAGTGGCGATGACCGTTGTCGAACTGAACACGCGATGCGACTGAAGATAGTGCAATGCGGTCCCGAAGTCCATGCCATTGTGCAGCAAAGACAAGATGCTGACCAGATAAGTGACCAACACTTGAAGCATGATAAACACCACTAAATACCATGCAATGTCTAATATTCCTTTGATTGATTTACGCATAACTACTTTGTTTGGTTAAAATAATGATCTACTTCCCGTGCATCTTCCTTTATTTTAGCATGTAACAACGCCAAGCTGTCAAACCGCTTTTCACCGCGAAGGCGTTTGAAAAAGGCCACGGAAAGTTGCTTATCATAGATATTTTCATGAAATCCTTCGAGGATATGAGTTTCGACTGTCAGGTTTGTTCCATTGTAGGTGGGCCGCATACCGATACTGGTCATCGCCCGATACCATGGTCCTGTCCCCTCAACCTGCGCTTTCACGGCATAAACACCCATGGCAGGAAGCAGCTGTGTGATTTCGTTTAAATTGAGATTGGCAGTCGGAAAACCAAGTTTCCGACCCTCTTTGCACCCATCAACGACATGAGCCGTGAGCACATAGGGACGCCCCAAACAGCGATTGGCCTGCTCCATTGAACCCTCATGGATGTATTTTCGAATGGCAGAAGAACTCACATGCACGGCATCTTTGCCCAAAGAAAACTCCTCACTGCGTATCACCTCGATGCCTAATGCCCGTCCATAGCGCACATAATCGTCAAATCCTTCTTCCCGATTGTGTCCAAACCGATTATCATAACCAATCACCAACTTGCGTACATGTAACCGACGATGGAGTACATCGCCCATGAATTGTTGGGCTGTCATGTTCGCCATCTCTTGCGTAAAGGGCAATACCACGACCTGTTCAACTGCAGTTGCAGACAGCAGTTGCAGCTTCTGCTCGGTCGTGGTCAACAGTTCGGGGACATAATGACTGTGTAACACTTGACGAGGATGCTTGTCAAACGTGATGACCAGGGATGACAATCCCGCATCACGAGCTGTCTTCACGACCTGATGTATCAAGAATTGATGCCCCAAATGCACCCCATCGAAGAATCCAATGGTTGCCACACAGGGGCTCGTTAGAACCGTTTTTTCATCCAATATCATGGTTTTCATATCCTTACCACGCATTTATCCAATCGTTACCTGTGGTCTCGTGCATCACCTGGATGCCCAGTTGTGCGGCCGATTCACAGTTTTCTTTCACGTCATCAATAAAGAGTGTCTCTGCTGCTTGCAGCTGTGAGCGCCTTAACACGGCCTCAAAAATCTTACGATCGGGTTTCGTAAGCTGCAACTCGTATGACAGATAGATGTCTTCGAAATAATCGTTTACCCCCAGATTGTGGTAGGGAAAGAAATCTTTCACGCATTTCTGCCAGTGCATGTCATTAGTGTTGCTCAACAAGAAAAGTCGATATTCCTTCTTCAAGTCAACCAAACGTTGTTTCTTCTCATCAGGAATACCCACCAAAAGTTGGTTCCATGCCCAGACAATTTCCTTATTCTCGGCTTTGCATCGGCTCATGCTGCGAACCTCATCACAAAACTCTTCCGTCGTCATTTGGCCCGTTTCAATGTCAAAGAACAAATCAGCCGTGCGATGATCCCGAACATAAGAAGCAACGTTAACAGCCCCTATCTGCTCAAAAGCACGCACACAGCGCTGTTTGTCAAGCCCCACAAGCACGCAACCTAGGTCAAATATGATGTTTTTGACGTTCTGTTTCATGACTTTCTTGCCCTTAATCGTTTCGTCCATCGCCATAGTTCACCCACCCAAAGCACAACAGAGGTAAGGCCAATGATGCCCAACCAGTCGCTGAGCGACAGTGGTACGGTACGGAACATCTTACCTCCGAAGGTCACGATGAGCCACTGTCCCAAGATAACCAACAGCAACACGAGCAGCAGTCCCTTGTCTTTCCATAGATAACGGAATGCCGAATGATTGGAACCGAGCGTCTTTGCATTGAACAAGTTCCACAACTGAATCATCACAAAGGTTGTGAAGAAGATGGTCAACTCACGCATACTGATGCCTTGCGACACATTACGTTCACAATAAATGAGCATGGCAAACAGGAAAATAAAGAAGGTTACGCCGCAAAAGAGAATGCCTTGGCGCATCTCCTTATTAAGAATGAACTCGTTTTCCTTACGCGGTTTGTCTTTCATCACCTCGCGTGAAGGAGGCAAAGAGGCCAATGCCATGGCAGCAAAAGTATCCATCAAGAGGTTCACCCACAATATCTGTGTCACCGTGAGCGGCATCTCCACACCGATGAAAGCCCCTCCAAGAACAAGAAGTAGCGCAGTGATGTTGACAATAAGCTGGAAAAACAGGAAGCGCTGGATGTTCTTATACAGCGAACGCCCCCACATCACGGCATGCGCGATTGAGCCAAACGAGTCGTCGAGCAACGTCATGTCGCTGGCTTCCTTAGCCACACTGGTTCCCGACCCTAATGACAAACCCACATGGGCATAATGCAATGCGGGCGCATCATTGGTCCCATCGCCCGTCACAGCCACCACTTCTTTGCGCTTTTGCAGCATTTCCACAAGTCGTTGTTTATCCGATGGACGCGCACGCGACATCACTTTGATGGTATGAGCACGCTCGTATGCCTCTTCATCCGACAGTGCATTCCACTCTGGACCAGTCAGTGCTGCCTCCTTGGGCGTATCATCATGCCAGACACCTATCTGCCTTGCTATCTCAATGGCAGTGGCTTGCGTGTCTCCAGTCACTACCTTCACCTCGATACCCGCTTGTTGGCATTGGTTAACAGCATTTGGAACATCCTCGCGAACAGGATCACTAATCGCTGCAACGCATTGCAAAGAGAGATTTTGCAAGTGATTCTTTATTTGGTTATTCGATAGCGCATCCGCTTCAAGTTGCTTGCATGCGAATGCCAGAGTGCGCATGGCCTTGTGCTGATAGCCCAACAAAGTAGACTGATAGGATTGTTTTTCGGCCTCAGACAAGCTGCTAAAATTCATCACAATCTCAGGCGCTCCTTTCACGAAGAGATACTTCCTGCCACCCAGCTCTGCAACGGTTGCCATGAACTTGTTTTCTGTCGAGAATGGTAACTGTGCAATTGTGGTAGCATTGTTACGAATGGTTTGATAGTCAACACCATGTTTTTGCAGCCATGTCAGCAGAGCTATCTCCGTTGGATTACCAATTCCAGCGCCATCTTCTCCCAACTCAGCCGTTGTATTGAGTGCGATAGCTTGAGCCAGTGCATCATATTCAGCCACTTCTGTAACAACAGAAGAGCCAGCCATCTCCATGACCGTCATCTTGTTTTCCGTCAAGGTTCCCGTTTTATCAGTACAGATTACCGTCACCGCCCCCATCGTTTCACAAGCATGCAGCTTCCGAACCAGGTTGTTGCTCTTCAACATCCGGCGCATATTTAGTGCCAAGCTCAAGGTTACGGCCATGGGAAGTCCTTCGGGTACGGCCATCACAATCAGCGTTACAGCCATCATGAAATACTGCAACACCACCTCGGCCATCTTGAAATAATCAGTGCCTTGCCATACCGCATCGTTGACAAGGATGTCGTGTATGAGGAAGATGACGAAGGCGGTAACAGCCACCGCCGACCCAACCACCGAGATAAGTTTGGCCAATTTGGCTAATTGGGTATCCAAAGGCGTTTGAGTATGCGTTATTTCGCTCGAGTTACGAGCCACCTTACCAATCTCTGTAGCGTCACCAACGGCTGTAACAACGGCGGCCCCTCGGCCATTCATGACCATCGTACTGCGCAAGACCATGTCATGAGGGTAGGTTTTTTCATGTGCTTCATCCTCCTCGTCATCGTCCACATCAATACCCTTTGAGCAAATGGGTTCGCCCGTCAACGACGACTCGTCTATCAACAAATCAACGCCCTTGACGAGTTTTCCGTCGGCAGGTATCTCGTCACCCACCTCGATAATCATCAAATCGCCCACTACCACATCCTTTCGAGGAATCTCAACGATATGTCCATTGCGTCGAACCTTCACCAACGACTCTTCATTCAGCGCATTAAGAATGTTGAATTTCTTGGCTGCATCCCGCTCAAAGTAAAAGCCGACGCTGGTTGCAAAGAAGATAGCAACAAAGATACCAATGGTCTCTATAAAGTTCTGTTCAACGAAAGCCAATACCAAAGAGACAGCAGCAGCAACCAAAAGCACTTGAATGATGGGGTCACGATACTTGTCCAAATACAACTTCCACAATGAGGTTGTGGGGGGTGGCGTCAGTATGTTTTTGCCAAATTTTATCCTGTTAGCCGCTACCTGTTCGTCTGTCAAACCTGTATGATGGACCCTTGCGTTTCTAATGTTTTGCGTACTCATAATTTGTGCAAAGTTACTTGAATTCAAGAGCATAGCAAAATAAAAGCAACGATTCCTCTTTATTCATTTTGCTAATAATTGTAAAAAGATGCTACAACTTCTCCTTTCTACCAATTATTCGGATTAAAATATGTAACTTTGAAACATCATTATTTATTCTTAACATTGTTTTAACTAGAAAAATGAAAAAACTAAACGTACTTTTACTAGCCCTATTTGTCTATACAGCCGCCATGGCTCAATGGAAACCTGTTGGCGACAAGATTAAAACCGACTGGGCCAACAAGGTAAACCCCAACAACGTGTTGCCCGAGTACCCCCGCCCTATCATGGAAAGAAGCCAATGGCAAAACCTTAATGGACTGTGGAACTATGCCATTCGCAACCGTGGAGCTGCCGGAACGAATATCAATGACGGCAAGATTTTAGTGCCTTTCGCCGTCGAGTCGAGCCTTTCAGGGGTGCAGAAGACCGTGGGCAAGGACAAAGAACTATGGTACGAACGTACCTTCAGTGTGCCAGCTGACTGGTCAGGCAAGAACATTCTGCTGCATTTTGGTGCGGTTGATTGGAAAGCCGACGTGTTCCTCAACGACATCAAGATAGGCTCTCACAAGGGTGGTTTCTCCGCTTTCAGCTTTGACATCACGCCGTATTTGAAGAGTGGACAGCAAAAGTTGGTCGTGAGGGTATGGGATCCGACGACTGACGGACACCAACCTGTAGGAAAACAACGTACTAAACCAGAAGGAATCTGGTACACACCCGTCACCGGCATCTGGCAAACGGTATGGTTGGAGCCTGTCAACAAGAAGCACATTGCAGCCGTTTACAACACTCCCAACATCGATGAAAGCAAGTTGACGGTATGCACAAAGACAGAAGGAACCCAACAGGGCGACGTGATTAGCGTTGTGATGAAAGACGGCAACAAGATTATTGCAACGGGAAAGGCCATCGCCGGTCAGGAAGTGGAGCTGTTTGTACAGAATCAAAAGCTGTGGACACCAGATTCTCCTTTCTTGTATGACCTGGAAATTTCCCTCCTCTCGGGTGGCAAAGCCGTGGATGTCGTAAGGAGTTACAGTGCCATGCGCAAGATTTCATCGGTGCGTGATGGTGCTGGTGTGTGGCGTATGCAGCTCAACAACAAAAACCTTTTCCAATACGGCCCACTCGACCAAGGCTACTGGCCTGACGGTCTTTTCACAGCTCCTACAGAAGAAGCCATGGTGTACGATATCAAAAAAACCAAGGACATGGGCTTCAACATGATTCGCAAGCACATGAAAGTGGAGCCGGCTCGTTGGTATACAACCTGTGACAAGCTGGGGATTCTGATATGGCAGGACATGCCTATGGGCGACATTCAGCACGGACCCGACTGGCAGAACCACGAGTACTATCAGGAAACAGGCCGCTTGGCCAGCCGTTCAGCCGAATCGGAAGAAAACTTCAAGCAAGAGTGGAAAGCCATCATTGACCAGTTCTACTCCTATCCTTCCATCGTTGTGTGGACTCCCTTCAATGAGGCTTGGGGACAATTCAAAACTGAAGAGATTACTGCATTTACGAAAGCGCTCGATCCTACGCGTCTCATCAACTCGGCCAGTGGTGGCAACCACTTCAAGACGGGCGACATCCTGGATCTTCACAACTATCCTGGGCCAATGATGTACCTTTACGACTTCAACCGCACAACAGTGCTCGGCGAGTTTGGTGGACTGGGATTGCCGCTGAAAGGACACCTCTGGCAGGCTGACCGCAACTGGGGTTACGTACAATTCAAGAACAGCAAAGAGGTTACAGACCGCTACGTTGAGCTGCTGGAAGAACTCAAACCCATGATTCGCCAGGGCTTCTCCGCAGCTGTATATACACAAACAACCGACGTTGAAGGTGAGGTGAACGGACTGATGACCTACGACAGAAAAGTGATCAAGCTGGACGAGAACCGAGTGAGAAAGGCCAATCTGGAGCTGTACAAACTGTATAAATAACCAAGATTTTGATGCTAAAAAGGCTTAAAATCACATTAATTACTGTCACCATCGTTGTGCTACTGGCAATCGTTGGTGGCAGTATATACATGATAGAATACTCGTTGAGACGCCCTTACCCCATCAACGTGTCCTACAAAGACCGTTTTGCGCACGTCATCAATGATAACCCAGAGATTAAACCCTGGATAGACAGTCTGACCCAAGGCAACCTCATCCATGACACCCTGGTAACGATGCAAAACGATGAGCAGCATCATGCCGTTTTCGTCTATGCGCCACAACCCACCCGCAAGACGGCTGTTGTGCTGCATGGGTATCATGACACTCATGCGGGCATGATGCAGATAGCCCACATCTATGCCCGCATGGGTTACAATGTGCTGCTACCCGACCACCATGCGCATGGTTGGAGCGAAGGCGAGATGGTACAAATGGGATGGAAAGAGCGCCACGACGTGCTGCGCTGGATGGCCATTGCCGACTCGCTTTTCAGCGATTCAACCGGCCATTCTAAGCAAGTGGTCCACGGAATCTCCATGGGAGCCGCACTCACCATGTGCGTTTCGGGTGAAGACACCCCCGACTATGTCAAGTGCTTTGTGGAGGATTGTGGTTACACCAGCGTGTGGGACGAGTTCAAAAACGAACTGAAAACGCAGTTTGGGCTACCACCCTTCCCCCTTCTCTACACGGCCAGCGCACTAAACAAGCTGCTGTACGGATGGTCGTTTAGGGAGGCTTCACCCTTGAAGCAGGTGGCCAAATGCCAAAAACCCATGCTCTTCATCCATGGCGACAGCGACACTTATGTGCGAACCGATATGGTTTATCCGCTTTACAAGGCCAAATCTCAACCGAAACAATCGTGGATAGCCAAGGGATCTAAACACGCTGACCTCGTTTACTCCTGTCAGTCTTCCTGCTGTGCCATTCTGCACAGACGATTGGCCTGGAGTAACTTCTCACACGGGAAAATGCCGATGAAACCTTCATTTTTGAAGTCTAACAACGCGGTCATCGGCATCAAAACGGACATGTTCACTTTCGATGAAATGGTGCAAAGTACCATCTTCTATGAGTTGTTTCGTCGTCCCTGTGTGCAGCTTTCGTTGATCATCCAGCAGCCATATCTCGTCTGTTATCTGTAAAGCCAGCTCGATATCATGGATGGATAAGAACACTGTCTTATCCAACTCATGTGCCAATTGGGCCAACAGGCGCAGCGTGTCCACCTTGCTTTGGAAATCAAGAAAGGCCGTTGGTTCGTCTAAGATGATGATGGGTGTTTGCTGAGCCAGGGCTTTTGCTATCATCACCTTTTGCCGTTCACCATCGCTTAGGCTCGAAATGTTCCTTTCAGCCAACTGCTCGATGCCCACCAGTTGCATGGCATTCGAGACAATTTTACTGTCTTCGTCCGACAAAACGCCCCAAAATCCCGTGTAGGGCGTGCGCCCCAACCCCACCAATTCGGTTGCGGTAAGGTTCCGAATGTCCATTCTTTCCGTCAGAACCACGCTGATTTTTTCGGCCAATTCTTGGTGGGATAGCCGTTCCAAGTGTGTTCCTTGAATATATATTTTGCCCGCTACGGGCGGTATAAAGCCCGCCAGTGTGCGTAAAAGAGTGGATTTTCCCACACCATTTCGCCCCAGCAAACAGGTCAACCGACCGCTGTTCAGGGTAGAATTGATATCCGATACGACCGCATGTTTGCCGTATCCGATGGACAAATTGTATAATTGAATGGTCTGCATGTCTGTTGCAAAGATAGCGAATTACGCAAAATATAACGTTCGTAGCTCGTCAATTCTTGCTAAAAAGCGTATCTTTGTCCGTACTTATGTCATCACAATCGGCTATTTCAGAACTCAAACGTCAGAAGTTGTTGCTCCAATTGGAGTATGCAACAGAGAAGGATGCTTTCCGTAAGCAGACTGAGATGGTGGGTATAGCCAGAAAGGTGAAGCGCGGTGATGCGTGGTTTCCCGTCCGTGTGGGCAAGAGTTTTTACAACTCGCTCAATCAGTTGGCGGTTGAAGTGTTTCGTCCTGTCGATGAAGAGATCAGTCACAATTTTGAATACGGACGCCCAGTTGCCTTTTTTCAGATGGTTCAGAAGGCAGGAAGACACGATGAAATGGGCAAAAACAATGCTTCCGCTGGCTCAAAATCACTTTCTTATTTCCCCGTCACGGGTATGGTAAGCTATGCCGACAACGACCGAATGGTGGTGACATTGCCTGACAATGGCATGGTTGCCTCTATCCAAACGGCCGAGCAAGTGGGCGTACAACTGTTCTTTGACGAGACTTCTTACCGGTTGATGTTCGATGCCTTAGACCGCGTGATGAATGCCAAAGACAACCGACTGGCCTATCTTCGCGACCTTTTTTATTCGTCATCGCAGACTGCCGAGTGCTTTTCTTTTGATGACATTCGGTTTCCATGGCTCAACGACCTGCAGGCAAAAGCCGTGAACGAGGTGTTGAGAGCCAAAGACGTGATGGTGGTTCACGGTCCTCCGGGTACCGGAAAAACCACCACACTCGTAGAGGCGATCTACGAAACCCTCAAGCGTGAGAGTCAAGTTTTGGTCTGTGCGCAGAGCAATATGGCGGTCGATTGGATCAGTGAACGGCTTGTTGACCGCGGCGTGAACGTGCTTCGCATCGGCAATCCCACGCGAGTGAACGACAAAATGCTATCGTTTACCTACGAACGTAGGTTCGAATCACATCCTGATTATCCGCAATTGTGGGCCATACGCAAAGCCCTTCGCCAACTCAAACAGCATCGTAAAGCAGCCGGCTCTGGCTTTCATCAAAAGGTAGAACGCCTCCAAGAGCGGGCTACCGAATTGGAGATACGCATCAAAGCACAGCTTTTTGGAGAAGCAAGGGTCATCGCTTCCACCTTGACAGGTGCCGCCAACCGCCTTCTGGTGGGTCAAAAGTATCAAACATTGTTCATTGATGAGGCCGCACAGGCATTGGAAGCTGCCTGCTGGATTGCCATTCGGAAGGTTCAACGCGTGGTGTTGGCAGGCGACCACTGTCAGTTGCCGCCGACAATCAAAAGCATTGCTGCCTTAAAGGGTGGTCTGGACAAGACGCTCATGCAGCGCATTGTAGAGAATAAACCAGAAGTAGTGACGATGCTTGGCATGCAATACCGTATGAATGACCAGATTATGCGCTTCTCGAGCGACTGGTTTTATCACGGAAAAGTGCAGAGTGCGCCAACTATTAAGTATCGTGGAATCTTGGATTATGATGTTCCCATCCAGTGGATAGATACCGCAGAATATGCAGAAAACGCCCATTTCATCGAAGAATCTTCATCGGATACACCCACATTTCAAGAACGTTTCGTGGGTGAAAGCTTTGGCAGAATTAATCAAGATGAAGCCGAATTAACCCTCAACACCCTGGAACAGTATTTCAATAAGATTGGTAAACAGCGTTTATTGGATGAAGCTGTCGACGTAGGCATTATCTCTCCGTATCGCGCACAAGTGCAGTACTTGCGCCGATTGGTGAAAAAACGTCCCTTTTTCAAGCCTTTTCGCCATCTCATCAGCGTGAACACGGTTGATGGTTTTCAAGGACAGGAACGAGATGTGATTCTCATTTCGCTGGTCAGGGCAAACGATGATGGACAGATAGGCTTTCTTCGTGACCTGCGGCGGATGAATGTTGCCATGACCCGGGCACGCATGAAGCTTATCATCTTGGGGCATGTTCCAACGCTGGTGCGCCATCCTTTCTATAAAAAACTGTATGACTATACGCAGAGTCTGCAACAAGATTCACTTTGGTAAACATGCTGTAAATCCCTAAACACCATATAATATGTTAGAACGCGACTACATCATGCGGCTTATCCGCGAGTTTCTGGCAGCCCTGGCCCGACTGTTAGAGAAGAAAGAAGTGACGGCCAAACACGAGGAACTCAAGAAACTGTACGACCAATATGTAGGTCCTTACACTTTCTACCATCTGGCACCGGTGGACAAAGTCATCGAGGCTCTTGGCCAAGAGGATGAGGAAAAGCGATTTTACAAGATGGAAATGCTGGCCGAACTCTATCTGGCAGAGGCTGACATGGTGTCGAAACCCGAAGGCGACCAGCTGCTTGAGAAGGCTTTTGCGCTGTTCGATTTCCTCGATCATTACAGCAAGACCTACTCGATAGACCGCCTCAAGAAGATGGATGCCATCCAACAAAGATTATCAAACAACAACAAAAACGAAACCAAAACAACCTAAAATGACAAGTAAAATATTTTTTTTCAAGAAAAGTATCGTACTGACCGTGGCTGCATTGGCACTCGCCACAAGCGGCATGGCACAGAAAAAGAAAATGAGCGGCAACCCCATCTTCCCGGGATGGTATGCCGATCCAGAGGCTGTAGTGTACAACGGTGAGTATTGGGTGTTCCCCACTTACTCGGCACCTTTTGACGAACAAACCTTTCTGGATGCGTTCTCATCGCCCGATTTGGTGAACTGGACGAAGCATCCACGGGTGCTTGACAACTCAAATGTGAAATGGGTGCGGCGCGCTATGTGGGCTCCGGCGGTGATACATGCCAACAATAAGTATTACCTCTTCTTCGGTGGAAACGACGTACACCAAGGAGAAGTGGGCGGTATTGGCGTTGCTGTGGCCGATAGGCCAGAAGGTCCGTACAAAGACGCGCTGGGCAAACCGCTCATCAACGAAATTGTTAATGGGGCACAACCTATTGATCAGTTTGTCTTTAAGGACGATGATGGACAGTATTACATGTACTATGGCGGCTGGGGACACTGCAATATGGTGAAATTGGCTCCCGACCTGTTGAGCATTGTACCTTTCCCCGATGGAGTAACGTTTAAGGAAGTAACTCCTAAGAACTATGTGGAAGGCCCGTTCATGCTGAAAAAAGACGGAAAATACTACTTCATGTGGTCTGAAGGAGGGTGGACTGGTCCAGATTATTGCGTGGCCTATGCCATCTCTGACTCACCTTTCGGTCCCTTCGAGCGCGTAGGAAAGATTCTCGAACAGGATGATAAAATCGCACGGGGAGCAGGTCATCACTCCGTCATTAAGGGCAATGGCAAAGACGAGTGGTACATTGTGTACCACAGACGCCCATTGACAGAAACCGACGGAAACCATCGTGAGACCTGCATTGACCGCATGTATTTCGATAAAAACGGCTTCATCAAACCCGTTAAGATGACCGTGGAGGGCGTAAAGAAGGTGAAGAAACGTAAGTAAAAAAGTTGAACAGCAAAGCAAGTGCTTGCTGATAGTAATTTAATTGCATTGACTTTGGGCTTCAAAGTCAATGCAATTGGCATGCAAACTCATTGATATTGGCACCCAATCTCAATGAGTTTGTTTTTGCATCTATAATCCTTTGCTTTTCAATGAGTTGCCATATCGTTTTCAAACACATTGAACAGACTTTGACAACCATGAGGGTCAGATGCCCAAGGCTTCCCCTCGACCGAACGTATCTACCACGTTATCATCGTACATCTCACGGTTTCGCAAGATCAGACCCGCCGGTAAAACGGGTGCTTTCGTACCTTCCGAGACCAACAAACGACTGGTCTCCACGCGTATTTCGTCCCACAAACCCGCATCGAGGAAGCTCTGCAACGTCTTGGCTCCACCCTCTACCATCAACGATTGCACATGTTGTTGATGCAAATCTACCATCAATTGAGGCAGCGTGATGCCGTCGCGCAGCACCAAGCGCAAGGGATCGGGGCCCGACCACTCACGCACCGTGAGGCGTGGATGCTCGCGTTCATCCGTCACACGACCAACAAGAATGGCGTCGTACTGCGCCCGCAACCGATGCACCAGCATCTGGGTGAATGGTGTAGACAACGCCAATGGCTCTCCGTCGGCATCTAAAAAACCATTGATGGTTTGGGCCCATTTCAGTAAGATATAGGGTCGTTCATGGGTATTATACACGTTGAACTGCCGATTCAGCGCACGGCACTCGTCGCCCAACACACCAACCGTCACGTCAATGCCCGCGTCACGAAGCTTCTGCACACCGCGTCCGTGCACCTGGGCAAATGGGTCAATACAGCCACACACCACGCGTTTCACATGTTTCCTGATGATTAGATCGGCGCAGGGAGGGGTCTTGCCAGTGTGACAACAAGGTTCCAAACTAACGTAGAGCGTGCTTTGCGGCAGCAAAGGCTCGTCTGCGGGACGGACAGACGCGAAGGCGTTGACCTCAGCATGAGCCTGTCCACACCGCACATGATAACCTTCGCCCAATATTCTACCTTGATAAACAATCACTGCACCCACCATGGGATTGGGCTTAGCCAAAGCCCTACCCTGCTTGGCCAGCTGAAGGCAGCGCCGCATGTACATTTTATCAAGCTCTTCTTGGTTCATGTTCTTATTTTTTTAGTATATTTGTTGCCATGAAAAATTATCGGGAACTCTGGGAACAACTCACCCCTCTATACGATGAAACCGAAGCAAAAGCAGTGGTCAGAACGGTATTGGAGGTGCGTTTTGGATTGACACTCACCGATATTCTGTGTGGCAAAGTTAACGATTTATCGGCAGAAGAAGGTCGTTCTTTGGAGAAAATCATGCAGCGGTTGCTGCAAGCAGAACCCGTACAATATGTATTAGGTGAGACCAAGTTTGTCGGTCGCAGGTTCAGAGTAGCACCGGGTGTGCTGATTCCACGCCCCGAAACGGAGGAACTTTGTACCTGGATAGTCAGCGAACAAACACCGACTGACGGGAATCCCATCACGATTTTGGACATCGGAACAGGCTCGGGATGCCTTGCAGTGACGCTTAGTTTGGACATTCAAGGTGCGACTGTGTCGGCGTGGGACATCTCTCAGAATGCGATGCGGATAGCGAGCGAAAACGCAAAGGCATGGGAAGCACCTGTTTGTTTTGAACTTCAGGATGCCTTAGCGGCGCCAAAAGACTCGATGAAATGGGGCATTATTGCATCTAACCCACCCTACATCTGTCCTTCGGAAGCAGAAGAAATGGCGCAAAACGTACTGAAATACGAGCCTTCCACGGCTTTGTTTGTTCCTCAAAATGACCCACTGCTGTTCTACAAAGCCATCGCCAACTATGCCATCGAAGCACTCAAACCCAGTGGAAAGCTGTATGTTGAAATCAATCCGTTATACAAAAACCAATTGGAAGAAATGCTCAAAAACATAGGTTTCATCGATATTGAAATCCGAAAAGATGCCTTTGGCAAGGACAGAATGGCCAGAGCGATCCGTCCTTGTCAAGCCGAAAACTCATGAAAACATTGCTGATGATGAACGAAAAGAAAGAAATAACCGAAAAAGAGGCATGGAACAAGCTGTCTGCCCTTTGTGCCAAAGCGGAACACTGCAGCGGAGAGATGATTCGGAAGATGAGCCTTTGGGGCTTGGACAGTACGGTTCAAGAGCGCATCATGAACCGACTGATTGCCGGGAAATACGTTGATGACGAACGCTACACGCGGGCTTTTGTCAACGATAAGATGACTTACAACCAGTGGGGACGCCGCAAGATAGAGCAAGCCTTGTATCAGAAAGGGGTGTCGAAGGATGTGTACGGCAGGGTTCTCGATGAGGTTCCGGACGAAGACTACATCGCCATCCTGCGGCCACTCATCCATCGTAAGTGGAAAACCGTCACAGGTCGTAATGACTATGAGCGCAGCATGAAGCTCATCCGCTTTGCCATGGGTAGGGGATTTGACATTGAACAGATTAAACAATGTATCGACCAAGCCGACGATTGGATGGATGATTAGTTTCGTAAGCAGAATCCTTGACCTGTTATCTCCCCGCACCTGTGTGGAATGTAGGCGGAGATTGACCGAGGGCGAACAAGTGTTGTGCGCCTCGTGCAACCTACATTTGCCTCGCACTCACTACGAAGACAATGCCTACGACAACGAGATGGCACAACTGTTCTGGGCCCGCATCCCCATCGAACGTGCGGCGGCACTGTTCTTTTATCAGGCTCGGTCGGAGGCAAGTCGCATGATTTACGCCCTGAAATATGGCGATCATCCTGAGATTGGTGAACAATTAGGATGCCTAACCGCCGAGGAGTTTCAGGCAAAAGGATTTTTTCAAGGCATCGATTACATCGTACCTGTCCCGCTGACGAAAAGCCGTGAACGGCAAAGGGGTTACAACCAAAGTCTTGAAATCGCCAAGGGGGTGAGCCAAGTGTGCGGGTTGCCCATCATGAGGCATGCACTGAAACGCGTGAAGTTTAAGGACAGCCAGACGCATAAGAATCGGTTGGCTCGCACGGAGAATGTGGAAGACGCCTTTCAATTGGCCGAAAATACGGGGTTGGTGGGCAAACATGTGCTGCTCATCGATGACATCGTGACCACTGGAGCCACCATCTGCGCCTGCGGAAAGGCTCTGCAGCGGGACGGAAGGGTACACGTCAGCGTGCTCTCTTTGGGTTGGGCAAAAGGATAGAACAGCACGAATGGTGCCAAAAAAGCCGCTCATCCCTTTGAAATATAGGAGATTTCAACTATCTTTGCAATATATACTCAACAACTTACGATATGGAAAATAACACATTAAAAAGAGATTTTGCATCCAAATTATTACGCATCAAAGCCATTAAGCTACAACCCAACGAGCCTTTCACGTGGGCTTCAGGCTGGAAATCGCCTTTTTATTGCGACAACAGAAAAACGCTTTCTTACCCCGACATACGCACTTTCGTGAAGGTAGGGATGGTGCATGCCATCTTGAAACACTTCCCCGAGGCAGACGTCATCGCAGGTGTAGCAACGGCAGGCATCCCACAAGCCGCCCTCATCGCAGATGTCTTAAACATGCCTTTGATATATGTAAGAAGCAAACCAAAGGATCATGGACTGGAAAACCTCATTGAAGGTGAGATGAAAGAGGGGGCCAAGGTAGTGGTCATCGAAGACCTTATCTCTACCGGAGGCAGCTCTTTAAAGGCAGTAGAGGCCATTCGAAAAGCCGGAGGAGACGTTGTTGGCATGGTTGCGTCTTACACTTACGGGTTCCCTGTCGCTGCACAAGCGTTCACAGAGGCCAACGTCAAGTTGGTTACCCTAACCGACTATGACCATGTAGTGGCTGAGGCACTGGCCACAGGTTATATCCAAGAAAGCGACATCGAGCTGCTCAACGAGTGGCGAAAGAACCCATCCGGCTGGCGAAAGTAAATCCCTATTTAGTAAAAATCATTCAGACTATAAAATTATGTCAAGCAAATTTGAAAGTTCCGTACGCGAGATTCCCTACTCACAGCAGTCTGTTTACAACATGCTGAGCGACCTAACAAACATTGAGAAGGTACGCGACAAAATACCAGAAGACAAGATTAAGGACCTAACCTTCGACGCTGATTCCATCTCTATCCATTCTCCATTGGGTGATGTGCAACTCAATATCATCGAAAGAGACGAACCGAAGTGTATCAAGTTCGAGACAAAAAAGAGTCCAATTCCTGTCAATCTATGGATACAGATATTGCCTGTGACCGACCATTCGAGCAAGATGAAGCTGACGATGAAGGCAGAAGTGAACCCTTTCATCAAGGCTATGGTGAAAAAACCGTTGCAAGAAGGTATCGAAAAGGTGGCTGATGCCTTGCAAATGATACAGTATGAATAAGGTAAAAAGCAGGAAAAGAGATGGGATGAGGTGTCTGAAACGCATCCATAAAATGAATAGAAAAGGATCTTTCCTATTTCTTTTCCTGCCCTTATTGTTGTTGTCGTGCGGAGAAAATCAGAACCAATACAGTTCTGTTCGGTGCTTCGTGGCAATCAATAACCAAGAACACAACGATGCAACGCTGGCCAGTGCGATGAATGCCACATCGCCTGGCGTGTTCTGTTTGGTACAACAAACCATGAAAGGTGGGGCTACTTATTTCTCTTTCAAAAACAACAGAGGCAGCCAAAGCATGTCCATTTTCAACTCGAGGGACCAAAGAACGGCTCTTACCTTTGGCTATAACAATGGCGTGATCGTTGGCTTTGGCAACTTAGACTATCCTCCCGTCTTCTATGCTTACGACAACCAATGTCCCAATTGCTTCGACTGGCTCACGATACCACGCAGGAACTACCCTTTAACCCTATCATCCAGCGGTATTGCAACGTGTAACAATTGTCACCGTGAATACAATATGAACACGGGAGGAAATATCATTAAGGGTTCTCGAGGTGAGAAAAATTACCTCACTCGCTATGTTGCTTCCACGTCAGGTCCCTTTGGTTTGTTGACCATACGTTAAGAGTAAGAGCCTTATCTGGCCCTTCTTTCAGACCAATTTACATTCTTTTCTATCACCAACGCAACCAGGAAGGTACGAAGACACACATAACTTCCAGTAAAAACACACGTTACTTTCTGTGAAGAAGCGAGCTGGTAACACGATTTCAACTATGCCGACCGTTCCAAACCCCGCTTCCGATACATCCAGATTTCAACGCTATTGATGATGTTCTGCCAAAGGATATAACAACCTGGGCCTACGGATGAGATGGGATTGAGGTAGGAGTAGGCTATCCAGATGGCAAAGGCTGTATTCTTTTGGCCCAGTGCTTGACCGGCATTGACAGTGGCATTGAAATAGTGACCGATGAAACGTCCGACGGAAAACTGTATCACACAGAGTAGCAACCCCAGCAAAGCGATGAGCAAAAGAAAAGGAACGGTTGTCTCGGCATGCACGATATTCTTCATTGTGGTGCCCGTCACAATCATCAAAGAACATCCCCAAAGATAATAAGAAAGGTCTTTTACCCCCACAACCCACCGATGAAACCGATGAAAATAGTGCTTAACGACATAAGCTAACCCCATCGGAACGACCAAAACAAGACACACTTGATTGAGTATTTTCAAGAAAGCACCCATAAAAGTAATGTCACTTGTTTTCTCAATTAACGGGAAACAAATGGGAATGAGCAATGCGGTAATAAAGTTAGACAAAAAGGTATAGGTGGTCATCTCCTCGAGATTGCCACCCAATTTCTGCGTAACCACTGCAGCAGCTGACGCACATGGGCCGATAATACATGTGAGTAGTGCTTCCATCAGGATGAGACTGTTTCCCTTGAGGCGAAAAGACAGGATGATGGCAATGATGACTAAGACGAATAACACTTGAAAAAAACTCACCCAAAGATGCCACTTGACCGGAATTAAACGTCTGAAATTGACCTTACAAAAGGTCACAAACAAAATTAAAAACATGAACAAAGGCAGAATGGTGTCAAAGAAAGGCGCAAACAAACATGCGGCCTTATCCAAAGAAGGGATGAAAGCAAACACAGAATAGGCTGTCACTCCAATCACCATCGATATGGGCAATGTCCAGTTTTTGATAAATCTAATGATACTCATAAGATGTTTAAATTAACCAATACCATCATCCATTGTAAAACAATCACCAACAAACACGGCTGACACAATCCGCATGAACCAAGAGCACCTGATGCACATGGGTGCGAACACCTGTGCCGGGGGCTGTCTGTCCTTGCGTTTATCTCCATCAAACGGGAATGTGCCAATCTTGACGCTTCCTCGTTTATTAAACGCAGTCAACGTCAAAACAAACTTTCTCATGTCAGCAATTTATCAGTTAGTTAGTGTGTTATTTCAGTTTTTCGGTACACTCTGGGCATAAGCCTTTCAGTACATAATTGATGCTATGCAGGCTGAATCCCTCCGGAAGTGGAACCACCGGCACGGCAATGTGCTTGAGACAGAACGTGCGATGGCAGTTTTCGCAATAAAAATGTGTATGCTCTTCGTCAATCGAACAATCGCAATCGTCGTCACAAACAGCGTACTTCAACGCGCCAGAGCCATCGTCAATGGCATGAATCAGGCGATGAAGGAGAAACAACGACAAGGTGCGCGATATGGTTGACTTGTCAACAGTGGGTAGATAACGCTCCAAATCGGGCAACGATACGGCCTCATTGCCACGCATCATCTCGCGAAGAATGAGCAGTCGGGAGGCCGTTGGCTTGATTTCCCGATGAGTTAACTTGTGTGTGTAATAATCTTCATGTAACATTTTCATGCAAAAATACACACAATTCTCGTATTTTCAAAATTTTAAAGGCAACTTTGTCTTGCCGAAAATTCTTTGGATGCCCCTGGAGTTGTCAGCTAGTTTTCCTGCCTATTTTTCAGCCGTTCTGTCAGAAAAAATGACAATAAAACGTGCATTTAAAAATGATAAAATAGAAAAAAAACGCAGCATCAGAAATCCATTTGCAAAGAGAAAACGGTCGCTGAAATATCACTTTCGTCGCCAATAACATAGCTTTTACCGCAACACCTCCACCCAATTCAACGAAAAATGCATCACTTTACCGTGCTATCTACATGAGATTGAAATGCAAAAGCATGGCTATTGGCGGCCAAAAGCATGGCTATTGGCGGCCAAAAGCAATGCTATTGACCGCAAAAAGCATAGCAAAAGACAGAGAATTTGTGCACATTTCACTTAATATATTGACTGCCAACACATTGTAGAAACGCCGCATATTTGCCGTATTTGCAATCAAGGACATGGTTGGTTGCAAATAAGCGAATCCTGAAGGGGTTTTTGTCAAGAAAAATGTCACCTGCACATCATCCGTATGGGCGTGACTGAGCAGTTTCAATCGCTGAACATGGGGCAAATTAAGCCTGATACACCTTGCGCACAAAGGCAAGAAAAACAGGGAGTGCAAGCGTCAATAAAAGCAAAAAACAAAGTACAATATTTTGATTTTCAGCCGATTTAAAGTATCTTTGTCATCATTTAAGAACAAGCGAAATGAAAATAGCATTGATAGGATATGGCAAGATGGGAAAGATGATTGAACAGATTGCCAAGGACAGAGGTCACGAAATCGTGAGCATCATTGACGTGCAAAATCAGGAAGATTTTGACAGTGAAGCGTTTGCAGGTGCAGACGTGGCCATCGAGTTCACCACGCCAACGGCCGCTTACGGCAACTATCTGCGCGCATTCGCACACAACGTGAAGGTGGTGAGTGGGTCTACGGGATGGATGAAAGAGCATGGCGACGACGTGAAACGCCTGTGCAGCGAGGGCGGACAGACGCTCTTTTGGGCATCAAACTTTAGCTTAGGCGTGGCCATCTTCTCGGCCGTGAACCGTTATCTGGCCAAAATTATGAATGATTTCCCACAATATGAGGTGAAAATAGAGGAAACCCATCATGTTCATAAACTGGATGCACCCTCCGGAACAGCCATCACGCTGGCCGAAGAAATCATCGATGAAATGGGCAGAAAACGCAGTTGGGTGAAAGGAGTACAGCAGGCGGCTGACGGAAGTACGTCGGGTACGGACGACGTGGCGGCTGACCAGCTACCCATAGACAGCGTACGCCGTGGCGAAGTGCCGGGCATTCATACCGTGACCTACGACTGCGAGGCCGATAAAATCACCATTTCGCACGATGCACACAATCGCACGGGCTTTGCCTTGGGGGCTGTCTTGGCGGCCGAGTATACCGCAACACACACAGGATTGCTCACCACGAGCGACTTGTTCAGGTTCTAAGCAATCTTATTTTTGAACGTTTAAACATACATCTTGTTATCACTATGATTGATAAACAGAAAGCAAAACTAAATATGAAGGTACAATGGACCAAGTTTATTGTGGTTCTCGCCTTGTATCTTTTGTTTCTATATTGGGTAAAAAGTTGGTGGGGACTGCTGGTGGTTCCTTTCATCTACGACGTGTACATCACCAAGAAGATACGCTGGCAGTGGTGGAAAGACGCCGAGGCACCCGTGCGTTTCGTGATGAGTTGGGTAGACGCACTGGTGTTCGCACTGGTGGCTGTGTACTTCATCAACCTGTTTGTGTTTCAGAATTACGTCATTCCATCGTCCTCTTTAGAGAAATCATTGCTCACTGGAGATTATCTTTTCGTGAGCAAGGTGAGCTACGGACCGCGCATTCCGCAAACGCCATTGACCATGCCGCTTACCCAACACACGCTTCCCATCATCAACACGAAGAGCTATATCGAGTTTCCGCACTGGGACTATCGACGGGTGAAAGGTCTGGGTAACGTAAAACTCAACGACATCGTGGTGTTCAATTATCCGGCCGGGGACACCATTTGCACCGAATTGCCGTATCAAACTGAATACTACAGCATGGTGTATGGCTTCGGACAACAGATATTCGAGCAGAACAACGGGGGCCCCATCGACCTCAACACGCTGAACAAGCAGCAACAACACGACTACTTTGAGCAGGTGTATGCGCTTGGAAGACAATACGTAGCCAGCAATCCCGTGGAGTTTGGCTCTATCGACAGCCGTCCTACCGACCGTCGCGAAAACTATGTGAAGCGATGCGTTGGACTGCCAGGGCAGACGCTTCAAATTAAAAACCGTATCGTTTACTTGGACGGCAAGCCCAACAAGGAGCCTGACAACGTACAATATACCTATTACATCAAGCTGAAACAGCATATCCCAGACGACCTCATGAAAGAGCTGTGCATATCCATGGAAGACCTTGGCAGCCTGAACCAACGTGGTTGCATGCCGCTGACCAAGGCTACGGCAAAGGCTCTTGCGGCGCGCAAGGACATCGTTGAGAGCATCCGCATCAACACCGATGCCACCGTGGGCGACCTTTATCCGCTGAATGCCGTGACGAATTGGACACGCGACAACTACGGCCCGATATGGATTCCGGCCAAGGGGAAAAGCATCAACCTGGACATGAACAACATCGCTGTGTACGAACGTCCCATCCGCGTGTACGAGAATAACGAGCTGAAGATTAAGAACAACCAGATATACATCAACGGACGACTGGCCAAGAGCTACACCTTCAAAATGGATTACTATTGGATGATGGGCGACAACCGTCACAATTCGGCAGACAGCCGCTACTGGGGATTTGTACCAGAGGATCACATCGTGGGCAAACCCATCTTCATTTGGTGGTCTTCCGACCCTGACCGCAAGGGACTGGGTGGCATCCGTTGGAACCGATTGTTCAACATGGTTGACAACATTAAATAGCAGTATGAACGTCGTCTGACCACAACAGGGCAGCCGATAATGAGAAACAAAGCATCTCTTTTGCGAAACCTCTTACAATGGATGTTATCCATCGCTGTTTGCACCATAGTCATGTTGGCTATCCGTGCATACGCCTTTACCATCTTTACCGTACCCGATGAGGGGCTCAAGCCTGTGCTTCGAAAGGGTGACAGAGTGTTGGTAAACAGGCTGGCACGCTCTGATTTCAAGCGCGGTGAGGTGGTGTTGTTCGGTCAGCAACAGCAGGCGTTGGGGCAAGTGATGGCGCTTCCCGGCGACACCATTACCGTCAAGGGCGAAAAATATCTCATTCCCAACCACTGCAACGCACACTGTCGCTGCGGAACTTGCCAGTACTTGTTGCTGGGAATAGGCCGCAGACGGACGCTGGTTCAGCATGGTGACATCGCCGGAAAGGCTTATTCGCTGTTCAGATGGAAGCGTTGGCCACATTTTGAAAAGCATCATGAATAGCGTTCTTCTTTCATCCACCTACTTTGGTCCCGTGCAGTGGTACCAGAAACTCAATCGCTACGACGTTTGTTACTTGGAAAGTCACGACAACTACGTCAAGCAAACGTACCGCAATCGTTGCAACATCGCCATGACAAATGGCATTCAGGTGCTGAGCATTCCGGTGGAAAAGTATGACAATCTCAAATGTCCAATGCGCGACATTCGCATCAGCGACCATGCCAACTGGCGTCATCTGCATTGGAACGCCCTACAGTCGGCCTACGGTGAGAGCCCTTTCTTTGAGTATTATGCGGATGACTTACACCCTTTTTTCACGAAGAAATGGACTTTTCTGTACGATTTCAACCTCGAAATCACGATGAAAATGTGCCAGTTGTTGGACATAGAACCGAACATACAGGAAACCACTACCTATGTGAACGCCGACGACTTGCCCCTGCAGATGCCCCAAATAACAGATCTAAGGGATGCCATTCGTCCCAAACATCCGCTCCCAGACGATGCTTTCACACCCCGGCCGTACTATCAGGTCTATGCCCGAAAGCATGGATTCATCCCCAACCTTAGCATCCTGGACCTGCTCATGAACATGGGCAACGAGGCCGTTCTCTATCTTTAACCTTTTTCGGAAAGGCATTTTTATCCTTATAAATGAGGATATTTTCTTGTTTCTTGACACCAATTCCCAAAAATTATCCCTATATTTGCCATAGTATTCACTGAAAGGCCTATGAACCTTCGCAAATTGTCAAACTGGAAAAACGCGCTAACCTACCGACAGAAAGTTGCCGGGCTCATGGCTCTGGGGGTCATCGTGGGGCTTGCCGGCCTGTTTGCCTACCTGCTCCGGATGCACACCTATATTATAGGCGACGACCCAGCCGCGTGCGTCAATTGCCACATCATGACACCCTATTACGCCACCTGGTCACACTCGTCGCACGGACGCGACGCCACTTGCAACGACTGCCATGTGCCGCACCAGAACCTTTTCATGAAGTATTACTTCAAGGGAAAAGACGGCATGAAGCACGTCTACTACTTCGTGACCAACGGCGAGGCCCAAACCATCAAGGCAGAAGACGCGTCGGCACGGGTCATCATGGACAACTGCATACGCTGCCACACACAGCTGAACCAGGAATTCGTAAAGACGGGGCGCATGGACTACATGATGGCCAAGCGCGGCGAGGGCCTTGCCTGCTGGGAATGCCACAAGGACGTGCCACACGGGGGCATGAACAGCCTGTCGGGCACGCCCCACGCCGAGACGCAAGTGCCACTGCCCGAATCGCCGGTTCCCTCGTGGCTACAAGGCTTGTTAGACAAGGAAAAGTAAGAATCATAAAATCCAATAGATATGGCTAAACAACTAAAACGCTGGCAAGGATGGCTACTGTTTGGCGGCGCAATGGCCGTCGTCTTCGTACTGGGACTCATCACATCGTCCCTGATGGAACGGAGAGCCGAGGTGGCGAGTATCTTCAACAACCGCCGTACGCCCATGACCGACTCGATAGTGGCCCAAAACGAAAAGTTCAAGGCCGACTTCCCGCGCGAATACGAGAGCTGGGCAATGACAGCAGACACGTCATTCACAAGTGAGTTCAATGGCTCGAAAGCCACCGACGAACTGGCTGACCGCCCCGAAATGGTCATCCTGTGGGCCGGATACGCCTTCTCGCAAGAATACAACACACCACGCGGCCACCGCCATGCCATCGAGGACCTGCGCAACATCCTGCGGACAGGACACCCAGGCATCGACGGCGACGGCGACATGCAGCCGGGTACATGCTGGACATGTAAAGGACCCGACGTGCCAAGGATGATGCGGGAAATGGGCACTGCCAACTTCTACAAGGCAACCTGGAGCGAGCTGGGCAACCAGATGATGAACAGCATAGGCTGCTCCGACTGCCATGACGCTCGCACCATGGACCTCAAGCCTGCCCGACCCGCCCTATACGAGGCATGGAACCGCAGAGGGGAAGACGTCAAGAAGGCAACACACCAGGAAATGCGGTCGCTGGTCTGCGCACAATGCCATACCGAATACTACTTCGACAAGCAAACCAATTACCTGTCGTTCCCACAAGACAGCGGCCTTACGGTAGAGGCTGCCGAGGCCTACTACGACAAGACGGGCTTTTACGACTATATCCATCCGCTGAGCAAGACACCCATCTTGAAGGCCCAACATCCCGGGTACGAAATTTTCAAGCAAGGCATCCATGCACAGCGAGGGGTCTCGTGCGCCGACTGCCACATGCCCTACAAGAGCGAGGGAGGCGTGAAATACACCGACCACCACATCACCAGCCCGCTGGCCAACATAGACCGCACCTGCCAGGTGTGCCACCGCCAGAGCGAGAAAGAACTGAAACGGAACGTCTACGACAGGCAACGCATGGCCAGCGAGAAGCGCACAAGACTGGAAAAAGAACTGGCTGCCGCACACATCGAGGCCAAGTTTGCCTGGGACAAGGGTGCTACCGAAAAGGAAATGAAACCCGTGCTGGCACTCATCCGTAAGAGCCAGTGGCGGTGGGACTACGGCTTTGCCAGCCACGGGGGCAGCTTCCACGCCCCGCAAGAGGTGATGCGCATCTTCAGCGACGGCCTCATCGCCGCACAAGAGGCACGTCTGCAGATTGCAAAGGTGTTGGCACGCCACGGGTTCACGGGCAACGTACCCATGCCCGACTTGTCGACCAAGGCCAAGGCACAAGCATACATAGGACTTGACATGAAGAAGCTGAGAGAGCAAAAACAACGGTTCGTCAACAATATAGTACCCAAGTGGATAGACGACGCCCGCAAGAACCACCGATTCGTGACGAAACCCATGTAGACAACGTAGAGCAAACCCACTTCATGGGGACAAATCGGGTAGGAGGTAAATGTTATTCATAAAAGGCATTTACCTCCTACTTTCACATTTACCGACCTCCCACACCACCGTACGTGCCGTTCGGCATACGGAGCGTTTTTGCCTTCCCGGCTAACGCCATCGCACTGGCATGCACCGTACTGGTCCTGGCAACAATCTATGCCCTGCGCCCACACGTCTACCTTTTCCGCTATCTCACCACAACCTATTCGGCCACCACTGCCCTTGGCTTTGCCGCATTGATGACGGTTATCATGGGACTCACCCGGCAGGTTCCAACCTCCATGCCGGCGACAGACGCCATCGGCCTTACCCGCATGTTGTCGTACTGGCCATTTGTATGGATATACCTTTGGGTCACCATCACGGTGGGGGAGACGGCCATACATCAGCTGTTGTCGATGAAACGGCGCAACATTCCCTCGCTGCTGTGCCACACTGGCCTGCTGCTTGTGCTGGTCACCGCAACACTGGGCAGTGCCGACATGAGGCGCCTGAAGATGATTTGCTACAAGGGACAGCCCGAATGGCGGGCCACAGACGGCCAAATGCGAATGCACGAGCAGCCCATTGCCATCCAGTTGGACAGCTTTACCATCGACCAATACCCGCCCAGGCTGCTGATGGCTGACGCACGGGGCAACGCATTGCCCGAAGGAACCCCCCAGAGCCTGCTGCTCGAGCCATCACTGAGACAAGGAAAGCTACTGGGATGGGGCATCAAAATAGAGCAGAACATCAGCGAGGCAGCTCCCAAAATTATGGACGCATCGATGCAATACGTGCCGTGGATGTCATCCGGCGCAGTGAGTGCGGTACTCGTTGAAGCCACCTCGCCCGACGGGAAAACCCGCAAGAAAGACTGGATCAGCGACGGAAGCTACCTGTTCCCCAGCCAAACACTGACCCTAACGGACAGCCTCCGCCTCTTCATGCCACAACGCGAGCCACTACGCTACGCCTCGACCGTGCAAATATTCACAAAGACCGGCAAGTGCGAGACAGCCGAAATAGAAGTTAACAAGCCATTCGCTGTCGATGGATGGAAGATCTACCTGCTGGACTACGACAAACGAATGGGACGCTGGAGCGACGAAAGCACATTCGAGCTGGTTGCCGACCCCTGGCTGCCCGCCGTCTACACAGGCATCTGCCTGCTGCTGGCAGGAGCCGTCATGGTATTTATCACCGCACAAAGAAGAAAGGAGGAACACCCATGACCTGGCACTATTTCCTGGCTTTCGCCATCCTCTCGGCACTGCTATGGGCAGGGGGCGCCTGGGCATCATGGAAGAACAAATCCCGCAGGGCATACACCCTGACGGGTCTTGGCCTGGCCGTTTTCTTCATGTACATCCTCTGGATGTGGATAACCCTTGACCGCCCACCGCTCCGAACCATGGGAGAAACCCGTCTGTGGTACTCGTTCTTCCTTCCACTGGCTGGCCTCATCGTTTACAGCCGATGGAGATACAAGTGGATACTTCCCCTCTCCACCCTGCTCTCACTCGTCTTCATCTGCATCAACATCCTCAAACCTGAGATACACAGCAAGACGCTGATGCCTGCCCTGCAAAGCCCATGGTTTGCCCCACATGTCATCGTATACATGTTTGCATACGCCCTGCTGGGCGCCGCGTTCGTCATGTCGGCCTACCTGCTGTTCATCAAGCGACAGAAGGCCAGCCTGGATGAAATGGACATCTGCGACAATCTGACCTACGCTGGCTGGGCCTTCCTGACAACCGGCATGCTCTTCGGCGCACTGTGGGCAAAAGAAGCCTGGGGACACTACTGGGCATGGGACCCCAAGGAAACGTGGGCCGCGGCCACATGGCTGGCCTATCTGGCCTACATCCACCTGCGACTGGGCGGCAAAGGAAGCTCAAGGACCGCGCTGTGGATACTCGTCATCAACTTCGCGCTACTGCAGATGTGCTGGTGGGGCATCAATTTCCTGCCGTCGGCACAGGGAGTCAGCATACATACCTATAATATAAATTAAATTTTAGGTTAAAAAACATTATCCTCATGGCTGGCCTATGATTAATGTTTATCTTTGGAATACTGATTACACACCAAAACACTTTGAATGATGAAAAAGAAAAATCTTAGGGTTTCCACCCTTCTGCTGGCAGCAACCTTGCTGACAACATCTTGCATCGGAAGCTTCGGTTTGTTCAACAAGCTGTTGAGTTGGAACAAAACAGCCACAGACAGCAAGTTCCTGAACGAAATCATCTTCCTGATTCTCTCGCCGGCCTACGCCATCTGTGGCACTGCCGATGTCGTGGTTCTCAACACCATTGAGTTCTGGACAGGTGACAATCCAATGGCCAATAACGGCAAAACAAAGCAAGTGATGGGCCAAGATGGCAAGTACTATGCTGTGAAAACTCTGAAAGACGGCTATGAGATTACGGCACCAACTGGTGAGGTAACGAAGTTCTTATACGACAAGTCTACCGACTCTTGGTCACAAGTGGCCAACGGAAAGCAAACAGAGTTGTTCCGTTTCAACGAGGATGGAACCATCAAGGCCACCCTGCCAAATGGCAAAAAGATGGATGTTGCTTTAACTGAAGCAGGCGTTTATCAGGTACACATGGCTGTAAATGACGGCACATATTGGGCCATGAAATAAGCAAACGCACGTTCATACGAATATAATACAGGCTGCTTTTGCAGGTAACAAGATGATGTTACTTACAAAAGCAGCCTGTTTTGTTTATCCCATCCGTTTATATTTAATCGGCTTTTCATTGAAAAATCAACGTGGTAAGCTTGTCCGCTGCCATGATATCTTGTGCCACTTGTTGGATTTCTTGTGAGGAAACAGCATCGATTTGCTCATACAGCCAATTGATATCTTTCTCGTATCCGTAGTGTAAGAAGGTCTTCCCAAAGTCTAAAGCGAAACTCTCACGATTGTCACAAGCCACGCCAATCTGCCCTTTTATTTGTTTTTTTGCCGCCTTGAGTTGGTAATCAGTCAACGGTTGTTCTATCACTCTATCCAATTCTTTACGCACCAGTCGCTGGCATTTCGGCACATCGTGTAGGTCACAGCCAAAGTATAGGCACCACAACCCCGTGTCTGTGTAGCTCACCATCGAGCTTTCAACGGTATAAACCAACCCATGATGCTCGCGAAGAGACAGGTTGAGGCGGGCATTCATGCCAGGACCACCCAGGATATTGTTCAGCAAATACAGCGGAATCCGCTCGCGATGATGAATGTCGTACGCCCGATTGCCCATCATAACATGCGCCTGATGCGTGTCTTTCTTATGCACAATGACCGTTGGGTCATTGCTATTGACCCACTGATGCACATGACTTGATGACATCACAGGCGTTTTTTTCGGCATGTCTGCGGTAGCTTTGGAGAGCAATTTGACGATTTTGTCGAACGAGACATCCCCATCAATGAAGAAAATAGCATTCTCCGGCCGGTAAAACTTGTGAGTAAAGCGCTGCGTGTCGGCCGTCATGAAGGAACGAACCGTATCGGTTGTGCCCAAAATATTGTGTCCAAGGGGATGTCCTTGGAAGATGGTGTTCTCGAAATCATCGTATATCAAATCGGCGGGAGAGTCGTTATAACTCTCGATTTCATCACAAATCACCTCCTTTTCTCTTGTCAGTTCCGCCTGTGGATAGGTGCTGTGAAACACAATATCCGTCAGGATGTCGATGGCTCGGGCGACATGTTCTTTCAAAATGGCCACATGATATACCGTATCTTCCTTGTTGGTAAAGGCGTTGAGGTCGCCTCCCACACTCTCCAGACTGTTGATGATGTGCCATGAACGGCGCCGCTGCGTCCCTTTGAACGTGGCATGTTCGCAGAAATGAGCCATGCCCTCTTCACCAGGTTCCTCATCCCTTGAACCCACATTGAGTTGATATCCGCAATAAACTACTGACGATTGCGAAGGACGATGAATGATTCGCAGACCGTTATCGAGCACAAAAGTATGATAATTCAGCATGATTTAATTCTTACACAGCTCAGCGTCAAACCTGCATTCTACGAATGCAAGCCTAACCAAGTTAGTGGTTTGCAAAGATAATCAATTTAGACAGATTTAAAATTTAATACTTCTTTTTATTTTGAGTTACTACCTATTTACCGTATATTTGCATGAGCAAAATCAAGTATGTTATGCGTAAGGTAATAGGTATCGGCGAGACTGTGCTCGATATTATTTTCAAAAACGACCAGCCCATCGGGGCTTATCCCGGTGGTTCGACATTCAATGGCCTTATTTCATTGGGGCGATCGGGGGTTCACACCACTTTCATCAGCGAGACAGGCAACGACCGTGTGGGAAACATGATTCACCGTTTCCTGGAACAGAACGGAGTGGATGCCAGTCATGTAAACACCTTTCCCGACAGCAAATCGCCCATCTCCCTGGCTTTTCTCAACGAGAAGAACGATGCGGAGTACCTTTTTTACAAAGATCATCCTCACGACCAACTCGATTTTGCCTTCCCAGATATCCAACCAGACGATATCGTTATCTTCGGTTCTTACTATGCTGTCAACCCCGTGATCAGACCTCAAGTGATCGGATTGCTCGACTATGCCCGCAATCATGGCGCCATCATCTACTACGATGTCAATTTCAGACCGGCTCATCAGCATGACGTGATGCGCATCACCCCTAATCTATTGGAGAATTTGGAGTATGCCGACATCGTCAGAGGCAGCAGAGAAGACTTTCAAACGCTGTACAAACTTGACGACGCAGCCAAAGTATATCAGGCCGAAATATCATTCTACTGCAAACGGTTTATTTACACACAGGGAGCCGATGCCGTACAATTGTTCGCAGAAAACAATTTCCACAAGGCCTACCCCGTGCCTGATGAAGCCCCGGTGAGTACCATCGGAGCCGGCGACAACTTCAATGCCGGCGTGTTGTTTGGGCTACTCAAACATGGCATTACGCGCCAAATGCTGGAACAAGGCCTGTCGGAGAAGCAATGGGATCAAGTCATCAGCTACGGTTTACGTTTCGCTTCGGAGAGCTGTAAGAGCATACACAACTATGTTGACACCAGTTTTGCCAACCTGATGAAAGCCGAATTGGCACAAGAATAAGCAGATTTTACCTCATTAATCACATAATAAATTCAAATATGATAGAACTCAAAAATAAAGTCTATTACGTAGGTGTGAACGACCGCAACAAGTCTTTGTTCGAAGGCTTGTGGCCTCTGCCAGCGGGCGTTTCATACAATTCGTACCTGATAGACGACGAAAAAGTGTGCCTCATCGATGCTGTTCAAGTGGATTTCTTCACGCAATTCATCGAAAACCTGCATGAGGTGCTGGGCGACCGACCCATCGATTACCTCGTAGTGAACCACATGGAACCCGACCACAGCGGCTCTTTGGGACTGCTGAAGAAGTACTATCCCGACATCAAAGTCATCGGTAACAAGAAAACGTTTGACCTGATGGCCGGATTCTACGGCATCAAAGACCAAACGATTGAAGTGAAACATGGCGAAGTGATAGACCTTGGTCATCACAAGTTGAAGTTCTTCATGACGCCCATGGTACACTGGCCCGAAACGATGATGACGCTCGACGAGACTGACCACATGCTGTTCTCGGGCGATGGCTTTGGATGTTTCGGCGCATTGAATGGTGGTATCCTGGACGAAGAGATAGACACCAGCTGGGCTTGGTTGGAGATGGTGCGTTACTACAGTAACATCGTAGGAAAATATGGCGTACCCGTGCAGAACGCCTTGAAGAAGTTGGCCGATCAACAGATTGATTTCATTTGCCCTACCCATGGTCCTGTATGGCACGAGAAGGCAGAGAAAGTAGTAGACCTCTATGACCAAATGTCCAAATATGAAACCGATGAGGGCATCGTCATCTGCTACGGAACCATGTATGGCAACACCGAACGCATGGCGGAAACCATCGCAAGAGCAGCCAGTCAGGCCGGCATCAAGAACATTTGCATGTACAACATCTCGAAGACGCACCACTCTTACATCCTCCGTGACATCTTCCGTTACCGCGGATTGATTGTGGGAGCGCCAACTTACAACAACGGTTTGTACCACGAGATGTCCGAACTGCTGTCAGAAATAGCCAACCATGACATCAAGAATCATTACATCGGATGGTTTGGCAGCTATGGATGGGCCAGCAAAGCCGTACCTACCATTGCCGAATGGGTAGACACCAAGCTCAAATTTGAGCCTGTGGGAACGCCCGTAGAAATGAAACAAGCCATGTCAAAAGACGTACGCAGCCAGTGCGAAGAACTGGGAAAGGCCATGGCTGAGCGCCTAAAAGCCGACCGGAAATAGTGTTTTCAGGCCATTTCCATAGACCCATGACTACTTGTTATCATGGGTCTATGGATTTTTTCTTTTAGCGATAGGCCACTCCTCATCGGCTTATCACGCATCAACACATGCGAAAGAAGCGAGCGCACGCCTTGTTTTTACCCAGACAGAACACGCCGAACGTAGACAAGCTCATACTATCATTTCTTTTGACAACAACCCGTTTCTCCTTGCATTATTTACAACCAGCCAACCAGTTGGGCGCAAATACGCGAATTATGAGCATGTTTCATAACTCTCAAATACACAAAACATTACAGAAAAATATTTGCTATTACTCTTCTAAAGATGCACTTTAAAGATATAAAGGCATTGACTTTGCAACACAAACTCAATGCTTTTGCACCACAAACCCATGTTAATTGACGTCCAAAAGGGTGTGAAAAACGAGACTATCGCTATGCTTTATAGCCAAAATACGGTTTTTCTTGATTTTCAAAACTGAAAAAGTACGCCGTTTCATCGGTTGTCTTTTCTATTTCAGGAGTTTACGAAAGGCATTTTATTGTCATTTTTCAGGACAAAAAGAAGGAAAGTTGACTATTCTTCGTCCGGCCACTTGCATGGCTTACCCGTACGAATCAGCATGGGACGCTGGGCATTCATGCCGCGCAACTTCTTGCCCAACAACACAGAAAGCTCCTTCACTTTCTGCGGATTCTGCCCGGCCACATTTTCTTTTTCCCCAATGTCCGAGGAAATATGGTACAACTCTTTCCGCCCCGTGGGATAGTCATAAATCAGTTTCCAATCCCCTTGGCGTATGGCACAGTTAAGACTGATGCCCGGTCCGGAGCCATCCCATACGTTCGGTACGTTCCATACGATGGCTCTATGTTGCAGAGCCTTGTCTGTACGTCCTTGCAACGAGGGCACCAAGTCCATACCATCAATGGTCTGTGGCACCTGGTAATGGGTGATTTGTGCCATGTGAAGGATGGTAGGATACAAATCTTCTACCATGATACTGGCATCGTTTCGCACGCCTGCCTTCACCACGTCGTTCCATTTCACGATAAAGGGAACTCGGATTCCCCCTTCATAGAGCGAGCCTTTTCCGCTTTTCAAAGGAGCGTTTTGGGTGTATAACGGTCCGTCGCGCCACTGCTGAGAAGAGGCCAGTCCACCGTTATCACCTAAAAAGATGATGATGGTGTTGTCGGCTTCCTTGTTCTTTTCGAGCCAATCCATGATGTCGCCCAGGCTCTTGTCCATGCCCTCGACCAGCGAAGCGTAAGCAGCATCCTTGTCAGAAAGCCCCCGGCGGACATATTTTGGGAAGAAACGCATGTCCTTGTCAATAGGGATATGCACCGCATAGTGCGACATGTAGAGATAGAATGGCTGCTTGTAACGCTTGGCTTTGTCAAGCGCCTTGAGGGCTTCCTTGGTGAGAGCCTCCGTTGCAAACGTTCCTGTTCCCCAATAAGCTTGCAGCCCAGGGATGGCATTGAGCGCATATGGCTTTCCATCCTTGGTGTGACCGTAATTCAATTCGCTGAGGTAAGTGGCCAAACCACCGGCAGCCGTGCCCGTGATGTTGACCTCGAAGCCAAAATGACACGGATTCTCTCCCGGCGTGTCGATGGCTCCCCAATGCGCCTTCCCACAATGAATGGTGTGATAGCCGTTGTCTTTTAGGAGCTGGACGAACGACTTAGCCGTGGTGGTATGAGCAACCGTAGACACCTGCGCAATGCCGTTGCAGTTCCAGTCGGCAGGCTTCACGCTGTCGTTTCTGGCATCCGTCATCACATCCCGCTGCAAAGTCCAGTTAGTAACACGGTGACGTGCCATGTTCATGCCCGTCATCAAGCTGCAACGCGTGGGCGAACTGACCGGACAGGCGTATGCCTGCGTGAACATCATGCCTTGACTGGCCAACCGCTCCATGTTGGGTGTGTCGTACATCTCGTTGTAGCGTGTCTTCTGATACCAAAACGGCACCGACGTATCCTGCCATCCCATATCATCAACGATGAAGACGATGATGTTGGGGCGGCTGTCTTTCGGCTGCGCACAAGCGGTGCCACACCCCAAGAAGGATGCAGCAGCCATGGTTGTGAAGAGTTTGTTGATCATGAATGAGGTAGGATATGATTCGGGAAGCCCACGCTTGTTTTCTGGTTAGTTTAGTGATACAAAACTGGAAAAATCAAGCTAAATCAACATGATTCACCTGTATCTTTTCATGCAAAAACACTTGGGCTTGCTCTTGAAAACGAATGGGATTTTCGGTTGTAAAGTATTGGCAAGAACCTGTTTTCGTACACTTTTCGTTCATTTCCGGGTGGCGTTTCAGATAGTCTTTCAAGCTGTTGGCCACATATTCGCCTTGGGCGACGATGCGAACGCCAGGGCGTTTGTACTTCTCTATCTTGGGCATGAGCAGCGGATAGTGCGTACAGCCCAAGATAATCGTATCAATCAGGGGATCTTTCTGTGCCAACGCATCCAGTCGCTTCTTGACAAAATAGTCGGCTCCCGGACTGTCTGCCTCGTTGTATTCAACCAATGGTACCCAGAAAGGACAGGCAATACCTGAAACTTGTATATCGGGAAAAAACTTTTGTATTTCGAGTTGGTAGCTCTCACTCTTCACCGTTCCTTCGGTAGCCAGCAGACCTACATGCCGACTCTTGGTGAGACTGCCAATGACTTCGGCCGTTGGACGAATCACGCCCAGTACCCTTCTGTTGGAATCGAGCGAGGGTAAATCATGTTGCTGGATGGTTCTCAGTGCCTTGGCTGACGCGGTGTTGCAGCCCAAGATGACGAGATGGCACCCCATTTCGAAAAGCTTGACTACCGCTTGCCGCGTGAATTCGTACACCACATCGAACGAACGCGTTCCATAAGGCGCACGGGCATTGTCGCCCAGATACACATAATCGTATTCGGGCAGCAACTGACGGATGCCATGAAGGATGGTCAGTCCGCCATAACCAGAGTCGAACACCCCGATGGGGCCTGGCGTTTGAGGCAGTTGAATCATAGGGTGTCTACCGTGATTACTTGCCTCCTTGTGCCAAGAGACTCAGCACTGCGTCATTGAGGTTGTCGCCGTAAGCCATGTCTATGTAGGGCAATGCATCGCCATCGGCGTTCAGTATGAAGGCGTAACCACGCTCCTGTCCCAACTTCCGTATGGCAGCAAGCACTTTTCCCTTGACAGGTGCCATGGCATCATGTTCAGCTTCTGCCAGCAACCGTTGTGCTTCTTTCTTGAAAGCGATGTTCTTTTCCATCATATCTTGCAGTTCGGCTTGGCGTTTCTGCATGATGGTTGGTGCGAAATCACGTTGCCCATCGAGGAATTCTTCATATTTCTTATTGAATTCATCCTCCGATCTTTTGGTCTCCGCATCATACTTTATGCGCAGGTCAGCAATGTTTTTCTGAGCCGTAGCGTACTCTGGAACGGCTTTCATCAAGGTGCTTAAATTGAAATAACCAAACTTAGGCAGCACTTGTTGGGCCTGTGCCACGAAGGGCATCATCAACAAAAATAGAAATAAGAGTTGCTTTTTCATCATCCTATGATTTATGTTGTTATTATCGGAGGGCCATGTTTCCCTCCTCTTCTTAATTCTCTCATGCGGTAACCTGCTACAGGTGATTGCCGTTTGCCGTATGAAAGAAACTGAAAAGAGTTAGCAAACAGTTGTCTGTGTCTTGCACATCAGCCCTTGTCTGCCAACTCCTTTTTCTGCTTAATTAGAAGTTTTTCCAAGTCTACATCTCCTTATAAGATGATTCTTTCAACACGGATGAATCCGGAGAAGGCAGACCGAACTCTTCAAATTACTTTGTCTTGGCCAGCTCAGCCTTTACCTTTGCGGTGACATCTTCGCTCAGTGTCTGACTGATATAAGGGATGCCGGATGTGATGTCCATGATGTAAACATAGTTTCCTGCCTTACCTACGGCCTGAATGGCGTTGACCAACTTGGCCGTGATAGGCTGCATCTTCTCTTGTTGAGCCTTCTGCAAAGCCTGTGAGTTATCGTTGTAAGCCGTGCGAATCTTCTCATTCAGCTTCATCAACTCGTCCTCTGTCTCCTTTTGCTTCGTGGCATTCATGGTCGACTTCGTCTTCTCATATTCCTCAGCCTTGCGCTGCAATTCGTCTTGCATGGCCTTCAAGTCATTCTCATACTGCTTGGCAGTGGCTTCAATCTCGCCGCGCGCCTTCACAAATTCAGGCATATCGTTCATAACCTGCTGTGAGTTCAGATGACCAAACTTTTGTGCAAACATCGACATTGGTGCAAAAAGCATCAACATTAAAATAAGCTTTTTCATTTTCTTTTGTTCTTTATTTGATTAATTATTAATTCGAATAACCCAGTTTCTGCAACACTTCGTTGCTGATATCTATCTTCGGTGAGCCGAAGATGATGCCCGAATTGGACGCACGATCAACGACCAATGAGTATCCACGCAATTCGGATATATCCCTTACGGCGTTGTATATCTCTTCTTGGATGGGGCTCATCAGGCTCTCTCGCTTCTTAAACAGTTCGCCTTCTGGCCCGAAATACTTGCGTTTCAGCTCGCTGGCAGCCTTCTCCTTCTTCATGATTTGCTCCTGCCGAGCCTTCTTTTGCTCTTGCGAGAGAAACACTACCTCGTTTTGATAGTTCTTATACATCGTGGTAGCTTCCGTATTCAGGGCTTCCACCTCAGCTTGCCATTTCTTGCTCACCTGGTTCAATTGTTCATTGGCACGTTCGTATGCGGGGATATTCTTCAACACATATTCCATGTCAACCAGTGCGAATTTTTGCGCACTGATGCCTAATGTCGCCATCAACATTAAGCTCATCAATATTATTTTCTTCATCAGCTCTCCTTTATTTTAATTGTATTATTAGATGGACGTTTTGAAATGTCCTTTCGTTTAGCTATTAAAGAGTATTTAACCACTGGCAAACCAGTTTTAACTTCCTTAAAATTCTTGACCGAGAATGAAGTGGAATTGGCTGCCACCTTTCTTTCCAAACACTTTATCAAAGCCGTAGGCCCAGTCGATACCCATCAAGCCCACCATGGGAAGGAAGATGCGCACACCAACACCCGCACTGCGCTTCATGTCAAACGGATTGAACTTTTTGGTCTCGTCCCAAGCATTACCAGCCTCCACAAAGCCAAGACCGTAGATGGTTGTATTGCCTAACAGGAACGGATAGCGCAGTTCCAATGACATGCGGTCATATGCATAACCCTCATAACCGCGAGGGGTGAGCTGTCCATTTTCATAACCTCTTAGTCCAATAGTCTCTTCGGCATAGCCCGTTGTATATCCACTCATGCCATCACCACCCACATAATAGGTCTCAAAGGGTGATTTCTTAAACCGATTATAGCTGCCCAAAAGTCCTAATTCCACACGCGTCATCAAGACAAAACACTTCTGTCCGCCTGACAAAGCCGTATAAGTCTTAGCCTTGAACTTCCACTTATGGTACTCTACCCATTTGTATTTCTCCTGTTGTTCGGCCAGGAAGGTACTCGATTGGCGGTTCAGTGCCAAGTTCTCATAGTCTTTCTTGTCCCACTTAGACCATGGTGGCGTGAGCGAAACCGATGCCGTGAACTCCGATCCACGACGTGGGTACAGCTGGTTGTCCGTTGAAGTACGGTTGATGGAGAGGTTTAAATTCAAGTTGTTGGCATTACCAGTAGTCATCAAGAAGTACTTCCAGTTTTTCAACATATAGCGTGTATAGGCGAGCTGAACCGACAGCGTGAAGTAGTCGTCGGGCCATCTCAGTCGCTTACCCCAACCCAGACTGGCTCCAAACATTTTGATGTAGGTGTCAGGGTCGAGGTAGTTTTCGTAATTATTGTAAGCATAGCTTCCGTACCCATACATGTAATTCATGTAATTGTTGCGCCATGAGCTGTTGTAAAAATTGGTGGACACATCCGTTGACTTTGAAAAATAAGCACCTACAGAGAATTGGGTAGGTCGCTTACCTCCAAACCAGTTGGTTGAATAGTTCATGTTGTACGACTGGTAAAAGCGGCCGTTGGTCTGCACACCCAATGACAACACCTCACCATCTCCAATGGGCAAGATGCCTCGTCGCTCACTGTTCTTATTGAAAAGGTTGCGGATAGAGAAGTTATTCAGCTTCAATCCCACACGTCCAATCAAACCATTTTGTCCCCAACCAAGTGAGAATTCTATCTGGTCATTGCTCTTTTGTTCAAGGTTCCAGTTGATGTCCACCGTTCCATTCTCTGGGTCTGGCTTCACATCTGGATTCACTTTTTCTGGGTCAAAGTGCCCCATGGATGCCAATTCACGTGCCGATCGCATGAGTGCCTCTTTGGAAAAGAGATCGCCCGGCTTAGTCTTTAGCTCGCGACGCACCACATTTTCGTACAGTCGGTCGTTACCATTGATACGCACATGATTGAGTCTTGCCTGCTGATTCTCGGTGATACGCATCTCCAGGTCAATGGAGTCGCCCACGATGTTCACTTCCGTTGGCTGCAAGTTGTAGAACAAATAACCATTGTTCCAATACTTATTACCCACGGCATCATCATCTTCAGTCAGGCGCTTAGACATCAATGTCTGATTATACACATCCCCTTTCTTCATGCCCAGCAAAGCATTCAGATAGTCAGTAGCGTACACCGTGTTGCCCACCCACGTGATATTGCGGAGGTAATACTTGGTTCCTTCATCCACTTTTACCAAGATGTTGACGTGTTTGTCATCCACATTCCACACGCTGTCTTCAAGAATCACAGCATCACGAAAACCGTATTCATTGTATTTTTTGATGAGATTGCGCTTATCTTCCTTCCATCTTTCGGGCGTATACTTCTTTGATTTGAAGATATTGCCAAACTTTCCCGACTCATGAATCTTCTTAAAAGCGCCCTTGGTGAACAGGGAACCCTTGATTTTCTTGTCGCTGAGAGCCTTATTGCCAACAATCTCGATGTGCCGAACGCGCATCTTTGCCTTCTTGTCCACGATGACATCCAGGATTACGTTGTTCTTGTTGGACACGTCATCCCGCTGCATAATGTCGATGTCGGCATTGTTGAACCCCTTGTCATCAAAGTATTTCTTGGCCAAGAACTTCGCCCTACTGATGGTATTGGGTGTTACCTGTCCCCCTTTGAGCAATCCCAACTTCGTCTCCATGGCTTCGCGTTCCGACTTTTTCAGTCCAATATAATTGATTTCAGACACGCGTGGCAGCGTTTGCAGATAGATGTTCAGATAAATCTTGTTACCAACAATGGAGTCGGCCGATATCGAAACGTCGGAAAACAAGCCATGTTTCCAATAGCGTTTCACGGCATCTGTAATGTCATTACCAGGCACCGTGATGGTCTGTCCCACCGATAAGCCGGAGATACCCGACAGCATATAGTCTTCATACCCCTGCACACCAGACACCGCAATGCCCCCAATGACTACCGTTCGAGGCGTCCCTGCGTAATTGATGTCAGGATGTATTATCTTATCTTGTGCATGAACGGTCACTCCACAGGTGATTGCCGTTGCTACCATCAACACCTTATATATATGATTCATCTTGTTGAATTATTATCAATCTTAATCTGGTCTTCTATCTGACGCTCTGTCTTTCCAAACCGTCGCTGCCTACTTTGAAAGTCAATGATGGCCCGGTCCAGGTCAGCCTCATTGAAGTCAGGCCAATAGGTATCGCAAAAATACAGTTCTGAATAGGCTATCTGCCACAACAGAAAGTTGGAAACCCGCAATTCTCCACCCGTCCTGATGAGCAAATCGGGGTCGGGCATGAAGGCTGTTTCCAGATGTTGACCCACCAACTTCTCATCTACGTCGTCTGCATGAACACGTCCTGCCTGCACATCCGCCACGATATTTTGCAGGGCATGGGTCATTTCCCACCGTGCCGAATAGCTCAGAGCCACTACCATGGTCATGGTTGTGTTGGCTGCGGTGTGCTCCTCCGTCTCCCGAAGCTTAGCTCTCACATTCTCTGGTAAACGCTTTACGTCGCCAATTACTCGAAAGCGGACATTGTTCTTCATAAAGATTTCGTCTTCCAATGAGCTCAACACCAACCCCATGAGAGCCGACACCTCATCTTCCGGTCTGTTCCAGTTCTCTGTAGAGAAGGTGTACAGCGTGAGGTACTTAACGCCCAACCGGACACATTCTGACGTGATTCGGCGCACAGTCTCCACACCTGCCTGGTGCCCGAAGCTGCGTTCCTTGCCGCGTTCGGCTGCCCAACGCCCATTACCATCCATGATGATGGCGACATGCGTAGGGATACGTTTCATGTCCAGTTCGTTATTCATCGTTGTTCTTGTAGTCATTCAGTTATTCAACATCATTATGACACGTTCTACACTTGGCTTGGAAACTGTAAGTAAGCGTCACCAGCAGCGTCGAATAGCCATCGGTGTTCTTGAACAGTCCGCTGCTTTTGACGAGATAGGGATCAACCACACCGTCGAGTTTGTCGCTCAACGAGAAGTGCGCCGCCCACTCCAATCCTATATTAACACGGTCGCCAAGCTTGTATTTCACACCCAGTCCCAAAGGCACATGGGCGGTCCACACATCTTTCGGTCCACCCGAAACATACGTACCTCCCACTCCTCCGAAGATGAAAGGGGTGAGCCGTTTGGCTCCCCGATAGTCTCTGCCCGTGCCGTATGGCCAAAAATTATATTCAAAGGTAACGCCCAAGTCACCCAACGAATGATTAAACTCGTAAGGTTTGTCCTGCATGTCAGGATAATAAGTCTGCACATCGGCCGACGAGCCTTTGAGCTTGCCATAGCTACCCTTGGCTCTTAGGGCCATTCGAGGGTTGAGTACCCATCGCCACACAAGCGAACCCATGGGCTGCATGTTCTTCACTACGCTGCCATTGAAGTCGCCCAGATAGGACACCAAGCCCGCTCCGGCCCCCACCTCCATACGATATTCCACGTCGTCTTGTGCCTGCGTTTGCACAGCGGCCACGAGCAATAATATAGAGAGCAGACCTTGACGCATGTTTCGTTATGTTGTATCGCTATTCAGTAATCACCCTTTTCACCACAGGCCAGCCCAACTTGTTGAGCCGTCCCCGCCAAACTTGTCCGGTTTTTCCACAGACAATCCACAGGTAGTGGTCGACATCGGTCGCCATGGCAAACGATGTTTCACTAGAATGAAAACCATTAGGGAAGACCAGCGTGGCATGTTTTTTCCACGTCAAACCGCCATCCACGCTGCCATATATCTCACTAAACGCTTTCACACCACTGCTCTCGCCTTTTCCGGCACCACCCATGGCCACGAGCTCATCGCCATATTTCACCACCTGAAGGTTGGTCAAGTTGGGTAATGCGAACCGATTTCCGGCCGATGACGTATAACTTGTCCAAGGCTGATTTTCAGCCTTTTTATCGTTCTCTTCAATCTTTCCCCACTGAGAAACACGCTGGTCGGTGGTTCCAGCCATGAACAACTGATTGGCACCCGCATTGGTTTTCGAGGGTTGAGCCACAAAATTCAAGTCAGCCTCTGGCAACAGTGCGTTCGAGGGACTCAAGGTTTCCGTCGTCCAGGTAGCACCTCCGTCGCCCGAAACTAATATTTTATGATCTTCAGCCAGGGCATACAACTTGGCTTCACTGGCACCTACCAGCTGTTTAAGTGCGATGGCAGACACCACAGACCAGTTTTTCGCATCAGTTGATTTCACCACTTGACCGTCATGATAGCCATAGAACGTGTTACCTTGCAATACCACCTGACGATAAAAGTCACTTGCCAACTGGATGTTGGGCTTGATTTCTTGCCACTGGCCTGCCGCCTTTCGCGCGGCCGAATAAATCTTTGCTTCCGATTCCTTGTTGCCAAAGACATACAAGTTTTCTCCATTCGCAAGTAAGCGCATGGCTGTTAGTTCGGCCAGCTTAGGCTCATTCTTTGTCTGACTGCTCCAGTTGAACGTGTCACCATCCTGCTGGTGTACGTTCACATGGACGGTATAGGTATTCATACCCGTACCCGAATTGTTGTAAACAACAACCTGACGGGGCTTGGTAAAATCGAGTGAATCGGCCGAATTGAAATATTTAATCGTATCGTTGTCAGCGTTTTTGATGCCAATTACACCCGCATTCTTAGCCGAAATGGTCGCTACCACTTTCGAAGCGTCAACACCTACCGGCAACGAGTCGGGATTATAAATTACCCTATTGAGTTGGTCTATGTAGAAAATATAGTCGCTTGCAGCAAAAGTCGTGATGTATGTGCTGTCGGCACCTTTGCTCGATTTGGTGTGTACCAAACGTTTGACGTTTTTAACCGAGAATCCTATAATGGCCGCATCGTCATATGTCATCTGCTCATCGTCGTTGTCTCTAAGACAAGAAGCGAATAGCAGCATCACTGAGCACAGCATGAGAAGCGGTAAAAATCTTCTATTCATTTACTTCTGATTATGATTTTAGCTGCAAATTTATATAGAATTCCGCAAATAGCACATCTTTTTAAGGCTTAATTATGCAAAATAGTGATTTATAGAACGTTTTTTAAGGTTGTTTAGGGTTTAGGCCGCGGCTGTTCGCAAGCAGGCTGATTACTCACATGCGGCTTCCTATACTTGCAAAGCAGGAGTGCGATTTATCAACTTACATACCACCAACGACCTGCCTCCATGGCGTGTTTCAAACACAAATGAACATGCGAACAGCATAAAAACGCAAAGCTGCATCTACAGAAACCACGGCTAACAAGAAAGCAAGAATCAATTCAGAATTTATTTTACATTTGCTTTCGTATGCTTCGATTATTTTGAACAAGATGGTCTTCTGCTCAGAAATACGCGAATTTTGAAGCTTTTTACATACCTTTGATTCACAAATACTTATAAGAAAACAGTCAAAATAAGGACTGAAAATCAGGTGCTTTTTTGCCAAAAAACGTGCAAAATCGACCGATTTCATCGCTACTTTTCAGGGAAAAGTCAATGCTTTAAGGGCATCAACTCATTGAGTTTGATCTCCAAAACGATAGATATTGGAGAGAAATGGCAGAAAAAAACAGTTTTTCGTCTGTATTGTTTTTCTAGAATGAGTTATTGAGAAGTGTTAAATTATTGTCACTTTAATTGACATTAACAAACAAATATAGGGGAAGAAAAAAGAGGATTTTCATTCTATCTCCACACTTTTTACCGTTACCGTCTGCCGTGTGTCCGTTTGGTAGGAAGGCGCCCTTAGATTTTCGATGTCATCATAATCCACCGGTGTCCACGTGATACCACCCTTCCCTTTGCCAGAAGAACCACTGTTGGTCCGAATCATTCCGTTACAAAAGGCGATATCCCAGTCGGTGCGCAGCATCCACAGGGCATCCTCATGGGTATCGCCCAAGGAGCTGCTTCCCACCACCTCATGGGCAGACAGTGAGACGTACGTCCACCGGTTGGGCACATCGTCGACCGTCAACGAGACATCCTGAACACCACGACCGACTGCATCTTCTGTGGCACAGCCTGCAAGAAGCAGCATCAGGCCGCCCAACATCCATAAGCATACACGTTTCATTCTGTTTTATATTTGAGGGTTACTTTTTGGCTTTTGGCATCCGTCTTTTCTATTTTCAATTTGGCTGCCTTGCCATCTGCGGTCTTGAGCAAGAACACTTTGGATGAGGGTTTACCTTCATCGGCATACCGATAAGGCGAAACGCTCACATCAAAGGTCTTGAAGGGCTCGATGGTGAAGACATTGTCACCACCAACCAATTCGACTGGTGCTTTTGGCTGAAAGACATACTCCGTTGGCTCATGCGTACGGTAATCGATGACAGAGACACTTTCCAGGCACCCCTGTCCCACCTTTTGCCCGATGGCTGATTTGACGACATTCAGTTTGAAAGAGGCGTATTGCGCGTCCGGGCTGGACATGAACTCAGTGAAGTCCATGGCAAACTCCATGCTGTTTTCCAACCACTTGCCTTGCATGGGCAGGTCGCCACCTTGGTTGTGAAAGGCGTAGCAATAGTGATAATTGGGCAGTGCGCCACCTTCCCCACGCTCAATGCCGGCCATGGAAAATTTCAAGTCGTCGCGCGAATCATAGCTCAACCGCACCTTGAAGACCACTTTGGGCTGATACCTCTTAGGCACCACTCCCTGCAACTCACCGCTGAGCAGACGATTGCTGACACTGGGGTCACGGAAGAAATCGTACGGCAGATAAAAGCGGCCATTATCATGCGCCCACGAGCCCCATGTGTTGGCCACGATGAAAGCGCCTTTGTGCTGCCGCCCTTTCTCGTCCTCGTATTCCACCAGGTCGTCATAGCCCACAATGGTCAGCGCATGAGCGCCGCGGGTAGCCAGTTTTTTCAGCAAAGAATGATAGCCTGTTGCCGACGGTCCCTTGTATTGTTCATCTATCTTCCACCCGTCACTCTGCGTGGAAAAGGTTAATATTCCGCCTGGTCTGCTGCCGTTTCCTGCATCATAAAGATAGCGTTTGAGCAAAGGGATGCTGTCATCAAAGACCAAGATTCGCTCCACCCGGTTCTGCATGGCCCGCAAGTATTTGTCATAGCCGGTGCACCATCTGAACTGCGTGACGGCCGACCCTCCATAATCGGCCTCGCTCATCATGCCATAGCGTTGAGCCAGGTACAGTCCTTCCTCAGCAAACCCTCCCTGGTCCTCACCGCCATTCAGCATATTCCATGAAAACAGATAGTCCATGCGATTCTCAGCACTGGCCGACGCATCACGATCCAACAGTCTGTTGAGTTCGTAAGTGAGCATGTAGCCGATGGCCGAAGCCTGTGCGCACGAGCCACCACGCTGTGAAAGGATGGGTGGAAAATACTTCGTCTTGCTGTTATCCACCGAGGTGGGCAACTGAACGGCATCTTCCGCAGCCTCGCTAACGGTGGTACGCAGCTGCCGAATGTCCACCACCGCCTGCGTGAGGCGTGGTTGTGGGTAGATCTTGCGTTGTACAAATTGAGCTTGTACCCGACCTATTCCCACCGCCAGGCACAAGCTCCAACAAAAGATTATTTTATTCATTAATCCGTTTATACGTTTTCAGCGCCTCGTCTTTTACAGCTTGCGTATAACCTTCGCCATTGATGATGCGCTGGCATGCAGCCGAGATAAGTGGACGCTGATAAGAATGCGTACGCCAACCCATGGCCTCCAGCAAAGCTATCTCAACCTGCTCGTTCTTCTCTTGCTCGAGATAGCGCAACAAATCTGGAATCATGGCATGAATCATATAATTGCGCGTGAAGCGTATCAGCTGCAGCTTTTTCTTTACGGGAACGGTAGGATCCAAAATCTTCCGCGTGTCCTCAACCCAGCGTTCTGAAGCATGATCGATGGCATTGTATATCAACGTACGGACAGAGTCCTTATGTATGTAGCACACTTCAGGTCGGTCAAACTGAAGTGCGAACTCTTTCAGGAGCTGACTCTTGGGGAATACGGTCAACGAGTTGATCGCATCGAAATTGATTCGGGCTGACGTAGCATTGGCGATGGCAATGCTGATGAGCTGCGGGATGAGCCGCTCGTCACCGCTCTTACCCATCATCACCACGGCACAACGCTGCAACAGTTCGTAACTGTCGTTGGCAGCCAGCTGCAACAACTTGATGAAATTATCGTCTTTGTAATCACAAATGAGCGTAAAGGCTTGCATTCTGACGATATAAGAGGGCGAATTGCGGTAGATATTCAACAATTCGGCCGATGACATCGCCTTGAGCTGACAAAGAGCCTCCATAGCCAAGCACTGGCGTTCAGGCTGGTCTGACTTGAGTAGTTTGCGCCATGCGCCCTCTTTGTTCTCGCTCACCAACCGGTCTACGTCCATGGCCTTGCCCTCAGTGGCGAACTTAAAGGTGGGGTCTCCAATGACATGCAGCTCCAAGTAATGGGCGTACTTCACGACATCACCCACGCAACCGCCATCCGCGATCAGTCCAATGAGTTTGTCTGCCCATTTGTCTTGCAGCGCATTGACGCTGTTTGCGATACACACCACGGTGTTTCCGGGCTGGAAGACATACTCGTTGGCAATGCAATCATTCAGATGAAACGACCCACAGAAGCAGGCATCAATCACCACGACGGGCGTGTTGGGGGTGAACCGGTATGCGCGGAAGTCTTCAAGATGCAGGTCGGCAGCGGCCTCATAGATGGAGTCCAGGCGAGCCAGCGAGTCACTCTGTGCATGCAGGACCCACGAGTCGGGCAGGTCAAACTTCTTCAACAGGGCGGTAGACAATGAGTCGGCATTCCTATTGCGCTGCTTAGCGTGATAAATATGCTCCCTGAGATTGCGCATGATGAAGGTCTTGGCACTGGCTACCGTGTTGGGCAAGATCAGTTTGTTGAGGTATTGGGCATCAAAAGAACCATGATGGTGCAGCATGGCAAGATCCATATCCTTGCGCATGAGCTCGCTCATCAGTCGCTCCTTCACGGGATTGACATCGTCGTGAGAGATATAACCAACTTGATGGGTGCGCCGTTTGAGCTGTGGAAAATGCTCGAAATAAGATATTTTCTCGTCTATTCGGGCATCTTTGGAAGCCGAGATATATCCATGTCCATCAAAATAGAACATGTTGTTCAGCTTTCTGTTCGTCCGTTTGAGTGCCACCATCTTCTGAAGATAGGCCTTTAGTTTGGCATATCTACTGGTGCCACCTACGTCGGTAGGTCGTATTCTTCCCGTGTAAATGTTGGGTTGCAGACGTTGAGAGCCTTTTGCTGTGAGTGAATAGTAATAATAAGGCGTACCCTCATCATGCCCCACAGACTTGAATTGCAAGGAGAAGTCGTCATAATAGCGGTCTGAAGGAACCGACGACTCCTGCCTGGGGTTGGTTTGATTCATCTTAAAGGCAGAGGTGAGATGCTGTGCGTCGCGTATCATAGGCACAGGAATGTCACCCACGAAGACGGCTCCTACAATAGGGTCACGCTTCTGATAATAGAGCTTTTGTAGTGCGGTACGGATAGAATCGGGTATCCCCCAGCGGTCAACAACCGTATAAACCTTGAGTCCATTGACTTGTTCTACAGCCTGAGCATAAGCCTTCAACTCAGCTTGGGCATGTTGGTAACTTTTGGTATCAACCACAATGGCAAATCCACTCTTGGCCATACCATGCCCTACCAACACAAGCAGGCAGAGCGATATGATGATGATTCGTTTCATTTCAATGTTTTTTAGATGTAAAAAAGTATTCATTAGGCGTTTTTTGATGGTTGCCTTACGCACACTCATTCAGTCTTCTTGGATTTCAATATGTCAAAATTGCATGTAAAGACCGGTACTGATACCCACCCGCGATGTATGCCTAAGCGCACGAGCGAATACGGCATCGTCCGCATGAAGCCATGCATCCACCTTGATATTCAGGCCGACATTCATCCGTTTCAGGGTACGCTGCACGTCCAACATACCGCCCATGCGCACACGTCTCGCACTCAAATACTCAAATTGAGGAGCGACATAGCGGTCGGTGATGTTACCCGTTTCTTCTGATGCTGATGCAAATTGGCGTTCTGACAATGGGAGATAGTACCCTCCATGGACTGAAGTGTTGAGCGTATAATGCCTCCATTGTACGCTTGTACCCACTGTTGCCTGCATGAAAGCAAGCATCCATGCCTGTTTTTGTGTCCCTAAATCACTGGCATGTTTAATCCATGTCTGCGTTGTTCCTATCTTGCCTTCCACAAAAAATGGCATGTCCAACCGATAACCCAAGTCGGTTGACAACCGATAATCTTGGTGTACGCGCGCCTTTCCCAATACCTTATAATCGGTACGGTTGCCATGTTCAATGTCTGTTACTGCCTTCTGGTCGTACCAATAGCCATCTCCCTGATGCCAATGTACATGCACCAGAAGCTGATGAGTCGTGCTGCGTCCAGAATGAAAGATAAGCCGAGCTTGTCCTTTCAGGCTTGAAAACTGATAATCTCCACCTTTGAAGACGTAAGCCTCACCACCGTCTACTGCGTTTTCATAACCCCGTGAGAACGCTATCTCTGTGAAACTGCTCCATCGAGAGGCCGTGGGTGTATAGGTAAGTTGGGTACCAACTTGTGTTGTTTGACCGTCATATTTGCGCTGATAGCCAGGATTGCTGGCTGTAGACCGCCTGAAATATTCGCCAAGTCCTTTCATGAGAAAGAAACGATGGTTGTTAAGCGGATTAACAACCGTATAGTTTATGTTTGTACGAACCATTTCCATACCCACCGATACGCCCAAGTGCCAGGCTGCGTTTAGTTGACATTCGGCACCAAGCAAAACGGGGAAGGAGGATGAAAGCGTCTTGGGGCGAGGGTCATCCTGGTCGGAAGAGCTGCCCATCATCAAACCAACACCGGCTCCCAACAACCATTTTTTGGAACATTGCCATGCCAACTCGGCACTCATACGGAACACTTCGGAGGAAGGTTCGCTCCAAACAGAATCGCCCAATACAAAGGGATTGTCCGGCATGAGATAGAATGACGAGTTCCATCGACGGTCTGTCTCCTGCCTGTTTTGATATTGCAGATGTCCACTAAGCTTGACCTGCCTCAAATCTTTGAGCCCACCCACATACACATCCAGCTGCCGTTGCCTTTTGGCAGCATCCACAGCCTTGAACGATCCATTATGTTCGCCATAGGCCACCCTCGCTGTTCCTGCCGTAGACCGCTGATTATAGGCGATGCGAATGGGGTTATTGCCGGAATATCTGACATTCGTCAACTCGTTCAGATGGTCCTCATGCCATGGGTCATCGGTATGGATAAAAACGGTTTGCGCAACAACAGCCTGCACGAAAAACGTACACGACAGGCAGCACAAGACGCGAATGGATGGAACATGTATCATAAATGACTGAATAAAGGTTCCACCGCCAAGACCTCACGACGACGGTCTTGGCAGCGGAAATGATAGCTGAATGAATTGGATTATTTATCAACCTCCGTGAAAACACGCCCCGGCTGAAGAGGCTGGTTGTTGAGGAAGTCGACCGATGAGTTATTGGTGTCCTTGAAATAAGCACGCCCGTTCACCACTTTCTCCACTTTGCGACGCAGGCATTTGCCCTCCCAAGCCTTGCTGGCCTTGACAGCTTTGGCATCGTCAACAGGCAAGAATTGTGGGAAATATGTCTCTGCATCGGATTTAGACATATCCACAGCATCCAGCACATACTTGTTTGGCATCAGTAAGTATTGCATCTTTGACTTGGTTCCTGGCGTAGTCTTTAAATTATTCTGGTCGGCAGCAAACTGCTTAGGGGTGATGCCGGCAGGCAGTTTGGCCAAGATGTAGCCACCATTGAAGAAGCCTAAGCCAAAGGCCTTCATGTTTTTATTGTTCTGGAAGATGATATCCATGTTGGGGGCGGGATAATCCACCTCACCTTTTACATTGTCTATATATACCTCCCACTGTGCTTTCGACAGGTCTGGGCAATGGTTTCCCTCCGGAGCCATCTTGCCATGGTCCACTGCATCACTGGCAATCACGGTGCTTTCGCCAGGCTTGAGGGCAATCGACTTACCATCCTTACCTACGGGGAAGGCGATAACGGTACCTTGTCCACAAGCATAGCGGTCCTTGTAGCCGTTGGCTTGCCAAACGTTCTGCTCCTTCTTTTGTCCTCCAGGATTAGTCATTAGGATAACACCGTCTAGATATTGCACCTCATCAGAGTTGTTCACAATCTCAAAAAAGTTATCCAACACATAGCCCTTTTTGCCTCCTGTGGTATAGATTTCCTTGAAGATGAGCGTCGACTTGCGCACCTTTTGCAGCTCAATAGTGGCTTTTTTGTTCGCATAGAGGTCTACTGAGAGCGTCCCTGTGAGGTAAGCATTGGCCTCATCCTTGACCTTTGCCGTGAGCAGCAAGTTGTACTGTCCCTGCGGAAGCGTTGTCGATAAGTCCTTCATATCCCTCAACACCAGGGTATCCTCTTTCGTTTCCTTTGTCAATACCAGCTTGGCATCGCTGATATCGTCTGCCTTCAATCCGTCAGGAAGTTGATAAGACAGCGTCAACTCGTAGTTCGCAATACTCGGCTCATCGTTTTTATTACAAGAAACGAAGCCTAAAACAGCGGTCAGCAGCAACAGAGCCGAGACCATTTTTCCAATACATTTGTTCATACTTATTACTGATTTAAATTGATTTTTATAATTTGATTTTCACTTCCGCACCAAAATAAGGAGCAGGGTACAACTGTGTTCGTGACAGACTGTGAGGATTGGTGTGCCATCGTGACACATTAGGAAAGTTGTTGGCCGTGAATGAAAGTTCGGCCACCTTGCCTATTTCTTTTGTAAACCGCAGGCTCAACAACACCCATGGATGCGTTACATCTTTCTCAAAGTCGTATAGATAATAACGTCCCATCATGCGTTGACGCACGCCATCACGCTCTGCATCGGCCGACCAGGGATAGTAATGGCCGTCCCGCGTGTAATATCCTATAGGCGAGACACCCAGATATTCACGCCCCTCATAAGTGAACTGATGATAGCGACTCTTGCCATCCGGCTGTTTATATACCTCCCTTTCGCTTTCATACCACACCACTTGCACGGCCGTGGTGAAGATCATTTTGACAGCCGGCACATGGGTAACGAAGCGGAAGGTAGAGTTGACGCGGTCCCGGATGTACCCTGAACCGTTTGGCATGACTGGAACATAGTCGTAGTTGTAATCAACATACCTAAGCTGGTCTTTCTCATCGGTGCGCTCCGTATGGAACCAAGCGCCGTTGATGCTCAAGGATGTACGCAAAAGACTGAGCGAACCCAGGTCTATGCCATATTCTATTCCATGCTTGTGCGACCGTGTATTATTGGTCGGTCGGCTCCAAGTAGACATATCCACCTGCTCAGTTTTGCCGGCCATCATACGCACACCATTATGCAGATAGCTCACATCCCCTGTCTCTTCATGATATTTCGGGAGAGTAGCCTCCACCGGCAGGCTGAATTTGGGGTATCTATTCCAATACAATCTGCTTTCAAATCCAAACTCATGATGATGACGCTCGTTGTAATAAGTCACAAAACCTCTGACCTTCCCGATTCGGAAAGTAAGCCCACACTCCCATTTTTGAGTATGCGTAGGCATCAAGTCGGGGTTGCCAACCTGCCCTATCACATCTGTCTGCAGCAGGGCCAACCGGTCCTCCTCACGCTCACCGTATTTACTCAGGCACACGTTGTCATAATAAACATTGTCGGGGTAGAGATACATCAAGGTGGGCATCTTGTTGGAAATGCCATAACCACCCGTCAAAGAGAGTTCGTCTATCCATGAATTACACGTCTTGTCCAGCAGCGTATACGAAGCATTCAGTCGAGGCTCTGCAACAAACATTCCTCGCTTTCCGCCGCTCTTTCGCTTGTTCAGGAACAAGTTGCTTACCCGAAGGCCGCCTTCCACCGTCAGATGCCGCTGAAAAACCTGCAACGACAGCTTGTCACTGACGAATGCTGACAGGGTGTTCAGCGCAGGAATATCCTTAAAAGCACGGGGTCGAAGGGTCTGCGTTCCCATTGACTGAGGCGGATTTTGCATGTCGAACTGCAAGCCCTTGCCATGGTTGGCGCTATGAACAAACTCCACGCCCAGCTTTACATTGGTATAATTGGCGGTTCCCAATTGCAGATACTTGTTGCCCACAACCTGACCATAGAGATTAAGTGGTGCCCCAAGAATCTCGTATTTGGAGAAATAACTCTTGTTCTTGAAGATGGCAGGATGGATGCCCGGCGTGCGGACATCCGTGATGACACCGTCGGGATTGGACACAAGATTGTCGTGTTGGTCGGTGGTTTTGGAATATTGTAACGACAGATTGTACGACAATGCCGAGAGGAAGGTACTGCGCGCATGATATTTTCCGGATACAGACAGGCGCGTTCCAATGTTCTTATTGGTGAAACGGAGCTGCATTTCCCGGTATTGTGGGTCGTCTTTGCGATTGTTGACGTTGCTGTAAAAAGCCCCTTTAATACTAAAGGTATTACGCCCTGCGGTCTTTGAATACCCTCCCGTGAACGTCAGGCGGTCGTATCCATTGCTATGTTTGCGCGTATCAGCCCACGACTGGCTCCAGTCTGCACTGAAGTTGACTGCGCCTCCGCGTTTCAAGTTGAAGCCCTTTCCAACATAAAGCAGCTTGGAAAACGGGTCAGCCTGCGCCTTCACCTCCCACGGCGTATGCCCCATCTTGGTCTTGACGATGAGCATGCCCGACGTAAGGTTGCCGTATTCGACTGACGGAATGCCCCGAATCACCTCCACGCTCTCCACATTGCCGGCACTCACCGTACGCAAGTCGGCTCCACGTCCGGCCGTGGTCTGGTCGCCCATACCGTCAGCTTGCGCTCCCGAAGAAGCTCTGAACCGGGCCGTACCCAATACTTGCAGATTGGCGTCGTTGCTTACCGGCGTGCCATCCACCACCACAAGAGCGCCAAGCGCGTTGTTTCTGTCGCCGTCTATCTCGCGGATATGGGCCTGCGCCAACTTGTTCAGCGTGGGATTCTCAATCAGATTGCCCGGCACCAGTTGCAGGATGTCGGTCACGCTCTTGGGTTGTATGTGCCTGATGGCATCTTGCCCGATGAGCGACTTCGAACCCATTGCCTGCTGTCGGGCGGTAACCTCTACCGTCTTGAGCTGCAAGCCCAACTCACGCATCTGCACCTTGAGCTGTGGGGTATGGGCACTTATCGCCACCGTTCCACTGACCGTTTCGTACCCAACGAACGTGATGCGATAATCATAACGACCGGCCGGAACGTTGAGAAACTCGAACAGCCCGTCCTTGTTCGTAAATGCCACCAAGCTGTTGTTGAGACTGACCGAGGCCAACTCGATGGCCTGGCCATGCTCATCGGTCAACTTACCTGCAAACCGACAGCCTTCCGGCTGTGCGTAAGCCTGACTCAACAACACGCTGATACTGATAAAAAAGATAAAAACGGTCAATCTTTTCATATGAGAAATGGAATAGGACTGCTGAAAACAACAAAAATTTTAAAGACCATAACTACCAATTATTTTGCAAAAGTACTCGTTTCGCCATTTTCCGACAATACCCAAAAATAGGTATTTACTTGTTTGTTGTCTCACGTGCAGTCACACTTAGCCCTCCAAAAGCCAACACCTACCTACCGCTTGTTTGGCTAATTAGAGCAGAGCGTGACAATTCATCCCTCTGCGAGAACCAGAGAAAGCTACAATAAAGTGTCCAGTTTTTTCATAAAAAAGCGGCCTTAAAACGGCACTATGAAACTTTCAATCTGGAAAAATTCAATAGGCACGCAGGATGCAAACAGGCGATGATTGAGTTAGAAAAAACGGATTTTACCACAAAAGCAATGGTCTTACACCATCAAACGCATCACTTTGATTCGCAATTTACATGCCTTTGCATCACAAATGCATACTGATTGCGCTCGAATATGAATGCTTTTGTCGTGTCAAAACCAGAAAAACGGATGCCCCAGAACATAAGAAAGCCATAACACATTGCCATATAGGAAGATAGAAATGCCGCTCATATTTTGCGTATTTGCGACAAAGAGAGGAGTGATTACCAAATACGCGAAATATGAAGAGGTTGGTTGTCAAGAAAATTCGGAACCAAAACCCATTTAATTTTAAATTAATATTAGTGGGGTTCATAAGGAATCGCAGTATGAAAGTAAAGCCGCTCAAAAAAAATATCAACGTAAAAATTTGGCGGAAGACTAAAAAACAATTACCTTTGCACCGTCTTTTCAGCGAGTGACGCTTTTTAGGAAGCAAAACAAGAGGATGAGAAGACTTACACGTTTGTCCTATGGTGTAATGGTAGCACAACAGGTTTTGGTTCTGTTTGTAGTGGTTCGAATCCGCTTAGGACAACAAACAAAAGACAAATAAAAAAGGTGATTCCACATTGGAAATCACCTTTTTTATTTGTCTTAACTACAAAAATTAGTTGAGAGCGTCTGCAAGTTCGGCACCAGCCTTGAACTTAGCAACCTTCTTGGCAGCGATTTGAATCTTCTCTTTTGTCAAAGGATTGATTCCTTCGCGAGCCGAACGCTCAGAAACACTAAAAGTACCGAAGCCAATGAGCTGCACTTTGTCACCTTCCTTCAAAGCTTCCTTGATGGAATCTGTTGTTGCATCTAAAGCCTTCTTCGCAGCTACCTTGCTGATGCCTGCAGCTTCAGCAATCTTGTCGATTAATTCTGTTTTATTCATTACTGTTGTGTTTATAAAATGATTAATAAAAATTCATGTGCATGCTAATTGTGGACAAATATAAGTCAAACATTTCAGAAAACAAACAAAAAACAAGAAAAATTATACGATTTGCTCAAAAAAAGCCGATAAATCAGCGATTTCATGCCGAATGACAGAGTTTTTTCGTAATTTTGTGCGCATTAAAAAGACTTTTATACAACGAATTATCTATGCGCAGTATACCCACAGTTACCAAGAACCTGCTTATCATTAATGTCTTGGCCTTTGCCGCCATGTACGTTTTCAGGTCACAAGTAGACCTGAATGATATCCTTGGACTTCATTTCTTTTTGGCTTCCGACTTCCGGATTTACCAATTAGTGACCTACATGTTCATGCATGCCTCTTTCGAACACATCTTTTTCAACATGTTTGCCTTGTGGATGTTCGGGTGTGTGGTTGAACGCGTGTGGGGGCCTAAGAAGTTTCTGTTCTATTACATATCGTGTGGTATCGGAGCCGGTTTGTTTCAGGAGCTGGCGCAATACGGATCTTATATGGTTGAAGGGCTCGCCGCTTACGACAGTGTGTCGTTCGACGGAATGCGCATAGCCATGGGCGATTTTCTCAACAAATGGACCACCGTGGGAGCTTCGGGAGCCGTGTACGCTCTGCTCTTGGCCTTCGGCATGATCTTTCCGGAAGAGAGAATCTTTATCTTCCCGCTGCCCATCCCCATCAAAGCCAAGTGGTTCGTGATTTTCTACGCTGGTCTTTCACTGGTGATGGCTTTGACCACAACCGGCGGAAACGTAGCCCATTTCGCTCATTTAGGTGGTATGGTCTTCGGATTTTTCATGATTCGCTATTGGAAACACCATCCTTACGGCGGCTCATCGCGATTGGACGGGCAGCAATTTTTTGACAACTTGCGGGAGAAGTGGGAAGAACACGCACACAAGAAGGCTGACAACACGAAGCACGATGCCTACAACGAGCGCCAAAGCGACTGGGATTACAATGCGCAGAAGCAGCGTGAACAAGAGGAAATAGACAAGATACTTGATAAGATTCGCAAGAGCGGTTACGACAGTTTGACGGCAGAAGAGAAACAAAAACTTTTTGACAGCAGCAATCGACGTTAAGCAGAAGGGGAATGGGAAAAGCTATCAAGAAGTTTGTCTTCCAGCTCTTTGCCGGAGCAAACATCACCACCATCATCGCCATGTTGCTGGTTGGCTACGCCGACCGAATCAATCCGGCCCTCCACCCTTCACTATCCAGCATGGGATTGTTACTCCCCGTGATGATCAGCATCAATCTGGGATTTCTTGTTTTCTGGATTTTTTTCCACCTAAAACTTGTCTGGATTCCCCTGCTGGGATTTCTAGCATGCTACCACCCCATCAGGGTTTACTTCCCCATCAACCTTCCTAAGCAGACACCCGAAGGTGCCATCAAGGTGCTTTCTTATAATGTTTGGTTCTTTGGAGGCAATGGATTTGAGCACGAAAACAACCCCGTGCTTAACTTTATCAAAGAGCAAGACGCAGACATCGTATGCCTTCAGGAGTCTGACGCATGGGGTAAGTACTCAGACAAGGCAAAAGCACTGATGTATTCACTATATCCCTACCACGCCAGTTCGCACGCCAAGAACAAAGGAGACATCATGGATATCTACAGCCGTCACCCCATCATCAGCCAAGAAGACATCAACTATCCCTCTGAAGGCAACCACTCTACGGCTTTCTATCTAAACATTCATGGCGACACGGTGATTGTCATCAACAACCACCTGGAGTCCATTGGTCTGTCACCAGAAGACAAAGCCAACTTCAAGGGCGTTGTCAAAGGAAACATCAAAGGCGACTCGGCCCAAATAAGCACCAAAACCCTCATTAAAAAACTGGGAGAGGCGTCAAGCATCAGAGCCGCGCAAGCCGACGCCATCGCCCAATACATCGCAGCACATCGGGACAAGAGCGTGATATTGTGCGGCGACTTCAACGACGGACCCAATTCGTATGCCCGCCGTACCATTGCCAAACAACTGCGCGACTGTTACGTAGAGACGGCAAATGGGCCTGGCATATCCTATCATCTTGGTGGATTTTATGTGCGTATTGACCACATGATGTGCTCGAAAGACTGGACACCCTACAACTGCAAGGTAGACAACAAAATAAAAGCAAGCGACCACTATCCTATCTATTGCTGGCTGAAAAAGGCTCCAAATGCTTAAAAATGTGCATTTAAATGCCATAAATTTTTCGTACTAACAAAAAAATAGTATCTTTGCACGTCTATCAAAAGTTGTGAAAAAACAATCATCAATAATAATAAATTAAAATGCAAAACAAAGGAATTGTAATTGTAACGGCTGTCCTACTGACGCTTGCAAGCATCTTCTATTTGTCATTTTCAGCAGCCACTCGTTATTACGATGGCCAAGCAGCAAAGCTGAAAGATCCGATTGCACAACAAGAGTACAAAGACTCTGTGAAGTATCTGGGCATCTATTCTTACCAAAGATGTCTGGAAACTCAAATCGGATTGGGCCTTGACCTGAAAGGTGGTATGAACGTGATATTGGAGATATCAGTGCCTGACGTAGTAGAAATGCTCGCTGACCACAAGACAGATGCCGCCTTCGTGAAATCGATGAAAGAGGCAAGAGCAGAGGAAGAAACCAGCCAGGAAGATTTTATCTCTCTCTTTATTAAAGCGTACAAGAAGAATGCACCAGGCCACAGATTGGCTGAAATCTTTGCCACGCAGCAACTGCAAGGTAAGGTGAACCCACAAAGCACCGACGCCGAGGTAGAGAAAGCATTGCGCCAAGAAACTCAATCGGCCATCGACAACTCGTTCAACGTCGTGCGCACGCGTATCGACCAATTTGGTGTTGTTCAGCCGAACATCCAGAAATTGGAGGGACAACAAGGTCGCATCATGGTTGAAATGCCGGGTATTCGTGAGCCAGAGCGTATGCGTAAACTGTTGCAAGGTAGTGCCAACCTCGAATTCTGGGAGACTTTCAACGCTGAAGAAATCATTCCTTACCTGACACAGATCGACGCTCGTCTGGCTAATGGCGACACACAAGTGGCCGACACAGTCGCTGCCGACACCGCTGCAACCAAGGCCGTTGAGAAAGCCAGTGAAGAGAAAGCCGTTAAGAAAGCAGATCCTAAGTTCCAACTTAAGAAAGATAAGAAACAAAGCGACGTAAAAGTTTCGAATGAAGAGCAAATTGCCGCTGCCAAAAAAGAGCACCCGCTGTTGGCCATCTTGAGTACCACGGGGCGCAATGCACTAAGCCTCGTAGGTTATGCCAGTGTACGCGACACCGCAGAAGTAAACAGAATTATCCACTCAGACCTGGCCAAGCAGATTCTTCCTGCTGACTTGAAACTGCTTTGGAGTGCTAAACCAGCCGATGGACTGCAAGTGAAAAACTATTACGAACTGCATGCTTTGAAGATTACAACCACCACCGGACGCGCTCCGTTGGAAGGCGATGTGATTGTTGACGCATCCGACCAGTTTGACCACTTGTCAGGTAAGCCAGAGGTTTCCATGACCATGAACACCGACGGCGCACGCCGCTGGTCGGCCATCACCAAGGCTAACATCGGTAGAGCTGTTGCCATTGTGTTGGACGGATTGGTGTACACCTCTCCTCGCATCCAAGGCCAAATTGACGGCGGACAATCGTCTATCACGGGTAGCTTCACCATTGAAGACACCAAAGACTTGGCCAACACCCTGAAATCAGGTCGTATGCCGGCACCTGCACGCATCGTACAAGAAGAGGTAGTAGGTCCTACGCTGGGTGCACAGTCTATCCAGCAAGGTATCATCTCATTCGTGATAGCCTTCGTACTGTTGATGATTTACATGATTTTGATGTACAATTTCATCCCAGGTATGATCGCCAACTGCGCCTTGATTGTCAACGTATTTTTCACCTTGGGTATTTTAACGTCGTTTCAAGCCGCCCTTACCATGTCGGGTATTGCCGGTATGGTGCTTACGTTGGGTACGGCCGTTGACGCCAACGTGCTGATATATGAACGTATCAAAGAGGAACTACGAGCAGGAAAAGGCATGAAACAGGCGGTAGCAGCTGGTTACAGCAACGCCTTTAGTGCCATCTTCGACTCTAACTTAACATCGGCCATCACGGGTGTTATCCTGTTGATATTCGGTACAGGTCCCATCCAAGGATTTGCTACCACATGGTTGATTGGTTTGGCTTGTTCGTTCTTCAGTGCTGTATTCTTGACACGTTTGGTTTATGAGCACAAACTGAACAAAGACAAATGGCTGAACCTCAAGTTCTGGACGGGCATCTCAGAGAATATGATGCAGAACACACGCTATAAATTCATGAGCATGTTCAAGACCAGTGGCACGGTTTACGCCATCGCAATCGTCATCTGCATCGTCAGCTTTATTGTTCGTGGTCTGAGCCAGAGCATTGACTTTACGGGTGGACGCAACTATGTTGTGACGGTTGACAAGAACACACATGTGGAAGAGGTACGCAACGCTTTGAACAATGCATTCCAAAATACAGTAGGTAAGAATGCAGGCAAACCCGCAACCACGACCGTGATTGCCATCGGTACCGATGGGAAAACTTTCCGCGTATCTACCAACTACAATCTGGAAAGCAATGACCCACAGATGGATGACCAGGCAGAAACGATTCTATATACTTCGCTGAAGAAAGCCGGACTCGTGAAACAATCCAGCATAGAAGCGTTCAAGAACCCTGATATCCGCGAAGGTGGATCAATCATCAGTTCTTCTAAAGTGGGTCCATCCATTGCTAAGGACATCACGAACAATGCCATCAAGAGCGTTGTGATTGCACTGATATGTATCTTCTTATATATCTTACTGCGATTCCGTAACATCGGTTTCTCCATTGGTTCAGTTGCAGCATTGATTATAGACACGACGATTGTGGTCGGCTTGTTCTCGTTATGTTACGGATGGATAGGCTTCTCCTTGGAGATTGACCAAACGTTTATCGGTGCCATCCTAACGGTAATCGGTTACGACATCAACGACTCGGTGGTGGTGTTTGACCGTATCCGTGAGAACTTGAAGCTGCATCCAAAACAAGATTTACAGAAGACGTTCAACGATTCTATCAACCAGACGTTGGCTCGTACCATCAACACCTCAGTGTCTACATTGATTGTGTTGGTTCCAATCTTCATCCTTGGTGCTGACAGCATTCGCAGTTTCGCCTTTGCCATGATTATTGGTGTCCTCGTTGGTACGCTCAGTTCTATCTTCTTGGCATCACCAATCGCTTACATAGTATTGGGACGCAAAATCAAGAAAGAACAAGAAGAAGAGGCTGTCGTTGTATCATAACGACATGGAACGCTGAACAAAGAAATAAACCACTAACAAGAGCGGCATAACCTCACCGAGGTCGTGCCGCTTTTATTTATGGAATGAGGAAAACGAAAAGAGGATGAGGGGACGGAACGGACGCCTATAGCCTTGTAGGACTGATCAGAATAACAAGAGAAGTACAGGCTCGATGGGCAAATAAATAACCGAGAAGCATTCCCTTAGCACTATCCATTTGGACAAAGATAGCGTATTGAGGATGTTCTAAAACGAAGAACTTACAATTCCTGCACCAAGCGTTTTCTGCATGCTTCCAAGATGCTTTCCAGTTCTACAACGGTAGATGCCCGCAACATGGCGATGCGGGTTTGTCGGAAATCGGGGATGCCTTTGAAGATAGGACTGGCTGCCAAATGCCTCCGGGTATGCAAGATACCCCGGTATTCGTCGATACGCGACACGTTGATGTGCAACTGTTCCTTCAAGATGTCTATCTTTTTATTGATGTCAAGCGACGCATCGTAAGGTTTTCCATCCAGATAGTCGCGCATTTCTTTAAAGATCCAGGGCTGTCCAAAGGCTGCCCGGCCAACCATGACAGCATCTACGCCAAAACGCTCGAAAGCCAGTTTGGCTTCCTGGGGCGTAGTAATGTCGCCATTGCCAATGATAGGAATGTGGATGCGAGGATTGTTTTTCACCTCGCCAATCAGCGTCCAATCAGCATTTCCGGTGTACATCTGACTGCGCGTGCGGCCATGGATGGTCAGCGCTTGAATACCACAATCTTGCAGTTGTTCGGCCAATTCGGTGATAATAAGATTGTTTTCATCCCATCCCAAGCGTGTCTTCACCGTTACTGGCGTACGCACAGCTTTGACCACCTCTCGGGTAATCTCCAACAAAAGCGGTATGTTACGCAGCATACCAGCACCCGCACCTTTGCCTGCCACTTTCTTTACGGGACATCCAAAGTTGATGTCAATCACGTCAGGATGAGCCTGTTCAACAATCTTGGCAGCTTCCACCATAGACTCAACGTCCCTTCCGTAGATTTGTATGCCTACGGGTCGTTCGCTGTCACTAATGGTCAACTTGTTCAAACTGGCTTGAATAGACCGCACAAGTGCTTCTGCACTGACGAATTCGGTATATACCATGGATACGCCAAAGCGCTTGCACAACTGCCTGAAACCGATGTCTGTCACGTCTTCCATCGGAGCCAACAAGATTGGCTGCACGCCTAAGTCTATGTTTCCTATCTTCATTTTCCTGAAAAAGTTACTGATTTCATCTATTTTGAGCTGCCAAATCTAAACGACCTGACATAGAATGCGCATATACAATGTCAACCTATGAGCAGATTCCTATCAACTCATGAGCAAATGGTAAATACCACCAGGTAAGGCTTTCAACACACCTTTCATTTCCAAAGTAAAGAGAATGGCAGAGAGTTTAGCGATGGGAATGCCCGCCTGCACACTCAGCATGTTGATTTGCAAGTCGTTGTTTTTCTGCAACACGGCAACAACTTGCTGTTCCTCAGTCGATAAATCAGGGAATAACTGTCGCTCTATTCCTTCATGATGTGCACGACTGAGCCTTGCATCATCTTCCCATCCCATGCTTTTAACGAAATCATAGGCATGATTGATGAGCCCTGCCACGTTGTCTCGTATCAAGTTGTTGCATCCTTCACTATATGGACTTCCCACGTTACCAGGGAAGGCAAACACCTCTCTGTTATAGGTGCGAGCCAAACTGGCGGTGATTAAGCCACCACCATGGGCAGCACTTTCTACAACGATACATGCATCAGAAACTCCCGCTACGATGCGATTTCTTCTCACAAAGTTCACTTTGTCCGCATTGGTCTGCGTGAGGAACTCCGTGAGCAATCCTCCTTTTTGCACCATTTCATCGGCTGTTTGCCGATGTCTAGGAGGATAAAGATAATCCAATCCGTGCGCCAGAACACCCACAGTGGGATATCCATTCTGCAAAGCATGGCGGTGAGCGAGGATGTCAACGCCATAAGCGAGACCGCTTACCACGAGTACTTGTGGACACAACTGCCGCAGTTCTGCCATGAACCGACGAATCAAATCCTCTCCATAGACAGTGTTTCTTCGGGTTCCCACCACGCTGATGACACGGCGTTGGTTCAGGTTGACCGACCCTTTGTAAAACAACATCAACGGTGCATCGTCGCATTCCCTAAGCCGTTGCGGGTAGTTTTCATCATTCATGCAAAGCGGCATGACACCATTTGACACGTCCCACTCGAGCTCTTCCTCTGCTCTACGCAAGTATTGGTCTACGTTTTGAAGCGATGACACCAACTTAGGCGACGCATCTGGCAGCACCTCTCGGATGTCATGTCGATGCTCTATCACGGCTGTCGCCGAGCCCAACCTACGATACAGCTGAACCATTCCCGTAAGATGAAAATGGTTGATGCGTGTCAAAGCGATGGTGTTGATGAGTTCTTGTGGGTCTGTCATGTTCATAGATATTTAGCAAACGCGCGGTCGTACTCCTCACTATGCCCCAAACGACCATGAATGAGGCACACCAACTCAACCTTACTCTTAAAACATAGCTTATCATCCTGCTCCCGAAAGATATCCTGATGGAAAATGTAGCGCAGGCCTTCCTTCTTCAAAGCCAAACGAGAAATGAATATGTCATCACACTTGAGTGGCGTTTTGTATTGCAAGTTCATGCGAGCCACCACCGCGTCGGTTCCCTGTTCGTGCATCTTGGCAAAGCTAAGGCCTAATGAACGTAGGAACAAATGGCGCGTATGCTCGATGTAATGGAGGTAATTGGCGTTATTCACGATGCCTTCTATGTCGCATTCATAGTCGCGAACCTCCATTCGTGTCTCGAAAATATAGTTCATTATTGAGTTGATGAGTTCTTGAGTTTGTGAGTTTTTGAGTTCTTAAATTTGTGAGCCATTGAGTCTTGTCAGCCGTGTTGGGTCACTGACCAACAGCGAATCAATACTCCCTCCCTTTTAAATATTCATAGCCAATGCGGCATCTAAGGCATTCTTTCCGGTCACAATATTGTGTTTTAAGTTGAATTAAAGCCTGGGTGTCGCCTGCATTTTGTACATCAAGGCCACACTGTTGCCACATGGTGACAATGTGGTTTCGCTCTGGTTTGAGCTGTTCCAGATAGTTGATGGCCTGTTCGCAAAGCTGCTCTGACGACTCGTGACGACCGTAGGCGAACAAAAAAGGAATGGCGGTGTTGATGAGAAGAACATTAAGTGACGCTTCCGAAAGCCTCTTTTCGCTCTTCTTACTCACCGAACCAAACACATAATGAGTTTCCCAATAAGGCGAAACAGCCGATTTCATCGCTACTTTTAAGTCGTCAAGGGTCTCACTTTCCACCAAATTACGCAATCCAAACCGACGGGAATGGTATAGGTTGGCCAACTGTGCGATGCGGATGTAGGGAAAATTTTGCGGACGCAATCGCAAGAATCGCCACATTTTTCCATCGATGGGTTGTAGCGAGAACTTTCGTTGCAGATAGAGATATTCTGTTCGCAGACGTTCAAAATAGCCCTCTTCATCCATCGTTTTGTGATATTTTTGCGGGATAAGATGACGCTCGAGCAATCCGGCTTGCCCCATAAAGAACGCTTCTATCTGAAACAGGTCATCACGATGATGATCCACAGCATGAAGCGGAATCGACCTTGCCCACTGTTCAAAAGCCTCTCCATTGATGCCAAAGCCATAATTGCGGGCCAACGTCATGAAGAGAGCAGCCTCCCAATCGCCGTCACACTGCTGCAAACGGCGTTCGATGTCATGCGTTTTTTGTTCTAAACGCTCTGTCTGCAAGGCCGACATCCATGCGTGGATCGTCAAAGTTGACAGGTTGGGAATAATCTCATAGCACGGCGGATAGGTGTCAATGGTCTGCAATTGTTCGTAATGTTGCGCAACCGAAGCTGGCACAGAAAGCTGCAATTGTGGCACAACACGACCGCTCTCAGTTTTTATTTCCGCATCAATTTCACCCGCAACATGCAGGATTACATTGTTATAGGCAGCATCTTGCTCGTGGCGATGCACATACCAGTCGCTCGACTTGACATGGATTTCCACGTTACCCACCCACACTATGTTGCCTATCTTGACTTTAGCATTGAGAAAATCTGGCCCCGAATTGGCATTATGCAGCCCCACATCTATCACTTCCAACGCTTGGCTGTCGGTGGTAGTGAGTTGCCGTAATGGAAACAGACGATGCTTCCAACAATAATGCAATAGCTGTTCCATGATTTAAAAACTATTTTCAAGCTCGACGAAATGTAGCCAAACGAGTGGCAACAGATGGAGGCTCATCCCGATGATGCATGTCCATGAAAGGCTCTCTACATCACCTGACTGCCTGGTTTGACAGGATGTTCAAGGGTTGTGACACTGAGTGAACCGTCAAAGTCCTCAGCAGAAAGTATCATACCCTGGCTCTCTATGCCCATCAACTTACGCGGTGCCAGGTTGGCAATGAAGCAAACATCCTTACCAATGAGGCTTTCTGGCTCATAGAACTTAGCAATACCACTGACAATGGTGCGGTCTTTACCCGAACCATCATCGATGGTAAACTTCAGCAACTTATTGGCTTTCTTTACGCGTTCGCAGTGTTTAATATGTCCAACACGGATGTCTAACTTCTCAAAATCAGCGAAATCAATCGTCGGTTTGATGGGTTTAGCCGTGTAGGCGGCAGCGGCATTGGCCTTCTTCGTATCTTCCAACTTTTTAAGTTGCAGCTCAATAGTCTCGTCTTCTATCTTCTCAAAAAGCAGTTCGGGTTCAGCCAGCTGATGACCAGCCTTCAACAAATCATGGTTTCCCAACAAATTCCAGTCGCAAGTATCCATCTTAATGAGGCGACGAAGCTTCTCTGAAGAGAACGGCAAGAATGGTTCGAACGCGATGGCGAGGTTGGCAACCAACTGTAACGAGATGTACAAAACGGTTTTCACACGCTCTGGATCGGTCTTCCAAACCTTCCATGGCTCACATTCGGTCATGTATTTGTTGCCAATTCTGGCCAGGTTCATGGCCTCTTTCTGTGCCTCTCTGAACTTGAACGCATCGAGATAGCCCTCCACTTTATTCTTCACATCCTTGAATTCATCAAGCGCTTGCTTGTCAACATCGAGCAATTCGCCGCATGGAGGAACCACTCCGCCGAAATATTTCTTGGTCAGCTGCAATGCTCGGTTCACGAAATTGCCGTAGATAGCCACCAATTCCGAGTTGTTACGTTCTTGAAAATCTTTCCAAGTAAAGTTGTTATCCTTGGTTTCTGGCGCATTGGCCGTGAGTACATAGCGCAGCACATCCTGCTTTCCAGGAAGGTCTACCAGGTATTCGTGCAACCAAACAGCCCAATTACGAGTGGTAGATATCTTATCATCCTCCAGGTTGAGGAACTCGTTTGCCGGCACGTTGTCGGGCAGAATATAGTCGCCATGGGCTTTCAACATCGTGGGGAAAATCAGACAATGGAACACGATGTTATCCTTGCCGATGAAGTGTACCAGTCGGGTGTCTTGATCTTTCCACCATTTTTCCCATGATCCCCAGCGTTCAGGATTGCTCTCACAGAGTTCTTTGGTATTAGATATGTACCCGATAGGGGCGTCGAACCAGACGTAAAGCACCTTGCCTTCAGCTCCTTCTACAGGCACAGGGATTCCCCAATCAAGGTCACGCGTCATGGCACGAGGCTGCAAATCAAGGTCCAACCAGCTTTTACACTGGCCATACACATTGGAACGCCACTCTTGATGACCCTCCAGAATCCATTTCTTGAGCCATGTTTGGTAGTCGTTGAGCGGCAGATACCAGTTTTTGGTCTTCTTGATAACCGGTTTTGAACCGCTGACCGCCGACTTTGGATTAATCAATTCCATGGGTGAAAGGTCGCTGCCGCAATGCTCACACTGGTCGCCATAGGCACCTTCATGATGACAATGGGGACACTCGCCCGTGATATAGCGGTCGGCCAGGAACTGATGTGCTTCTTCATCATAATACTGTTCTGTTTCTTGTTCCAACAGTTTCCCTTCCTCGTACAACTTCTTGAAGAAGTCAGAAGCCAGCTTATGATGTATTTCTGAGGTGGTACGAGAATAGATGTCGAAGCTGATTCCGAACTCCTCGAAGCTCTTTTTAATGAGCGAATGATAGCGGTCCACCACATCTTGCGGCGTTACTCCCTCTTTCCTGGCACGGATGGTGATGGGCACCCCATGTTCATCGCTGCCACCGATGAATATAACATCTTCTTTTTTCAGGCGCAAATAACGCACATAAATGTCGGCCGGCACATAAACGCCAGCCAGATGACCGATATGAACTCCACCGTTTGCGTATGGCAAAGCGGCCGTAACGGTTGTTCGCTTAAAATTTTTCTCCTCCATGAGTATAGCTGTTTTTTAATATTTCTTCATGCAAAATTACGATAAATCAAAGAGATGGCAAAATAATGGGAGCAGTTAAACCCGCTTCTTGCTGCGCTATCTCTCAGCCCAATCGCCTCTATCCAGACTACGATAGCCTATAGCTTCAGCCAAATGTTCGGTCTTGACAGGCTCACTACCCTCCAAATCTGCGATGGTACGGGCCACTTTCAGAATTCTATTGTATGCCCGAGCCGACAAACTAAGCCGTTCCATCGCCATGCGGAGCATGTTGATGCCATCGGCATCGGGTTCGGCAAAGCGATGAATCATACGCTCGGTCATTTGAGCATTGCAATAAATACCCTTGCAGTCTTTATACCTCTCAATCTGAATGGCACGGGCCGCAATGACACGTTCACGAATATTGGCACTCGGTTCTCCAGGAGCTGCCTTGGAAATATCCTTGAAAGGAACGGGCGTGATTTCACATTGTATGTCAATGCGGTCGAGCAATGGACCGCTAATCTTGTTGAGGTACCGCTGAATCTGACCGGGAGTACAGACGCATGTATGCGTGGGATCGCCATAATAACCACACGGACAGGGATTCATCGACGCCACAAACATGAAACTACAAGGGTATTCAATGGTGTACTTCGCACGCGAGATGGTGATCTTCCGGTCTTCCAATGGTTGGCGCAACACTTCCAACGTGGATTTATTAAACTCGGGAAGCTCGTCACAGAACAACACGCCATGATGGGCCAACGTAATCTCTCCCGGCTGCGGCGTGGACCCGCCACCCACCAATGCCACCTCACTGATGGTATGATGTGGGGCGCGGAATGGGCGCTGCGCAATCAATGACGTATCGGCACCCAGCTTACCTGCGATGCTGTGTACCTGTGTTGTCTCCAAACTTTCGGCCAACGTGAGGGGTGGAAGAATAGTTGGCAGACGTTTGGCCATCATCGATTTTCCACTTCCGGGCGGTCCCACCATGATGAGGTTGTGCCCTCCAGCCGCAGCTACCTCCAACGCTCGCTTCACATTTTCCTGTCCTCGAACATCACTATAATCAAGGTCAAACCGATATTGGTGTTCGTAAAACTCTTTTCGGGTATCGATGACGGTGGGTTCAAACGATTTGGCACCCGTCAAAAACTGCACGACATCCACCATCGAATCCATGCCGTAGACCTCCAAATTGTTGACAACCGCAGCTTCACGCACATTCTGTTTGGGGACAATCAACCCCTTAAAATGCTCCTTACGGGCACGAATGGCGATGGGAAGTGCGCCCTTAACGGCCTGCAATGTACCATCCAAACTTAATTCACCCACTATCATATACTGGTCAAGCACTTCAGAAACAATACTGCCATTAGCAGCCAAGATGGCAATGGCCAAAGGCAAATCGAAGCTGCTGCCCTCCTTACGAAGGTCGGCCGGTGCCATATTCACCGTGATATCAGCATGCGGAAACTTGTAACCATTGAACTGCATGGCGGCAGCAATACGGCTACGTCCTTCCTTCACGGCCTCATCGCCCAGACCGGTGAAATGGTACATGATGCCGTTCGTTAAACTAACTTCAATAGTCACAGTTGTCACTTCCATTCCATTGACAGCTGCACAATAGGTTTTAACCAGCATGATAAGTCGCTTTAGATCAACTCTTCCAACTTCTTCATGAGAGCCTGAGCGTCAAGTCCACATGCTACTACGCGTCCGTTTTTCAAGATGATATTATAAGGTATGGATGAAATGCCTAATTGACGGACAAGATTGCCCTCGAACAACGCCTCATCACAGATGTTCGACCAACGAATGGAGTCGCGGTCCAACGTTTCCTTGCAGGTCTTTTTGCTAGGGTCAATCGATAATCCTACCACCTTGAGGCGACCAGCATGCTTCTTCAGAAACTGATTGAGCTGCCGCTGGATGTCCAGACTTTCGTAACTCCACGACGTCCAAACATTGATGACGGCCAGGGGAGCCTGACTCAAAGCTGCGCTTGTCACAACATTGCCGTTCACATCAGTCACCGAGAAGGATGGCAATCGGTCACCTTCTGCCACATAACCTCCCGAGAGTTGTCGTTGCAACCGGCTCAAAGCCCCATTCTTGGGCTGTTTCTTCACCATCACACCCACCAACTGTTTGGCCTTGGGGTAGTTGGGCTTGGGCGTTCTGAGAAAGTACTTAGAAACAAGATACCTGCCCACATCCGAGCTGGGATGGTCGTTCACAAACTGTTCTACGTATTTCAATACCTCCGGAGGAGATGCGTTGGCTATCTTTTTCTTGAACTTAGACATCAGCTCGTTGTCATCTGTTCCTTTCACTTCCAGTTCCTTCAAATGCGAAGCATCCCCCTTCACCTCTACCTTTTTACCAGGTACAGCAAAGACGGGATGTTCTGAAAAGTTGGGAAACACGATGAGCAACGTTCCTGATTTCTCGCAAGGAATCTCGTATGTGAACCGTCCTCCCGTCACCTTGATGGTGTCCATTCCATCGATGATGCCATCGGGACTGTAAACGTAAAACTCACCTTGGTTGAGATGCAGCAGCCGGCCATCGAGTTTAAAATGATGACTGTCGGTACCGCACGACATCAAAACCAAAGTGAGCCAAAAGAAATAGGCAATATGCTTCATAGCAAACAGTTGCCTTATCTCAAGATAGACAATTCTAAATCGTTGTCAGCGTATGTCTTTAATGAGGGGTCTTTCTTCAAAGCCTCTTTCAAATAAGATTCTGCAGCAAACTTGTTACCACGACGTGCAGCCACGATGGCGTGCAGATAGTCGGTCAAGGCATTAGGGTTTGCTACCTTGTCCAACGTAGCAGCTGCTGCAGCATAGTTCTTGTTCATCAACTGTGCAAGGGCCGCACTGTTGCTGTTAACATCTTCGAAGTCTTTCTCTGCTTGTGCAAAATTGCCCTTTGCCAGATTCAAACTGCCGATAGCCACGTTTACATTCTGTTCGCCCAGTGCCTTGGCGATGCTGGTCTCGGCCTCTTTCACGTTGCCGTTAACCAGTTCCATGATACCCAGATTAGCCAAAGCCTCAGGAGCTTGCGGATTAACACGCAAAGCACGCTCGAGATAACGTGTGGCTTCCATCTCGTCACCCTTCATGAATGCCAAGGTTGCCAGGTTGTTCAAAGCACGATAGTCTTTGTCATAATATTCTGCTGTGCGCTTGTAGATTTCTTCCTTCTTGGCAATGTTGTCTTCCAAAGTAGCATAATAGAGCATTTCATCTACACTGAGTTTGGTTGCATCGGTGGCATACTGTGCCTTGATCTGCTCATCACTTCTGCCGATGGTTTCATAGTTAATGATCAGGCGAGAACGACGCAACTCTGGCAAAATGCCGTCTGCCAATTCGCGGAAGGCCTCGCTCATGTTACGAATCTGCTGCTCTCTCTGCTCAGGATCTTTATACATGGACAGCACGCGCAGGATGACATCCTTGTCTTGAATGTTGCTGGTCTGAACCAATTTCTGGAAACCATCCCAGTCTTGTGCAGTGTAGTGAGCGTCGATGCCAGTGGCCACACCCGTCTGCTTCAGCTGCGATTTAACATAAGCCTCTGAAGTATTCTGGCGCTTGCCAGCCAACTTGTCGTTGAAGCTGAATCCACCTTCCGGTGATGCATAAGCCTGAACCTCAACGTTGCGGATGTTCAATTTCTCGCGATCGGCGTTGATGCGCTTCAACATGGCGACGAACTCCTGAACCGAGTTGTTCTTCAATTCACTTCGGCGCAAGTTAGCTTGGTTCACCAAGAACTTGATGTTGGCCTCTTGCTTCCGCGCATTGACACGCTGGAATGAATCGGGAGCGATGCAACCGCCGTCACTCAGCAGCAGTTGCTTGTACAATTCGGACGTAGCAACCACACCTTCGGCCACCTTCACGGCTGGTATATTGATTTTCTTATTACCCCTGCGAGCGCTGAAAGTAAGATACATGTCGCTTTTCTGCATGGCAGGTACGAAATCAAACGCCGTCTTCATGGTGTAACGACCACCCAGACGATAAGAAATCATCTGATCGTTTCCCAGCACTTTCTCGCCTTGGAACGTAGAGCCCGCCCCTTTGGCAACCTGCCCGTTTCCATATCTTAATTCGGGAATCACGGTCACAACAGCGTTTTTCTTCATATATTTTTCAGGAAAAGCACCGTTGATGGTAGCTGGAACCTGATCGCCTTTTGTCTCTAACGGATTGGGGGTAACCGTGAAATTGCTTGCTGACAACGGCCCCATTTTAGAACATGAGGTGAATGCCAACACAGAGCAAACTGATAAAATAAAGATGAGATTTTTGCGCATAGTAATCATTTTTTGTTTTAGTGTGCCGCGAGCGGGACTCGAACCCGCACAGCCATTACTGGCCAAGGGATTTTAAGTCCCTCGTGTCTACCAATTCCACCATTGCGGCAATCAGCCAAAACCGCCTATAACTACCAGGTTTGTCCACTGAAAAAGTTTTCATGTTGCACCAACCTGACTACAGCAGCCTGAACAAATATTAAAATGAGCGGCAAACGAGACTCGAACTCGCGACCCCAACCTTGGCAAGGTTGTGCTCTACCAACTGAGCTATTGCCGCATTTTTATAGAGTGCAAAGGTAGTACATAATCTTTATATCCACAAAAAAAATTTATTTTTTTATTGATTTAGTTTGATAAAGTAAGGTGCTGGCAGTCACTTTGCTCCAATTCAACGACAAGGTTGCAGCCCACTCATACAATCTAACTGTGAACTACGATGTCTAAGGAAATAAGAAATTGACCATGTCTGATTATATAAAATATGTACAATATTTTTGAAAGAAAACGCCCCTAAAACGGCATTCAAAAACTTTCAATCTGAAAAAAATCACTAGGCAAACGGGATGCAAACAAGGCGTTGATTGAGAAGAAAATGTCAACTTTCAACCCAACAGCAAGGAGATGATGCGGCTAAAGACATCCCTTCGGCGGTCAATAGGGTTGCCATTAGGGTGCAAAAGCATAGCTATTGGTGTCCAAAAGCAATGCTTTTACCCGCAAATAGCCCAGAAATTGAAGCAACAACAATGACGGATAAGTGTAACTTTCTGTATAACAACAGAATAGAAAACTTACATATTTTCGGCGAATTTGAAGCAAGAAGCGGGGTTGTTGATTGACAAGCCAAGCATGAGCGCATTCGTTGTCAAGATAATTCATCACGCCAGGCTTTATTTGTGGTGAAGATTTGATTCGTACAGCCATGATGACTGCGGCTGCAGGGAATGGCGCAAAAATTCACGTTCTCAAACAAGTATTTTTCACTTCCGCGTTTGTCTGTATCAACAGAATTATATATTTTTGCAGACAAGACCGTTTTTATAAGTCGGACAAGCCGTGAAAGTGCTTGCATCTACAGTCCTGTAAAGGTAGCAAAACCATGAATGGACTGTGGTAATGGCATGCGACTTTCTGTATATATAATATTGCTATTACAACCATAAACATCACTTAACATGAAAAAGTATTTAGTGCTGGCATTGTTGTCATTGACAACGCTATTCACCCAAGCACAGATTGTAGACCCCATACAATCATCCGCACATCTCAAAACGGGCAAAACTGCTGAAGGAGAAATTGTCTTCAACCTTGATATAGAACAGGGATGGCACGTCTATTCCGTGAACCTTGGCAGCAGTGGGCCTATCGAGGCCTCTTTCCATGTCAACAAAATGGACGGCGTAGAGAAAGTGGGCGGCCTGGTGGCGCGCGGCAACGAAATCTCGAAGATGGACAACCTGTTTGGCATGAAGCTGCGCTTTTTTGAGCATAAGGCGCAGTTTGTCCAGAAAATCAGGTTCACCAAACCCAATTATACCATTGATGCTTATTTGGAATATGGCGCCTGCAACGACCAAACGTGCATGCCACCGCAAGAAGTAGCCTTCAAGAAAGCCGGGAAATCGCCGGCCGTTGAGGCTGCAACAACACCGCAGGAACCGACTGAAAAAGAGGCGAAAGATGAGGATTCGCCTTCATCCCTCAACCCTGACTCCATGCAGACCGCGGCGACGGACACGCTTCTTCCCGCATCGGTGGATACCAACCAGGTGGCTGTCAGCACCGATTTATGGCAGCCTGTCATCCAAGAATTGCAACAACAGGATGGCCGTAGCGAGCAGAACGGATCACTGTGGTTTCTGTTCCTGATGGGGTTTGCCGGCGGATTGCTGGCGCTGTTCACGCCCTGCGTATGGCCCATCATCCCCATGACGGTAAGTTTCTTCCTCAAACGCACCAAGGACAAGGCCAAAGGCATGCGCGATGCCATCACCTACGGCTTGGCCATCATCGTGATATTCCTATCATTGGGACTGCTTGTGACGGCTTTTACTGATCCACACAAGCTCAACGAACTGGCAACCAGTGCGGTTTTCAACATCTTCTTCTTCCTGCTGCTGGTGGTGTTTGCACTCTCTTTCTTCGGGTGGTTCGAGCTGCGGCTTCCCGAGTCATGGGGCAATAAAATGGACAGCAAGGCCTCTTCCACCACCGGATTGCTCTCCATCTTCCTGATGGCCTTCACACTGGTGCTGGTATCTTTCTCTTGTACCGCTCCCATCGTTGGTTTCTTGCTGGTACAAGCCGCCACGTCGGGCAACTGGGTGGGGCCTGCCATCGGGATGTTTGGCTTCGCCTTGGCATTGGCTCTGCCGTTCACACTCTTCGCCCTGTTCCCTTCTTGGCTGAGGCAAGCACCCAAATCGGGTTCTTGGATGAACACCATCAAGGTGGTATTGGGCTTCATCGAACTGGCCTTCGCCTTAAAGTTCCTCTCCGTAGCCGACCTTGCATACGGCTGGCACATCCTCGATCGTGAGGTGTTCTTGTCGCTGTGGATTGTCATCTTCGGCATGTTGGGACTTTATCTCATCGGCCACCTCAAGTTCCAAAGCGACATGGTGGGCGGCGAGAGCAAACCTATGCCGGTGGTATGCATCATGCTGGGCATGGTTTCGCTGGCCTTCACGGTGTACATGGTGCCTGGTCTTTGGGGCGCACCCGTCAAGGCCGTGAGCGCTTTCGCACCCCCAATCAGCACACAAGACTTCAACCTGAACAACAAAGAGGTTCACGCTGCCTATACCAATTATGAAGAAGGAATGGCTGCCGCCAAAGCTCATGGCAAGCCTGCTTTCATCGATTTCACCGGCTTTGGGTGTGTCAACTGCCGAAAGATGGAAGCGGCTGTGTGGACAGATCCGTCAGTTGCGGAGGTATTGACAAAAGATTATGTGCTCATCTCCTTGTTCGTGGACGACAAAACACCGTTGAAAGAACAGATAGAAGTGATGGATAACGGCAAAAAGCGCACGCTTCGCACCGTTGGCGACAAGTGGAGTTACCTGCAAAGTAGTAAGTTTGGCGCCAACACGCAGCCCTTCTATGTGCCACTGGACAATGCAGGAAAACCGCTGACTGGCTCATACAGCTATAAAGAAGATGTGTCGGCGTACCTCGACTTCTTAAAGAAAGGACTGGAGGCTTATCGCAATCGCGACTAACCTTGCACGCCCTTGCCACGCAATACGGTCTGTGCTGCGCGGCAAGGCAGCGTGCTTTGCACAGGTAAGACACACCTACATACAAACAAACCACGATATAAAAACCATTTGAATCTACAAAACCATGCTTGAAGAACATATCAGAAAACAAATCATACAGCTCATCCACCAGGAAGTAGTGCCTGCCGTTGGATGCACGGAGCCCATGGCCGTGGCACTATGTACGGCCAAAGCGACGGAGATGTTGGGCTGTCGGCCCGAGAAAATAACCGCCCTACTGAGTGCTAACATCCTGAAAAACGCCATGGGTGTGGGCATTCCAGGCACCGGAATGATAGGACTACCCATCGCCATAGCTTTGGGCAGCATTGTAGGAAAGAGTGAATATCAGTTGGAAGTAATCAAGGATCTCACACCACAGACGCTGGAAGAAGCGAAAAAATACATAGAGGAAAAACGCATAGACATCCAACTCAAACAGGGAATTACCGAGAAACTGTACATTGAGGTGACATGCCAAGCAAACAATCAAACGGCAAAAACCATCATCGCAGGTGCGCATACAAACTTTGTACACCTATGTAAAAATGGGGAAATCCTACTCGACAAAGGCCTGAGGAAGCAAGATGAACCAGAGGAGAACGGCATACAGCTTTCCTTCCGGATGGTCTACGATTTCGCCACCACCACCCCCATCGACGAAATCAGGTTCATGCTGAAAACCAAAGAGTATAACATGAATGCTGCCAATCAGTCGCTGAAGGGCAACTACGGACACTGCTTGGGCAAGACAATGGACCGCCCATTGAGCCGAGGGATATTTGGTAACAGCATCTACTCGCACATCATCGCCAAGACAGCATTGGCCTGCGACGCTCGAATGGGTGGGGCCATGATACCGGTGATGAGCAACAGCGGGTCGGGAAACCAGGGTATCTGCGCCACAAACCCTGTGGTGGTGTACGCCATGGAAAACGAGAATACGGAAGAAGAACTTATCCGTGCCCTGACGCTCAGTCATCTATCGGCTATTTACATCAAGCAGAGCCTGGGCAAACTGTCGGCTCTATGCGGCTGTGTGGTGGCCAGCATCGGCTCAAGCTGCGGCATCACCTACCTTATGGGCGGCGACTATGCGCACATCTGTCATGCTATCAAGAACATGATTGCCAATCTTACCGGCATGATTTGCGATGGAGCCAAGCCCAGTTGCTCACTGAAAATCAGCTCAGGTGTCAGCACAGCTGTACTTTCGGCCTTGCTATCGATGGAAAACAAGCATGTAACGTCGGCAGAAGGCATCATCGACGAGGACGTGGATCGCTCGATACGCAACCTCACCAGCATTGGCAAGGATGCCATGGGCACGACTGATGAGATGGTTCTGAGTATCATGACCAGCAAACAACGGTGCTAAGTAACGTTCCCAAACCTGCATCATTCCCCCGTAAAGTCCATGGACATCCAATGCTGGCGATAGCATCAATGCCGCCTATCGTCATGAGTATGACCTCATTTTGCTGCTATTGGAGGCAGCAAAGAATAAGACATGCGCCATTGAGGAGATATCACAAGATTTCTCATGGCTTGTCCCGTATTCTCCTTAATTCATCAGTTCAACGGCCTTGAGGACAATGTCATTGGTCTCATTGATAATCTGGAAATACTCATTCATGTCCCACAAATCGCGTGCAACCAATGCTTTGAGTTGGTTTTTCACAGCGGGTAAGGTCGTTTGTAATTCCTTCTGATCCTTCGGTTTCACCTTTTCTTTCTCACCAGAGCGAATCACTGCATCCACCAACTGCTGCGGAACGTCAAACTCATGCACAAACTTTGCGAAGGTAGGATATTGTTTTTGCAGCTGTTTACGGTGTTGGTCAACATACTTGAGGTTTTCTGTGATGATGATTCCCTTGGCTGCCAACTGCCGATGATACGGTGTGAATTTGGTCGTATCGAGTGGAACAAAGTAATCAGGCATGATGCCTCCGCCACCATATACCGTGCGTTTGAGGCGCAAGGTCTTATACTTCAGCGAGTCAGCGAAATGAATACTGTCGGCACTATACAGCTCTCCATGCTTGAAACGAGTGTCCAATTCACGGGCATAGCTTTCGTTATCCCCTTTAATATATGGCTTCTGGATACAACGCCCCGATGGCGTATAGTAGTGAGCGATGGTGAGTCGCATCATACTTCCATCAGGAAATTCAATCGGACGCTGTACCAAACCCTTCCCAAACGAACGCCGTCCAACCACTTGTCCTCTGTCTTGATCCTGGATAGCGCCTGTCACAATCTCGGAAGCCGATGCTGAAAACTCATTCACCAGCACCATCACCTTGCCCGAAAGCAAACTACCGTTCCCGTGTGCCGTATATTCTATACGCTCTGCGCGTCGTCCTTTGGTATAAACAATCAAGTCGTTGCGCTGCAAAAACTCATTGGCAATCTTCACCGCAGCTTGCAAATAGCCGCCTCCGTTGTCCTGCAAATCCAAGACAAGGTCACACATTCCCTGCTTTTTCAGTGCAGTGATACAGGCCATAAACTCATCATAAGTGGTCGCACCAAAGCTCCCTATGCGCACATAGCCTAATTGAGGACGGAGCATGTAACTGGCATCAACGGTTTTAACAGGTATCTTATCGCGCACTACGGTAAAGTAAAGCCGCTCACCAATGCCCTTACGGAGGATGCCCAACTTCACTTTTGTTCCCTTCTTTCCACGCAACCGCCGCATAATCTCTTCGCGTGCCATCTTGACACCCGCAATGCTACTGTCGTTAACGCTCACGATTCGGTCGCCAGCCAATATGCCCACTTTCTCCGACGGACCATTGGTAATGGTCTGAATGACCATGAGTGTGTCTTGCATCATGTTGAACTGAATGCCAATGCCCTCAAAAGATCCCTGCAAAGATTCAGTCATGGCCTTGGTTTCTTTCGCCGTTGTATAAGAAGAGTGCGGGTCCAACTTCTCCAACATGCCACGAATGGCATCTTCAACCAGTTTATCTTCGTTCACCGTATCAACATAAAGATTGTTGATGGCCATCTCCGCAATTTGTAACTTGCGAAGAGGTGAATCTTTTCCGAAATTAATATTGATTTGAGCGGATACTGAATAAACTATCAATAGTGCCCAACATGAAGCAACGAGTCGTCTCATTTGTTTGATTTTATATAAAAGAATTGTTCGCCCCAATGACCTTGATTCTCCGTCTAAATGACAAAGATTATCAGTCAATGGGTTTGAGTTCGTCTTCCGGAAGGTCTTCCTCGACCACCAGATTATCGATGATAAAGTTTTGTCGTTCCATGGTATTCTTGCCCATGTAATACTCCAAAAGCTTTTGTACTTGGTCGTTTTTGTGCAGTGTCACCTGTTCCAATCGCATGTCAGGGCCGATGAAATGGACGAATTCGTCAGGAGATATCTCTCCCAATCCTTTGAATCGGGTGATTTCAGGCTCGGGTCCAAGATCCCTAATCGCCTCTTGTCGCTCTTCATCACTATAACAATAGCGGGTGATGAAATCGCTCTTTCGCTCTTTTTTGTCACGACTGGCGTCCGCATCTGCTATCACTTGCTTATTTTTAATCTTCGTTCTGCGGTTACGCACACGGAAAAGAGGCGTCTGCAACACATACACATGCCCTTTCTTGATAAGCTCGGGGAAGAACTGTAGGAAGAAAGTGATAATCAACAGACGGATGTGCATGCCATCGACATCGGCATCTGTGGCGACAATTACCTTGTTGTAGCGCAGCGTGTCCAAGCCATCTTCGATGTCGAGAGCCGCCTGCAAGAGGTTGAATTCTTCGTTTTCGTACACCACCTTCTTGGTCAATCCATACGAGTTGAGCGGTTTTCCCCGCAACGAGAACACCGCTTGCGTATTCACATCCCTGCTCTTGGTGATGCTGCCGCTGGCCGAATCGCCCTCGGTAATGAAGATACAACTCTCCTCCTTGCGATCATTTTTCTCGTCACTGAAATGAATTCGGCAGTCACGCAACTTCTTATTGTGCAGGTTGGCCTTCTTGGCACGCTCTCTGGCGAGCTTCGTTACCCCCGCCATAGCTTTGCGTTCGTGCTCGCTGGCCTTGATTTTTGCCTCCAACACGTCGGCACAATCTTCCTTGTGGATGTGCAGATAGTTGTCCACCTCACGCTTGATGAAATCGCCAACGTACTTGTTGATGGTCTCACCGCCTGGTGCCATGAGCGTAGACCCTAATTTAATCTTGGTCTGACTCTCAAAAACAGGCTCCTCTACGTTGATGGCTACGGCCGCCACAAGGCCGTTTCGAATGTCGGTGTACTCGTAGTTTTTGTCGTAAAACTCTTTGATGGTCTTGGCTATATGCTCCTTGAAAGCACTCTGATGCGTGCCTCCCTGCGTAGTATGTTGCCCGTTGACAAACGAATGGTATTCTTCTCCGTATTGATTGGTATGTGTGAAGGCAATCTCGATGTCATCGCCAACGACATGAACAATGGGATACAATCCGTCCGTTGTCATGTTGTCGTTGAGCAAATCCTCCAATCCGTTACGGCTTTTGATGCGCCGTCCGTTGTACATAATGGTGAGTCCGGCATTCAGATAGGTATAGTTGCGCAGCATGGTTTCCACGATATCATCGTGGAACGAGTAGTTCTTGAACAGCGTGTTGTCGGGTTCAAAATAGACATAGGTACCCGTTTCATCCTTCGTTTTATCGGTCTGATCGGTCTTAATCTCACCTTTTTCAAACGTAATGGAACGAACTTTCCCCTCTCTGTACGACTTCACCTCAAAATGTGCACTCAAAGCATTCACGGCTTTGAGGCCCACACCGTTCAATCCCACACTCTTCTTAAACGCTTTCGAGTCGTATTTTCCACCTGTATTCAGCATGCTCACGGCCTCAACCAGTTTGCCTTGTGGAATACCACGACCGTAGTCGCGCACGCTGACGCGCAAGTTGTCTTCCACGTCAATCTCAATTCGGTCGCCCGACTTCATCTTAAACTCGTCGATGGAATTGTCAATCACTTCCTTCAACAGCACATAGATGCCATCCTCAGGCAAGTTTCCATCGCCCAATCGGCCGATGTACATGCCCGGACGGGTACGCACATGCTCCATATCCGACAGGTGCCGGATGTTGTCGTCTGTATAAGAAACGGTTTCTTCTGCCCCAACCGGAGCAGAAGCGGTATTGTTATGATTCGTCGATTGTAATTCTTGCTTGTTTTTATCAGTCATCGGTTTTTTGGTTGTTATTCGTTTTCAGCAGTTCCGTAGGGGATGGTTTCTACCAAATCAGCACACCCTACATACCATCGTCACGCACGAAAGAGCGTTTAAAACCCCAAAAAGAATCTACTTACCCGATACGACTGTGGGCAAGAATTAAATCTTCTTCTTGAAACAGCTGCGACGCTTATGATTCGTAGGCTTCAGCGGTCCCCATTGACTTTGCACGCCCTCATTGGTTTCCAGCTCCACTTGACTCTCGGCCCAAGTGAATCCATACTTGTAAAACACAGGTATCAAGTCGGTGAACAACAAGGCGTTGGCACCCTTGGATCGATACTCGGGCAGCACACCCATCAACAGCAAGTCGCCGCCACCGCCTGTCTTTTGAAACTTGATGGCCCGCAACAGATGCCACCAGCCCCAGGGGAGCAAGCGGCCTCTACGGCATTTTTGCAAGGCATACGACAGGGATGGAATTGAAATGCCCACGCCAATGAGCTTCCTATCCTTATTCCAATCCTCAATGAGCGTAATCATGTTCAAATCGGCGAAGCGAAGATACATGTTCACATAGTGATCAATCTGTTTCTCACTGAGTTCAGAATAGCCATAAAGGTCTTTGTACGTCTCGTTGATGATGTCAAAAACCTTTCGTCCATAATCGGTCTTTTTCACTTCCCTTCGGGTCAGTTTCTTGATATGCAGGTTGTAACGCGATTCTACAACCTCGGCTATCTTCGCATATTTCTCAGGAATTTCCTTAGGAACGTCAAAGAAATATTCCACATAGTTTTGGTCAACTTCCCATCCGCCCAACTTCTCTATATGCTGTGGGTAGTAAGGATAATTGTAAATGGTGATCATCGTACTGAGCTTGTCAAAGCCCCACGTGAGCATTCCTTCAGGATCCATGTCGGTGAAACCCAATGGACCCACCATCTCGGTCATGCCTTTTGAGCGGCCATAGGCAGCCACTTCATCGAACAAGGCGCGAGATACCTCCAAGTCATCTATGAAGTCAATCCAGCCAAAACGCACGATCTTCGTTTTCCATTTTTCATTGGCTCGATGGTTAATGATGGCTGCTACGCGCCCTACTACTTTACCTTGTTTGTACGCAATATAATATTCTGCCTCGCAAAACTCAAATGCGGCGTTCTTATCTTTACGCAAGGTGTTCATATCGTCCATGAAAAGATTCGGAACATCGTATGGGTCTCCCTCGTAAAGGTCGTAATGAAAGTCAACGAACGTTCTCAAATCGCGCAGCGACTCGACCTTCTTAATTTGTACAGATGGCATTCTTTTTAATAAGATTGTATGCAATATAGGCTTGCAAAGTTACGCTTATTTGGCCTATTTTCAAAATAAAACGCCTACATTTTTTTACCGCTCACGGGGTGTGAGCATGACAGTGAGAATCACGCCCCTGCTGAAGAGCATTTCAATAGCAATGAGTTTGGCGGGCAATTGCATTGAGTTTAGCAGCCAAAGTCATTGAGTTTGGAGCCCAAAGTCATTGAGTTTGGCGGGCAAGTGTTTTCGAGTAATCTAGCAAACAGTAAGAACGTGGTATAAAAACATGATTATCAATAATATACATTGCCGTGACGGCGATGTCAAACAAGCTCGTCATCGACCGGTGCGTACATATCAAACAGGAGATTGTTATCCGTCTTACGCATGAGCGGTTGATGACAACGTCACCGATTATTTGCTGCAAATCAACAGAACATGCCGCCCATCTGCCTGCGTGGTTGCGAAAACATAAACCGCTCCCCCATCCTTCAGCTTGAGCCGTTTGCGCAACTCGGCCACGGAAAGGGGAAAGTTGCGGGTGGTGATGTTGGCCTGGCGCACGTCGCTAAGCACCGACCTCAGTTCTTTCTTGTTCATCGATGAGAGGGCTTGGATGCAGAACTTCCGCCCTGGAAACAACGGGAGGTCACGCTCGGAGATAAAGAGGTGCGAGTTGGGTGCTATCTTCCGAACGCCCAATTGGGCACTCACGGCCGAGAAACAACCGGCCTTCATGATTGACGCATGAGGCTCATAGAGGTACAATCCCGGCCGCATTTCTTCCTGACTGACGTAAGGCGGCGTGACGACAGATGGTTCGTCGGACAAACAAACAAAGGCCTGGTCATCATTCACACAATGGAGGGTGAGCGGCTTATGCCGTTGCTTGCTCAAGACGAAGAGCAGTTCTTTGCACTCGTTTCTCACCGACAGGACATGTATCTCGCACACCTTCACCTCCTCTGTCTCGAGTTGAGCCACGGCTTGGTGCCAGTCGAGCATCGGAGAGAGCTTCACCATGACAAAAAGACTCTTATCCGTCAACTCTTCCTTCAGGCTCAATAAATCAGGAGTACAATCGCTGATGGCCACCGTTTTGCCGCCCTGTCGGTCACGACGGGCAGGATCCAGGTAAATCACCGTGGCGTGATTCATCCGCCGAAGATAGTCCACACCGTCGGCACACACCACCTCTGCCTGTTGCAAACCTAAGAGGGAGAAATTGTGTTGAGCCACCTCGCACAATGCTTGCTGCCGTTCTACATAGACGCCACGCTCAAATTGACGGGCCATGAAGGAGAAATCAACTCCAAAACCGCCCGTCAAATCGACCAAAGATGGCTCTGTTTCATGGGGCAGATGGACTTTCTTCAAGTCGTCCGACCGTGATTTTTGAACGAAATCGGCACAGAGCCGTGCGGCCAACTGCGCCTTGTAACGCGCCGTTTGCTCGGAAGAGCATTGCTCCATAGACAGGTGGGGCGGGTACAACAGCGCGTCTATGGCTGCCCAGGACGGCAGTTTTTGTCGGGCAGTCTGTCGCCCCGCAATCTGTTGCAAGGCCAAAGGCATGTCCACATCTGGGTGTTGACCTCCCTTGAGGGCCAGCTGTCGCACGTCTTCTTCGGCGTGTTGGCGAATGAATGCTACAGTTGCTTCGTTCATCATACCCATCTCTTCATCGAAAATAAAATAAAAAAAGTAGCCAGCGGGCTACTTGATTACCTGATAATAACGCTTTGCCTGTGCCCGTGAGCGGAAGTTGAAATGCCACCATTCGGTACGCAAGGGTTTGAAACCAGCGTATGTCATCACGTCACGAAGCAGCTGACGGTTCTTGCGAGCCTGCGCACTGATGCGCTTCTGCGCCACCAGTTGGGCCTCGTTGTCAATGTGAGCCGCAGCGCCCATATAGTCTATTTTGGTGCCCATGTCAAGGGTATCGCCCTTCAGGTTGCACAGCGTGAGGTCGACAGCCAGCCCATAGTTGTGCAAACCACCACCGCGTGCGGGATTGGACACATAGAAATATTTGGAGGTATGCTTCACTTTGTCCCACATTTTTTGCTGAATGGACATAGGACGGGCAGCGTCATAAATCTTCAATCGAAGGTCAGGACGCAACTCCTTGAGCCGCTTTTGCGCCTTAACCAGTGCCTGTGCTGCGCGCGGATGGAGATAGGCTTCGCGCAAATCGTCGTACAACACGCCGCCAGTGAAGTTGTCTGCGCGGGCGTACATCAAAGATACCTGGATGGTTTTGTCGAGCTGTTGCACGTTGACATAGCCCCGACGCTCGAGCGACTGTGCCGTTTTACTAAGTTTTTGCTTGTCTTGAGCCACGGCAAAAGTGGTGGTCAAGACAAGCAATAAGATGATTTTTCGCATGCTTTGAGTGGATGTTCTGTTAACGAAGAGATGGATTTTTTCTTTCCATCAACCTCATCATCGTGTCAACTCGATGGCCAATACGGGTTCGTTGGTGGTGATGTAATCCACCCCAGCCTTATTCATTTCTTCAATACCAGCCTTATCACTGACGGTCCACACGTTGACTGTCATGCCCAGGTCGTGCGCCTCTTTGATCCATTCGGGGTGCTTGCGCAGAGCACCGATATGGTAATCAATGCCTGTGATACCTTCCTGATGGAGCTGAGCCGGCGTCTTGTTGCCCGAAAGATAAGCCACTTTCGCCTGCTTGTCCAGTCGTACCAGTTCCAAACACACGTCATGACTGAACGCAATGTATTCTACTTTGTCTTGAATTCCATATTTTTTCACGGCATTCACCGTTGCTTGGACAGCGCGTTTGTTGGCTTCTAACGTTGAATGGGTCTTGATTTCAATGATGAGTTTGGTCTTGCTTTTGGTCTTTTTCATCATCTTCAACAAGTCCTTCAGCTGTGGCATCTTCTCGCCATTCTTAAGTGTTAGGTTCTTACAGTCCTTGTAAGAAGCTTTTTCAAGTACCACGCCATTGAAATCAGCATCATGATTCACCATGAGTTTTCCATCGGCCGTGATCCATATATCGGTTTCAGAGCCATAGATATTCAAGTCGAGTGCCTTTTGAAGCGCTGTCCGTGAGTTTTGAGCTGAGCCTGGTGTGGTCCAGTAACCACGGTGAGCAATAACTTTTGAACCTGCAAACATACTGGCTGTAGCAAAAGCAACAAGGGCCAGTGTACAAAATAATTTTTTCATAATGGTATGCGTATTGATAGTTGATGATTTACCTATGTATCTGCAAAGATAAGAAGTTGGCGTGACACAACCAAGCCCAAACACAAGTAAACAGGGCGAGAAAGCGCAAAATTTTTACTACTTTAACTGATAGAGTAAGCCCAATCTCACTTCGTATGTACGGGCAGTAGCATCGTTTCGATAGGTATAGTGGGTGTCACGGTGATAATAAGCACCCGACAGATGAAGCCCCCATTGTCGCCAAACGGGGATTTTGAGCATGGGACGCAACATCCATAGGGATGATTGGTTGCGCTCGCCTTGTGCGCTGAACGTTTCGTATGGCGTGTCAGCTGGCACCTCTTCGTAGCCACGCCAACTGTACATTCGGAAAAAACGGGCATCCAGAGAGAAAGAAAAGCGGTGACCCAATGAGAATTGCGTGCGTGACAGGGCGGTGAAGCCGCTGCCCATGTTGTAGGTTCTGTGAAAGGGATTGTCGGCATAATCGCTCCAAAGTCCGCCCAACAACATACCATTGAGGAAGAAAGATTGATCAAATTGCAGGTTTGGATGGATGGAAGGAGCCCTACAAAGCCACCCCACTCCGATGCTGGCTGCTTCGGAAAGCTGGTAAGGGGGCAAGCCTCCGTTGCGCCCATTGGTATGTTCGTAGTTGAAATGTTGATAAACACCGAAGCGCGACTGCATGCCCCGGTGCTCCATCACAGGAGCTGCAGCCAACTGTCCGATGATGTTGATATGGTTCACGGCATGTTGTTGATGCCCCACAACCACACCCGCATCGAGGGTAAAGTAATCGAAAGGTTTGTGCTCATCACTGAATGCATCGCCATAGCGGACCGAAAAATCCAGATAAGGCGTATGGAACCGCATTGTGGAAGCATCGTGGCCCGATACATATCTGTCGCCAACAGCCACCGTCATGCGTACCGGTAATCGGTCGTCATCATGATAAGCGGCTTTTTGAGGACGTATCTTCCACGCCTCACCTGTGAATATGCGGTTCAATGCGCGGATGGGATTGATAGCTGCTCCCAATAGTTCTTGGGCAACACGCCGCCACCCTCGCTGGTCATCATGGTACACGAGGTTAGACAAACGATAGGTGCTCTCGCCGATAGCCAACCCACCTATGCCGGTAGAAATGGCGTCATTGATGGATGGGAGTTCGTTTTCGCCGGCAATTTCCCACATCAAATCACCAGCCAGGGTATAAGGTATCGACTCCCAGAAGTTCATACCATTACTGCGAGCAGCATTAAAGAATAGATTGCCATGATAGGGATGGTACCATAAATTGGTGTGAAACACATCCCCATCCCAAAACCATTGATTGAGCCGAACGTTGCGTTTGAGTGTTTTACTGGTTACCTTGGCGAAGTCAGCATCTAATATAAAATAGTCAACGGCCAAGAGGGTAGCGTTAATCCCCACCACTTCAGCGGCTGCCCGCCATGGATATTTGGGGGGATTGGCTGATTGTTTGTCCATCAGTGAGTCAACATGGAACACATAGGACGATTGATTTAACAAGGAATCAGGTAGCACTACGCTGTCAACCAATGCGCTTGAATCGCTTTGTAGATGGCAGGTCTGCGCTTTACTTTCTATCGAAAATAAAGTAACAAGAACACCCATGCCAACCCAGCACTTGGTTTTAGTCAAACAATCTATAACAGATAAGTAATTCAAGTATACCGAACATCTTAAGCATGGTTCAACATAAGCGGCACTTCCCTCACCAACAAAAAAGCCTACCTGTCACTGAAACGATGTCTGAAAGGCACGATTCCCGGTGACACATAGGCTGTTGATGGTTCTATAAACAGAACTGAGAGCAACCAGTTGCTACTTTATTTTACAGTAATGAGGAAGTAATTCTTCTTTCCACGCTGCACCAAAAGGTACTTACCGTCTATCAAGTCGTCTGCCGTAATGATCTGATCGAAGGACGAAAGCTTCTCCTTGTTGAGCGAAACACCGCCGCCTTTCACCAGTTTCCGCATCTCACCTTTGCTTGGGAACATATCCATTCCCTCCTGATTGAAGAGATCTACAGCCGTCGAACCCAACTGCTCCTTGCCAATTTCGTATTGCGGAACTCCATTGAAGACATCGAGGAAGGTAGCCTCATCGAGCTTTCGTAGGCTCTCCTTGGTGGCTTTTCCGAACAAAATGTTGCTGGCTTCAATGGCCATGTCTAAGTCTTCCTGTGAATGAACCATCACCGTCACTTCCTCAGCCAAACGCTTTTGAAGGACACGTCGGCCGGGATCTTGCTGATGTTCGGCCACAAGAGCTTCAATGGTCTCACGCTCCAAGGAGGTAAATATCTTGATGTATTTCTCCGCATCATCATCACTAACGTTCAACCAGAATTGATAGAACGCATACGGTGTTGTGCGGTTTCTGTCCAACCAGATGTTACCGTTCTCCGTTTTGCCGAACTTTTTCCCGTCAGCCTTCGTGATCAAAGGGCACGTCAGACAGTAAGCATTCTCCTCAGCACCCAGTGTTCGGCGAATCAACTCAGTGCCCGTCGTCATGTTTCCCCATTGGTCGTTGCCGCCAAGTTGCAGTTTGATGCCATGTTTCTGATAGAGATGAAGGAAATCGTAGCCCTGTAACAGCTGGTAAGTGAACTCGGTAAACGACAAACCATCGCTGGCTTCACCGTTCAAACGCTTCTTCACACTGTCTTTGGCCATCATATAATTCACGGTAATGTGCTTGCCTACCTCGCGTGCAAAGTCAAGGAAAGTGAAGTCTTTCATCCAGTCATAGTTGTTCACCAGCTCGGCTTTGTTGGCCGTGTCACCATCAAAGTCGAGGAATTTGGACACCTGTTGCTTGATAGCCTCTTGATTATGATACAAGGTGTCTGTATCCAAAAGGTTGCGTTCCAAGCTCTTTCCAGACGGATCACCTATCATTCCCGTCGCTCCTCCCAGCAACAGATAGGGCTTGTGCCCACATCTTTGCAGATGACGGAGCATCATAATGCCACACAAGTGGCCGATATGCAAGGAGTCGGCCGTTGGGTCAGTACCCAAATAAGCCGACACGAGTTCTTTTTCAAGTAGTTCTTCGGTGCCTGGCATCATCTGCGCTAACATGCCACGCCATTTCAGTTCTTCAACAAAGTTCTTTGTCATCGAATCAAATTTATATTTTTCGTTTGTATTATGAAGCTGGGGCCTCTATTCAAAGAGAAACTTACGGTACCGGATCATATCCACTACCACCCCACGGATTACATCGTAAGATGCGCCATACAGCCAACGCCAACCCTTTGAATGGGCCATGCTTGATGATGGCCTGCCGTGCATATTCCGAACATGTCGGTGTGAATCGACAAGATGGGGGCGTGTAAGGCGTGATGAATTTCTGATAAAACAAGATGGGAGCCAGCAAGATTCCTAGGAGAATCCGCATCAAACCATGACTTATAGACTTGAGAACATTCACAGTTTATCAGCTACTCGTTTTAATAAGACCTGCATACTTCGCTCCACGGTGTCCGTATCATGAAGCTCATCAGACATCCAGATAAAGCCCAATAACAGCTGACGATTGGGGGAATCTGCCATGGATGACACCACAATCTCTTTGTTCAGCCGATATGCCTCACGCACTTGTCGCTTCACGCGGTTGCGTTTAACGGCTCGCTTGAAGTGCCTTTTCGACACACTCACCATCATCTTGACGGGCACTACATGTTGTGTATCGCCATCAGGTTGATCGGTCAGCAAATAGACAACCCTTAAAGGAAACACCGAAAAGGATTTACTTTTGCCTCCGCTGAAGAGCTTTTCCAGCTGAGTTCTACTGCATATCCGCTCCCACTTACTAAGTTTAAAAGGCCTATCGGTCGGCAATTTACTTTCTATTTTTTATTTTTTTTCAGATAAGCCTTCAGGGCTCCCGTCATTGAAGGATTGTCTGCATCGGGTGCTTTCAAGTCCAATCGGAAGCCTTCTGCCTCAACTGCCTTGCATGTGGCAGGGCCAAAAGCGCCAATCTTGATGTCACCTTGCTCAAAATGAGGCACATTTTTTTGCAATGCTTTCACGCCCGTAGGACTGAAGAAGATAATCATATCGTAATCAAACGTCTTCACTTCCTCTTCTGTCATATCATTGCTCACCGTTCGATACATCACACATTCGGTATGTTTGAGCTTCTTTGCGTCCAACAAGTTCTTGAGATCATCGTTGTGAACACTACTCATCGGAACGAGATACTTCTCGGTTTTATGCTTGACCATCAACGGAACCAGGTCGGCTATCTTGCCACTCGTGCCAAAAAACACTTTGCGTTTGCGATATTGTACGTATTTCTGGATGTACAGCGCAATGGTTTCAAGCACGCAGAAGTACTTCATGTCTTCAGGTATGGTGATGCGCAGCTCCTTAGCGAGCGTGAAAAAATGGTCTATCGCATGGCGAGAAGTAAACACAACAGCCGAATGTTCGAGGATGTTCACGCGCTGCTTGCGAAATTCTTTTGCTGAGAGTCCCTCCACTTTGAAGAAAGGTCGGAACACACACTTCACACCATATTCTTTCTCAATATCATAATACGGCGACTTCTCACTTGTTGGTTGGGGCTGTGATACCAAGATTTTTTTGACCATCAGTGTCCTAAAAATTTACTTTAAAATGATTGTTTGCCAATCCAAAAACTCCCCACAAGGCGAGCATTGGAATGATTTCAAGTGCACAAAAGTACAAAATTATTTGCACAAAAGACCCCGTTTGACGGAAAAAGATGGCATACGACTTATAGAGTGTAAGCAATTTAATCAGCACGATGACGATAATTGCGTAAATAACAGCACTTTTCATCGAGACATCGAAATATGACAATAACATGACAATGGGAAATAATGCCACGCCTTCCATCGACACCAAGAACAACCGCACCTTCATCCATTGTCCGTTTTTTTTCCTATCAAAGAACACCCAGTTGGTGAATGTATAGACCAAGGTCTTCGCCATGAAATACAAAACGAGGGCTGCGGTATAAATACCCATCATCTGATAGTATTCCAGCACAAAGATATCGGTGACGTAGGTGCGTGAATAGAAAAAGAACAAGAGGGCCAACAGCAGGCACGTCTGAAAGACAAAGAAGAACTGGAACCGTATTTCTTCGCCCGTTTCCGTGACCTCCGTCGTCCGTCCGCGTGGTTGATAAAAGAAGGTTTTGACTTGCTTTTCCAAGAATCGTTTAGACTTTGAAAAGGCGAGCATGGCCAGTATAAAGCATCCGAGCAGCACACCTGTAATCAAGTCGTCACCCGACACCGTGTACGGAACAGGGTCGCCGACCACGCCCACACGCCCTCCATCGAGTTCGGGATGGAACATCGAGTCTTTTGAAAAGAACGACTCCTTGTAATATTGCGGCAGACTGACATCGCGAAAGTTCTTCCCTACCGGATGCCCCGGCAAGTGAAGGGTATCCGGCATCTGGCTCCAACTGATTTTGCTGGGCTTGATATGGGCCTGAATGGCCGAGTCTTGCTGTGCCGGAGTGGCATCTTTGGGCAACCACTTCAGCACCTGTGCCGGCGTAAGCTGCTTGGGCTGTCGCGCCATAGAGGACCCAGTATGCGCAGTATCGGCAACGATTGACTGTGAAAGAGAGTCGGTCTGCAACATTTACTATTTAATGCCAAAGGCTTGTTTGATGCGCTCCACGTCGTCCAACTTCTCCCAAGTAAACAGTTCTACCTGCATGACTTTCGTTTCATGATAACGACTTTCAAACGTTTTCTCCTTCACTTCGTACTGTCGTCCCATGTGTCCGTAAGCCGCTGTCTCAAAATAAATAGGATTGCGAAGACCGAATTTCTTCTCAATAGCTTTCGGTCTAAGATCGTACATCTCACCTATCTTCTGGGCAATCTCGCCATCTGTCATCCCAACTTTGCCTCGTCCGTACGTATCTACATAGATGTTGATGGGCTTAGCCTCACCAATGGCATAACTAATCTGCACCAACACCTCGTCAGAAACGCCTGCAGCTACCAGGTTTTTTGCAATATATCGAGAAGCGTATGCTGCCGATCGGTCTACCTTACTAGGGTCTTTGCCCGAGAAAGCTCCGCCACCGTGGGCACCTTTCCCACCATATGTATCTACAATAATCTTCCTTCCGGTGAGCCCGGTGTCGCCATGAGGCCCGCCAATGACAAACTTTCCCGTAGGATTCACATAATATAAGATGTCATCATTGAACAGTGCGCGCGTCTTGTCGTCACACGCTGCCTTGACGCGGGGTATGAGAATGTTGATGACGTCGGCCTTAATTTTGGCCAACATGCGGTCGTCGTCGCTGTCAAACTCATCGTGCTGCGTACTCACCACAATGGTGTGGATGCGACGAGGCGTGTGGTCGTCGTTGTATTCAATGGTGACTTGGCTCTTCGCGTCGGGGCGAAGATAAGTCATTTCCTTGCCTTCCTTGCGGATATCGGCCAACACGCGCATGATGAGGTGAGCCAAATCAAGCGATACCGGCATATAGTTCTCGGTTTCGTTGATGGCGTAACCAAACATCATGCCTTGGTCACCGGCACCCTGTTCGTCCTCGTTCGCACGATTCACCCCACGGTCAATGTCCTCACTCTGTTCGTGAATGGCCGACATGATACCACACGAATCGCCGTCAAACTGATATTCCGACTTGGTGTAACCTATCTTCTTGATGGTTTTGCGCGCGATGGTTTGCAAGTCAACGTATTCTTTCGAGCGAACCTCCCCCATGATGACCACCTGTCCGGTGGTTACAAAGGTCTCGATGGCGCAATGCGCGTCTTGGTCGTAAGCTAAAAATTGATCGAGCAAAGCGTCTGAAATTTGGTCAGCAACTTTATCTGGATGTCCCTCTGAAACTGATTCTGATGAAAATAAATAGGCCATATCTATAATTCTTGTTGTATATTGAACATGCAAAGTTAGCAAAAAAAACACAATCTGTCACGCATCTGCTTTATTTTAACTCCTTTATAGCGTTTCCGCATGCTCGCCAAACGAAGCCTACACACAATAGGCCTTTGGTATGGAAGCACTATGTTTACACGCCTTTGAATGATGGTTCTGCGAAGCGCCGACCAAAAGATGATAACGGCAAAAAGTGGACATGTCCAAATTGTTTTCATACGTCTTTGGCTCGTTTGGCTGACACTTTTTGTCCTAAAAAAGTGTCTATAAAATGGCATGTGTAAAATGATGAAATAGAAAAATTAACTATGCTTACAGGATGCATCAATGGGATGAAAAGCGAAGAAAATCGATATTTTTCGCTTAAAACATCGAAACTTACGGCCTATTTGCATGTGTTTGGGCTGTCATTCACATGGGTTTGCGGCGTTAAAGCATAGCTATTGCCAGCCAATCTCAATGCTTTTGCAAGAAAAACAGGCGTCAAAGAGGATTGAAAAGCCAATAATTCCATACAACAAACTGATACACACAGCATTACAAAACAGCCTCATATTTCCCATATTTACAGCAAGCAGGGATGTTGTTCGCAAATACGCCAAAGATGAAGAGGTGTTTGTCAAGAAAAAGGACAAATGAAATTCTACTTTGAGCACGGACGTTTTCGTTCAATATGATGAAACGGTTACGGTGCCGTAGGAGCGTGATGGCGGTCGGAAAATGTTGAATTACGCCTCTACGTTTGGTCCATCTTTTGATGTGTCAACATCGTAACGTGCCGTAACCTGCCACAAAGAAAAATGCCATTGAACTATTGATACAGTTCAATGGCAATACCTGTGAACAAATAAGCTAACCACTCCCCTCCCTTTTGGGGAGGGGTTGGGGGTGAGGCCGTCACCCCATTACTTACTTGTTTTCTTCCGGCAACATGGTTACCGAGATATAGTTTCCGGCCTTCAAGAATTCTTTCATAAAGGCGGCGATAGTCTGTGGTGTCTGTGCGCTAATCACCTTTTTATAGTCAGTGTGCGAGTCAATACCGTGCTTACGATACAAATCCACCACACCATTCCAATAACGATTGGTCTTAGCCACATCATCCGCCTGCTTCAGCATCACGGCTTTAATCTTGTCAACCATCGTGGCATCCACCGTCTTGGTGAGCTCTTGCACGGCACTCTCCATGATGTTCAGGGCCAATTCCTTCTTCTCTGGCTTCATGGGACAAACGCCCAATAATTGAATCACGTGATAATCGTCGTCGATAGTTGCTGCACCTTGTGCCCCACACGAGTAGGCTGCACCGGCATCCTCACGAATCTTCTGCAAATAAACCATCGACAACACCTGTCCTGCGATGGATGCTTTGACATCATTCTCCAAGGTGTAAGGCATGTCTTCGTTGTACCATATCTTATAAGCCGTTGACTTAGGTGTTTCCATCTTGCGCTTGAAGGTGTTGTCTATCTTGCCTTTCTGCAGGAAGGTCACGCGATGTCCCTTCACAATCTTATTCTGTGAGGGCAGACTGGCAATGTATTGACAAATCAAGGGGCGGATGGCTGCCTCGTCATAGTTTCCAATGAGGGTGAATGTCCATGCTGCCGCATTGGCTGTACGCTCCTTAGCCATGGCCAAGATGCGGTCGTAAGATACGTTTGGCAGGTCATCTGCTTTGACAGGAGTCAACCGTGGATTGTGCCCGTACATCGTTGCCGTGAGCGAATCAGAGAGGGCCACCTCCGGCGAGAGCGAGCGATTTTTCAGACTTACCTTGTACTGACTGATGAGGTTGTCGTACGATTTCTGGTCTTTGTTGATGCCAGTGAAGTAGAGATACAGCATTTGCAGCATCGTTTCTACATCCTTGGGCGTGGATGACCCAGATGCCTCCGTATTTTTAAAGCCCAATGACAGGTCGACATTGGCTATCTTACCAGCCAATGCTTTGCTCAGTTCGGTCAGCGAGAACTGTCCCAACCCGCTGTTTCCAATCACCTCATTAAACATCTTGGCATTGAGATAATCCTTCTCACCGTATAACGAAGAGCCTCCAAAGCCCTCTGCCGACAGCAGCACCTCATCCTTCTTCAAGTCGGTATGCTTGAGCACAACCGTCGCACCGTTAGACAGTTTCAGCTCTGTGTACCCCAATTTATCGTTCTTCTTCTCACTCTTGATGGTTCCAGGGGTCGGCTTTTTCGTAATCAGCGGTTCGTTTTTCACGTTGTCAACGTATGCCGTTACCTGTTGTTGTTTGGCCGTTTGGAGGGCAGTGAGCAGTTCTTGACGGGTTGGATACACAGCACCCTCTTTCTCATTGTTAAAGTTCACAATGACGATGTTGCTGTCGTTCTTGGGAATCAGCTGTTTCATGTATTCGTTGACCGCCTCAACTGGAATGGCTGGAACCATCTGCTTCATCAGTTGATAGGTGTAATCGATGGACGGCATTGGCTCGTTGGTCAAGAAATAACCCAGACATTCGTTGAAAAACTGCGTGTTCTTGCGTTTGTCTTTGTTGCTGTATGCCTTGTCTAGGCTACTCAACAGGTCGGCTTTATAGCGATCGTATTCGGTCGGGGTGAATCCAAATTCAACGGCACGGCGTGCTTCTACCACCGCTGCGGTGAGCGAAGCGGCAAGTTGAGAGGGGTCTTTGGGTTGGGCAAAGATACTGAACGCATCTTTCGTCTTAGCAAAAATATAGTTGTCATCACTGGCTCCAGCACCCACGTATGGGCAGTCTGCTTTTTGTGCTGCTTCGGTATAGCGATCGTTCAGCATGTTGAGTGCGGCTCCTTTCAAATAACCATAGAGGATGTATTCAACGGAATTTTTCAACGAGTCGGGGTAAGTATCGTGCTTGAACATCACCTGTACGTTGTTGGTTCGCTGCTCTTTATCCTTGTCGATGATAACGATTGGCTCGGCTGTATCAGGGACTGGCTCGTTCAACACAGGAGCTTGGTTGGCTGGATTCTTGATACCTCCAAAGAGTTTCTTGATCATTGCCTCAGTATGATCAACGTCTACGTCGCCAATCACAATGATGCCTTGGTTGGATGGATGATACCATTTCTCATAATAGTCGCGCAATTCCTTGGGCGAGAAGTTGTCTACGACACTCATCAGACCGATAGGATAACGCACACCGTACTTACTT
>QWCQ01000071.1_pt1 | contig 108719 bp, 95 predicted proteins | sample 1972701 | NCBI WGS metagenome assembly QWCQ01 (sample SAMN09866704, study PRJNA288562) | Human gut metagenome isolate pre4_stool, whole genome shotgun sequencing...
TGCCGAACACAGTAGTTAAGCTCGTAAACGCCGAAAGTACTTGGCTGGAAACGGCCCGGGAGCATAGGTAGCTGCTGATTACGCGAAGAGACCGTCGAAATGACGGTCTCTTTTTTATTGCAAGCAGATGGCATTCAAAGAACTTCAAGTGACGTCCATATATCGCCTTATAACCGGCGGCAAGGCATTGTCGGTAACGGTCGCATCAGATCGGCATGTGACGAGAGTAGCGGAGGGTACTCGAATGCGAATTGGCTTCACCTGAAATGTGAAAAAGGGAAAGAAAAAAGAGGGCGATTGCCCTCTTTTTTTGAAAATGCTTAGAATCGGTATTGCAAGGAGACTGTGTAGGTTCTTTCACGAGCGGCCTCGCCTGCGTAGAATTTTTTGTCGAACAGGTTGTAGATATCGCCTTGTAAGACGAGACCTTCTTGGATTTCATAGTTGGCGGAAAGGCTGGTGACGAAGTACGAGTCTTCCGATTTGTATTCACCGGTGTCGCGATCCGGACGCTGTCTTTCGCTGACATAGGTGTTGTCCAAGAGGACTTGCCAGGGCTTGGCATCCCATTGCACGCCGAAGTGAACGAGGTGACGCGGGATATCGTAGTACCGATCGCCATCTATTTTGGCATCGGTCAGAGCGTAGTTGGCGTAGGCCGACCAGTTTTGGTTGAAGCGGTACTGCGTACCGAATTCGATGCCGCGGCGAACGAGATCGCCGTCCGTGTTGTAATAATAACGTGGTTTGACGTTTTTCGGTTTCAGAGCGACGAGATCTTTTGTTTTGGCATGGAAGAGCGTCACATCCCAAGTCAGGTTCTGATCATAGTGTTTGTAACCGACTTCCCAAGTATTGGTCGTTTACGGCTTTAAGTCCGGATTCGGGGAAATCGTTCCACTGTTTCGATATACCTGGTAAAGTATCGGCGGGTTGAAGGAGTGGCCGTAGCTGATAAAGGCGGAGTTGTTCTCATCGAAGCGATGTTCCACCGCTACTTTCGGAGACCATTCGTCATACGTTCCGGAAGCGAAGTTATTATATTTCCAGGTACCGTCATCTTGCAAGGTGTTGTTGTAGCCTTTTTCTTTTTTGTAGCGGTCGTAACGCATGCCCAAGTAGAGATCGGTCGTATCCGCGACTTGCCATTTATCTTGGAGATACAACGCGTGCAGGATTCCGCGTCCGCCGTTATATTCGTACGGGCTGCGGCCGTTATCGCGGTCCCGCCAGTGCTCCAGGTCAAAGCGGGTCTGCGCGAAGGATTCGCGATTGTAGTTGTAGCCGACCGTGAGCGTATGGTCTTTGAGCTCGATGTTTTTGTGAATATCGAAGTTATACGTCTTGCTCGGATAGTAGGAGAAATCGCCCTTTCCGTTCCACGCATTCAAAGTGTCCGTGTTGACGACACCGGTGACTTTGCCGGAAGAACTGAAGCCGTCGTTGAAGCGATTGGTGTATCCGAAATGGGCGAAGAGTTGATTTTTACGATCGGCGAATTGCAGGCGATGGACGTCCATATCGCGGACACCGTAGTTTCCGAGATAGTCAGACGGGGCGATTGTCAAAATTCTCTTGTCGGGCAATTCCCAAACGCCGCCAAAGACGGGGTTGCCGTCTTTATCGTAAACATAGGTGAAGGGATTGCGGTAGTCGTAATTGTGCTTCGAGCGGGTGAAGGCGTAGTCTAAGCTGCGATCTTCATCGAAATCATAGCCCAAGGAAAAGGACCATGTTTCCGTGTCGTTCAATTTTTCGCCACGCGAGCCGATGATGTAGTAACCTCTTGCCGATTGCGCCAAGTTGACTTGGTGCGTCGGTGTGACCGGTTTTTTTGGATCTTGTTTTTGGGCGCTTTTGTCGATGTAGTAGCCGACATAGCCGTCCGTGGAGCGTTTTTCATAACCGAGGCCCATGCGCCAGTTATCTTTTTTCACCTTTGTGTTTAAACCGAAACGCTTCGTTTTATCGCTTCCGTAAGAAAGGACGGCATTGCCGCTGAGTTCTTCCTGCGATTTCGCGGTGATGATGTTGATGACGCCGCCGACGGCGCGACCGCCGTAAAGCGACGAGCCGGCGCCGCGGACAACTTCGATTTTTTCAATATCCGTGGTCGGTAAGACGGCCCAGTCGACGGTACTGTTCCAGCCGGAGTTCAAGGGTTGTCCGTCAAGCATGATCAGGGTTTCAGCGGAACCGAAACCGCGCATCATCAAATCGGAAGACATGCCTCCGTCCGCGACCGGCGAACGATAGACGCCGGGCGTATGCGCTAACGCGTCGGCGAGGTTTTGCACCGGCCGTTTTTTCATTTCTTCCGCCGTGACGACATTGGCGGATGCCGGCACATGTTGCGTTTTTTCCTCAAGCCGCGTCGCGGTGACGATGATCGTACTGCGGTGCGGCATACGCCATGCTCGTTCCGGCAACCATAGCCAAGACGAGCGGTATGAGTTTCCTTTTTACCATAAAGGCCTCCTCAGAAATAAATAATAAATGATAACAATTACATACAACTGCAACTATATTGGTTACAATTGTATATAGTATACATTCTCGAAAAGAGTTGGTCAAAGAAAGAAAAGAAAAAAATAAAAGCTTTCTTATTGCAATATTTGTTGCGCGCAAAACGATCCATACGATGGATCGTTTTGCGCGCAACTTCAGACCGTTCAAGGATGGATTTAAGATGGCAAAAAGATAAGCGTGATATAATGAAATAAAATAAAATAAAACTTTACTTCATTATATGAAAGCGGGGATTCTAATGAATGAAATGAAACAAGCGCAAGTCGTGGAAGAAATGACGTTTAAGCGCGCCTTTGAACGTTGCGTACGAGAAAAGTACGTGGCCTTCAGCGGTCGCGCGTCACGTGCGGAATATTGGAAATTCATGCTGATTTATGTGGTTATTTTGCTCATTGCACAGGCATTGGACGTGGGACTTTTTCCGCACACCGTAGACGAGACCGGAATGGGAGGAACGATCACGACGATCGTGACGATTTTGTTATTCCTGCCGGCGTTTACGGCGCAAATTCGTCGTCTGCATGATATCGGCAAAAGCGGCTGGTGGATTTTGTGGCAGATTGTGCCGCTCATCGGTACGTTGGTATTGCTTTATTTCTTGGTAAAGCCGTCGGAAAAAGGTACGAATAAGTACGGTCCGCAGCCTTCGGAAACATTATAAAAGTCCGCTTCGGCGGGCTTTTTTATTGGAAGCGATAAGGTGTGAATGCGAAAACGAAAAGTGACCGAATGAAATTTTACACGGATATTTTACAAGTAAAAATATTGTCATGATTTTGGCATGATGACGGGAAAATTTCACGCGAAACGGCAAATAATCGGTAACGCGCCACCTTTTTGGCGCGCTGTATTTCACTCGTTTTTGACAAAGCGCGGCAGCGGGAAATGGCCGTACGGCGCGGGCGGTATAGAACAGTGAATATGGTATAATAAGAACAGGAGTTTGTGAGCGGACCGGACAATTTTGATTGTCCATAGCAAGATCAGCAAGAATGTTCGGGACATCTACATATTGGGAGGTTTTATTTTGGCGAAAGAAAAATTGCAGATCATCCCCCTCGGAGGTTTGGGGGAGATCGGTAAAAACATGACGGTATTCCGTTATGGAGACGATATTGTGGTGCTGGATTCGGGCTTGGCATTTCCGGATAACGAAATGTTGGGGATTGATATTGTCATCCCGGATTTCAGCTATTTGATTGAAAATAAGGATAAAGTACGCGCGATTGTGATCACGCACGGGCACGAGGACCATATCGGCTCGCTCTCGTACCTGTTGAAGGAAGTTTCGGCGCCGGTTTACGCGACGCGCCTGACCTGCGGTTTGATCGAAGGCAAGTTGAAAGAAAATCGCGTGGGCAAGTACCAGCTGAATGTCGTTAAATCCGGTGATGAAATCACGGCCGGAGCTTTTAAAGTAGGGTTTTTCCATGTGAACCATTCGATTCCGGATTCCTGCGGGATTTATTTCCGCACGCCGGTAGGAACGGTGGTGCACAGCGGGGACTTTAAGATCGACTACACGCCGGTGGATGGCAAGATGATGGATTTCAAAAAAATTACGGAGCTCGGCAATCGCGGCGTGCTCGTGTATTGCGCGGACTCGACGAACGCGGAACGCGCCGGGCACACGCCTTCGGAAAAAACGGTTTCCGCGGCGCTGATGCGGGAGTTTGCGCAGGCGCGCGGCCGAATTATTTTGGCGACGTTCGCATCGAATGTGTCCCGCGTGCAGATGGCGATTGATGCGGCGGTGGCGAATCAACGCAAAGTGGCGGTGTTCGGTCGCTCCATGGTGAATGTCGTCGGGATCGCGCTCGAGATCGGGTATCTTACGGCGCCGAAAGGAACGATTATCGACAGTGATGAAATCAATCGCTATCGGGCGGACCAGCTTTGCATTTTGACGACCGGCAGCCAGGGCGAACCGATGGCGGGGCTTTCGCGGATGGCGGACGGCGCGCACCGACAGATCCAAATTCATCCGAACGATACGGTCATTCTCTCGGCGTCGCCGATTCCGGGCAACGAAACAAGCGTCGGCCGCACGATTGATAAATTGGTGAAATTGGGCGCGCGCGTGGTGCACGGTTCGGATAAGAAAGTCCACGTGTCCGGCCACGGCTCGCAGGAAGAGTTGAAGATGATGTTGTCGCTGATTCGTCCGCGCTTCTTTATTCCGATGCACGGGGAATACCGCATGCTGCATAAACATGCGGAAATCGCGGAAAGTTTGGGCGTGAAGCGCGATAATATTTTAATCGGCGAAAACGGACAGATCTTTGAATTCACCGGTCGCAAAGGCCGGCTCGCGGACAAAGTGCAGGCGGGCAAAGTCTATGTGGACGGCTTGGGCGTCGGCGATGTCGGCAATATCGTTATTCGTGATCGTCAGCAACTGTCGCAGGACGGTATGGTCATTGTGACGCTGGTGCTTGAAAAGGGGTCCACGCAAGTGCTTGCCGGACCGGATATCGTGTCCCGCGGCTTCATTTACATGCGCGACTCGGAAGCCTTGATCCGTGAAATGACGCGGCGCGTCGATGCGGTTATCGAGCGCTGCGCGGACAATAATATCACGGAATGGAATGTGATTAAAATGCAGATCCGCGATACCTTGTCGCGTTACATCTTTGAAAAGACCCGTCGGCGTCCGATGATTTTGCCGATTATTCAGGAGGTTCATTAATGCCGCAACGATCTACCCGCGCGCTTACGGAAGCGGGCCTGCTCGTCGGTCTCACGGTGGTGTTGTCGCTGGTGGGGACGTACGTACCGATCCTCTCGGCAGTAGCGCTGTTGTTGTGGCCGGTACCGATCGCCTATTTGGGCGTTCGGTACGGCATGCGTTGGTCGCTGCTGGCAACGGTGGCGACTTTATTTATCTTGACGCTTTTCACGGGACCGGTGGTGGCGGCCGGCATCGGACTCACCTTCGGCTCGATGGCCTTGACGCTGGGCGAGGGATTTCGTCAGAAATGGTCGGCGGGACGCATCTTAACGGTTGCGACGATTGTTTTTTTGCTCGGTTTCGGGATTCAGTTCCTGCTGTCCTTTTACGTCATGGGCGTGAACGTTTTCGCGATGTACGAAGACGCGATGCGCCAATCGACGGAACAGGCGTTCCGAACCTTGGAAGGCATGGGGTACAATTCGATTGACCTGGCGGAGGCGAAGTCGCAATACTTGGCGCAACAGGCGCAAATCCGTCAGGTGGCGCCGTTCATTGTGGTGTCGGCGGGATTGTTGTTGTCGTGTCTTAACATCGTTATCGCGCGGGCGATTTTACGTCGTCTGCAGATTGATTTACCGAAGTTTCCGCCGGTGGCGGAATGGGAAATGCCGCGGGCAGCGCTGTACCTGTATGTATTCGCGTTGTTGCTCGGCTGGTTCGGGCCGCAATATTTCCCGCAACTGCCGGCGGAAATAGCGATGAATATTCAAGTCGCGGCGATGTACCTGATTTGGCTACAGGGGATCGCGGTCGTTTTTTGGTGGGCCCGACGCCATCCGCGCTTGGCTTTCATGCGCTGGGGGATCGTGATCGGAAGCTTTATCATTCCGACATTTTTAGGATTTTTATTTTTAATCGGTTTAATTGATATGGGCATCAATTATCGTAAGCGGAAAGGATATACTCCGACGAATGGAATATCGTAATTTCTGGTTCAAAAATCGCAGTGATCGCGCGTACGCGGCAATTGTGATCCTGCTCATTTTAGTGCTGGCCTGGTTGAATCCGATCGTGGCGGGGTTGTGTACTCTGGTTGCGTTCGGCGTGTACCTCGTTTTGCGCAAAACGGAGATCGAGCAGGAACGCGTGTGGCGGCATTACCTGAATGCGGTGTCCGCCTCGGTGACGGAAGCGTCTTTATACGCGACGCAGAATTTGCCGATCGGGATTGCGATTATTGATGAAAAAAGCATGCTCGTCTGGAGCAACTCGGTGTTTCGCGACTGGGTGCAGGAGCTGAAAGAGGGCGACCGCCTGCAAAAGTTGTTGCCGCAAACGCAACTGGCCAAACTGTGGGGGAAATCGGGTTATTTTTCCGCGCGGATCGGCGACAGTTATTACCGCGTCATCTATAAATTCCTCGACCGCGCCAGCGGCATCAATGCCGCAGAGAACGATAATCCCGGCGAAGCCTACATGGTGCTGTATTTTGACGATGTGACGGAGGCGGAACGCAGCAAGCAGGAAAGCGTAGCGGCGTTGCCGGTTTTCTGCTATGTGCAGTTGGATAATCTGGGCGAGGTTTCGTCCGATTTGACGGAAGTACAGCGTTCGGCGCTCTGGGCGGAAGTCAATACGATGGTGCTCGACGAATTCGGCAAGATCGACGGTTTTATCAAAAGTTACGAGCGCAATAACTACATCGCCTGCATCAGCCGCAAATCGCTGCAGCAATTGATTGACGATAACTTCAAAATTTTGGAAAAAGTCCGCTCGATTCACACGGTGAACCGGATTCCGGTGACGCTTTCGATCGGTTGCGCTTACGGGGAAGAATCCTTTGCCGAGCAGGAAGGGGAAGCGCGTTTGGCGCTCGATTTGGCGTTGGGCCGCGGCGGCGATCAGGTCGTCATCCGGGCGGACGGCGAAACGCAGACCTTCGGCGGTAGGAGCCAGGCCTTGGCGAAAAATACGCGCGTGCGCGCCCGCGTGGTGGCGCAGGCGATTCACGAACTGATCAGCCAGGCGGACATGGTGCTCGTCATGGGCCATGCCAGGGAAGATTACGATTCCCTCGGCGCGGCAGTGGGTGTCGCGTACATGGCGACCTCAGAAGGCGTGCCGGCGCATGTCGTCATCAGCGAAGATCAGGAAACGGTGGAAAAGCTGGTCGATCAGGTGTGGGCGACACCGGGCATGGAAGATTTGCTGATTTCGGAAGAGGCCGCGCAAGAATTGGTGACGCCGCAGACGGTACTCTTTGTAGTGGATACGCATAAACCGGAAATGACGGCGGCGCCGAGTTTGGTGGAAATGATTCAAAACCGCGTCGTCATTGATCACCATCGACGCAGCAATACTTTTATTCCCGATCCGCTGCTCGTCTATCTCGAACCCTCCAGCTCTTCGACATGTGAACTTGTCACCGAGCTTTTACAGTACTATTCCGATACGATCGAATTGAACGAGACACAAGCCTCGGCGTTGTACGCCGGTATCGTCGTCGATACGAAGAACTTCGCCGTGCAGACCGGCATTCGCACGTTCGACGCGGCCAGTTATTTGCGCCGCAGCGGCGCCGCGACGGAACTCGTCCGCGATCTGTTCGCGCTCGATTTCGAGACCGTTTTGACGCGGGCGGACGTGCTGACGCGCGCCGAAAAAATTGATGGCGACATCGTGTGCGCGACCATTCCCGACGATGCGGAAAACGCGCAGATTCTCGCGGGACAAGTGGCCGATATGATGATCAATATTGAAAATATACATACGAGTATCGCCATTTACTATAATGGCGAAGGCTACAGCGCATCCGTGCGTTCCGACGGTGAAATTAATGTTCAGCGCGTGATGGAAGAGCTCGGCGGCGGCGGTCATCAGACGGTGGCCGGCGGACAGTTCGCGCCGGAAGAAACGCCGGAAGAAATCAAAAATAAAATTGTCGCGCAGATTCGCGCGCAAAAAGAGGAGAATGCGAAATGAAAGTGATCTTATTACAGGACGTCAAAAAAGTCGGTAAAAAAGGGGAAATCATCGAAGTCGCCGACGGCTACGGCCGCAACTACCTGATGCGCCGCGGTCTGGCGTTGGAAGGCACGCCGGAAAATTTGAACAACGCGCGCCAGAAAAATGCCGCGCAGGAACATAAAGATCAGGTCGCAGAGGACGAAGCCAAAGTTCTCGCGGCGCAATTAAAAAAAGTAACGGTCGAAGTGCCGTTGAAACTCGGCGCCGACGGACGCGCGTTCAGCTCCGTCACCGCGCAGACGATCAGCGAAGCGCTCGCGGCCAAACATGAACTTACCGTGGATAAAAAGAAAATCGAATTGAAAGAACCGATTCGCACCGTGGGGCGTTTTCCCGTCGCCATCCGGATCCATCCGAAGATGACCGCGGAAATCCAGGTGCATGTAGTTCCGGAGGAATAATTAGATAATGAAAGATATCTGGCGGCGGTTGTGGAGTCGTAATTCACAGACCGGCGCCGAGAGCGAAGCGGAGTTCGGGCGGCAAATCGCCGTCCTTTCGGGCGTGTATTCAGGCCTTATCGGCGCGGAGCGTTTTTTGTTGGCGGGCAGCCATTATAACGCGCTTTCCTACCTGCACGCGGAAGATCCCCAAAAACGGCTGGCGGGTTTGGCGCGCATCGTGCTGGAAGATCCGGATATTCCCGTGCCCGGTGAAGAACAGTCGCAGGCGCTGCTGGAGCGAACGGAAAATCGCATCAGCGATCTCTTGGCGCGGCAGGCGGTCGAAGAGCGGCTGGAACAAAAAATTAATGATGCGCTGGAAGAAAAGCATCAGGAATATGTCAATGATTTACGCCTGGAACTTTTGAATGAAGAGACGGGCGATTTTGAAACGCCGCAGTCTCGTGAAAAATTGGCGCAGCTGGACAAACTGGACCACATTCGTCTGACGGATACGATCGCCGCCCAAGTGCGGCCACAAACCTTGGCGGATATTGTCGGCCAAAAAGACGCGTTGGAAGCCTTGCTCGCGAAACTCGCGACGAAGTATCCGCAGCACCTGCTTTTATACGGACCGCCGGGTGTCGGCAAGACGACGGCGGCGCGCGTCGTCTTAGAGGCGGCGAAGCAATTCGATTTCACGCCGTTTCAAAAGGACGCGCCGTTTGTGGAAACGGACGGTACGACGTTGCGCTGGGATAATCGCGACATGACGAACCCGCTGATCGGTTCCGTGCACGACCCGATCTACCAGGGGGCGCAGCGCGATCTCGCCGATAAGGGGATTCCCGAGCCGAAGCCGGGGCTGGTGACCAAGGCGCACGGCGGCGTTTTATTTATCGATGAAATCGGGGAAATGGACCCGCTGCTGCTCAATAAGCTTCTGAAGGTGTTGGAAGATAAGCGGGTGTATTTCGAGTCGTCGTACTATGATGAAGACGATCCGCAGGTGGCGGCGTATATTAAAAAATTATTCCGCGACGGCGCGCCGGCCGATTTTATTTTGATCGGTGCGACAACGCGCGCGCCGGAAGAAATCAATCCGGCGATCCGTTCGCGTTGCGCGGAAGTCTTTTTCGCTCCGTTGGCGACGGATGATGTCGCGCGAATCGTCACGGACGCGGCGCAAAAACTCGGCGTAGTATTGGCGGACGGTGTCGCGGCGGCGATTGCCGAATACACCGGCGAAGGACGCAAAGCGGTGCAGCTGCTGGCGGACGCGTACGGTTTGGCGATGTACCATGCGGGACGCGCCGACGGCTTGACCGTCACCTTGCAGGATTTACGACGGGTGGCGCAGGCGGCGCACCTCGTGCCGCAACGTCATGATCAGGCCTCGGCACAGCCGCGAGTCGGACATATTTTCGGTTTGGGCGTGGCGGGTTATGTCGGCTCGGTGATTGAAGTGGAAGCCGTCGCTTTTCCCGCGCGCATTCCCGGCAAAGGTGAATTGCGTTTCAACGATACGGCGGGCTCGATGGCGAAAGACTCCGTGTTCAACGCTTCGGCGGCGGTACGTCGCGTCGCGGGCGCGGATACGCGTGAATATGATTTGCATGTGAACGTGATCGGCGGCGGTCAAATTGACGGCCCTTCGGCGGGCGTGGCGGTGACCTGCGCGCTGCTTTCGGCGATTACAGGCATTCCGTTGCGGCAGGATATCGCCGTCACGGGAGAAGTCGCGCTGAACGGCGCGATCAAACCGATCGGCGGTGTGCACGCGAAAGCCTATGGTGCCAAACAGGCCGGCATGAAAAAAATGCTCATTCCGGATGAAAATCGGGATGATATCGGCGCCGAGTACGCGGGATTGCCGATTGTTCGCGTCAAAACCATCGAAGACGCGTGGCGGGAAATGACCGCTGGAGGTAAGGCATGATCGAACGGATTCCACCGCAAAATGTGGACGCGGAACTGTCCGTCTTAGGGGCGGCGGTGACCAATAAAGAAGCGGCGATCAAAGCGACCGACGTACTACAGGCGGCCGATTTTTATCGGGAAGCCAACGCAGTCGTTTTTGAAGCGATCAATAATCTGATTTTTCACAACCAAAATGTTGACGTCTTGACGGTGACGGAAGAACTGCGTCGCATGGGGCAACTGGATAATGTCGGCGGCGTCAGCTACGTGACGGACTTGCCGAATCATCTCGTTTCCTCCCTCGACGTGGAACGGCACGCGCAGATCGTGCTGGAAAAAGCGCGTTTGCGCCGCCTGATTCTCGCGGCCGATACAATCGCGGGAGAAGCGTACGCCGGCGAAGGCGAAGTGACGGATATCGTCGATGCCGCCGAACGGCGTATTTTGGAAGTGGCGAAAGATGAACGTCGTCAGGAGATGACGGCGATCGGTGAGATCGTCCAGGGACAGTTGGATGATATCGCCAATAAATACACGAATAAAAGCGGAATTACCGGTTTACCGACCGGATTTTCCGGTTTCGATAATATTACGAGCGGCCTGCAGCCGTCCGATCTGATTTTGGTGGCGGCGCGTCCGTCCATGGGTAAAACGGCGCTGACGCTTAACATCGCGCAGCATGTGGCACTGAAAGAGCATAAAAATGTAGCGTTCTTTTCCTTGGAAATGTCGCAGGAGCAGCTGGGCTTGCGTATGATCTGCTCGACCGCGCTTGTCGATTCGCAAAAATTGCGCACCGGCCGCATCACTTCGCAGGATGAATGGTCGCGTATTATGCAGGCGGCGACGGCTTTATACGACGCGCCGCTGTTCATCGATGATACGCCGGGGATTACGGTCGCGGAAATGCGTTCCAAGGCGCGGCGCTTGCAGGCGGAAAAAGGACTCGATTTAATTATCGTCGATTACTTGCAATTGATGCAGGGCAGTCAGGGTCGTCGACAGGCGGAAAATCGGCAGCAGGAAATTTCCGAAATTTCCCGCTCGCTGAAAAGCTTGGCGCGTGAACTCAAAGTGCCGGTGATCGCACTTTCGCAGTTGAGCCGAAGCGTCGAATCGCGCCAAGTGAAACGCCCGATGCTTTCCGATTTGCGCGAATCCGGTTCCTTGGAGCAGGACGCGGATATCGTCGCGTTTCTCTATCGGGAAGGTTACTACCAGCAGGAAATTGAAGATTCCAGTAAAAATATCACGGAAGTCATCATCGCCAAGCATAGAAACGGCGCCACGGGCACGATTCAGTTGTACTTCCATGGTCAGTGGACGCGCTTTGTCGATATGACGAACCGCAACGATGAGGCGGAGGCGCAGTAATTCATGACGGACGGGACGAGCGAGATCGATTGGTGGAAGGATACCGCGCCGACAAATTGGCAGACCTTGCCGGACAGCGCGGAGTCGTTTACGGAACGTTGGTACGAAACGGTGAAGCATTGCCGCCATTGTCGCCTCGGCGCGGAACCGAATCACGGTCCGACCGGCGCGACCGGTCCGATCGACGCGCCGTTGATGCTGGTCGGCGAGGGACCGGGCGGTGTGGAAGACGCGTACGGCGTGCCGTTGGTCGGCCCGAGCGGGCAACTTTTAGACCGCGCGCTTTGGTCGGTAGGCATTACGCGCGACCGCGTGTATGTGACGAATATCGTCAAGTGTCGACCGCGCAATAATCGCACGCCGCAAGCTGCGGAGGCGGATATTTGCGCTGCGCGCTGGCTCTGCCGCGAAATCGCGCTGGGGAAACCGCGCGCGATCGTCGCTTTGGGAAAAGTCGCGCTGCGTTTTTTCGCCGGCCGCGAATTGGGCATGGTACGTTCGCGCGGTCAATGGTTGCAGTGGACCCTGCCGGGCACGAACGAAGTCTATCCCGTCATGCCGACGTTTCATCCCGCGTACCTGTTGCGTTTGACGGGGCAGGCGGAAAAGGAAGCGAAGTGGCAGGTATACTACGATTTACTGGCGGCCAAAGAAAAAGCGGCGGCCGCCGTTCCCGCATACCGCTGGCAAGCGGCGACGCCGCCGGATCTCAAGGGTCTGTTCGACAAACGTCGTCAGGAGCGCGCGCAGAGGCGCTGAAGGAGGTTATTGTGCAAGAACCGATTTTATTTAATCCGCGCGTGGCCGCGCAGAAACCGCGCAGCGTTTTGCATGATCCCTGTCCGTTTTGCGCCCGCGAGCATTTGACTGATATCCTCGCACAAAAAGACGATATGATTTGGCTCGTCAACAAATATCCCGTCATGGAAAAAACCTGGCAGACCGTGTTGATCGAAACGGCGAAACATGACAGCGATATCGCGACGTACGCGCCGGAAGAATGGGAAAATATTTTACGCTTCAGCATGGAAAAATGGCGTGAAACGATTGCCAGACGCCGCTTCCGCTCCGTGATTTATTACCGCAACTTCGGTCCGACTTCGGGCGGTTCCATTCGGCATCCGCATTCGCAAATTATCGGTTGCGAATCGTTTGACTACATGCAAAATGTGCGGTTGGATCAGCTTGACGGCGAAGTTTTGCATGAAACGAACAGCGTGCGCGTGACGCTGTCGGATCATCCTATCTGCGGGTTGCGTGAATTTAATGTACGTCTGAAAGATCCGAGGCGTTTGGATGAATTTGCCGACAGCATTCAAAAACTTGTGAAAGTGATTGTCGATCCGAACGGCTGGGGATATGCCAGCTATAATTTGTTTTTCTACGCGGCCGACTATGAATACTGTAAAATTATCGCGCGCGGCGTGACGAGCCCGCTCTTTTTGGGCTACATGCTCACGCAAGCGCCCGATGCGAAGGCGCGGCAGGGGATCCGTGAGGAACTTATGCCGCTTTGGACGGCGACAAGGAGACGATAGATGCGATTTTGGGCATTAAGCGATTTGCACCTGTCGGGCGATCCGCCGCAAAAGCCGATGGATGTTTTCGGCGATCGCTGGCGGAACCATCGGCAGAAAGTGGAAACGAATTGGCGCCAGCAGGTGGCGCAGGAAGATACGGTGTTGATCGGCGGCGATGTTTCGTGGGCGATGAAGCTCGAAGAGGCCGCTCCCGATTTGGATTTTATTCGGGCGTTGCCGGGACGTAAAATCATTTTGCGGGGCAATCATGATTATTGGTGGGCGGGACTTGCGAAAATGCAACGCGCGACCGATCATGAATTGCTTTTTTTACACAATAACTTTATCCCGCTGACCGACACGGTGGCTATCGCCGGCACGCGCGGCTGGATCGCGCCGGGAGATACGCAGTGGAAGCCGGAAGACGAAGTCGTTTGGGCGCGCGAATTGCAACGTCTGGAACGTTCGTTGACGTTGGCGCGGGAAGCCGGTTTTACCAAGCTGCTCGTGGCCACGCATTATCCGCCGTTCAATGAAGCGCGCGAACCGACCGAGATGGCGGACATCGCGAAGCGATACGGAGCGCTCGGATATATTTACGGACATATCCATGACGAGCAAAATTTCCGTTATTTGCCGCGGGAAATCCACGGCGTGCCTCTTTATCTCACGAGCGCGGATTACTTGCAATTCAGTCCTTTGGAGATTCCTTTGCCGCTGTGAGAAAAAACGGCAAAGAAAAAAGACGAAATCATTTTGATTTCGTCTTTTTGATTGCGTGGACTGCTTACAGTTTAGAAAGCGTATCTTTGCGCGCCAGCAGCCATGCGGGAATTAATGAAGCCAGCAAGCCGACGGCCATGGTACCCAGCGCGATCAACAGCGGCTCTTTCAGAAATATCAGCGGCAAAGCGATCGCCGTATTCGTCGCCATCAGCGAACGGACGCCGAGATAACCCGCGTAACCGAGAACGTAGCCGAGAATTCCGCCGAGGACTATAATCAAACCGTTTTGCCAGAGTGTCACGGTCAAAAGTTCCGAACGTTTGGCGCCCAGTACGCGCAGAATCGCGCGTTCAGGTAAACGCTGCAGACCGGAAAGATAGAGCGTGGAAAGAACGACTAACAGAGCGGCGGCGATGAAAAAGGCGCCGATGTACCACCACATTTTTTCGCCTTGGCCCATCAGGGAGAAAAGTTGAATAATGACCTGCGCCGGAAAGACCAGTTGCGCGTCGTTGCGCTGCTGGAACTCCATGGCGAGTTTCAACGCCTGACCGTAGCCTTGCGGCTGAATCAATACGGCCGTCACCTGTCCCGCGGTCGCGGCGTGCTCACCGTCGTTCACGTCTTGCGCGGCGGCTTCGTGTTCGTGTTCATGTTCATGTTCTTCTTCATGCGCGGCGGCTTCGTGTTCATGTTCATGTTCTTCTTCGTGCGCGGCGGCTTCGTGTTCATGTTCATGTTCTTCTTCGTGCGCGGCGGCTTCGTGTTCGTGATCATGGTGGTGTTCATGCGCCAGCCAGACGCTGCGGATATCCGTTAAAACGGCGTGATCGTACGGACCTTCCACCGGCGCCAAAATACCGACGACCGTGTAGATTTGATCTTTGTGGACATGACCGTGCGCGGTCGCGCCGTGAATGGATTGAAATGTGTCGCCGATTTTAGCGCCCAAAAGTTTCGCGGCGCCGTCGCCGATGACCGCTTCAAAAGGCGCGTTGAAACGGCGGCCCGACGCAACTTTCAGCCATGGTTCGCTTTGCGGCTTGACGCGATAATCGAAAATCGTATTTTCGGTGCCGACGATGCGAAAACCGCGCCAGTTGTCACCGAACGCCAGCGGGATCGCCTGCTTTACCAACGGATTGGCTTTTACTTCTTGAAAAACATCGCCGGTGACGTTACCAATCGGACGGTCTTTCAAATATACCGTGTTGAGTACCAACTGGTTGGCGCTGCCTTTGGCGCCGACAATTTGCTGGAACGGTTCGGTCGCTTTCGTGAGTCCGTAATGCATGCCGAACGAAAGCGCGGCGATAAATACGGAGGAGGCGATCGCCAGCGCGATTAAAAGCGTCAGCAAAAGCGTTTGCCACGGCCGGTGGCGCAGTTCGCTCCAAGCTATTTGGCGCAGCATAGGCGGCCTCCTTCCAAACGAATCGTGCCGTCGAGCTTCGCAGCGACGTCTTTATCATGGGTCGCTACAATCAGCGTGGCGCCCGCCGCGCGCGCGCGTTGCTGTAAAAGTTCGATCACGGCCATACCCGTGGCGCGATCCAGGCTGGCGGTGGGCTCATCGGCGAAAATATAATCGGGATTTTTGATGAGAGCGCGCGCTACCGCTACGCGCTGCTGTTCTCCCATGCTGAGTTCGCGCGGCAACTGATGACCGCGTTCCGGTAAACCGACCGAGCGCAAAAGTTCTTCCGCCGCGTCGGCACGGTCGCGATCAGAGGTGCGGGCGAAAAAAGCGCCGGCCAGGATATTATCCCGCGCGCGTAAAGTCGGCAATAAAGAAAAGTTTTGCATGACGTAGCCGACATGCGCCGCGCGAAATTCATCGAGTTCGGACTCACGGCAAGCCGTAAGATCCGTGCCGTCGATCTGAATTACGCCTTCCTGCGCGCGCGTTAACCCCGCCAGTAAGTGCAGCAACGTCGACTTGCCGCTGCCGCTGGGACCGACCAGCGCCCATTGACTGCAGTCGCCAAGCTCCAGCACGTCGATCGCCAATACGGTGCGTTCGTGATTGCCGTCACGATATGATTTTTTCACATTGCGTAAATTGATCATACATTTACTCCTATTGCGCTGTAACGCTGTGGGCGTTAATGCGAACCAATGATACAAAGCCCGTTTCCGCGTCGACCGCCGAACCGAGTTCGAGCGAACCGCGCACCGTGATAGGCGCGTCAAAAGGCAACGCGACAACGGGTTCCTGTAATTTTACGACAACGATATTATTCGGCCAATCGGCATCTGTCGAACAGAACGGACAAACAGACATCGGCACTTCCGTCAACACGAAAAAATTAATGGTCGGCGTTAACGGCGGGGCCATAAAGCCTGTCATCTCCACTTCCTGCCCGGCGAGACTTTGCAAATAATCGGACAAAACCAAGCCGCGAACGGTAGAGCCCGCGTACATTTGCCCAAAAGAAAGCGAAGCAGCGGCGTGAACTACTCCGCTGCTTGCTCCTAAAGCCACAACCAGAGCAAGAACGAGATGCAATAATTGACGTTGCATGGTCATGCTCCTCTCGTACTATGTTGTTTGTTACTTCGTTGCGTCAATACCCAGAGCGCGCATGATCGCAAAGAAGATTTCGGTGTTGTCCATCAGACCGTGGAACTCTTCCGAGCCCGGACCGCCGGCCATGACGACGATGTCATCCGCGGAGTGGACTTCCTGCGTTTCCTTGGTCGAAGGCAACGAACCTTCAATGTAGCGAGCGCCTTTCGGTGCGCGATACGGGTTGCCGATAATCTTGCCGTTTTCGCCGGTAATCGCCGGTGACGTCGGTTTCGCCTGGAAGCGATAGTTTTCGTAGTGATCCGGGAAGTTGGCGTATTGCAGAGCGAGCGTTACGTCGGCATCGGGGTCATCCGGGTAGCCGTCGGCGTTGCGGTCCGCGAATGTCGGCCAGCCGGCTTCGGCGTACGTGCGAACCGCGTCGCGACCTTTCACGCCGTCATGTTCGTGGTACGTGCCGGTCAACGATACGCCGTGCGAGTGGTCGGCAATGACGACGATCAAGGTATCGTCGCCATGCGCTTTCGCCCAGTCGGTGGCGTAGGCTACGGCCTGGTCCAATTCGATCGTGTCGTAGGCGGCGCGCTGCCAATCCATCGTGTGCAACTGTTTATCAATGCAGGCGCCTTCGGACATCAGGTAGAAGCCGTTCGGGTTTTTCGAGAGAATATCGATCGCTTTCGCGGTCATTTCAATCAAGTTCGGCTGATCCGGGAAGTTTTTCAGAACTTCCGGATTCTTTTTGAATTCACGATCCATGTAGACGTTCATATGGTTCATCGTGAAGAGGCCGAGCAGGGGTTTATTGTCGTTGGCCGCCAACATTTCCTGACGGTTGCCGGCGAATTGGAAACCCGCTTTTTCGAAATCGGCGATGACGTTCTGTTCGTCTTTCCGTTTCGAACCGTTGGTGGAAAGCGGCAGGAAGAACTGCGCGCCCCCGCCGAGGATGACATCCGGACGATGGTATTCGGCGAGGTAGTCGGCGGCGATCGCCGGCTGTTCCGCGCGACGACGGGTGTGGGCAGTTACCGCGGCCGGTGTCGCGTCCGTAATGGCGGCCGTGGATACGATGCCGACGCCCATATCTTTGGTGCGTTTAACAATCTCGGCAATCGTTTCGACTTTCGGATCATCCATCGGATCTTTGGTGCGGTTTTCATACACGCCCATCGCGTTGACGACGGATTTGTGCCCCGTATTGTAGGCCGATGCCGAGTTCGCGGAGTCGGTGACCAGCGAGTCATAACCCGACGTGGTGACAAAGGCCATGTTCGGCAAGTTTTCCATAGACAGATGACCGTTGTAGCGGCCTTCGTAAATCCCTTTGGAAAGAATGCGCGCCGCTTCTTTGATCTGCGGGCTCATGCCGTCGCCGACAAAGAGGATGACGTTTTTCGCTTTTTTCTTCGCCTTTTCATCGACTACTTTGTAGTTGATTTGGCGTTTGAGCGCGCCTTTGGAAGTATTGGCGGCGACAGCGATGTCGATTTCGCCGCGCGCTTTGAAGCTGACGTTGTCGATCCGGTACGACGTGTAGTCGTCATGTACCGTAATCACCGGCTTTTTGCCGAAGTATTTAGCGGCGTCTTTGCCGTTGACGGTGACGTTTAACGCCGTCGGATTATTGCCGTTGACTTCGACTTCAAAGTCAAAGCGTTGACCCTTTAAAAATTTCGCCTGATCGATCGGCATGATCGCGATTCCCGTGCGGGCCGCGCTGCGGGATGCGAGCTTTTGACCGTGCTGCCAGTCCGCTTTGGCCTGCTGCGACATGTAAGTCGGCATCGGTTCGGACGCGAAACTTACATCGGCGGGCATCGCCAACGAGAAAATTCCCGCGGCCAGGAACAGGCGCAAGGTGCATTTGGTAATACTGCGTGCGTTCATAGTAACCTCCCCTTAATGGAAAATCCATTTTCGCTAAACGTATAATAGCAATCTGTCACCAAAATACGGTAAATTTTTCACCGTTTCTTTGTAAATTTGAATGAGTATTCAAAAATGCGCCGTTTTCGCCGAAGACGGCGCGAATTTCCGCAATTATTTACGCAGGGAAGGACCGTGTTGACCAAAGAATGCAGTATTTTGTAAAATTCGCGTAAGCAAAAAGGCAGTCCGAGGACTGCCTTTTATGCTTGCTTTTTATTTATCAGCTTCGTCGATTAAAACGACCGGTTTAATCAGGTCTTTCGGCTTGTCGTGCATCAACTCAAGCGCTTCCGGTAAATGTTCCATGCCGCGGAACACATGAGTGACGAGTTCGGCGATGCGTAAGCGTCCCGATTCGACCATGTCCAGCAGCTGTTCCATGCGCAGACGACCGCCCGGCGTCAGACCGCCGCGGATCTGTTTGTGCGCCATGCCGGCGCCCCACGCTTCACGCGGGATTTCGAGATAATCAGCGCCGCTGTAGTAGTTGACGGTGCTGACGATGCCGCCCGGTTTGACCATTTCAATCGCCTGGCCGAGCGTTTTCGTTGTGCCGCCCGCGATGATGACGCGATCGACGCCCGCGCCGTTCGTCAGTTTGAGGATCTGTTCGGCGATCGGGCCTTCTTTATAGTTCACGATGGTGTTGGCGCCGAACGCTTGCGCCACTTTGACCGAAATGGGTCGCGAACCGACGGCGTAGATGTGACCGGCACCGCGCAACGCGGCACCCTGCACGGCCATCAAACCGACGGCACCGATGCCGATGACGACGACGGAATGACCGAAACCGATATCGGCGAGTTCCGCGCCGTGCAAACCGGTGGTGGCCATGTCGCAGAGCATGACGGCGTGTTCCGGAGCGAGCCAATCCGGCAAGAGAGCGAGGTTGGCGTCCGCGTCGTTCACGTGGAAAACGTCGGCGAAAACGCCGTCTTTAAAGTTGGAGAATTTCCAGCCGGCGAGCATCCCGCCCGAGTGCATCGGGAATCCCGCCTGCGAGCGCTCCGCGCCCCAGTCCGGAGTAATCGCGGGCACGATGACGCGGTCGCCCGGCTTAAAATCTTTGACCTCCGCGCCGACTTCGACGATCACGCCGACCGCTTCGTGGCCTAAAATCATGTCATGGCGATCCCCCAGAGCGCCTTCGTAAACGGTGTGAATATCCGATGTGCAAGGCGATACCGCCAACGGCCGTACCAACGCGTCTTTGGCGCAGAGCGCGGGACGATCTTTTTCGGTAAAGCCGACTTCGTTCGGGGCAAGCATTGCAAAACCTTTCATGGAAAAATCCTCCTTATGTGAACAAAATTCTCTTACAAGAGTACTCTTATTCTATCACAATATATTTTATTTATCACCTGTTGTGTGCGACAGATGGAAAGTGCGATGAGGTTGCTGTGTTATAATAAATAGAAAAATAAAGTGATATTGTCGGCGGATCGTGAATTTACGCGGCGCTGCGCTTTTCCGCATCCGCGAAAACGCTTGGCGGTCCACTATGGAGAATGGAATGAATATTTATTTATTGGCCCACAGCGGCGTCGCGCTGGAAACGGACGATCGCGTGTTGGTGTTTGATCCCTGGCAGGATCCCGCAAGGCATTTGGAAAGGTTGGCCCGGACGAAAAAAACCTTGTATTTTTTTGTCACGCATGCGCACGGCGATCATTTCGCGCCGCGCTACGGGAAAGAATACGGCGAACGCGCGGCCCGTTTCGTGCTGGAAAAAGATTGCCGCGATGCGGCGTATCCCGCGGCCAAGACGGAGTATGTCAGCGCGGGCGATACGCTGACGCTTTCTGATATGACGATCCGCGTGTACGGCTCGACGGACGCGGGCGCGTCGTACCATGTGAGTTGGTCGGAGTTGAGCGTGTTTCACGCGGGCGATTTGAACTGGTGGCACTGGACCGGCGATACGGACGCGGCGAATCGGGACATGCGCGCGCTTTTCTTCCGGGAACTTGCGCCCGCGGTCGAACATGGCGCGGATATCGTTTTCTTTCCGGTGGATGATCGCCAAGGTCCGGCGCAGGAATGGGGCGTTATTGAATATTTGCAAAAGCAGACGCCGGCGCGTTTATTGGTGCCGATCCATCGCAACGGCGCGCCGTGGCAGCCGTCGCTGTATTTTTCCTGGCGTTTCGCCGATGTCGCGGTCTGGACGGGTCTTAACGACGGCGATGTGCGTAAAGGAGTGTAAGATGACAAACAGTTGGTTATATATTCTGGTCGTCATGCTGGCCGGAAGTTTCATTATTCATATGTACCCGACGCTGGTCGTGGCGATCGGGGTCAATGTGGGTATTTTTATCGCGAGTTATTTTATTTTGCGGCGCGATCCGCGCGTGGATATGCGGGCGGGCATGCTGTTTATTTTCGGCTTGACGGTGATTAATATTTTGGCGGCGCTCGGCTGGATGTCGAGCATGATGGCCAACCTCGCCTTTATCGCGCTCTTTATTTGGTCGATGGCGGGCGGCGGCAGGAGTCGCTGATGACGCGTCGAAGGATGGCGACGGGCGTGCTTCTGTTGTGCGCTGTCATCGTGCTTTCCTGCTACCCCGCGCGGTTTACGTTTTGGGGCGGTTTTGGCGTGCATACGGCACTGGCGGCATTGGTGGGCGGTCTGGCGGATTGGTACGCCGTGACCGCTCTTTTTCGTCGTCCTCTGGGGATTCCGTGGCAAACAGAGTGGTTGCCGCGCAGTCGGGAAAAAATCATGACGATGGCGGGCACGATGGTTAAAGATGAATTGTTGACACCGCGTCATCTCTATCGGGCGTTGAAAGCGCATTCTCCGTTGCCGTACCTGATCACTCTTTGGGAACGCGATACGGAACGCTTTGTTCGGGCGCTTACAACGCTTTTTGAAACCCTTCCCGACGGCCTTTCGACGGATCTCTTGCAGTATGAATGGGAGCCGCAGCGCTTGCGGATTTTGACCGCGCAATGGCCGGCGGATGTCGCGGCGGAAGCGTTATTGCTCTGGCAAAAAGAAGACAATGCAAGCGGTCGCGAACGATTGGCGCAATGGCTGCAGTCCCGCGTTAACGCGGCGTCGACGGCGGAATTTTTGACTGCGCAATACAAGCAATTCATGACGCTTTTGGCGGCGGAACATCCCGTACGCGCGAAACTTTGGCGGGAAGCGCTGCGCACGCAGGGGGAAACGCCGAGCACGGTCGGCGTCTTTTTACAGGAGCGACTGGCCCGCGCCGCGGCGGATTTGGCGCGGCCGACGACGATGATCGGCGCGGCGTTTGACGACATGGTGACGATGGCGGTCGCGCGCCTGCAAAACGATCGGCGTTTGCGTCGGCAAATCACGGACGCGGTCGCGCCGCTTTTGGCGACAAACATACCGATGGACAGTCAGGTTTTATTTGATCTGATCGTTACGCCGAAGCGTCGTCACGCGTTTGCGCAGACGCTCGCGACATTGGCGGTGCGCTGGCTCACCGCGGCGCGGCAGGATCCGGTGCGGATTCGTAAGTTGGAACGACTGCTCTTTGTGACGCTTGCCAAAATGTTGCCGCTGGTGCAGCCGTATTTCGGAACATGGGCGCAGGCGGCGTTAGCGCCGTACAGCGCGCGCGAACTCTCCGACTTGATCGAAGCCAAAGTCAGTGACGATTTGCAGATGATCCGCCTCAACGGCACGTTGATCGGCGGCGTGTTGGGAGCGGTTTTTTATGTGCTCGGGCACGCGATGTTGGGAGGCGGTTTCTGATGCGTACATGGCAACTGGCCCAACGTTTTTTGTGGGGGAGCGTCCTCTTTTTCGCCGCGGCGTTTGCCTTATTCGCCTGGACGCGGCAATGGTGGAGCGAATGGCTTTACTATATCGCGCAAGCGGCGCTGATTGGCAGCGTCGCCGATTGGTTCGCGGTCATGGCGCTTTTCACGAAACCGCTCGGCATACCGTTTCACACGGCGCTGATCCCGCGGCAGCGGGAAAAATTAATTCGCGGCTTGCGGCAATTGCTGGAAGAAAAATTGCTGCGTCGTGAACTTTGGGAATCAGAACTCAATCAATGGCAACCGACTGACTATCTCGCGCAGTGGTGGCGCGATCCGGAACATCGCCGCGCCTTTTGGGAGTGCGCGCGACGGCAAGTCGAGCAGCGTTTGCCGCAGCCGCAACCGGAGGAGTGGGCGCGCACGCTGGCCGCCTGGACGCGGCAGGTGCTCGGGACGGTGCCGATGGCCGCCACGGCGCTCGCGGAAGTATCGCAAGAGGACGCCGAAAATGTGGTTTGGCAACCCTTGCGCAAGCGTCTGTTGCAGGCCGTTGCGACACCCGCTTTTACCGTGCGGCTGGCCGGCGAATTGCGTCGGCTGGCGCGCGCAGAAACAGAGGGCGTGACGAAGTGGGTGCGCATCGTCGGCGAAGCGACGGGCATGGTCGATTACGACGCGCTGGCGCAAACCTTGCAGACATTACTGCAGGAGAAATTGAGAAAACAAGACACCATACCGCAAGCAGTCTTGCGCTATTGGTCGCAGTGGCAAACCGAATGGCAAACGCCGGCGCACGCGAACGATTTACTGTTGTGGCAGCGCCAGGCGGCGGCGCTGCTGCCACTCGAGAAGTGGTGGGAAGTCATCGGGGACGATTTCGCCGAAAAATATCTCACGCCGAGCGCGTACGGATCACGCTTTTCACAAGTGGTGGCGGATGCGGTTTTGCACGGCATCGACCGTTTCTTTGCCGACGCGGAGCAGCGAGCCCGACTCGATCGAGCGCTGCGCGGGTATTTCGCGGAATGGCTGGCGCGCGAACACGGCCGTCTCGGCGAGGTGGCGGAACAGGTGCTCAGCGTTTACGACGAGAAGATGCTGAATCATTTTATTTTCACTAAAGTGGCCGATGAATTGGCGAAGATACGCATCAACGGAGCGTACGTCGGCGCGGTGATCGGCGCGCTGGCATGGCTGGCGCTGATCGGTTACGGCGCGTTTTTAGAATATTTATAAAATTTGATTGAAAATATTTCATCGGTATTCTACAATGAGAACAAATGAACCTTTTTCGTTCACTTCAAAGGGGGAGCTACTATGTGGAATGATTTTAAAGCGTTTATCATGCGCGGCAATGTTATCGACATGGCCGTCGGTATCATTATCGGCGGCGCATTCGGTAAAATCGTCAGTTCGTTCGTCAACGACATTGTGATGCCGCCGATCGGAGTGCTTTTGGCCGGCGTCGACTTCAAGGGCCTGTATATGAGCTTGTCGAAGACCCATTACGCATCGCTCGCGGACGCGGAAGCCGCCGGCGCGCCGGTGATCAAGTACGGCCTTTTTATCAATAACTGCATTGATTTTCTGATTATCGCGGCAGTCATTTTCCTGGTTTTGCGCGCGTTGATGAAATTCAAAAAACCGGAAGCGGTCGAAGAAACGGAAAAAGAATGTCCGTTCTGCAAAACGAAGATTGCGATTTCCGCGACTCGTTGCCCGCACTGCACATCGCAGCTGAATGAACCGGCAGAGGCGCGTTAAGAGATGGGGAAAGCACTGATTGTGATTGATATGCTCGAAGATTTTATCGCGCCGGACGGAAAATTGACTTGCGGGCCGGCGGGACAGGCGATTGTGCCGGCGTTGCGAGCGGAAATCGCGGCGGCACGTAAAGCGGGCACTCCCGTCATTTATTTGTGCGACAATCACCGGGAAGATGATCCGGAGTTTCAAATGTTTCCGCCGCATTGCGTGGCGGGTACGCCGGGCGCGGAAATCATCGCGGAGCTCGCGCCGCAGGCCGACGATATCGTCTTACCGAAACGTCGTTACAGCGGCTTTTTCGGCACGAGTTTGGATCTTTGCCTGCGGGAACGCGGCGTGACCGAACTCACGTTGAGCGGCGTCTGCACCAATATCTGCGTCTTTTTCACCGCCGCTGACGCGCGTAACTTCGGCTATGAGGTGCGCGTGCCGAGCCATTTGGTCGCAAGCTTTGACGCGGAGGCGCACGCCTTTGCGCTTTCTCAAATGGAATCCGTTTTGGGTTGCCGTGTAGAATAAAATACGCAATAAAAAAGCACTCCGCGGAGTGCTTTTTTGGTATACAGAAAGTTTACACATTGTCGTAATCGTACAGCGGCAGACCGTCTTGGCGTTTTTCATCATAATCGCGCAACACGGCTTTGATTTCCTTATGCAAGAGAATCAGCGCGATCAAGTTCGGGAGCACCATGATGCCGTTGAACATATCACTCATATCCCAAACGAGTTCGACCTTGCCCAGTGTGCCGAGCACGATAAAGGCGAGCACGAGCACGCGATAAACATTCAGAGCCGCGGGCGAGCGGAAAAGGAAGCGGATATTCGACTCGCCGAAGTAGTACCAGCCGATGACCGTAGTGAAGGCGAAGAACGTGAGGCAAGTCGCGATGATCATCGGACCGACTTCACCGAAGGCGGTGTGAAATGCTTCCTGCGTGACGAGCGCGCCGCTGAGGCCGAGTTGATCCGCGCCGGTTAAAAGAATAATCAGCGCGGTCGAAGTGCAGATCAGCATGGTGTCGACAAAGACGCCGATGAACGCGGTAAAGCCTTGCAACACCGGATGCGCGACGAGCGCGGTCGCGTGCGCGTGCGGCGTAGAGCCCATGCCGGCTTCGTTCGAAAAGAGGCCGCGGGCGACGCCGAAGCGAATCGCTTCTTTCATCGTGACGCCCAAGAGACCGCCGCCAAGCGCCTGCGGGTTGAATGCGCCCACAACGATATGCTTAAGCATCGGCAAGATTTCTCCCGCATAGAGGAACAGAATCACCAGCGCGCACAAAATGTAAATCACCGCCATCAGCGGTACGATGAGCTGCGCGAAATGCGCGATCCGATGAATGCCGCCGATGAAGATTAAGCCTGCGAAGACCGCGATCACGACGCCGATCATCAGCGGGTCCAGACCGAAAGCGTTGTTGACGGCGCCCGCGATCGAATTGGACTGCACCATGATGCCGATAAAGCCTAGCGCGATGATAATCGAAACGGCGAAGAAGCCGGCGAGAAATTTCGCCCAGCCTTTGCCGATGACAGGCGCCAAACCGCGCGAGATGTAAAACGCGGGTCCGCCGATAAATTTACCCGCCACTTCCACGCGATACTTTTGCGCCAAAATCGCTTCGGCAAAGATCGTGCCCATGCCGAACAGCGCGGACAGCCACATCCAAAAAATCGCGCCCGGACCGCCCGCCATAATCGCGGTCGCGACACCGGCGACGTTGCCCGTGCCGACCTGGGCGGAAATAGCCACCGCCAGCGCTTGGAAAGAGGAGATAGTACGACCGTCGCGATCGGTATGCTGCTCTTTATACAAGCGACCGAATACCTGCCGCACGGCCGGACCGAAACGACGGAACTGCGGCGCGCCGAGATACACGGTAAAAAACAGACCGACGCCGACCAACGCGTACATCAGTACGGAACCCCACAAAATTTCATTGACGGATGCCACGAATTGGGACCACAGTCCCAAAAGTTCAGCCATAAATATTCTCCCCCATAAAAACAATTGACCTTGTTAAAAATACAAATAAATTGGATTAAGTGTATCACGATCATAAAAAAATGGCAAGGAGAAAATAATTTATTTTGCCAAATAGTTATCGACAGTATTTTTCATCCTCCCGCGCCTTGTTTACGTCATGCGATTCAACTTTGCCCTTCACAGGAAAAATATGTTTGAACCAATGCATCGCAGATGCGAGTCAGCTTTTTGCAAAGTCTTTTTTGCGCGCTCGGTACGCGAAAATAAAATTTGCCAAAATAAAAATAACCCTATATATTTTTGCCATACTCCAGTACAATAGAGTGCAACAGTAAAGGGGGGATACAATGCGCGTCAGTCAATTCAATGAAAATGTCGCCGGAGCTTGCGGGAAAAAAGCGGCCCTTATCGATAAGAGTCCGGCCAGGTACCTGGTTCGATCCGCGTTTGCCGGGGGATTTTTAACGTTGACTTCCTTGGCGGGTTTTGCCATGGGCGATGTGTTGAATACGCTCCATCCCACCTTGGGAAGATTTGTTTTCCCCTTTGTTTTTTGTTGGGGACTGATTTATATTTTGTTTCTAAACGGAGAGCTTATCACCTCCAATATGATGTACTTAACCGCAGGACTCTATCGTCAATGGATCGCGCCTCGCAAGGCGCTTAAAATGGTCATTTTGTGTACCGTGGGAAACATTGTCGGCGCGTATTTTGTCGCGTGGCTCGCCTCCTACACGTCGGCGCTGCAAGGGTACGACGCGATGGGCATGGCGGCGACCATGGTCGAAGGAAAACTCGCGAAATCCGGCATGGAAATCATCTTCGCGGGAACCTTGGCCAATCTCCTTGTCAATATCGCCATTCTGTCATGGCTATTGATTGAGAACCAGGCGTCACGCATGGCGACCGTCATGTCGGCTATCGTCATGTTCGTGTACCTGGGGTTTGAACACGTCGTCGCCAACTTCGGTTCGTTCGCGCTGCTGCACTTTTCGCCCGCCACGACCGCGGGATTTACCTTCGGCAATATTTTGCGACAGTGGGGACTGGCCTACCTAGGAAACTATATCGGCGGCGGACTGCTGATCGGACTCGTCTACGCTTGGCTCAATCGCGGCGCGGATGAATATGTGGATTAATTTATGAACGGAAAAGTAACATACTGCTTGCCCCAAAAGACATAATAAAAACGCCCCGTACGGGGCGTTTTTTTATGCGACGCTGTCATAATCGTAGAGAGGGATGCCGTCCTGGCGTTTTTTATCGTAATCGCGCAAGATGCCTTTGACTTCTTTGTGCATGATGATGAGGGCGATTAAGTTCGGAAGGACCATAATGCCGTTGAACATGTCAATCATGCTCCAGATCAGGTCGACCGTGCCGAGCGTGCCGAGCACGATGAAAACCAGGACCAGCGCCCGATACGTGTAAAGAACGGCGTTTGATTTAAATAAATAGCGGACGTTCGATTCGCCGAAATAATACCAGCCGATGACGGTCGTAAAGGCGAAGAATGTGAGGCAGATCGCGATGATTTTCGGTCCGATGGCGCCGAACGCGATGTGAAATGCTTCTTGCGTGACCATCGCGCCGTCTAAACCGAGCTGATCAGCGCCCGTAAGCAAAATAATTAACGCGGTCGAGGTGCACACCAGGATGGTGTCCACGAAGACGCCGATGTATGCGGTGAAGCCTTGCAGCACCGGGTGAGCGACCAGCGCCGTCGCGTGCGCGTGCGGCGTCGTGCCCATGCCGGCTTCGTTCGAAAAGAGGCCGCGGGCGACACCGAAGCGAACGGCTTCTTTCATGGTGACGCCGAGTAAACCGCCGCCCAATGCCTGCGGATTAAACGCGCCGATGAAGATGTGTTGAATCATCGGCAGAATATGCTCGGCAAACAGGAATAGGATGACGACCGCGCAGAGGATGTACGCTGCGGCCATTATCGGTACGATTAGTTGCGCGAAACGCGCGATCCGATGAATGCCGCCGATGAAAATCGCGCCCGCGAACAGAGCGATGAGCACGCCGCACACGAGCGGCGAAATACCGAACGCGTTGTTCACGGCGGTGGCAATCGAGTTGGACTGCACCATGCTGCCGATAAAGCCGACGGAGATAACAACAATGACCGCGAAGATGCCGGCGAATATTTTGGCGTTCGTTCGGCCGATGTAGCTTTGCAGGCCGCGCGAGATGTAAAATGCCGGACCGCCGATAAATTTGCCGGCGACTTCCACGCGATACTTTTGCGCCAAAACCGCTTCGGCGAAAATGGTGCTCATGCCCAAGAGCGCCGACAGCCACATCCAGAAAATGGCGCCGGGACCGCCCGCCATGATGGCGGTCGCTACGCCCGCGACGTTACCGGTGCCGACTTGCGCGGAAATCGCGACGGCCAGCGCTTGGAACGAGGAGATCGATTTTCCGTCGCGATCGGTATGTTGATATTTATACAACTTACCGAAGACCTGACGCACCGCCGGCCCGAAACGGATAAATTGCGGCGCGCCGAGATACAGCGTAAAAAATAATCCCACGGCCACTAAGCCGTACATGAGAACGGAGCCCCACAGTACCTCGTTGACGGAATCAACGAATTGGGACCAATACATGAGAAGATCGGATAAAAAGTGTTCTGTCATCATACGCTCGTCTCCCTGGTAAATGCATATGTATAAATCGAATTCATCTTATCACAAAAGCGCATACACGACAATAAAATATCAAGCGGTTTTTATATTTCTGAAAAATTTGCGAAAAAAATACTTTCTGCGTACAATTAAGCCAAATCAAAATTTTGGTGGTGAAGATCATGCGAGTCCGACCCGTTGTTACGCAGATGACGGAACGCGTCGGCGCCGCATGGCCAAGGGGAGGGAAAGGCGTGACTTATCGAGTAGAGCATGACACCATGGGCGAAGTGCGGGTTCCCGCGGAACGGAAATGGGGCGCGCAAACCGAGCGTTCGTTTGAAAATTTCAAAATCGGTCAGCGGATGCCGCAGGAAATTATTCGGGCATTTGCGGTATTGAAAAAATGCGCGGCGAAAGTGAACGCGGATCTCGGCAAATTGGACGCGAAGAAAGCGGACGTTATCGAAACCGTGTGCGATGAAATTTTAGCGGGTCAATGGCCTGATGAATTTCCGCTGGTCGTGTACCAGACGGGCTCCGGCACGCAATCCAATATGAATGTGAACGAAGTGATCGCGCATATCGCCAATGAAAAATTGGCCGCTGAGGGCAATTCGTTGCGGATTCATCCGAATGATGACGTGAACAGTTCGCAGTCCTCGAACGACACGTTCCCGACCGCGATGCATATCGCCGCGGTCGTGGCGTTGCATGAAAAATTGTATCCGGCGCTGGCGGAACTGCGTCGCATTTTAGAGCAAAAGAGCGCGGAATTCATGGACATCGTCAAAATCGGTCGCACGCATTTGCAGGACGCGACGCCCTTGACATTGGGCCAGGAAATTTCCGGTTGGGCGGCGATGCTGGAAGCTGCGGAAAAAATGATCAAGGAAAGCGAAACGCATCTCTACCCCCTCGCGTTGGGCGGTACCGCCGTCGGCACGGGACTCAATGCGCCGGAGGGGTTCGCGGAAGGCGTGGCGAAAGAAATCGCGCGCGCGACGGGCTATGGTTTCATTTCGTCCGCCAATAAATTCCACGCGCTGACCGCTCACGATCAATTCGTGTACAGCCACGGCGCCTTGGAAGCGCTCGCGATGAACGCGTTTAAAATCGCCAACGACGTGCGGCTGGCGGCATGCGGACCGCGCGCGGGGTTGGCGGAAATCACGATTCCGGAAAATGAACCGGGCTCTTCGATCATGCCGGGCAAAGTGAATCCGACGCAATGCGAAGCGCTCACGATGGTGGCCTGCCGCGTTCACGGCAACAGCGCTACGATCGCGATGGCGGCGGCGCATGGTCAGTTTGAGTTGAACGTGTATAAACCGGTGCTTGTCGACGCGTATCTCGAATCCGTGCGTCTGCTGGGCGAGGCGTTGCATTCGTTCGCTATCCATTGCGCGGAAGGTTTGGAACCGGATCGCGAACGCATCGCGCAAAACGTGCAGAACTCGCTCATGCTCGTCACGGCGCTCGCGCCGAAAATCGGTTATGAAAAAGCTGCGGAGATCGCCAAAAAAGCGCATCATGAAGGCACCGACCTCAAGAGCGCCGCGCTCGACCTCGGTTATGTCACCGCCGCCGAGTACGATGAGATCGTCGTACCCGCCGAGATGGTACATCCGAAATAAACATCTGAAATCAACATCTGCAAAAAGCCGCCGCGGCGGCTTTTTGTTTGGATAAAATAGAGTACGCTGTTTTTATGGTATGCATTTTTATTATATGTCTCGCATCGCATGCGAATTTAGAAAATACTTGAAAAATAGTATTGTCATGTTGTTTACGCGCGCAAAATAGTGCTATAATAATTTTGTTAATAGCATACTCTATTTCATTAGGAGGTTACAACATGCGTATTGGTGTAGCAAAAGAAATCAAAAATAACGAATTTCGTGTAGGTCTTACCCCGGCCGGCGCACACGCGTTAGTAGAAGCGGGACATGAAGTATTCGTCGAAAAGGGAGCCGGTCTCGGTTCGTTCATTGAAGACAGTGAATACGAAGCGGTCGGCGCTAAAATCGTCGCGGATAAAAAGAAAATGTTCGACGATTCCGAAATGATCATTAAAGTTAAAGAACCGATCGCGGAAGAATACGATCTCTTCCACGAAGGTCAGATCTTGTACACGTACCTGCACTTGGCGGCGGAACCGGCATTGACCGAAGCGCTGTTGAAACATAAAGTCATCAGCATCGCGTATGAAACGGTTCTCGGTCGTGACGGCCGCAGCTTGCCGCTCTTGCAGCCGATGAGTGAAGTCGCGGGTCGCATGTCGATCCAGGTAGCGGCGCATTTCCTCGAAAAAATCAACGGCGGCAAAGGTAAATTAATGGGCGGCGTTGCCGGCGTACAACCGGCCAAAGTCACCATCGTCGGTGGCGGCACGGTAGGTACGAACGCGGCGAAAATGGCGGTCGGCATGGGCGCGATCGTCACCGTTATTGATAACAACCTCGACCGTCTGCGTCAGTTGGATGACATCTTCGGCGCTCGCGTGCATACACTCGCGTCGAACCCGCTCAACATTGCGCAATCCGTCAAAGAAGCGGACGTCGTGATCGGTTCGGTATTGATTCCGGGCGCGAAAACACCGCAGCTCATCACCACGGAAATGGTCAAAGAAATGAGTCCGGGTTCGGTCATCGTCGACGTGGCGATCGACCAGGGCGGCGCGGTGCAATCGGTTGACGGTCCGACCACGCACGATGATCCGATCCGCATGAAGTACGGCGTAGTTCACTACTCGGTGGCCAACATGCCGGGCGCGGTAGCCAACACCTCGACCTACGCGTTGACGAACGCGACGCTGCCGTATGCGATCGCGATTGCCAACAAAGGTTGGAAACAGGCGCTCAAAGACGACAAGGGTCTGGCGAACGGTTTGAACACGTTGGACGGATACGTTACGTTCAAAGGCGTAGCGGAAGCGCTCAACAAAGAATGCAAAGACGTCAACGATCTTTTGAAATAAAACGAGCAAAAAAAATCCCCTTGCATAAGGGGATTTTTTTTACTTGCGTTTTGTGAAACCGTGCGCAGACGGTTATAATAAGTGAAACATGTGGAGGGGATATGATGAATACAGGCTTGGTCACGGATTTTTATCAATTGACAATGGCGCAGGGACTTTGGCGCATCGGCGCGCATGATGTGCCCTGCGTATTTGACCGCACATATCGCAACAATCCGTTCGGTGGCGGGTATACCGTCGTCGCGGGTCTGGAACACTTGGTCGATTTCATTCGAAATTTCCGGTACGGCGAAAGCGAAATCGCGTACTTACTCTCGTTGCATACTTTTGACGAGGGCTTTTTACAATGGCTCGCCGATTTTCGTTTTACGGGAGACATTTACGCGATGATCGAAGGCACGATTGCGTTCCCAGGCGAAGTGCTGCTGCGAATGGAAGCCCCCAAAGCGCAAGCGTTCTTGCTCGAAACGGGTCTGACGATGATCATGAATCACGAATCATTGATCGCGACCAAAGCGCGCCGCGTGCGTTCGGTGGCGGGCGATGATTTTTTGATGGAATTCGGTTTGCGTCGGGCGCAGGGAGAATCCGCCGGCCATTATGGCGCGCGCGCGTCGATTGTCGGCGGCTTCAACGCGACGAGCAACGTCGAAGCGGCGCGGCGTTTCGGTTTGTCGGCGGTCGGCACGATGGCGCATAGCTGGATCATGAGCTTTCCCGACGAACTCACCGCGTTCCGCGAATACGCGCGGCAGTACGATAACGCGACGCTGCTCGCCGATACGTACAACACGCTCGAGTCGGGCGTGCCGAACGCCATCACCGTCTTTAGGGAATTGCAGGAAGCGAATCGTTTGCCGGAGAAATACGGTATCCGTCTGGATAGCGGCGACATCGCCTACCTCTCCCGCAAGGCTCGTGAAATGCTCGATGCGGCGGGATTTACCACGGCCGGCATTACGGCATCAAACGACATTGATGAACGCACCGTGTTAAGTTTGAAACAGCAGGGGGCGGCGATTAACTCCTGGGGCATCGGCACCAAGATTATTACCGCGGACGGTACCTCGGCGTTGGGCGGCATTTATAAATTGGCGGGACAGGAAGAAAACGGCGTATTGATTCCGAAAATGAAGTTCTCGGATCAGCCGGAAAAAATGACGGACCCGGGTCGTAAAGAAGTATTCCGCATTTCCCATCGCGACAACGGGAAATTGATCACCGATGTGTTGGCGTTGGCGGATGAAGACATTTCTCCGGCGGAAGATTACGAACTGATCACGTACGAATATCCGTGGCGGCGCAAAAAATTGGCGGCGAATTCGTTCGACGTGCGTCGCATGCTGGAGCCGATCATGCAAGGCGGCGAACTCGTGTACGAACTGCCGAGCCTCGCTGCAATCAAGACGTATGCCGAAGCGCAATTCAAGCAGCTTTGGCCGGAATACACGCGCCTGGACAATCCCGAAATACTTGAAATTAACCGTTCTCCGAAATTGCAACAATTGAAAGAGAAATTGATTCACGAACAGGTCGATAGCCTGCATTGAAAAAAGCGTTGCCGCGCGGCAACGCTTTTTTCGTTCGCGGAATGGTAAAATTCTGTATAATGAAGAGAAAAGGAGGCAATGCATGGCAAAGCATTTGACATATCTTACCGCGGCATTACTCGCGGCCTTGGCGGTCACGACCAACGCGAAACCTTTTGGCAAAACGCCGAGGTGCTTCAAGCGACATTCGCCGACGGCAACGTGGCGGATGTATTTGTGATGCGCATGACGACCGCAGAATTTCAGCGGGCGTTGGGAAAACGGTCCGCGCAGGCTTTGCGCGACGGCTTGGGACCGGCGCCGAGCGCATCCGCGAAGCAGGTGCTCGCAAGGCTCGCGCCAAGTCGCGACGACGTGCAGAAACAACTGGACCGCGTGGTGCAGCGCCTTAATGAACGGTTGACGGAGGATCTTTTCGCCGCCGCGCTCATGCAGGTCCGAACCGAAGGAAAAATATTGCAAATGCGCGCCGATTTCGCGCCGATCGCCGATGCGAAAATCACGGCGTATACGCCGCTGACGCGCCGCTTGGCAAACGGCCAGCCGTATTGGGGGCAAAGCGCGCGCTACCGTGAGCGGGTGATTACGAAACCGGGCGTGCCGCCGGCGGAAGCGGTCGTGACCATTACTGCGCAATTGTTCCCGCGAGAAGACGGCTGGGCTATCGCGTATACCATCATTGACGGCGACAGTAAGGATAAAAGCAAGAAAACGGGTAAATAAAACATAATCGGGCAACAAGAAAAGAGGCGACCGCTCAAAAGTGGGTTTTAAACCACCTAGTTGAGCCGGTCACCTCTAGTACCGTGTACTATACACGGATTGTTGAAAGGTGTCAAGGGACATTCTTTAACGCGCGAATAAAGGGCACATCCACCAAGAGGTAAGCGGTTCGTTTTTGTCTTTTGCTTTTCTTATTGCATGTATTATATTTGCGATGTGAAAAGCGATAGAGTATGATGAAAACGCTAAGAGACCGATATGATGCAGGCGTTGATCGTCTTGCAAAACGAAATTACATCAAATCGTATCGCGATAAAGGAGGAGCGGGCATGCATCGGATATTCTGGAGCGTGAGCTTGGCGCTGGCGCTGTTGGGCAACGGCTGCGCGCAGGCGGCGTTGCCGAAGGACGCGCCGGCGCCGGTGAAAACGTATGCCGTGACGGACGGCTATTGGGGTAAGCAACTGTGGCAAAGCGACGTATTCAAAATGGCGTACGCGTCGGCGCTTTCATCTGCCGCCGCGGCCAGTGGAGGAATAGGCCAGGACGAAGTTACGCCGCGTATCGTCAAAGCGGTAATGGATTCGCTGATGTTGACGCAGTGGCAGGCGGAGGATCATCGCGGCGTGCATGTGGCGTACGTGGTGACGGCGCAGGTGCCGTTGGATCTCATGGCGCAGAACCAAGCCGCGAAAGGAAATCGCGCGGGCGAGTTTTGGGCCACCGCGTTTGAAAATACCGACGCGCGGGAGTTGCCGGAATATTTCTTGACGCAACCGCGCACGAAAGAAGCGATGCAGGCGCAATTGGATCGGGCGAAGGCTTCGCTTGTCGCGGCAAACGCCGAGGCGGCGGCGCTCGTGCCGACATTGACACTGCGTTCGTACCAGCCGCTGATTCGTTATCGTGACGGGCAGGGCGGCGTTTACTACGGGCAACATATGCGCTTCGTCATCGATACGGGTGGAGTCGTTTGGGCGATCGCCGTATTTTCCGATGTGCGCAAGACGGCGGACAATATTCATTGCACGTGGCTGATTACGGCGGATACGGAGTACGCGTATTTCGCGCGAATTTGGAACCGATATGTGGGAATAGGAGGCGATCGCGATGCGTAAAGTGGCATGGCTGCTCAGCGGCTTGCTCGCGCTAACGACAGCCGCGTACGCGGCGACGCCCATCGCGGTGCCGCCGATGGGCACATTGCAATGGCCGGATACGATCACGGCGGCGTCCCTTACGGACGGCTTCATGGATTCGCAGAAAGGGTCGTTTGCGCAGGAGCCAATGGCGGCGGCTGAAAATTTGACGCCAACGGAAGATTGGTCCGTTTACCAGTTGCAGGCAGAGCGACCGGAAGGATTGGCGACGGCGTGGCTGGTTGGCTTTGCCGTGCCGATGGACGACCCCGCTGAGTTCGAGCCGTTTTTCCGTTCGCCATTGGGGGATGAGGAGCGCGCTGCATTGGCGCATTTTAATGGTATGCTCTATGGTTTGGAAACGAAATTAAATCAGCAAATCGCCGCGCACTGGGAGAGTATGGTGAAAGACAATCCGCAGTTACGCGGCGCGAACGAAATGCAAAACCAGCCGCCCCTTTATGTGCGCATCCGCGAGATCGATTCGCTCGTGCCGGTCACGCAAGCGCATGAAGTGATGTACCGTGTGGGCGCGCGGCTGGCGCCGGAGATTGACGGCGGCTGGGTGCTGCCGTACTATGCGCAATGTTACTTCGTGCGCCGCGATAATCAGTTGGCGGGCGTGCTGCTTTTGGTAAGCGATACGGATCGTGAATATTTTGCCCGCTATTTAGCGAAAGCCGTTTTGACTTTATAGCTTGTTACATAAAAAAACAAACAAAAAAGACCGCGTTGCGGTCTTTTTTCATGCGCGGCGCATGTAGGTCACGAAACGATGCGCCAACGGATTTTTGGCATTTACTTCGCCTTCTTCGACACGTATTTTTTCCCAGGCGGTTTCGTCAATGACGGGGAAATACGTATCCGCCTCCGGTTCGCTGTCCACTTCGGTGATGTGCAGTTGCTCCGCGTGCGGGAAAAAGGCGCGATAAATTTCGCCGCCGCCGATGACGAAGTAATCCTCGTCTTGCTGAAGCGCCTGCAGCACTTCGTCGACGCTCGCGAAACATCGGACCTCGGGGTGCGCCGCGGCCCAGTCGCGGTCGCGGGTGAGCACCCAGTGCGCGCGGCCCGGAAGCATGCCCGGCAGACTTTCAAAGGTTTTACGGCCCATGATGATCGGGTGTCCGGTCGTTATTTTTTGAAAGCGTTTCAAATCATCGCGTAAGTGCCAAAGCAGTTGATTGTCTTTGCCGATCGCCTGATTTTTCGCGACCGCGACGATGATGTGCAACATTAGACGGACACCTCCATGGCCAATTTGCCGAGATGCTCATAATTTTCCAAATAAATATCGTCCGGCGTAAACTCATAGAAATTTTGCACGTCGGGGTTGAGGACCAGCCGCGGCGCCGCCAGCGCCTGATCACGGCGCGCGAGTTGCGAGGTGAGCGCGTCGACGTGATTATCGTAAATATGCGCGTTGTTGATGACATGCGTGAACAAGCCCGGCTGCAAGCCCGCGTGCCGCGCGATCAAGTGCACGAGCACAGCGTACTGCGTGAGGTTGAACGGCACGCCGAGTCCCATGTCGCCCGACCGTTGCACGAGCATGCAATTCAGGCGGCCGTCGGCGACGTCCCACATAGTGAGGAACGCGCAGGGGTATAACGCCATTTCCGGCAAGTCTTCCACGTTCCAAAGCGACACGACCATGCGGCGGCTCTCCGGATCTTCGCGGAGCGTTTGCAATAGCGTGTCGACCTGACCGTATTTTTTTAACTGGTAGCCGTAGGCTTTGCCGATCGTGCCGTCGGGTTGCATCCATTCGTCCCAAATGTGGCAGTTCCAATCCTGCAAAACGCGCACATCGTTCGATTGCTTCTGCCAAATCCAGAGCAGTTCTTTGACGGCGGTTTTGAACGCGACAAATTTTGTCGTGAGAATCGGAAATTCCCGCGCCAGATCAAATTGCATGATTTGGTGCGGCAGTTTATAGGCCGGCATGCCGGTGCGGTTGTTGCCGTGTGCGCCGGTTTTCAAAATGGCTTCGACAATGTTGAGGTATTGCTGATCGGCAAGGCTCATAGGGATTCCTCCGGATGGTTTTGAATAAGATCGAGAAAGACGGGGGCGTAGTTAATCAGCTTAAACGGACCGACGCCGCTGACTTGCGCCATGTCGTTCAGCGTTTGCGGCCGTTTTTCGCACATTTCGAGCAGCGTCGCGTCGCTGAAAATGACGTAGGGCGGGACGTTGCGTTTTTCGGCCAGCGTTTTGCGCGCCGCGGCGAGACGGGTGAAAAGCGGATCTTTACGCGGCGCGGCGTGCGTTTTCGGCAGGGCCGTTGCGCCGCGTCGACGCGGACTTTGCGGGATCGGCATAGTCACCGTCTGCGTGCCGCGTAATACTTCTTCACCGCTTACGGTCAGCGCCAGCAGCGGGTACTTGGCGCCGCGCTTATATAAATAACCGTCGGCGATATACTGCTCGATTTCCCGGCGCAAATCACGCTCGCTTTCTCCGCTGCGCGCGCCGTAGTAGCGGCAGTATTCAAATTCGCGCGCGCGATCTTTGGCCTGTAACGCGCCGCGTAAAATGCGAACTACGGTCGCGATACCGTAGCGCTCTTTAATTTCTTCGACGGTTTTGAAAACCGTGCGCGCGTCGCCCGTCACATCGCAGGTTTCCGTCGGGGTTTCGCATTGACTGCAATGACCGCAAGGCGCGGTGTCGGTCGCGCCGAAGTGTTGGAGAATCTGCGCGCGCAGGCAGCGGTTCGTCTGACAATACATTTCCATTTCCTCCAGACGATCGCGGGCGGCGGTATCGGTAACGCCGGTTTCCTGTTCCGTTTGTTCGATTAAAAATCGTTGCGTGCGCACGTCCTGACCGCTGTACAAAAGAATGCATTCCGCCGGCGCGCCGTCACGTCCGGCGCGACCCGCTTCCTGGTAATACGCCTCGATGCTTTTCGGCAATTGGTAATGGAGCACGTAGCGCACATCGGGTTTATCAATGCCCATGCCGAACGCGTTCGTCGCCACGATCACGGACGCTTTGTCACGCACAAACGCGTTTTGCGCGCGCGTGCGCACCGTCTCGCTTAAGCCGGCGTGGTAGCGAACGCAGGGCACATTGGCGCGGGTGAGGTCATGGTACACTTCATCGACGGCTTTGCGTGTCGCGCAATAAATAATGCCCGCCTCGCCTTGATGCGCCGCGACATACATGCGCACGTAATCTTTTTTCTTCGCGCCGCGCACCACGCCGAAATATAGATTGGGGCGGTCAAAACCGGTCACGAAAATCGCCGGCTTCTCTAACTGCAGGAACGTCATGATGTCCTGTTGCACCTGTGGTGTCGCCGTGGCCGTAAAGGCGCCGATGACCGGCCGCTCGGGCAACGTTTGCAACGCGGCGGCGATGGTGCGATAGCTCGGTCGAAAATCGTGGCCCCATTCGCTGATGCAATGGGCCTCATCGACCACGCACATCGTCACATTGAGTTTACCGAGAAAATTGAGAAATGATGATGAGGTCAGCCGTTCCGGCGCGATATAGAGTAGCCGATACGCGCCGCGCAAAAGCGCGCGCATGCGTTCCCGATACGTTTCATCGTCCAAGCTGGAATTCAAATACGTCGCGGGAATTTCGTTGGCGACCAAGGCGTCGACCTGGTCTTTCATCAGCGCGATTAACGGCGAGATGACAAGCGTCAGCCCGTTTTGCACGAGCGCTGGCAATTGGTAGCAAAGCGACTTGCCGCCGCCGGTCGGTAAAATCGCGAGCGTGTCGCGTCGCGCGAGGAGCGATTGCACGATGTCGGCCTGCGCCGGACGAAATGATGTGAAGCCGAAATAGTGTTGCAGATATTGATGCAAAGTTGTGGTACTCATCGCTCCTCCTTTCGGAATTATTATAGCAGACAAAAAGGCGAAATCTTTTTCATTTTCTGTCCCGATTTTTCCGAACGCCGCAAGCGGCGTTCGGAAAAATCGGGACAGAAAAAAAGAGCATGTACATGCTCTTTTTTCTCCACTTACCTTCTGCCCAAAGGCATAATAACATGAAGATCGTAATAATGCAATTATATTCAGATAATAATGTATAATATTATATAAATATATAAGGGAAGCGAGTAATGCCGTTTTTCCAAGTTAAAAAATGACTGCAGTCAAGATTGTGCGCCAACGGAGTTTTCGACGGCTGAAAACGGTAAGCAACGTCGGCGCAAGCTTTATTGCTAACGCGGTTACGCAGAGCGGCCGCGGTGGTGGGACGCAAACGCGCGCGTAAAATATGGGCGGCCGCTGCGGTGAATAAATTTTTTATCGTAAAATAAAATAAAAAGTCAAGAATATTTTTCTGAGAAAAAACGCTCATTATACACCGGTCAATTTGCCTCGCGGGATGAAAATAAATCCGGAAAAAGTCCGCGGCGCTTATTTTTGACACGTAATATAAGGAATGAAAGGGTTACGCCCTGCTTTTTTATAAAAATATTGTAAACATATATTTTTTAATAAACAAACGAATTTTAAAAAATGCGATTGAATTATCGCCGGCGGTTCGGTATAGTAAACACAGAAGCGGCACTTCTCAGGAGATGCCCTGACTATTATCGAATCATTGCTATTACTTATTCGGAACGGAGTAGGAACCTGTTAGGAGGAACCGAAATGAACGGAAAAATTTTAATTGTAGAAGACGAAAAGAAAATCGCCCGCTTTTTACAGCTGGAATTGGAACACGACGGCTATGAATGCGTGCTCGATTTTACCGGTGGCGCCGTCATCGACCATATCGGCCAGGGACACTTCGATTTGATTCTGCTGGACTTAATGTTGCCGGAGGAAGACGGTTTTTCGATTATCAAACGCGTGCGCGAGATGAGCAATATACCGATTCTCGTGCTTTCCGCGAAAGACGATGTCGACTCCAAGGTGAAAGGTTTGGATCTCGGCGCGGATGATTATCTCACCAAGCCGTTTTCGAGCAAAGAACTTTTGGCGCGTATTCGCGCGCTGCTGCGCAAAAAGGTCGGCGGCGACAAACTCAACGAATCTTCGTACCACATCAAAGATCTGTATATTTTCCCGGACCGGCATGAAGTGCAGGTCGGCACGACGATCATCAATTTGACGAAAAAAGAATTCGAATTGTTGACGTATCTTGCGAAAAACAAAAACATCGTGTTGGGACGCGATCGCATTCTGGAAGATGTTTGGGGTTATGATTATGTCGGCGACACCAATATCGTCGACGTGTATATCCGTTATCTGCGCAGCAAGGTGGATGAAGTAGTCGGCAAGAAATACATCCATACGGTGCGGGGCATCGGTTATGTCGCCCGCGATTAAGGGATGGCTGCGTAAACTTCAAAAATTTAATCAATCGTTGTCTGTCAAGTTGACGTTTATGTACGGCGGGATGATGTTTCTCATCCTGATTTTTACCGCGTTCCTTGCGATCGGTAGCGTTCATTACCTCTTGATGCGACAGCTTCAGTTTGACGTGCGCATGAGCGCACGTCAAACTGTTTTTTACCTGGATCATCACGGTCAGGTGGACGCGAGTATTTTTCAGGGACAAAACGTGCTGACGTATGTTGATCTTGTGGTGTACAACGCCAAAGGGCGGCCGATTCTTGACAATATTACCCGCTACGAGCCCGGGCCGTCGCTGACGCCGGAGCAACTGCATCAGTTGAATGAAACGGATCCCGCCGGCGCTCACTTTGAGATTATTGATACGGAAAATGAACAGACCTATCGTTATCTCAAACGCTGGGAATCAGCGGACGGCAAGGTCTACTACTTGCAGTTTATCCGCAGCGCGCAACGCGAGCGCTTTTTCATCGAGCTTTTGGTCCGCCAGATTCTCGTGACGGTACTCGCCAGCTTGGGCGTCACGATTTTAGCGGGCGTGGTGCTGACGAATAAAGTGCTCGCCCCGCTGCGCGCGATGAAAGAACCACTGAAGCATATCGAAGTCAATGAAATGGGCTACCGTATTCCGTTGCCGGAATCGCGGGATGAGCAATACGAATTGGCGGTGACGATTAACCGCACGCTCGATCGTATCGAGCACGGGGTCGCGCAGCAGCGGCAGTTCGTCAGCGACGCGTCGCATGAGTTGCGTACGCCGATTACGGTGATCAACGGGTATACGGATCTGCTAATTCGCTGGGGGGCGCAGGACCCCGAGACGCTTTCGGAATCGCTGGCGGCGATTCAGGCGGAAACGGAATACATGCGGCAGCTGATTGAGCATTTGCTCTTTATCGCGCGCGCGAGCGCCGGCGAACTCAATATTCGCTTGCGGCCGCTGGAAACGTCGGAGATTGTGCGGGAAGTGTGGAACGGTCTGCAGATCGCGGATCGACAGGGGCCGCACCACGAGCTGTATTTAGCGGCGAATGAATCGGCGCTGATTGAGGCGGATGATGCGCTTTTCAAGCAATTGCTGCGCATTTTCCTCGACAATGCGGTGAAGTACACGCCGGAAGGCCGACGGATCATGCTTTCGGCAACCGTCACGACCGCACAATACATTGTTGCGATCATGGACGAAGGCGTCGGCATTTCGGAAGCGGATTTACCGAATATCTTCACGCGTTTCTATCGCGTCGATTCCTCCCGAACCAAAGCGACAGGCGGCACCGGTTTGGGATTGGCGATCGCGCGTGACATCATCGACATGCATCACGCGTCGATTGAAGTTACGTCGGAAATCGGTTCCGGTACGACATTTACCATCAAGTTCCCGCTGCTTTCCGAAGACGATTCAGCGGATATTTCACCGGAAGAATAAAAAAGGAGGTCACGACCTCCTTTTTTTATATTTTATTTAATTGTTATCTTTTACAACCTTCTAATGTTGATTGTGGTAAAATGGATAAGATATAATTTTGTTTTTAAAGGAAAGGAACGGTATGGAACAACCGTTAATGTTTGATATTCATCATATGGCGCATGCCTATGTCGATGAAGAGGGCAACACGGGGTACGCGATCCGTGATGTCAGCGTGCAAATCAAACGCGGCGAATTTGTGGCTGTCATCGGTACGAACGGCAGCGGCAAGTCGACGTTTGCCAAACATTTGAATGCGCTTTTGCTGCCCACGGAAGGGGACGTCTTGGTGGACGGCATCTCGGTGCGCGATGAAGCGAGAGTTTGGGATATTCGCAGCCGCGTCGGCATGGTTTTTCAAAATCCGGACAACCAAATTGTCGCGGCTGTCGTCGAGGAAGATGTGGCGTTCGGCCCGGAAAATCTCGGCGTGCCGCAGGAACAATTGCAAGAGCGTGTCGATGCGGCTCTGGCGGCGGTCGATATGACGGCGTATCGCAAGCATGCGCCGCATATGCTTTCGGGTGGGCAAAAACAGCGCGTCGCGATCGCGGGCGTGTTGGCGATGCAACCGGAATGCATCGTTCTTGACGAACCGACGGCGATGCTCGATCCGCGCGGTCGTGAAGAAGTCATGCAAACGGTGCAGGCCTTGCATGACAAACGCGGTATGACCGTCGTGTACATTACGCATTTTATGGAAGAGGCCGCGCAAGCGGATCGCATTCTCGTCATGATCCAAGGTGAACTGGTCATGGACGGCACGCCGCGTGAAATTTTCAGCGATGTGGACCGCTTAAAGGAACTCGGGCTCGATGTTCCGGTCGCCTCCGAAGTGGCGCACGATTTGCGCGCGGCGCGCCTGCCTTTGCGGGAAGACATCATCACGGATGAAGAATTGGGAGAGGCGCTATGTCAATACAAATCAAAGCGGTGAATTATACCTACGGCGCCGGCACTCCGTATGAAAAGAAGGCCCTGCGCAATATTAATCTGGAAATTAAAGAAGGCGAATTCGTCGGCATTATCGGCCATACCGGCTCGGGAAAATCGACCTTGGTGCAACATCTGAACGGGTTGCTGTCGCCGACATCGGGAACGGTCACGGTGGACGGCGTCAACCTCGCCGGCAAGGATGCCGCGGCGCGCAAGGCGCGACACAGCGTCGGCATGGTATTTCAGTATCCGGAGCACCAGCTCTTTGAAGAAACGATTCGCGCCGATATCGCGTTCGGCCCGACGAACCTGGGGCTTGACGCGGCGAAGATTGATGAACGGGTCCGCGTGGCGATGCGTTTTGTAGGTTTACCTTATGATGAATTCGCGGAACGTTCACCGTTTCGTCTTTCCGGCGGTCAGCAACGGCGCGTGGCGATCGCGGGCGTGATTGCGATGCACCCGCGCTACCTCGTTTTGGATGAACCGTCGGCGGGTTTGGATCCGATCGGTCGGCAGGCGATTTTCGATCGCGTGAAAGAGTGGCATGAAGATCGGCGCTTTACGGTTATCTTGGTGTCTCATAATATGGAAGATATTTCCCGCTTGGCGTCGCGCGTGATTGTCTTGAACAAAGGGGAAATCATGCTCGACGGCAACCCGTTGGATATTTTCATCAACCACAGCGCGGAACTCGCCGCGGCGGGCGTGGAAGCGCCTCCGGTGTCGAGACTTTTAGCGCGCATCAATGAGTGCGGTTGCGCGGTCGATGAACGCGCGATTGAACCGGAAGAAGCAACGGCCAATATTTTGGTGGCACTTGGAAAAACACCGCGGCCCAAAGCGGCTCGCGGCGCGCGACAGGGGAGACAATGATGCTGGGCAATATTACATTGGGACAATACTATCCGACAACATCATTCATGCACAGTCTCGATCCGCGCACGAAGATTCTCTGCACGATGATTTTCATCGTCGGGATTTTTCTCGCCGATACCTGGGTCGCGTACGGCGTGGTGACGGCATTTGTACTGCTGGGCATCGCGCTTTCGAATTTGCCGTTATCCCTCGTGTGGAAGGCGGTCAAACCGCTTTGGATTATTATCGTTTTCACGATGGTGATCCATGTCTTCACCACTCCGGGCACGCTCGTTTGGCAATGGGGTTGGTTGCATGTGACGGAAGATGGCTTGCGGCAAGGCACGATGATGACGATGCGGCTGGTCTATTTAATCAGTTTTTCCGCGCTGCTCACGTACACCACAAGTCCGATCGTTTTGACCGACGGCATTGAGCAGCTGTTGAATCCGTTCCGCGGCATCGGCGTGCCGGCGCATGAATTGGCGATGATGATGACGATCGCGTTGCGGTTTATCCCGACATTGCTGCAGGAAACCGAACGCATCATGAAAGCGCAAAAAGCGCGCGGGGCCGATTTTGAATCCGGCAACCTGATTCGCCGCGGCAAAGCGTTGGTGCCGCTGATGGTGCCGCTGTTTGTGAGTGCGTTTCGGCGCGCGGATGAACTCGCGACCGCGATGGAAGCGCGCTGCTATCGCGGCGGTGAAAATCGGACGCGGTTGCATGAATTACATTACGAAAAGCTGGACATAGTTGCGTTTGCGGCTACGGTCGCGGTCGTTTTTGCGCTTGCGGTTTTGCGATGGCTGCACTGAGAAATATCCACATCACCGTCGCGTATGACGGCAGTCCCTTCGTCGGTTTTCAACGACAGCTGAACGGCATGGCGGTGCAGGAAGTGATCGAAGACGTGCTGCAACGCATCTTGGGACAGAAAACGACGCTGTACTTCGTGGCGCGTACCGATTCGGGCGTGCACGCGTGGGCGCAGGAATGCACGTTTTATACGACCGGCACGATTCCCGGCGAACGGTTCGCGTCCGCGATGAACGCGCTTTTACCGCCGGCCGTGCGCGTGCGAAAAAGCCGTGAAGTGCCGGAAGATTACAGCGTGCGTCGGCAAAATACGGGCAAGACCTATCTTTACCAGATTTTACGCGGCCGCGATGATGATCCGTTTCGTTATCGCTACGTCTGGCGGCTCGGGTACGCGCTTGACGTGGCGACCATGCGCGCGGCGGCGCAAGTAGTATGCGGCACGCATGATTTTACGGCGTATCGCGGCAATAATTCCGTGCCGAGCAATCCGGTGCGTACGATTTACGATATTCATCTCGAGGAAGCGGGCGACCTGCTGAAAATTTACGTGACGGGCGACGGTTTCCTGTACAAAATGGTGCGCAATATTGTCGGGGCGCTTGTCGATTGCGGACGCGGCCGCAAAACGCCGGCCGATCTTGTCGCGATCGGGGAGAGCAAGGATCGTCGCCTTCTCGGCATGACCGCGCCGGCGCAGGGACTCTGCCTTTTGCATGTGTATTTCGACGCCGTCACGCCGGAGGCGATCGCTGCAGCGAGGGCGCTTGCCGTGCCGTTATGGCAAATGTAAATGCCAACCGATGCGGCAATGTACAAAGTTATAAATAGAATAAAAAACAGACCTTTGCGGTCTGTTTTTTATTTTCTGCCGGGCATCATGTGCGCATGTCGGGGCAGCGCCTGCGGCGGGGGTAAAAGCGGCGCTGTATTCTGCGCTTGTCATTCGCGCACTGTTGGACAGAACGGCCGCCGTTGTTCCACTTTGGAAAAAGAAATAAATCATTGTAAAATAAAAGTAACGAGCTTAGGCACGTATTGACGAAGAGCCCGCATGAAAAGTTTTTTTACAGCATTTCTTTAGGGTGGCATACCTGCTTCAAATAGCGTACACTTATAAGAGAAGGTTTTGTAAAAGAACGGAGGAATCCCATGAAAAATCTACGTAAATTAACTTTACTTTGCGGTTTACTGACCGCGGTTTCACTCAGCGCCTGCGCGATGCCGACGACTACGACGACATGGAGTCAGGGCGAGGTAAAAATATCCGGTCAACCGGTCGCTTCCGCGCGCATTAATGAAGCATTGGCTCATTATACGAGCGAAGCGCGCCAAAATGGCGAAAAAATTCAGGCCGAAGCGCAAAGCATGCCAGAACGCAGCTGGCCGTATGAACATAACTACACGCAAAAAGCGACGTACTGCGGGGAGCAATATATTTCCTTTTTGACGCAGGAATATACGTACGAAGGCGGTCCGCACGGCTACACCGAAACGCGCGGACTCGTGTTCGCCACGAAGACGGGCGAGAAAGTCACGCTGGAACAATATCTCGGCCGCTCCCGCGCGGAGTTGCGGACGCTGCTGGGAGATGTAGTCCGCAACGATTTGGACGCGCGCAATGTAGCGTACTTTGAAGACGAGTTGCCGGCGGCGCTCGCGACGGATGATCCATACAATTACTATATCGATCAGGCGGGACACGCGATGTTGCTGTTCAATCAGTATGAAATCGCGCCGTACGCTTCGGGACTGATCAGCATCGACGTATCGTCGCTGCGCAAATGAATCGGACAGGTGCGCCGCCTGTTGGCGGCGGTCATTAATAAATAGAATGAGAGAAAGTGGGAGAACTTTATGAAAAAAATATTTCTTTTGGCAGGCGTCATGATGACGCTCGCGCTCGGCACGGCGAGCGCCAACGATTACAATGATGTGGCGGGGGTCAGTGTAAGCCTTTCCGAGCGGCCGCGCGTGGAAGCGAAGATCAATGCGATGCTTGCGAAAGATGTGGCGCGCGCGCAGCATGCGGGTGCGCAATTACTGGCTAAAGAAACGCCGGCGACGGGTCCCGTATTGGACCACTGGCAGATGTACAGCCAGCAAGTGACTTACCAGAGCGACCGCTATCTTTCCGTGGTGGCGAAAGGCACCTCGTTTGACGGCGGCGCGCATCCAGACACGCAATGGCGGGCTTGGGTGTTTGATAAACAAAACGGACAAACGGTTACATTAGCGGACTTTTTAGGAGAGCGCTCCAATGCCGCGACGAATCGGTTAGTACGCGCTTACGTGCAACGCGCGCTAACGGCGCGGGCGATCGAATACTGGCCGGAAGAACTTGCCAAAGCGACGGCCGTCTACAATGATTTGCCGTACTATTTGAATGATCATGGCGACGCCGTGGTGATTTTCAATCCGGCGCAAATTGCTCCGTACGCGACGGGCGTGTTGGAAGTCGTCGTGCCGGCGCGTTTGCAACATAACTGAACGATAGCAGTCAGTGAAGGAGGGTTTTACTTTGCAGACGAGAGAAGATTTTGTCTGGAAGATGGGCGGACAGCAGGGCGAAGGAATTGAATCCGGCGGTGAAATTCTCGCTAAAGTGCTTGCCGCGCTCGGCTATTCACTGTTTTCCCAGCGTTTATTCGCGTCTCGCATCAAGGGCGGCCATACGACCTTTGCTTTGCGGATCGCCAGTCATCAATTGGGGACGATCGGCGAAGGCGTAGATAACCTGATCGCGCTCGATCAGGAAACGATTGATCAGCATGGCCACGAATTGCGTTCGGGCGGCGTGTTGATCGCTGATACGAAATTCGCGCCGAAAGGTGATAGTTTGCCGGCGGGCGTTACGCTCCTGGCCTTGCCGATCACGGATACCGCCAAAGAATGCGGCTCGCTGCAAATGAAAAACATTGTGGCGCTCGGCATGTCGGTCGCGTACTTGGGTTTCCCGCGCGAACGTTTCATCGCGGCAATTTCGGAGCGCTTCGCGAAAAAGACGCAGGAAGTGATCGCGGCCAACGTGCGCGCGTTCAACGAGGGGGCGCGTCTGGTCGATGAGCAGAAAGATAATTTTGCCGCGCCCGGAACCTTGCCCGAACCGCCGGATGCCGATCTGCTGTTTTTGATGGGCAACGAAGCGATCGCGTTCGGCGCTCTCGCGGCGGGCGCCCGCTTCATGGCGAGCTACCCGATTACGCCGGCGTCCGAAATTATGGAATACATGATTCAGGCGATTGACCGCGTGAACGGCGCCGTTGTGCAAACGGAAGATGAACTGGCGTCTTGCATGATGGCGATCGGCGCGAACTTCGCCGGCGTCCGCGCGTTCACCGCGACATCGGGCCCGGGTTTGTCGCTGATGGCGGAATCGATTTCGCTGGCGACGATCGCGGAAATTCCGATGGTCATTATTGATGTCATGCGAGCCGGCCCGTCGACGGGCATGGCGACCAAGGTGGAACAAAGCGATATTATGGCGGCGATTTACAGCGCGCACGGCGACGTGGGCAAAATTGTCGTCGCGCCGACCTCCACCGAGGAATGTTTCTACGTGACGGCGCAAGCATTTAATCTCGCGGAGCAATACCAATGTCCGGTCATTGTTTTGGCCGATTTGCAACAGGGTTTGAATAAACAGAGCGTACCGGCGCTCGATCTCGGCCGCGTCAAAATTGAACGCGGTAATTTGCAGACGAAGGATTTGCCGGAATTGATTCGACCGGATTATTTCGCGCGTTTCGCCGATACCGAATCGGGCATTTCGCCGCGAACGATTCCGGGCACGCCGAACGGCATGTTCCTGTCCACCGGTTTGGAACATGACACGGTCGGTAAACCGGCGGAAGCGCCGTCGAATCGCGTCGTGCAGACGGATAAACGTTTGCGCAAATTCACGACGGTGGCCGATCATTTTGCGCCGCTCGCCGTCGATGCGCCGACCGAAAAGGCCGACGTACTGCTGATTTCGATTAATTCCGCCTGCGGCGCGGCCGCGGAGGCGGCGGAACCATTGCGCAAGGAAGGCGTTAAAGTCAACCGCATCGGTTTGCGACTCCTGGAACCGTTCCCGACCGAGGCCTTGCGCCCGTATATCGAAAAGGCGAAAAAAGTGCTCGTACTCGAGCAAAATGCGACGGGGCAACTTACTAAGCTCCTGACGATGCATTTGCCCGAATTGGCACCGTTTTCCATGTTAAAACGTTATGACGGACTGACACTGACGCCGAGTCAGATTGTGGCCCGCGTCAAGGAGGTGCTCTGATGGCGAACGCACGGGAGTATAAAAACGCGATTCAGCCGAACTGGTGCCCCGGCTGCGGCGACTTCGGCATTCAGATGGCGATTCAGGAAGCCGCTTCGAAACGCGATATTCCTTTTGAAAAATTAATGCTGATTTCCGGCATCGGTTGTTCGAGTCGCATCGGCGGTTACCTGTATTGCTACGGCGCGCATACGACGCACGGCCGCGCGTTGCCGTTCGCGCAGGGCGTGAAACTGGCGAACCGCGACTTGGAAGTGGTGGTCTGCTCGGGCGACGGCGACGCGTACGCGATCGGCATGGGGCACACGATTCATGCGATTAAGCGTAATTTGAATATTACCTACATCGTTTTCGATAACCATGTCTACGGTCTTACCAAAGGCCAGACCAGTCCGCGCAGCTCGCTCGGCTTCGTGACGAAGACGACGCCGCACGGCAATGTGGAAACGCCGCTGGCGGTATCGTCGATGGCGCTCGCCGCCGGCGCGGGATTTGTGGCGCAGGGATACGCGCTGGATCGGCGCGGTCTCGTGGATATCATCATGCGCGGCATGGATTACCACGGCTTCTCCTTCATCAATGTCTTTACGCCTTGCGTTACGTACAATAAATACAATACGTACGAATGGTTCAAAGAACATCTTACCGATGTGAGCGATGTGGCCGATTACGATCCCGCCGATAAGGCGCGCGCGTTGACGCTGTTGAACGAACGGGAAGGTTTGATTACCGGCGTGCTCTACGAAGAAAAAGATCGTCCGAGTTATGAAGATTTGATTGATCTTGCGGAAGAGCCGTTGGCCGCCAAGGTCGAAACGATTAATGAAAAAACGGCTTGCGCGCCGGCCTGAAAAATGAAAAGTGCGCTTTATACGGGGACGTCGGGGTGCTAAATGTGCTAAAATAAATCATAATAGTGTCTTTAGGAGGAAGCGCGTTGTGAACGAAATTCTGACCTCGCTCGGACGTTCAACGATATATGTTTTGGCGCAGATCGGCGCCGCCGTTCAATTATTGATCGCGGCATGGCAGCGCATTACTTCGCTCAATGTGCGTCAAACGACGAAACAGATGGCGCTGCTGGGCGTCGGTTCGTTTCCGATTGTCGCGCTGACGTTGCTGTTCACCGGCATGGTGCTGACCTTGCAGATCGCCACCGAACTGTCGCGTTTCGGCGCGCAATTTTCCATCGGCGCGATCGTCTCGCTCGGGATGGGCCGCGAATTGGGGCCGGTCTTATGCGGCGTTGTTTTAGCGGGCCGCGGCGGTGCGGCGATTACGGCCGAGATCGGCACGATGAAAGTCACCGAGCAGATCGACGCTTTGCGCGTGCTGGCGACCGATCCGATCAGCTACCTGGTGGTGCCGCGCATGGCGGCGTGCATGATCATGCTGCCGCTTTTAAATGTCTTGGGACTGATCATCGGCACTTTCGGCGGCGTCTTGGTCTGCACATTGAATAACGGTATTTCCGCTTACACGTTTTGGCGTTCGATTGAGATGTTTGTCACGCCGAGCGATGTCTATCTCGGCATGATTAAAGCGATTGTCTTCGGGATGATTGTCGCGGTCGTCGGTTGCAGTCGCGGCATGCTCGCGACCGCCGGCGCGGAAGGCGTCGGTAAAGCGGCGACCGAAACCGTAATGTATTCCATTATGATGATTTTTGCCGTCAACTATTTGTTGTCGAGCATTTTGTTTTAAGAGGCGAAGATGATTGAATTACAGGACGTGACGGTGCGCTTCGGCGAACGCGAAATCCTGCGCGGCGTGGATCTGACCGTGTCGGCGGGAGAAACGCTCGTTATTTTGGGCGCATCCGGCTCGGGCAAATCGACGATTCTCCGCGTCCTCATCGGTTTGATCAAACCGACTTCGGGTCGCGTTTTGATCGACGGGGTCGATGTGACGGATTACAGCGAACGGCAGTGGAACGAAGTGCGCCGTCACATGGGCTATGTATTCCAATACTCCGCGCTGTTTGATTCCATGACCGTCGGCGAAAATGTCGCCTTCGGTCTGGTGCGGCAAAATGAATTAAGTAAGGACGAAATCGCAGCGCATGTGCACGAACGTTTGCAACTGGTGGGACTTGCGGATTGGCAAAATGCGTTACCGCAGCAATTGTCCGGCGGCATGAAAAAACGCGTCGCGTTGGCGCGCGCGCTGGCGACCGAACCGAAAGTCGTTTTATATGACGAACCGACGGCGGGGCTCGATCCGATCAGCGCGGCGACGGTCGATCGTCTGATCCGCCGCGCGCAGCATCAATACGGCACGAGCGGCGTGGTCGTTACGCACGAGCTCGATTCGGCGCGAACCGTCGCCGATCGACTCGCGTTTTTACATCAGGGGCGTTTTATCGCGGATGCTCCGGCCGATACGTTTTGGCAATCGGACAATCCGCTCGTACAGAATTTTTTACAGGGCAAGAGCGAATTGGATGAGGAGGAGCGACGCCCATGAAGTGGTCAACGGAGGCCAAGGTCGGAGCGTTTACCTTAGCGGGTCTGATCGCGACGGCGATCGTCTTGGCACAACTTTCGAACTTTGTGTTTTTCGGTAAAAAGGGCTACGACATCTACGGCATTTTTCCGGAAGTGAACGGTTTGGCGCAAGGCAATCAGGTGCGCTATTCCGGCGTGGAAGTCGGGAAAGTGGAAGAGGTGTCGTCATTGCCGCATGGCGCGAAAGTGCGGCTGCGCATTTACGACGGCATTTCGATTCCGAGAGATTCCTATTTCGCGGTCGAAGCGGACGGCGTGATGGGTGAAAAATTTATTCGCATTTCGCCCGGTGATTTGAAAAACGGCGCGCTGCAACCGGGGGACACGATCACGGGCGGCATGCCCGGCGGCATTGATGCTATCATGCGGGAAACCAATCGCCTGCTGGCCAAGACGCAGGAAGCGATGGACAGCGTCAACAAAGTGATCGGCGATCCCGTCATGCAGGAACAGCTGCGCGCCACGGTGGCCAACGCCAATGACATGTCGGCGCGGATGATCGTGCTGACATCTTCATTGCAGCAGATGACGAACGATGTGAATTTGCTGCTCGCGCGGCTGGATGCCGACGGTAAATTAACCGATGATTTGCGGGCGACCGCGGAAAACTTTCGCGTGACGAGTGAAAACGCGCGGCGGATTTCCAGTCGCATCGGCGGAATCCGACGGTCGTCACTCGCCATGCCCGGCGAAGTCGAGATGTTATATAATACGGATAAGCATAAAACCACACTGAACGCCAATTGGCGCATCGGTAACGAAAATACGTTCGGCCTGATCGGCGCGGAAGATATCGGTAAAGGTACGCTGGCGAGCTTGCAATACGGTAAACATAACGGCCGCTGGTCGGTACGGGCCGGTTTGATTCGCGGCGAGATCGGAGCAGGGGCTGATTATGAGATCGGCAAAGGTCTGCTCACGGTCGATGCGTATAATTTAGAGGATTCCGAATACCGATTGCGCGCGCGTTGGCCGGTAGCGGAAGACTGGTCGGCAGTCGCCCAGTCGATTTTCCCGGAAAGCGCGCCCAACGGCGGTTACTATTTCGGTGTCAACCATACCTTTTAAAAGTGTAGAGAGTAAGAGGAGATCAACATGAACTATGCGAAAATTGCCGCGGTACTCGCGGCTGCCACTTTAGTGGGCCAAGGATTGGTGTTCGCGGCCCATGATCCGCTTTCAGCGACGACGAAGATCGTCAATACGACGGACGCGTTGCAACAGGAAAACGTTCCGTCGCTCGTCGATCCGAAGGAAGAGCTGGCGCCGCAGACGCTGGAACTGTCTTTACCGGAAGCGATACAGATCGCCGTGGTCAATCATTATGCCGTGCATATCGCGGAAGCGAAATGGCAGGCGGCCAATGCGGCCGTCAGTGAAATAGCGGCGAAAAAGAATCCGAGTTTTGATTTCCAGTTCGGTGCGTCGAAGTTTAAAGAGAAAAGCCAGACGGTCGCCGTGCCGCGCCCGCTCGGACCGGAGCATGTCGCTAACGTCGACGCGACCGCGCAGACCGCGTTGAACGCGTTGCAGCTGGTGAATCCGGAGGCGAATCTGACGCTCGAAGATCTGAAAAAAACCGACTTGTATAAAGCACTCACAACGCAAACGGTACCGATGACATTCGCGCAGGATCACGGTTTTCAAAACACGCTTTCGGTCACCTGGCCGATTTGGACGGGCGGTCGTGTCGAAAGCGCGGTAGCGGCAGCGCGTTACGGCCGTGATGCGGCGGAATGGGGCATCTATAAAGAAGAAGCGGATTTGAAATATAAAGTCACACAAGGTTACTACCAGCTGATGGAAGCGCAACATTTTGCCGACATCGCCAACACCGCCGTGGAAAATCTGACGGCGCACGTTAAAAACGTGACGCAGATTTACAATGCGGGCGTGGTGGCGCGGATCGACGTGCTTTCGTCCGAAGTCGCTTTAGCGCAGGCGCGGGAAAAACAAATTAAAGCGCAAAACGCCGTGCAACTCGCGCGCGCCAACATGAGCAATCTTTTGCGTCTGCCGACGGTCACGACAGTCGTACCGGACACCAATGAGTTGCCGCACCGCGCGATTACGATCCAGCGGGCGCAGGCCATCGACTATGCGTTGGCGCATCGTTGGGAATTACAACAGGCGGCGTTGAATGTCAAAGCCAGTGAAGAAAAATTAAATGTCGCGAAAGCCGGCAACAAACCGACCGTCGCGCTGACGGCGAACATGAGTTGGCAGGACAAGGATTTTCCCGGCTTTGAAAATGAAGACTGGAAAGTCGCCGGCGGCGTGAGCTGGCCGCTCTATGACGGCGGCGCCACTATCGGAAAAGTAAAAGGCGCTAAAGCGGATCTCGCCGCGGCGGAAGAAACGTACTTGCAGGCGCGCGGCCAAATCGAATTGGATGTGACGCAGGCCTACTTGAATATCGGCAGCGCGGAAGAACGGATTCAGTCCACCGCGCAGGCGGTAGAACAGGCGCGGGAAGCGTACAAGATCGCACGCATCCGTTACCGTGCCGGCGTCGGCATCAACTTGGACGTTTTGGATGCGCAACTCGCGTTGGATCAGGCGCGCACGAATTACATCACCGCGCTGTACGATTACAACACGGGTCTCGCCCGCTTGGAACAGGCGATGGGCGTACCGGCTGTCGTGCGTTACGATGAAAGCGGCAAGGTGATCGCGCCGATTGAACCGATTACGCTGAGCAATGATGAAGCGATCCTGGTGACGCATAAGCAAGAGACGGAACAATAATTTTTGTAAAACAATACATGGACACTAACGAGGAGGCATGTCCGTGCGACGTTGGCTTTTGACGGGAGCCACGGTACTCGCCATCGGTGCGGGCGCGTTCGAGTTCTATGTGAAACCGACCGTGCTCGAGCAAGCGCCGGCACTTGTGGACGAGGCCTTGGCGACGGCCGTCAACGGCACAGTCCGTTACGATAAACTGGATATAGACTGGGCTTGGAACGCGCATGTGAAAAATGCGACGGTAACCGATGCCAAGGGACTCACGGTAGCGCGTGTTCCGGATATCGAAGTCAGCTGGAATCTGTGGCGGGCGATCGAATACGCGATGGGCAAACGCGCCGCTTTGGGGGTCCTCGACGGCATTACGCTCGAACAACCGGAAGTTTGGTTGCGGGAAGAACCGGACCGTTCCTGGAATGTTTCCCATTTGATCCGTCCGCAGGAAACGCAGACGGAGTTCTCTTTGCGCGCCAAAATTATGATTAATCGCGGGTTGGCGCATTTGGAATTTTTACAGGATCCCACCATCGATCTGACCGATGTCACGTGCGGGATGGATTTAAATGATTATCCGACCGTCACCGGCAGAGCAAAATTTTTATATAATAACGAACCTGTCACGCTGAACGGAAACTATACTTCTGCAGACGATTTTAACGCGCACGTGACGGCGAAACGCTTGCCGATCACGCTCGCGAATTACGTACTGCGCGATGCGGCGCCGGAGATCGCGTTGCGGGCGGGTGAGATTCACAATACGGATTTGAACGTCAGCGCCGACTCTACCGGTTTGCGTTATGACGGCACTACGGAATTGCGCGACGGCGCGCTGCAATACGACCGGTATAATGTCACCGACGCCAAAGCCGCCGTGCGTCTGGCGACCCGTCGCCTGTCCTTTGCCGATGCGCAGGCGCAAGTGAACGGGCAACCGCTGACGGCCAACGGTACGATATTACTTAATGACGATCCGGCACTGGATCTGCATTTGGCGACGACGGGCGCGGAAGTGGCGGCGCTTGCCGATGTGCCTCTCTATGGACCGGTCGCGGCCAATGCGCATGTGGGCGGCACGGTGGCGGCGCCGACGGCGGAAGGCGTCGCGATGCTGCAGCAGGGTCGTTACGGCGCGACGCCACTTGAAAATGTTTTTACCAAGTTTGTCTATCGCGGGGACGTCGTGAACCTGCCGGAAGTGGTGGCGGGAATCGGCGACGGACGAGTCCGCGGCAGCGGTTACTATAATGTGGCGACGAATACCGGCGCCGGTGAATATGCGGCGGACAATATTGATTTGGCGCAGCTTCCGGAAATGGACGGCGCGTACGCCGGTATGGTGAACGGCCGCGGCGCGGTCGAATTTCATAACGGGGAAATGGCGTTGGCGACGTTTACCGGCTCCGGAACGGGCGTAAGCGGCGCGGGTATCATGACCGATTCACTGCGCGCGTCGTTGCGCTATGAAGCGGGCGCGCTTGCGTTACATTACTTGAACGGCACTATGGGTGACGGCACATTTACGGCGTTCGGCAGCATGGATACGCCGCAGGGCATTCAAGTAGCCGCGCATCAATTACCGCTTTCGTATCTTTCCGGTTTGGCCGGTGTCACTATGTCGGGCGCGGCGGATCTCACAGGACAACTTACCGGCAGCGTCGCGGCACCGCAATTCGTCGGCACGGTGAGCGCGCGTGACGGCGCCGTTCACGGTCTCGCGTATACGTCGATTCACGGCGATGTGGCGTATGTCGACGATACGTTTACCACAGATCGTCTTGTCTGGCAGGATGCCGAAGGCGGCCATGTCGTTTCCGGCAGCGCGCAGCTGACCGGAGCGAAAACGCTGGATCTTACAGTCCAAAGCGACAACATTCGCCTGGAATCGTTACTGCGGGCCGCCGACTTGCCGTTGGATGCCACCGGCTGGGCCACCAATTCGCTGACCGTTCGCGGCACGCTCGATCAGCCGGAAGCGAGCGGTGAACTGCATCTTTGGGACGGTTCGGTGATGGGCGAACTCTACCAAGACGTAGTCGCCCGTTATCGTTACAACGGCGATATTTTATATTTGGATGAGGCGCTGGCCTCGATGTACAACGGTACTTTGTACGCGTCAGGAACGATCGCGCCGAACGCGTTGAATGTTCAGATGAAGGCAAGTGAAATCGATATTGATCGCGTATTGCGCGAAAAAAATACGAACCGACTGGCGGGCACCGTATCCGCCGAGGGAACATTGCGCGGCACGCCGGCCGATCCGCGCCTGGAAGCCGACTTCTGGGGCCATAATTTATATGCCAACGGCGAACCGATCGACGGTTTGAGCGGTCATTTAGCTTACGCCGAGGGCGTAGCAGCTTTGACCGATACGACGCTGACGCAGCGGGACGGTGTCTATCGTTTAAACGGCACATATCGCTTGGACGGCGGCGTGTTCCGCGGGGCCGGCGACGTGGAGGGAGCGGATGTTGCGCGTCTCTTGCGTCTGGCGAATATCCCGTACGAGAACTTGGCCGGTCAGGTGACGGGGCATGTCGAACTGAACGGCACGGCCGCGAACCCGAGCTTGCGCATCAACGGCAAATTGGAAAATGGCAGCATTGACGGCAAACCTTTCGGTACGACGGAAATCGACGCGGATTACGCCAATCGCGTGGCGACCGTCCGCAAGTTGCATATGCCGATCGGCGCGGGCGTGCTCGCCGCCGCCGGCACAGCTGATCTCGACGGTGAAATCGATATGCAGCTGGCGGCGAAAGATGTCGATGTCACCTACGTCACGGCACTGGCGGGACAACCGCTTGATCTCACGGGCAATTTGAATGTGAGCGCGGTCTTCACCGGTCCAACAAAAACACCGGTGATGGATATGTCGTTCGAACTTTCGAACGGCGCATTCGCAGGCGTTACCTTTGATCGTTTCATCGGCTTGTTGAATATGCGCGATCAAATCATCGAAGTCAACCAGACCTTGCTGCAACGTGAACCGTATCAATTAAGCATGTACGGTAAAGTTCCGGTCGCCGCGTTGACGAAAGCGGGACGGGCGACGCAATCGAATGAATCAATGAACTTGGAAATCCGCCTGGATAAAGCGGATTTGGAACTGTTGCGCGCGCTATCACCGGTGGTTCTTTCCGCCACAGGCGAAACCAAAGGCGGCATCACGGTCACCGGCACGCTTGCGGATCCGCACATCAACGGACGCATTTTTGTCGCGGACGGCGCGGCGACGATAGAAACGATGAAAAGTCCGCTGGAACATATTCACGCGGAATTGGAATTTAACGGTAAATCCGCCACCTGGCGCGGCCAAACGACCATCGGTGAAGGCGATCTTACCACTGCGGGCGAAGTTCGCTGGACCGACTTTACCGATACGCGCTATGAAGGGACGCTGGACGCCGACGCGATCAATCCGCAGAGCTCGTACTACTCCGGTCCTTTGACGGCGCATTTACAACTTACGCAACAGGCGGGCATGCCGTATCTGACCGGCGATGTTCTGGTGGAAAAATCCCGTTTCGATGTTCCGCTGACATTTACGGACGGCGGCACGCCGCTGTTGATGGGATTTGATGTGAACGTCAGCATCGGTGAAAAGACACGCCTTTATAACAGCTATCTCTATGATTTGACATTGGCCGGCGATTTGCACGTCGGCGGCACGACCGCGGCGCCGGATGTTGACGGCAAAGTAGTCGTGAACCACGGGTACTTGCGGTATCTGAGCAATAAATTCAAGGTCGAGGAAGGCGTGGCCGATTTCAATCGCACGCAGAGCTTCCTGCCGAATCTGCACGTGCTCGCGACGACAAAATTTAATCGTTACCGTATTCATATGCAGGCGGACGGCTTACCGACGGAGCTCGATCTGAAACTTACTTCGGAACCGGCGTTAAGCCAGGAAGAAATCGTCATGATGCTTACCTTGCACACGCAGGGAGATATCAACGATCTCGGCCGGGCGGACGCCAACGCAGCCTTGGCGTCCGCGGCGCAGACATTGGTTTTCGGCACGCTCGAAAATCGCCTGCAGGATGTGTTGGGCCTCGACATGATCCAGGTCACGACCGGTTCGGTCGATCCCTTTGAAACATCCACAGTCGCCAACCAAAGCTTTTACAACCTGCAAATCGGCAAATACTTGTTCGATGATTTCATGTTGGTGCTGACAACCGGCGTCAACAATGAACAGCAAAGCGCCGGTTTCCGTTACGACATTAACCGGAGTTTCCAAGCGGAAGCGTGGATGAATAATGAAGACAATTACTATATCGGCGGTAATTGGCAGTATCGATTCTAAAGGAGCGCCATGTTAAAAGAATATTTTCAGGAACTTGCCAAAATTGAATTATTGGATTCCGAAACGGAAGCTTCTTTGTGGCGCGCCTATAAAGAAAAACAAGATCGCGGCGCCCGCCAGACATTGATCGAGCATTACCAGCCTTTGGTCGTCAAAGAAGCGATGCGTTGGCAGCTGCAGGAAGCGACCTTGCTGGATCTTTTGCAGGAGGGTACCGTCGGCTTGATGGAAGCGGCGGAACGGTATGAACCGGCGCGGTCGGTCGCGTTTTCACTCTTTGCGCGACACCGCATTCGCGGGCGCATGCTCGATTACATTTATAAAAACGGAACCGATATCCCGGTGGAAGACAGCGCCTGGGCCGAAAGTCGCGCGCAATTCAACAGTCTCGTGACGGAGGCGACGGATGCGTTTGAGGCGGCCGATCGGACGTTTTTGTGGGAAGCGGTGCGTAACGCCGTGCATCGTTTGCCGCCGAAAGAACAGCAGGTGGTCGACGGCATTTACATGCAAAATCGTGAGCCGAAAGAGCTGGCGCTCGAATTACAAGTTTCTAAAACTTACATTTATAAATTGCAAAAAACCGGCATACGCCGTTTGCGCGGCATGTTGTCGCGCTTGATGCATGAGCGACGCGAGTAAACGAAGATATATCGGTTATAATTTGCGAGAATTCGCTCAAAAACGAGAGTATTATTCAGAAAAGTAATGCTGAATGCGGTTGCAAAGAAAATTCAAAAAGCCGACTTTAAATTGATTAGGAAATTTTACAAGAAAGGAGCACACGCATGAGTCTTTCCCGAGATGAGCTTGTCCGTCGCGTTGAAACGGCGCGTCGCTGGTTGGAACAGGCGGAGCATTCATTTCATGACGAAACACCTCTGAAAGGCGAATTGAACTTGCTTTTAGCCCAAGCCGAAATGCAAAAACTTCGGGAAGACCGCGGCATGTCCCGACAGTGGCAACAGTGGCAACGCGCTCTCGCGCTGGTGACGGCGCTCGTTATGGTGAGCGGTTTCGGCTGGTGGTGGCAACGGGATGATGACGCTCCCGCGCCGGTTACGGCTCCCGTAACGATGGTAAAAACGGTTCCTTTGGAACCCTCGGCGACATGGCCGCAACCGACCGCATCGCAAGTATCGCAACAAACGCCGGCGGTCAGCGCGGCGGTACCGGAGACGCGAGAACCGGCAGCGCATGCGGCGCCGTCACCGGTCAAAACGGCAACGGCAACGCCGGCAGTGACACTTGCTCCGGACGAAATGCAGTCGGTGGTCAGCGATGCGGCGAAGGTATTGCGTACACCGTAATTATCAAGTAAACTAAACCTATCATTCGAATGAATGGACACCATTTGCAATTAGGAGGATATGACTATATGAAACATGGTAAACAGGCGCGGCAATGGCTTGTCGCCGCAGTCACGCTGGCAACGCTGGGAGTGACTCAGGGATTCGCGGCGGATGCGCCGACGACGGTTTCCGATCAGCATATGCCGTACAATGAAGCGGCTATCTCAACGACGGTGACGCCGGGCGCAAAAGACTCGCTTGCGGAGCAAGGATTAATCGACAATCCGGCGCTGACCGTCGGCCAGACGACCCAGACGAGCAACGTACAGGCGCTGTATGTAGCCAAAGCGGATCAGGCGGCGATCGATGCGCAGGTCGGCAAAACGGTCACAAACGTAGCGTTGGCGGGCGTTCCGGACGGAGTCGCGCAGCAGATACTGCCGCGTTTGACTACCAAAGTCGGCGACAAAGTATCGTCGGAAGCGATCGCGGCCGACATCAAAGCCATTGGCGACAGCGGCATTTTTGCGCAAATCGCGCCGGTTTTCACCGCTGTGCCGGAAGGCGTGCAGTTGACGTATCAGGTCGCGACGAACCCGGTGGTCAATCAGGTTCGCGTGGAAGGCGTGTCGGCGTTTGATGCCGAGTACCTTGCGCAGATGTTGGCCATTCCGCAAGGCAGCGTTTTGAATACGGTGGAAGTGGGCGAAAAAGTTCGCGCGATTGAAGATCTCTACGTGAAGCAGGGGTACATTTTGGCCTCCGTTTCCGACGTGCAGGTCGCGCCGGACGGGACGCTGACGGTCAAAGTCGATGAAGGCATTGTTGAAGACATTGTCATCAAAGGCAACAAAAAGACCAAGGATTACGTCATCACTCGCGAACTGCGCTTCAAAGAAGGGGATCCTTTCAATAAATATCTGGCGCAACGCAGCTTGGAACGTCTTTACAACCTGGGTTACTTTGAAGACGTCAACGTGCGTTTGCTGCCGGGTAAAGTCGATCACCAAGTCGTTGTGGAAATCGACGTGCTCGAACAAAAAACGGGCGTTGTTACTTTGGGCGCCGGCTACTCGAAGTCGGACGGCTTTGTCGGGATCGTGGAATTCGGTGAAAACAACTTCCGCGGCACGGGCGACAAGATCAATGTCCATTGGGAATTCGGCGGCAAGGGCAGCGACAAAAACTACCAGATTTCGTACACGCGTCCGTGGCTTGACGACAAAGGTACGTCGCTCGGCTTCTCGTTCTACAACCGTGTGGTGGAATATGATGATTACAATGAAGACGGCAGTACTGTCGCCACCTATGATAAGCGTCGCAAAGGTTACAACCTGACCCTGGGACGCGCGCATGGCGAATATCGCACGACTTCGGTTACATGGGAAAGCCGCGACGATAAATATGATGAATATAAAGGCGGTTTCAACTACGGCGAAAACGCGGTCATTCCGCTGGTCGGCATGGAGCGCACGGAAGAAGGCAAGTTGAAGCTGGATGCCAACGGCAAACCGATTCCGGTCGTTAACTTTGCGTTGAATGCGCCGCAGCCGACGCTTTTGGAACCGGGCGCGGCGGCATCCCTGCTTGGCAGTGTAACGCTTCCGGAAGCACCGAAACTGACCGGTGACGAGAACGCGGATATCGAAGCGCTCAACAAATGGCGCGATGACTTGCGCACGGCGGTGGCCACTGTCACTCCGCAGGGTTACTACAATTTCAAAGACATGGACTACATCGGCAAAAACTTCGGTAGAACGAACAGCCTGTCCGTCACCCATGTGTTTGATAACCGCGACAATTACTTCAACCCGACCCGCGGCTACCGTTACTCGGTAACCGGACAATGGGCGGGCCACGGCTTGGGCGGCGATTTCGACTTCTATAAAGTCAACGCCGAAGGACGTTTTTATAAGAAACTGAAAAATAACCACGTCTTGGCGCTGCGCGTCATGGGCGGTTACGCCAACGGTGAAATCGGTTACTCCGAACTCTTCAGTTTGGGCGGCGCATACAATTTGCGCGGCTTTGAAGATGACCAGTTCAAAGGCAGCAACATGTATGCGGCGACCTTGGAATACCGTTTCCCGATCATTAAAAAAGTGGACGGCGTTGTCTTTACCGATGTCGGTAACGCGTGGGGCATCGATGAGTCGCGCATTCCCTGGTACCATGACAGCAATAAGGTGCATTGGTCGACCGGTGTCGGCTTGCGCGTGCAGACTCCGATCGGACCGATTCGACTCGACTATGCGCATGGTGACAAGAATAAATTCCACTTCAGCTTCGGCGGCCAATTCTAAACCGCGACAGGCGACAAATTCTTGTCGCCTGTTCACTGTTTATAAGAAATGAGGGAATCTATGAGTAAGCGGCTTACCGGTCTCTTGAGTGCGGCGTTGGTCGCGCTGCCGCTGACTCTTTGGGCGGCGCCGATTCAGACGGTGGATGTCAGCGTGCAAACCGGTACGGGGCGATTGGCGCCTTCGGTGGCCGATCGTATTGAGGCCAGTGTCAAAGTGATCGGTGAACGCGTTTTGGTCGGTCAGCCATCGGAAACGGTGGCGGCGCATGCCGGAGAATACGGCAAGGTGTTGGCGGATGTCGCGGGTCGTGTTATTTCGGGATACGTGGTGACCGATGTCGAGGTGCGCGCCGACGCGGCGACCCGACTCGTTCTCGTTCTGACGCCCTACGGTGAGCACGTGCAAGAGGTGCACACGGCGGTTGATTACGGTAATTTATCGCCGACAGTGCATGCTTTGATGGCAAGCGATCTGGCGGCGATCGACGAAAGAATCAACGCGCTTTTGATCGGCTTGCCGCTTGGTGCGTTGGATTGGGTAGGGGGCATTTCAGACACGCTCGTACAAGACGAATTTGCCCGTCGTTTGCCGGAATTTAACGCCAAGCTTGAGATCACACCGGCGGCGGTAACGAATGCTAAAATCTACCTTTTACCGCAAGGACTGACGGTTCGCACCGGTCGGGTTCGGATGGCTTCCGAAACCGTGCCGCGTATCTTCATCAACGGCGCGGCGGAACGCGTCCGGGCGGTCTTGCCGGAATACATCGGCGCGCCGCAGGCATTTTTGGAACGTCACCGCGAGGAAATCGCCGCGCGTTTGCTGCAAACGGCCAAAGAAGATCCCTTTATCAGTCGTTACGATTTAGATTTGACAGGCACGCTTACGATCGGTGAAGAACTTACCTATACGATCAATGCGAGCACCGACACGTGGTTAATTGACGCCAATGTTGCTTTGGATTTGGGACGGGAAGAAAAAAACACACGTGTTCGCGGCACGCTCGGAAAACGCGTGACGGATCACGATACTTTCTTCGCTGATGTGGATTTTTTCCCGCACGATGTGAGCTGGGATATTGCCACCGGTTACATGCATCGTTTTGGCGTAGGAACCTACTTGGGCTATCGTTACGAGTGGACAGAGCCGCAGCAAACGGCATTTTTACGGCAGGAATTCGGGCCGCACTGGTATCTTTGGTGGGACCATGAATTGTCGCCGTCGACGGACAGTGTTTCTGTCGGGTATCGTTTTCAGGATTATCTCGGTGTGGAGCTGATTCGTGATGAAGACGATTATTGGGTCCGGGTCATCGGACATATCTGAGAAATTAAAGGAGTCGATTCATTATGATGCGAGCAATGCGTAATAAGTACAATGTGAAAGTGGTTTCGTTCATCGTTGCGGCGGTATTCGTTCTCGGTATCGCGGCGTATGCCATGATGGGCATGGGGAACGTGGCTCAAGCGGCTCCGACCTCGTCCATCGGCGTGGTCGATCAGGCCAACATTATTAAAGATACGTCGAGTTTAGGCGTAGAATATCAGCAGCAAATGGCGGCGGCGGCGCAAGAATTGCAAAGCGAATTTGACGCGAAAGCGGCGAATATGTCGGACGCGGAAAAACAGCAATATTTCCAGGAAATGCAAAAACAGTTCAACGCCAAACAGGCGGAAATCCACAAAAACATCCAAGGTAAAATTGATAATGCCGTGAAAGAAGTAGCGGATAAAAAAGGTTTATCGTTGGTTGTCGACAAAGCGGCCGTACTTTACGGCGGTGTCAATATCACCGGCGAAGTGCAGACGGCGCTCAATAATGCTCTGACGAAAGAAGCGGGCAAAGAGCAGCCGGCAGAAACCAAGAAGTAATTTATGCAACGGTCAACGCATGGAGCCCTGGGTTTACTTCTGGCCGCGTGTCTTTTACTGAGTGGCTGCGGCATCGGCGGCTGTTCCCGTACGGAGCAGACACCGCAAGCGCCGCAGTACGGTGTGGCGGATATGGAAAAATTAGTACACGCCCATCCGCGTTACAGTGATTATTTTCGCCTGGAACAGGAGTACAAAAACCTGGTGGCCACGTATGATGCCGAACGCGAACAACTGATTCGCCGTTCCGCTCAGGCGCAGGAAACATTGCGTGAGCAACTTTCCTCCGGGGCCATCGAAAAAGGACTCAACACGGAATACCGAGCCAAAATGACGGCGCGCGAAACCGAATGGAACCAAAAGCTGGAAGCGTTGTATCGTGAATGGATCGCGCGGGCGCCGCAACCGGCGGATGAAGCATTGCAACAGGCGGATTTGGAAATCGTCAACTTGCAGCTGAAACTTCGGGCGCTCCATTTACCCGCGGCCGAACGCGAAGCCATGGAAGCGCGCTTGCAGGAATTGCTCGCCGCGCGCGCCGCTCTGACGGATACTTCGGCAGTGCTGCCGGAAGAAGGGCAAAAAGAGCTTGCCGCCTTGAAAGCAAAAGCGCAGGCGGATCTGGCCCGGTACAGCGACGAAGTGACGGCGGAACTGAGTGCCAAACGGGAGTCGGCGCAACAGCAGCTCCACGATGAGATGGCGGCGCAACTGATGCCTGACGGCGCCGGTTGGAATCACGAATGGCGCGAAAAGCTCGCGACTAAACAAAATGAAATGAACCAAATTAAAGAGGCAATCACCCAAGATATTCGTCATGAGGCGCAGGCGGTGGCGGAGGCCAAAAATCTCGAAGTGATTTTTGCCGAGTATCGCGCCAATATTTCTGCGCAAGATGTCACGAATGATATCCTGCAGAAATTGGGGACGAATCCTAAGGAGGTAAGTAACAGTGGTAAATAAATGGTGGCGGTCCTTCACGCTGATCGGCATGCTGGTCGGCGTCATGCTGATGAGCGGCTGCGGCAATGATGAGAAAGTCGGCGTTGTCGATTTTGAACGCATCGCGCGGGAAAGCGGCCAGGCGCAGCAGATCACCCAGGAAATCATGACCAAGCAGGCGGAAATCGCAACGCGTCTGCAGCAGGCGCAGGCGACTTCCTCGCCGGAAGAATTCGCCGTGACGGAACAGACGGCCAAACGTGAATTACAAGTATTTCAGATGGCCAAACAACAGCAATTCCAGGCGCTGATCGAAAGTCAGTCCCAGCTGATCGCCAAGGAAAAAAAGCTCGGCATTATTATGCATAAGAATGCCGTTCATTACCAAGGTGTGGACGTGACGGAAGAATTGCTGGCGAAACTCAAAGCCAACGACAATACGAATAAAAAACAGAATCAAGAGGCGCAACCGGCCTCCACAGAGAAAAGCGGGCAAAAATAATGGCATACACAGTAGCGGATCTGGCCAAACGAGTGAACGGTAAAGTATACGGCGACGGAAATAAAACAATCACCGGCGTTGCGGGCGTGGAAACGGCCGGCCCGAACGACATCGCTTTCTTGTTGGACGAATACGCCGCGCAATTGCCGCTGGTGAAAGCGGGCGCGGTACTGATGACAAGCGCGCCGGAAGAAACGGTGGCAACGACCGTGATCGTCACGGAAAATCCGAAGTGGGCGTTCGCGGAACTGGTCGATGTATTGAAACCTTTATACGTACCGCCGGTCGGTATTCATCCGACCGCGATTGTCGATGCAACGGCGGAGATTGATCCGCAGGCGACGATTTTACCGTATGTGGTGATCGGTGCCGGCACGGTTGTCAAAGCGGGCGCTATTTTACATCCGCATGTCGTGTTGGGACGTGATGTGACCGTCGGCCGCGATACGGAAATTCATTCCGGCGCAGTGTTACACGATCGGACCGAAGTCGGCGATCGTGTTATCATTCGCGCCAACGCCGTGATCGGCGGTGAAGGTTTCGGATTCGCTACCGAAGACGGTAAACATACGCGGATTCGCCAAATCGGTCGCGTCGTCATCGGCGACGATGTCGAAGTCGGCGCCGGCACGACGATCGATAACGCGACATTCGGTGAAACTTCGATCGGTCGCGGCACGAAGATCGACAACCTTGTGCATCTCGGTCACAATGTCCAAATCGGTGAAGACTGCTTTATCATTGCCCAGGTCGGTGTGGCGGGTTCGACCACAATCGGTAACCACTGCATTTTAGCGGGGCAGACCGGCGTTTCCGGACATCTTACGATTGCCGATCACGTTACCTGCGGCGGGAAGACGGGCGTCGTGGGCAGCATTAAAGAGCCGGGCACATATGTGGGCTTTCCGGCCCGTCCGCATCGTCAGTGGGGACGGATTGAAGGAACGCTCAACCATTTGCCCGAACTGATGAAACGCGTGAAACGCTTGGAAAAAGCGTTGGAGAAAACTACGGAAGAATAAAAAATGCCGTCGCAGACGGCATTTTTTTGACGGAGGCGGGATATGTATTTTTGGCTACAATTAGGGCGTCGTTGGGCCTGCGGTTTGCCGGCCGGCGCCGCGCGTCGCTGGGGGGATCGCCTGGGGCGGTTTTTCTGGCGCGTGCTGCCGCAAAAACGGAAAGATATTGCCGTGGAAAATATTTTGCGGGCCGAGCTGGCTGATTCGCCGGAGCAGGCGCGGGCGATCGCGAAAACATCCGCAGTCCGTTTGGGGCGGATCGCGCTCGATGTGCTGCGTTTTCCGTTGTACACCGAAGGCCGCATTTTAAAGCAGATGCATTTCACCGGCACCGAGGAGCTTGACGCCCTTTACGAAAGCGGCGGCGGCTGCATTCTTGCGGCTTCGCACACGGATAATTGGGAGATGCTGGGCGGCGCCATGGCGAGCAAATATCCCGGCAAAATTGTCGCCGTCGGTTTCAAACAGTCGAATGAAGGTTTCGACCGGTTCATTCGCGAGTCGCGCGCGATGCTCGGTGAAGAAGTGCTGTATCCGAAAAACATGCGGGAAATTTTGCGGCTGCTGGAAGACGGCAAATGGATTTGCCTTTTGTACGATCAGGATGGCGGCGGCAAAGGCACGCTGGCGCAACTGTTTCGCACACTGGCGCTTTCCGTTACGGGACCGGCCATTTTTTCCTATGCGCGCAAAGTACCGATCGTGCCTGTTCATATTTATACGCGTGACGAAGGTTTTGATGTGGTCGTGCAAAAAGCGCTGTGGACGCGGCAGGATTTGAAAAAAGCGGTCGCGGTACGGGAAATGACCGATACCTTGAATGCGATTTTGGCAAAGCGGGTGAGCGAGCGTCCGGCGGATTGGTTTTGGATTCACAATCGTTGGAAATGGACGAAACGCATCTATGGAGATCCGCATGACCTGTGGCTCAAGGAACAGGCGCAACGGGCAAAGGAGGACGAAGCATGATTGCAAGTTATATTGATCACACGCTGCTGGCGCCCGATGCGAGTGCCCGCGCTATCGAAACACTTTGCGAAGAAGCCAAGACGTATCATTTCGCTACCGTTTGCGTCGCGCCGTATCGTGTGCGACAGGCGGCGCAAGCGCTTGGCGGCAGCGGCGTCGGCGTGACGACGGTCGTCGGCTTTCCGCACGGCGCGAACGGCGGCCCGATGAAAGCGGCGGAAGCGAGTTGGGCGCTGGCGCAGGGCGCGACCGAAATTGATATGGTGCAAAATATCGGCGCGGTGAAAGACGGCGCGTGGGATATGGTGGCGAAAGAAATTCGCCAGGTGCGCGCGGCGATCGGCGATGTCACGCTCAAAGTGATTTTGGAAACGGCGTTGCTGACGCCGACGGAAATTGTGAATGCCTGTAAGCTCGCCCAAGAAGTCGGCGCGGACTTTGTGAAAACCTCGACCGGTTTTGCCGGTGAAGGTGCCACTGTAGCGAACGTGAAACTGATGCGTGATACCGTGGGACCCCACTTTGGAGTCAAAGCCGCCGGCGGCATTCGCGATCTTGCGACGGCACGCGCGATGCTTGACGCCGGTGCGAATCGGCTCGGCGTCAGCGCGGGCGTTGCGATTGCGCGGGCGGAAAACGCTGAAAGCAAATAAAAAGACCGCAAGGTCTTTTTTATTTTTATAAATACAAAGATTTGACGAAAAGATTACGCGCTTTTTCCGATGTGTGATATAATAATAAAGTTATTAAAAATCAGGAGGAACATCTATGCAACGGCAAGATATACGTAATGTCGCGATCATCGCTCACGTTGACCACGGCAAAACTACATTGGTAGACGCCATGCTGCGTCAAAGCCACGTTTTCCGTGAGAATGAACGCGTTGCCGAACGAGTTATGGACTCGAACGATCTTGAACGCGAACGCGGGATTACTATTTTATCCAAAAATACCGCCGTCATGTACAACGGCACGAAAATCAATATTGTCGACACACCCGGCCACGCCGATTTCGGCGGTGAAGTCGAACGTATTTTGAACATGGTCGACGGCGTAGTTTTACTGGTCGACGCTTTTGAAGGCCCGATGCCGCAGACGAAGTACGTACTGCGCAAAGCCTTGGAGCAGAATTTGAAGCCGATCGTCGTCATCAACAAGATCGACCGCCCGGATCAACGCGTCGAGGAAGTCGAAGGGGAAATCATCGACCTCTTTATTGAACTGGATGCGAGCGACGAACAGCTCGACTTCCCGGTCATTTACGCGTCCGCTCGCGCGGGGATTGCCAAGTTGTCGATGGATGACAGCAGCGACAGTGTCGAGCCGCTTTTCCAAACGCTTTTGGATTACATTCCGGCGCCGGAAGGCGACATGGAAGCGCCTCTGCAGATCATGGTTACGACGCTGGATTACGATGATTACGTCGGCAAAATCGCCATCGGTCGTATCGTGCGCGGTTTCGTCCGTTACGGTCAGCCGGTCGCGATCATGAACGGCGATCAGGTGCGCCAGGATAAAATCGGCCGTCTGTACACGTACAACGGTTTGGCGCGCGTGGAAACGAACGACGCGAAGATGGGCGACATCGTCGCGATCACCGGTTTCAAAGACATCAACATCGGCGAGACCATCACCGATCCGGAACATCCGGAAGCATTGCCCTCGATCAATATCGACGAACCGACATTGTCGATGGTATTTTCCGTCAACGACAGCCCGTTCGCGGGCCAGGACGGCGAATACGTCACCAGCCGTCATTTGCGCGCCCGCCTTTTGAAAGAAGTGCAGACGAACGTCGCGATGAAAGTGGAAGAAACTGATTCCGCCGACGCGTTCAAAGTGTCCGGTCGCGGCGAATTGCATTTGTCGATTTTAATCGAAATGATGCGCCGGGAAGGCTATGAATTGCAGGTCGGCAAACCGACGGTCATCATGAAAATGATCAACGGTCAGAAATGCGAACCGTTGGAACGCTTGAATGTTGATGTACCGCAGGAATTCATGGGTACCGTTATGGAAAGTCTCGGACCGCGTAAAGCGGAACTCATCAGCATGAATGAGCTGTCGGGTTACCTGCGCATGGAATTTATCATTCCGGCGCGCGGTCTGATCGGCTTCCGCAGCGAGTTTTTGACGAATACTAAAGGCAACGGCGTTATGTACCACGTATTCCACGGATATGCTCCTTTCAAAGGGGAGATTCCGATGCGGACGCGCGGCGCGCTGGTCGCTGTCGAACCGGGCGAAACCACCGCGTACGGCTTGGGCAACATCGAAGAACGCGGTACGCTTTTCCTCGGACCGAATGAATCCGTGTATGAAGGCCAGGTCGTCGGCGAAAACGCTCGCGATACCGATATGGACGTCAACCCGTGCAAGAAAAAACACGTATCCAACATGCGCGCGTCGGGCTCCGACGATACGATTCGCTTGACTCCGCCGCGTCAATTTACGTTGGAAGAAGCGCTGGAATGGATCAACGACGACGAAACGGTCGAAGTGACCCCGCACGCCATCCGCATTCGCAAACGTATTTTGAGCCAGCAGGCCCGTTACAAAGCGGCGAAGAAAAAACAGCAATAATAAAAAGACCTCGCAAGAGGTCTTTTTTGCGTGCATCAGGAATGTGTCACTCGGCGCCGGCTGATGAAATGCAACAGCCACCAACCGAAGTAGGCGAAGAGAATAAAGATCGCGAAATAGTCAACGAAAAATAAAATCGCGCTCGGTTCCGCTTTCGGGTGTTTTAAATACAAATACGCCATTTTCAAAAAGAAATTACGAGCGACCGCGATATACAAGCCGTACAGACTGATCGCGCTGAGCACCGCGTGCCATTTCCCGCCGAGCGGCGGCAAAACACGCCGCATTGTGTGACGCAAACTGTCCCAATAAAAGCCGGCGTGCATCGCGACAAGCGCGTAAAACCAAGACGACGAACAGATGTGGACGTACTTGGCATAGCGTAACACTTCACGACCCGGATGCGGGATCAGCGATGAAAATAAAAATCCCGAAAGGAAACAAATGACGAATACCGCGCAAAGCACATAGTTCGCTGCGCGCAGAAAACGAATTCTCGGCGTCCCGCGCCGGGCCAATTTTCCCAAGGCGCGGCGATGTTCGTAGACATGGTAGCCGACAATCAACGCGAAAAGATAGGCGATCCACTCATGACCGCTGAGTTTCGTCAGTGGGTACGCCATGGTGGCGAAGAGGCTGACCAAAAGCCCGATGTGCATAATGCGTCGTTGCATAATTCCTCCCTCGCGACCATTTCCCCGTGGCCGCTTTACTTTCATTATACCAGCAGAAAGGCGCGCGGCAACCGTCATCGGAACGCCGCAAAGGCGATTCTTACTATGCTATAATAAAACCAGCTATTTTACGTCTGCGTTGACGTAATTGTCATGGTTGTAGAAAGGGGAAAGAACGTGGACCCTTGGGTAGTCATGCGGCATCGTCTTAACGAAGCGCAATGGTTCAAACGTCTGCGCGATTCTCGCGCTTTATATATTGGTAAACGTTTATATCAGCGGTATATGGATGATGATGTGGGGATGCTGGCCGCGGCCGCGACCTACTACCTGATTTTGGCGCTGGTGCCGTTTATGATTTTCCTGTTTAATATCATATTGTTCGTGGCGGCGTCGCAAATCGATACGGTGTTGCGTTACATGCAGTACCTGCCGGGCGATGTGCCGGCGACGCTCGCGCCGGTGGTTACCGATATTATCGAGCAACGTTCGACCACGGTATTGTCCATCGGTCTTTTATTGGCGCTGTGGTCGTCATCCAAAGGCATCGACACCTTGATCCGCGCGACCGATATCGCGTTTCAGACGGGCAAAAATGTCCAGTCCTATATTCGCGTCAAAACGAAATCGATCCTGTTCACCTTGCTGATTGTCGGCACGATGCTGGCGTCGCTCGGCATTACCGTATTCGGCAACCTGATCGTGAAAACATTTATGGGGGTACTCGGTTTGACGAAAGAATTTCTTTTCTTTTGGAGAATCGGCACCTACCTGATTCCTTTTGTGGCGATGATTTTGGTGCTGGCGGTTTTCTACCGTTACGCGCCGCGTTTCGTCGAACACGAGGGGCGCACGCCCTGGTCGCACACGCTCACCAGCGCCGCGATCGTGACGACGATTTGGGTCGCCATGACGGGGGCGTACGGTTTTTACGTCAGCAATATCGCCAATATGGGCGCGACCTACGGCTCGCTGGTCGGCTTGATGATTCTTTTCATCTGGCTCAATTTGACCTCGCTCATTTTGATTATGGGCGCGGAATTTATCGCGGCGTTTGACGATATGCATTTGTTTTTCACGGTTCCGCGTCGTAAAGATTACCAAACGGAAGACTTTCGGATTGTCTGACGCGACATGTTTCGCACGCCGGATATCCTGTGTTACAATACACTGTATTGAAAGATTTCTATGTAGGAGGCAAGTATGCACATTGTTTTAGTCGAGCCGGAAATTCCCGGTAATACCGGCAATATCAGTCGCTTATGCGCGGCCAATCATCTTGTCTTGCACTTGGTGAAACCGCTCGGATTTTCGATTGATGACAAGCATTTGAAGCGTGCCGGTTTAGACTATTGGGATTTATTGGAAGTTCATATTCACGAAAATTATCAGGCGTTGGTCGAATATCTCAAGGGCCGACGTTTCTGGTTTAATACGACGAAAGCGGAAAAAAGCTATACCGATGTCCGCTTTACCGATGAAGATGTCCTGGTGTTCGGCAAGGAGACCAAGGGACTGCCGGAAGAATTATTGGCCGCGCATCCGGAGCAATGCATTCGGATTCCGATGCGGGCCGAAGCCCGTTCATTGAATTTATCGAACGCGGTGGCGATTGTTTCGTACGAAGCCTTGCGTCAGTTGAATTTTCCCACGTTGGCGAAAAAAGGACATTTACCCGAAGGGAAAGGAGATTCCCATGAATATGTATGATGACGCTTATAATTTAGCGAAAAGTATTCGCGAAAGCACGGAAATGAAACAGCTGATCGCGGCGAAAGAAAAACTGGCGAAGGACGCGGCGGCGAAAGATCTGGCGGAAGAATTTCTCGCCTTGCAAATGGAAGCGGAATACCGTCGCATGTTGCAGAAAACAGACGGCTGGGACGGCATGGAAAAGTTACAGAGTTTGCAGGTGATGGTGCAAAATAACTCGCTCGCGAGTGAATATCTGCACGCGTTCATGCGTTGGCAGCAGGTGGCCGCCGATATTCAAAAAATCGTCAGCGACGCCATCAGCGAAGGCGTTCCCGATTTGTCTCGCTTTGCGCCGGCGGAGGGAAAGCAGTGACTAAAGAGTATTGGGAAGAGTTGTTTTCCGGCGTTGTTCCCAAGAGCGCGTTGCATTTTGCCGAGCCGATGGCGCGGCATACGACCTTTGCGATCGGCGGACCGGCGGATCTTTATATCGAGCCGGCGACCGAGGCGGAACTGGCGGGCGTATTGCGCGTTGTCGCCAACGAAAAATGCCCGCTGATGATTCTCGGCGGCGGGGCGAACGTGTTGGTGCGTGACGGCGGCGTGCGCGGCGTTGTGATCGGTCTTTCGCGACTGGTACGACCTTTCTATACGGAAGGCAATCGGCTTGTCGTGGCGGGCGGCGTACGTTTGGCGCAGGCTTCGCGCAAAGCGGCGAAAGCGGAATTGTCCGGCTTGGAATTCGCCTGCGGTATTCCCGGCACGATCGGCGGCGCCGTGTGGATGAACGCGGGCGCGTATGGCGGCGAGATGCAACAGATCGTGACGGAAGTGACGGCGCTCACGCGCGCGGGCGAACGGGTCGTCTACGCGGGAGATCAGCTGCACTTCGCGTATCGCCACAGCGTGTTCCAGGAAACGGGTGATATCATCACGCAGGTGACGATGGAGCTGCAACCGGGGAATGCGGCGGAGATTCGCGCGAAGATGGCGGATTATACGCAACGGCGGACGACGAAACAGCCGCTCGATATGCCGAGCTCGGGCTCCACATTTAAGCGGCCCGTCGGCTACTATGCGGGAACATTGATTGAAACGACCGGACTCAAAGGCTTGACGGTCGGCGGCGCGCAAATTTCCATGCGTCACGCGGGGTTTATCGTGAATCGAGGCGGCGCGACCGCGGCCGATGTGCTGGGTTTGATTGCCGAAGTGCAGCGGCGCGTTTTCGCGGAGCATGGCGTAACGCTGGAACCGGAAGTGCAGATTTTCGGGGAAGATAAACAAAGGAGTGAGACCGACGATGCGTATTGACGGTCGCGAAATAAATGAATTGCGTCCCGTGACGATCGAACGGGGCGTGAATAAATATGCGGAAGGCTCGGCGCTGATTACCTGCGGCGATACGAAAGTATTGTGCACGGCGTCCGTGCTGCCGCGCGTGCCGCGCTGGCTGCGCGGCGCAGGACGAGGCTGGGTGACGGCGGAATACCAGATGTTGCCGCGAGCGACGAACGACAGAAATCAGCGTGAAGCGGTGCGCGGCAAATTGTCCGGCCGCAGTCAGGAAATCCAACGACTGATCGGTCGCGGTTTGCGGCAGGCGGTTGATTTGGAGGCGCTCGGTGAAGTCGCCATCGCGTTGGACTGCGATGTTCTGCAGGCGGATGGCGGTACGCGCACGGCATCGATTACGGGTGCGTATGTCGCGTTGGTGGAAGCGATTGCCGGCCTGTGGAACGGCGAAGGGCCGTTTCCGGTGAAGGATTTTTGCGCGGCTGTTTCCGTCGGCGAACTGGCGGGCGTGCCGCACTTGGATCTCTGCTACGAAGAAGACAGCACGGCTGATGTCGACATGAACGTGGTCGCCTTGCAGTCGGGCGAACTGGTCGAGGTGCAGGGCACGGGCGAAGGCGCGACATTTTCGCGCGCGCAGTTAAATGAACTCTTGGATCTGGCGCAAAAGGGCATTGCCGAATTGATCGCGGCGCAACAAGAAGCGCTCGGCGATTTGGCAGATCTTGTCGGTAGTGTCGGACGGCGCGGCGTTTTGCTGGCGACGCATAACGAAGGGAAAATTCGCGAGATGCAGGCCATGCTGGCTGAAGTCGGTTACCAGGGCATTCCCGTGGCGGAGGTGGCGGATCTTCCGGATCCGGAAGAAACCGGCACGACATTTGCGGAAAACGCGCTCATAAAAGCGCGCTACTATATGGAAAAAACCGGACTCCCCGCGTTGGCGGACGACTCGGGTCTGGCGGTTGACGCGCTCGACGGCGCGCCGGGCGTGTACTCGGCTCGCTACGCGGGCACGCACGGCGATGACGCCGCCAACAATGCGAAACTGGTTGCGGAAATGACGTCAGTCGCGCGGCAAGATCGCGGCGCCGAATACGTTTGCGAATTGGCACTGGTATATCCGGACGGTACCAAGCGCACGGCGCGCGGCATCTGCCGCGGCGAAATCGTGCTCGAACCGCGCGGCACGGAAGGATTCGGTTATGACCCGTATTTCTATCTGCCGGAACGCGAAAAAACGATGGCCGAACTCACTTTGGCAGAGAAAAATTGCATCAGTCATCGCGGCGAAGCATTACGCATTCTCAGCAAACGTTTGCGGGAGCAGTCCGAGTAACGGGCGCGGGGCGGAAAAGCATGACAACAAAAAAAACACGAAAATTAAAACTATACGGTTTCAATAATCTGACTAAGACGCTCAGTTTCAATATGTATGATGTCTGCTACGCGACCAGCGAGGAGCAGCAGCAGCAATACATCGCGTATATCGATGAGATGTACAATGCCGAAACGCTTACGGAAACATTGCGGGAAGTATCCGATATCATCGGCGCGCATGTTTTAAACATCGCCGCGCAGGATTACGATCCGCAAGGCGCCAGCGTGACCATGCTGATCGCCGAAGGGCATCCGGGGGCGGCGAAAGAAGATGTGGTCGCGCATTTGGATAAAAGTCATATCACCGTGCATACCTATCCGGAACGCCATCCGCAACGCGGCGTGTGCACGTTTCGCGCCGATATCGACATCTCAACCTGCGGGGAAATTTCACCGCTTAAAGCGCTCAACTTTTTGCTGAAACGTTTTGCGCCGGATATCGCGATCATGGATTATCGCGTGCGCGGATTCACGCGGGATGTCAACGGCAAAAAGATTTACATCGACCACCGCATGCAGGCTATTTCCCACTATATCGAAGCGGCTTTGCGCAACCGTTATAATATTGTCGATGTCAATATGTACCAGGAAAATATTTTCCATTGTAAAATGATGGTAAAGGATTTCGGTCTTGACGACTACCTCTTCGATCAGACGCGCGCGGACCTTTCCGCAGGCGAGGCGCAAAAGATCCGGCGACAGTTACGCCAGGAGATGACGGAGATTTATTACGGTCGCAACTTACCGGCGATCAAAGGTGTGTAACCAGAGGAGGGATTACTGTGGATTTGAAACAAGAATCAATGGCAATGCGCAAACAGCACAAGGGCATTTTAACGACGGGGCTCAAGATGCCGATCAACGATCGGCACGCGCTGGCGGTCGCGTATACGCCCGGTGTCGCCGAACCGTGTTTGCATATTAAAGAGGATGAGGATCTGTCGTTTTCGCTGACATTGCGCGGCAACGTGATCGCCGTTATTTCGGACGGCACGCGCGTACTCGGCTTGGGCGATATCGGCGCGGCGGCCGCCATTCCGGTCATGGAAGGTAAAGCGGCGATTTATAAACGTTTCGCGAACATCGACGCGTTGCCGGTCGTTATCAACACCAAAGATCCGGAAGAATTTATTCGCACCGTCAAAATGTTGGAGAAAAACTACGCGGGCATTAATCTCGAAGATATTTCTTCGCCGAAATGCTACGATATCGAAGACCGTTTGATTGAAGAAATGGAAATTCCGGTGTTCCACGACGATCAGCACGGCACGGCAATCGCCGCCTTGGCGGCGCTGCTGGGCGCGCTGCGTTTCGTGAAAAAAGATATTTCCAAAGTCAAAATCGTCATCAACGGTGCGGGCGCAGCGGGCACCGCGATTGCCAACATGATTTTGGCGGCCGGCGCGACCGATATGACAATGCTCAACAGCAAAGGAATTTTGCATGACAACGGCAAATTGAACCGCGTGCAGAAAGATCTTGTCGACCGGATCAATCCGGAAAATCGTCAGGGCACATTCCAAGACGCGATTAAGGGCGCGGACGTATTGCTCGGCGTTTCCAAAGCAGGCGCGTTCAAACCGGAAGATATGAAGCTTTTGGCCAAAGACAGCATCGTCTTTGCGATGGCGAACCCCGTTCCGGAAATCATGTACGAAGATGCCATTGCGGCCGGCGTCGCTGTTTGCGGCACGGGCCGTAGCGATATGCCGAACCAGGTCAACAACTCGAGCGTGTTCCCGGGTCTGTTCCGCGGCGCGATCGACGTGCATTCGCGGCGGATCAACATGGAAATGAAATTGGCGGCGGCGTATGCGTTGGCCGATTTGATCGACGACAAAGACTTGCGGCAGGATAATGTCGTCATCGACGTTTTTGATGAACGCGTGCCGCTTGCGGTTGCGAAAGCGGTCGCGAAAAAAGCGATCGAAACGGGCGTGGCCCGCAGGAAGGAACTGCCGGCGCAGTACCGTGACTAAACGTCAAAGAAATAATAAAAAAGCACTCTCTTTTGCGGAGAGTGCTTTTTATTTCATGATCAATAGTATTGCCGCGCCAAAATTTCGTTGCCAATGCTCATTCGGATCGTTTTTCGCATCTTCATGCGTTTCGTGAATTGTGCCCGGGACATGATCCGGTCCGGCGTAAATCGTATACAGCTTCAGCAATTTTTGGCCGGTACTGATTAGCGAAAACGGCGCGAATTTTACATCCGTTGTTTTTATCGTGGAAGATATAAAATGTTACGCTGATTATTTTTGCGCAATAAAAAAACGGCCTATGCCGTTTAACCGCCACCCACTGAAAATGGAGCGGGTGAAGGGAATCGAACCCTCGTAGCCAGCTTGGAAGGCTGGAGCTCTACCATTGAGCTACACCCGCAAGTGGTCGGAGCAGCAGGATTTGAACCTGCGACCCCTTGGTCCCGAACCAAGTGCGCTACCAAACTGCGCTATGCCCCGATGAAAAATATTATAGCAAAGAAAAAATCATTTGTCACGTACTTTTTTATTTCATTTTCAGTCTCTTGACAAATCATTGGGTTTGCACCCGAAATCCGCTATAATGAAAGCAAAGATATAATGTATTGTACCCCAAAGGAGACGAGCATGCAAGCGCCGAGTGATCTGATTACGACGATAAAACTGACCGCGGCCGAATATTTGCGGTGGCAGGAAGTAGCCGTGGAGCGGTTTCGGGATGTGCCGGGACTGAGCGCGATACTGCTTGAGATGCAGCAGAATGAAAATTTATATAACTTCGTCGCGCAAAAAGGCATTTATCAATACCGAACGAAATTGGATCCCGATGTGTGGCAAGAGATTGTGCGGCGCTACACGGCGGCGCGTGAGCAATTGGCGCCGTACGCGACGGCGGACAGTTTGCCGGAGCCGCGGCGACAGGAGTTCGCGCATGTGTTTTCGCGCATGGAGGCGCAGCATGCCGCCTTGACGGAGGCGGTGGACGACTGGTTTTACCAGCAGAGCGCGCGCACTGAACGCAAAGCGCAAAAAGGCTGCCTGGGATTGGGCGTGGCGCTTTTGGCGATCGGCGTATCGCCGGCGGCGCTGCTGTGGTGGTGGCTCGCGTAGCGTAAAGACGGTTGATTTTATATTGCATGCGTAAAATGTTTCTGAAATTTGTCTGACGCGCGCGCAAAATGCATGCGACAGGCAGACGGTTATGCTATAATAACGATAACAACTAAGGAGGGAACGACATGGCGAAACATATTCGTACACTCAATCCGGTATCTTTGCAACAGACCGCGAAACACGGCGGTTGCGGCGAATGCCAGACCTCGTGTCAATCCGCTTGCAAGACAAGTTGCACCATCGGCAACCAGGTATGCAAACAACAACAACGGTAAACAGCTGAGGTCCTTTGCGCAGACGAAGGACCTTTTGCATGTAAGGAGAATTCAATGACGGAAGTTTCTGCAGTACAACCTATGATTCACAAGTTTTATTTAAATGGCGAATACATCGCGCTCGATGTCAACAGCGGCTGCGTGCATCTGCCGGATCAGTTGACGTACGAGCTTTTAGATACCTACGATGGAACGAATCCGGACGAGGCGCGGGCGGCGCTCGGCGACCGCTATCCGGCGGCTGAGATTGAAGAAGCGATCGCCGAGGTCGACGAATTGATCGCCGACGGCCTTTTGTTCGCGACAATGGATCCGGCGTTTACCGTCGCGTTTGAAGAACGTCCGATTGTCAAAGCATTATGCTTAAATATCGCGCATGACTGCAATCTGCGTTGCCGCTACTGCTTCGCGGGCCAAGGCGGTTACGGTAAATGGCGCGAGCTGATGAGTTTTGATACGGCGCGTCGGGCGGTTGATTTTCTGATCGCGCATTCCGGTCCGCGTAAACATTGCGAGATCGATTTCTTCGGCGGCGAGCCGCTGATGAATTACCATGTGGTGCAACAGACGATCGATTATATCCGCGCGCAGGAGAAAAAACACGACAAGATTTTCAAGTTGACGCTGACGACCAACGGCATGCTGTTGGATGAGCGCAAGGTGCAATATTTCAATGAGCAGCATGTCAGTCTCGTGTTGAGTTTGGACGGTCGTGAAGAAGTGCATGACGAGATGCGTCCCGGGGTGCGCGGCGAGGGTACGTACCAACCGATCCGCGACCACTTGGCGTACGCGGTGCAACATCGTAACGGCGAAGAATACTACGTGCGCGGCACGTACACGGCCAAGAACCTTGATTTTACGACCGACGTGCTCGATATGGTGGACCAGGGTTTCAACGAACTTTCGATGGAGCCGGTTGTCAGCGAAGATAACGCGTTCGCGATTACGGAAGAACATTTGCCGCAAATTTTCGCGGAGTACGAAAAATTGGCGCAGGCGTATTTGGATCGTCAACGCAAAGGTCGTCCGTTCCAATTTTTCCATTTCAATATGGATCTTTATCGCGGTCCGTGTTTGCAAAAGCGTTTGCGCGGCTGCGGCGCGGGACATGAATACATGGCGGTTGTGCCGAACGGAGATATCTATCCCTGTCATCAGTTCGTCGGTCGGGACGGGTATGTGATCGGCAATGTGAAGACGGGCCTGTTCGATATGGACACGCCGCGCGCTTTCCGTGAAAATCACGTGCTGAGAAAGCCGACTTGCCAAGGTTGCTGGGCGAAATTTTTCTGCTCGGGCGGTTGCCACGCCAACAATGAAACCTTTGCGGGTGATATTCATGAACCGTACAAGGTCAGTTGCGAAATCCAGAAAAAACGCATCGAGTGCGCCATGATGATTCAGGCTAAAATGGCGGATATCGAGGCGGAGCGGGCGCAGGCGGACAGTGTTTCGGCGCGCGCGTAAGATTGTCGCGGGTGACATCGTTTAGTATAATAAAGAGAGAGTCAAACTAAAGGAGTGAGAGCTATGCAAAAGAAAATGAAACAGGTAATTTCCGCTGTTCTCGTCGGTACCTTATTGACATTTGGCACCGTCGCCAACACCCAGGCATTTAATTTGGGCCGTGTTTTGGGCGGCGTGCTGAAAGTCGGCGGTATCGGCTATGTGGTAGATCGTTACTCCGATCAACTCAATAATTTTATTAACAAATTGATGCGCGAAAACGACGTCGAATCCAGCTATGCGACGAAGGTCGTGCCGATCATCAGTGTCGGCGATAAAGGCTACATCGGCGCGGCGCAGGTCATCGGCCCGCAATCGGCGGTGGACGAAGTCGAAGCGGTCGCGCAGGTGGAAGGCAGCTTCAATGACAAGCTGTTCCGTATCCGCGGTTTGGTGCCGGTCGACAGCAAAAATCCTACGCGTCTGAACCGCGTCAGCGGTGTCGGCGTGTCGGCTATCATTGACGTGCGTTTCTAACGGAAAGAGCTGTTTCGCATGGCGAAACAGCTCTTTTTGAAAAACCGAACGATATGTATTTGCGGCGTGATTTTCACGTCAAGGGAAAAGAGGTAATGGAATGAAGAAACGATTGGCGCCGTTGCTTTCGCTTTTATTGGCACTCCCCTGGGCCGCTTACGCCGCCCAGCCGACATTGGCGGATCAGGCGACGATGATTGATACGGTTTTGTACGGTGAAGCGCAGTCGGGGGCTATGCTCGACCGCGTGCAAAAAGCGAGTCGTGATGTGTACGGTACGAAGCTTGCGCAAGACGGTCTTGCCGAGCAGATCGGAACGCTTTATAACGACGTGGTGCGAAGCGACACCACAGAACCGTCGCTGGTGACTCGCGTCAATACGCTCGAATGGCAGCTGCGCAATGAAATCAGTCGCGCGGCGTTAGCCGATCGGATCGGCGCGCTGGAAACCGAAGTATACGGTAAGAAAAAAGGCGGCAGCCTTTCCGCGCGCGTGCTTAGTTTGGAAAAAAGCATTTATAAAAACCGTCACTTTGAATTGCGCGAAGTGGAAATGCCTGCGAACACCGTTTTCCCGATTACGCTTTCCGAAGGCGTAGCGACGAAAACCAATCAGGAGGGCGATGAAATTCGTTTCACGGTCGCGCAGGATGTATTTGTCGATGAGGTTCTCGTGCTGCCGCAAGGCGCGCAAGGCACGGGGGTCGTGACAAAAGTGCAACCGCCGCGCAGTTTCGGTCGCAACGGTAAACTGGAGATCGAGTTCAATCAGGTATTCGGCATCGATGATGAACCGATTGCCACCGTATTGGGACCGGAAGCGAAAGAAAAATTGAAACATGAAGCGGCGGCGCTGGGTGCATCGGCGGCCGGCGCGATGGTTTTGGGGCCGATCGGTTTGGTCGGCGGGTATTTTATTAAAGGCAGCGATGTCGATATGCCGGCGGGAACGGTGCTCTACATTCAGGTGCAGGATACCGTCAAAACGCATGGCGTCGTCAGCGTGGACGGCGCGCCGCAGGCGCGTAAAAACGACCTCGTCGTGACGGCGGAAAACGTCGCGCAGCCGGGCGAAACGAATGCGGCGGCCAAAGAACGTCGGCGCGAAATGAACAATGCGGACTCCGCGTCGACAGGGGAGGTCGCTGATGAAGATCTTGAAACCATTACTCTGCCGAATGAAACGTCCGCGATGACGTCGGCGGAAAATGCGACGATGGCCGCCGGCGTGGCGGAAGATGCGGCGAAAGAAGCGGAAGAGGCGGCGGCGCAAGCGGAAAAGCACGCCTCAAACGCGAAGGTAGCCAAAGAAGTCGCGACGGATGAGAATTCGAGCGACGCGGCGGTAAAGCAGGCGAAAGAAGTTGCCTCGACCTCCGAAAAAGAAGCGCATGAAGCGAAAGCCAAAGCCGACGCCGCTGCGGAAACCGCCAAAATAGCGAAAGACGCGGCGAAAGACGCCGCCAAAAGCGCGAAAGGGAAAGTAAAAGCGGAAAAGAAACAGGACGCCGCTGAAGTTACCATTGAACCGATCGATGAGGAAGATGAAGACGATCTTCCGGTTGTGATTATTCGTCAGGAGTAGAAGTCGGTATGAACAGTGCGTGGTGGTCGCGGGCAGCGCTTGCGGCTTTATTGGTGACACCGATGGCGGCGCAGGCGACGCTTTCTTCGCCGATTCACAGCGGCGCGCCGGCTGCGGAAGGGGAAGCGCATGTGTACCCGATGCATCCGTCCACGGGAACGGATTGGGTCATTACGGCGGATGCCATGAAATACAACGGCACCGACGGGGACGTTGCGGCGATCGGCAATACGGTCGCGCGTTACGATACGGCGCAATTTGTAACGCCACGATTGCTCGGCAATCACAAAACGGAAGTATACCGTTTGCCGGATGACGTCGCCTGGACGGATGGCGCGCGTCAGATTGACCTTGCCGTACGCGATCTGGAGTACAATGCGGCGGAGGATACGGCGGTATTTGCGAATGCCAAAGGCTACTATTCGCGCTTGTACATCGAAGCCGGTCGCGGCGAGTTTTCGCAAGGTGCGAACACCGGCATACTGCAAGGCGCCATGGTGACAACGCCGTCGGCTGTGGCCAACACTCCGGATTACCGCATCGAAGCGGAAACGATTACGATCATTCCGCAGGAATCGTTGCTGGCGGAAGATGTCAATTTTTATATCAAAAATAAACGGATTTTTCACTTGCCGCGTTACCGCGTGAACATGGAGCGGGGACGCAGCAGCAGTGTGGCGTCATTTTTACCGCGGCCGTCGTATAAATCGCACAACGGTTTCGGTTTCAAGGCGAAGCTGCAGTATCCTTTGGGTCAACGTACCGAGGCGTTCTTTAACTACGCGTGGTATACCAGGATCGGTTTCAAACCCGATATCGGCCTGCGCTATTACGCGCCGTACGGAGAATGGAAAATCCATTACAGCAAGGAAGAAAGCCGCTTGAATAACGAATCTGTCTGGATTGAAAAACGGCCGGAACTCATCTTCACGAGTCGGCCGTACCATTTCGGCGCTCGTCCGATCTACGCGCAGGCGCAGCTCGATTGGGGCGATTGGAAAGAAGGCGCCATAAGCGGCAGCCATAGCGGCTACAGCTTGCTTTGGGCGACCGATCCTTTGCGTTTATCGGATCGCGCTAAAATGACGTTGGCGACGGGGTATTGGAAAGATTTTTACGGCTACGGGGATATGGACCGCAGCAATTTCTACTACGGCGCGCGTTTGGACTATGATGCCGGTCGTACGCAATGGTGGACAGGCGCGCAGATTAATCATCTTTCCGGCGTGACTCCGTATCGGTTTGACCGACTGGACTTGGAACAACCGACATTTGTGGGTTTTAAATATAAAATCGATCGTCTTAATGCGCTCGGCGCGGAATACATATGGGATCTCGCCAACGGTGACTTAAAGCACGCGGACTACACTTGGTATCGCGATATGCATTCGCTGGCGGGTACGCTGACGTATCGCGCCAAAGATAAAGAGTGGCGTTTGGATGTGTGGGCGAAAGATTTCTGATGGCTGAGAATGGAATCGGCGCCACGCTGAAAAGAGGCGCCCGACGTATTTCAAAATGGTATTATGTGGCAGGCGCGACGACATGTGTCGTCGCTCTTTGCATGCTGGGCGCGATGCCGTCGGAAACACCGCTCGCCGTGACGCCTGCCGCATCTTCCGGCGCAATCGTGTCCGACAAGGGGACGAATGCGAATACGATTTCGATTTCGCATCGTGGGCATGCGCGTCAGCCTTTTGGCGCCATGACGACCGTGGGCGAAATAAAACAGGGCAAAACGGCGACGCTCGACGCGGCGCAAGAGGAAGTTCATTCGCAAGCGGCCGTTACCGCAACTCCCGCGATTATTTGGAACGGCACCATGACCGAAGGCGCGACGACGCTCGCGCTGCTGACGATCAACGGTGTGCCGGTGACATTGGCGCCGGGGGAAAGCTATGCCGGTTACAAGGTCACCGGTATGACAACGCATGATTTGACATTGGCGGGACCGCAGGGTGATCTGCATTTACAGCCTTTGGAGGCGCAATCATGAGCGTAAGCAAGTGGGGAACTTTGCTGCTCGGCCTGAGCCTACTCGCCGGACCGATTCAAGCGGCGGATGTGCAGGCGCGGGATTCTGCCGTGCGGGAAGTGTTGACGGGGCTGGCGCGATTGACCGGCGACAATATTATCATCGCCGACGATGTTCACGGCAACGTCACGCTGACACTGCATGATGTGACGCCGCAGGAGGCGCTGCAGCTGGTGGCCGAGGCGGCGGACGTGACGCTGGTGAAAAACGGACGCACCTGGCTCGTACACGGCACGCAAACGAACGAAAAAGCGGCCAAACAAGCGCACTCCTTCGCCTTGAATTATGCTGACCCCGTGAACGTGCAAAAAGAGCTCACGGCGATTGTGCCGGCGGAACAGGTGCAAATTAACCCGGAGAGCGCGAGCGTCATCGTCTACGGGACGCCGCGCGAACTGGCGGAAGTGGACCAGCTGCTGAAGAAAATCGACTACGCGTATCGGCAGGTCAATGTCTCGGTGGAAGTCGTCGCGGTCAATCGCGATCATATCAAAGAACTCGGGATTGATTGGGACTGGTTGCCGCTGACGGGCAGCGCGCGCTATGAAACGCGCTACGAACGCGGCCGCGGCGCACGGGAGAAAGTGGAAGAAATCGTCACGCCCGACGGGTTCGGTTCGATTCAATTCGGCAAAACCGTGGCGGGGCATCCGTACTCCTTTTTCTTTCGCGCGAAATTAAATGCGCTGGTCGCCGACGGCAACGCGCAAATTTTGGCGCGACCGAATATCACGACGGTCAACGGCAAGACGGCGCGAATTTTAATCGGCAATAAAATTCCCGTGCTGGTCGATCAGATCACCAATGGTGAAAAAGTGACGACGACGGAATATCGCGACGCGGGCATACGCCTTTTATATACGCCGCGCGTCAATGCGGCCGGCGAGATCACGGCCGACGTGACGGCGGAAGTATCGACGCCGTACCTTGTTCCGGAACTGCGGGCTTACCGTATCACGACGCGCGAAGCGCAAACGACCGTGCGCCTGCAACCGGGCGAAGCGCTTACGATCGGCGGTCTGATTGATCGCGAGGAGCAAACAAGCGAACGGCGCGTGCCGATTTTAAGTGAAATTCCGATTCTCGGACGATTGTTCCGCACGACCGAGCATACGAAAAATAATGCGGAAATTATGATAACGATTACGGCGGACTTGCTTCCGGAGCGGCCGCCGCAGCCATAACGAAACGCCGAATCGGCGGGGAGGGCACATGGCTATGATCAAAGTCGCCGGGCTCTCGAAAGCCTTCGGCATCGAAACTATTTTTAAAAATGTCACATTCACCGTCACGGAAGGACAGCGCGTCGGCTTGGTCGGCCGCAACGGCGCGGGCAAATCGACGCTGCTGCGTTGCGTCATGGGGACAATGGAGGCGGACTCGGGCAGCGTGAGCGTGACCGATCAGGCGACGATCGGTTACGTGCAGCAAAGTATTGATTTCGGCGCGCAGACATTGCGCAAAGTGGTGGAAACCGCATGGGAAGACGTGCGGCGAATCGAACATGAACTCGAGGATCTGACTATGCGCATGGGGCGGACTTCCGATCCGGCGCTGCTCGAACGCTACGCGAAACTGGAAGACCGCTTTGAACGGCTCGGCGGCTACGCCTATGAAACGATGACGCGCCGGATCTTGATCGGTCTCGGCTTTACGGAAGCGGACTGGGATCGCGCGGCGAATGATTTCTCCGGCGGTCAAAAAACCAGGATCAATTTGGCGCGCGCGCTCGTGCGGCGGCCGGATTTTTTATTGCTGGATGAACCGACGAACCATTTGGATATCGCGATGACGGAATGGCTTGAAGATTTCTTGCGCAGTTATCGCGGCGGCATTTTGCTGGTGTCCCATGACCGCTACTTTTTGGACGCGGTGACGACGAACATTCTGGATCTCGAGCAGCATCGAGTCACATCGTATCGCGGCAATTACAGCACTTTCAGTAAAAAGAAAGCGGCGCGTTTATATGCCGACTTGCGCGCGTATGAAAAGCAGCAGGAAGAAATTACGCAAACCGAAGCCTACATTCGCAAATATAAAGCGGGTATCAAGGCGAAGCAGGCGCGCGGACGGCAAAGCCAACTAAATCGTCTGGAACGCCTGCAAAAGCCGGTGACAGAAACGACGCTCGCCTTTTCGTTTCGTCCGGCGACCGGCACGGCGGAACGCGTCTTGGATGTGCAGGAGCTGGCAGCGGCGTATGGGGATCGCACTATTTTTAAGGATATTTCCTTTTTGTTGCGTCGCGGCGATACTGTCGGCATCATCGGCCCGAACGGCATCGGCAAGTCGACGCTTTTGTCCGTGATTACCGGCGAAAAAACACCGGCGCACGGCACGGTCACATTCGGCAATCGCGTCGCGCTCGGCTACTATTCGCAGGAACACACCAATTTGCATCCGAGCCGCACGGTGCTTGAAGAGGTCATGCAGGAATACGGCTGCGGCGAAGATGACGCGCGTCATATTTTGGGCGGTTTTCTCTTCCGCGGCGATGACGTGTATCGTCTCGTCGGTCAGCTCTCCGGCGGGGAGCAGGCGCGGCTGGCGTTGCTGCTGTTGCTTTTGGAAGAACCGAATGTGCTCATTTTAGACGAACCGACAAACCATTTGGATATCCCGACGCGCGAAATGATTGAAGACGCGTTGCTCGAGTTCGGCGGCACGTACCTGGTCGTGTCCCATGACCGTTACCTTTTGGATCGGCTGGTGCAACGCACGCTTTCATTTGAAGACGGCACTTTCCGTGAATATTTGGGCAACTATTCCTATTGGAAAGAAAAACGCAAGGAACTGCTGGAGACCGGTCGCATTCCGACACCGGAGACGGCAGAGCCGCGCAAAAAAGAAAATACGGTTACGCCGTCGGCGGACGTTTCGCCCGCGCCGCCTTCATCGCGCGCGACGGATTCTTTCCGCGCGGCACCGCAGGCGGAGAAAAAAATCGCGGCGCTCGAGCAGGAAATCGCCCGCACGGAAGCGACGATCACGATGATTGAGACGCAGATCGTGCAAACGGTCGATGCGAACGCGTTGACGGAACTGGCCGAATCGCTTTCGGCCGCGCAGGAAAAGCTGACCACGCAGTACGAAAAATGGGAACACTGGGCGCAAATGCTTGAGTAACATATTTTTTTAAAAAGTTTTTTAAAAAAGTGTTGACAGATGTAAAAATCGCTGGTAGAATCAATCCAACATCAAAAAGCAATGACCGGGATCAAATTTTTCGGCAAGGAACTTTTCAGAGAGCAGACGTTCGGTGCGAGTTTGCAAGTCAGTCGGAAAAGAATACCTCACCCGTGAGCCTTCGTCGTGAATGGAGTAATGACGAACGTCGCCGGCGTTAACGGATCGAGAGATAAACCAGGGTGGTACCGCGTAACTACGCCCCTGCAGAGATATTTTCTGCGGGGGTTTTTAAGTACCGCCAATCAAAAAAGCAATGACCGGGACCAAATTTTTCGGCAAGGACTTTTCAGAGAGCAGACGTTCGGTGCGAGTCTGCAAGTCAGTCGGAAAAGATTACATCACCCGTGAGCCTTCGTCGTGAACAAAGTAATGACGAACGTCGCCGGCGTTAACGGACCGAGAGATAAACCAGGGTGGTACCGCGTAACTACGCCCCTGCAGGGAATTTTCCTGCGGGGGTTTTTATGTACCACGAGAAGGCAAGGAACGGGCTAAAGTCTTCGCCAATGATTTTTCAGAGAGCAAACGGCGCTGCGAGTTTGCAAATCGGCGAAGAGGAATACATCACCCGCGAGCCGCAACGCGAACCGAGTAGCGATTGCCGTCGCCGGCGTTAACGGACCGAGAGATAAACCAGGGTGGTACCGCGCCGCCGCGCCCCTGCAGGATATTTTCCTGCGGGGGATTTTTTATCCTCGAAGTAACGCCAAAACGGTTTTTAATAGAGAAAGGATGATATTCATGAAACGCTCCCAGGAATTAATTCAAGAAGAAAGTCATTATTTTGCGCCGGCCGGTCGGATTCCGTATTATCCGCTGGTCATTGATCATGCGCACGGTTCGACGCTGACCGATGTCGACGGTAACGAATACCTCGACTTGTTGACAAGCGCCAGTGCCTTGAATGTGGGGCACACACCGGAGCCGATCGTGAATGCCATTATCGCCCAGGTCAAGAAAATGATTCATTATACTCCGGCCTACATGTACCACGAGCCTTTGGTACATCTTGCGAAAAAAATGTGCGAAATCACGCCGGGAGATTTTGAAAAACGCGTTATCTTCGGCTTGACCGGTTCCGATGCCAACGATGCTCTGATCAAGTTCGCCCGCGGGTACACGGGTCGTCCGTACATTATCTCCTTCGTGAACGCGTACCACGGCTCGACGTACGGTTCGATTTCCATGTCGGCGATCAGTCAAAACATGCGCCGCAAAATCGGTCCGTTGTTGCCGGGCTTCTACCATATTCCGTTTCCGGACAGCTACCGCGGCATGTACGGCAGCGCGGAACCGAATACGGTGGAAGAATACCTCGCGCCGCTGAAAGAAATGTTGGCGACCTACGTGCCGCCGGAAGAAGTGGCGGCGGTGGTTATCGAAACATTGCAAGGCGACGGCGGCTTGTTGCAGCCGGTGGACGGTTACTTCGAAGCCTTGCAGAAGTTGTGTAAAGAACACGGCATTCTCTTTTGCGTTGACGACACGCAGCAGGGGCTCGGACGCACCGGCACATGGTGCTCGCTGGAACACTGGCATTTGGATCCCGACCTTGTCGTTTACGGTAAATCGCTCGCGGCGGGACTGCCGCTCTCCGCTTTGGTCGGACGCAAAGAGATTATGGAAAGTCTGGATCGTCCCGCGCATTTGTTTACGACCGGAGCCAATCCGGTATGTTGTGCGGCGGCGCTTGCGACTTTGCAATACATCGAAGACAATGATTTACTCGCGGAAAGCACGCGTAAAGGCAAGATCGCGCGCGAGCGGATGGAAGATTGGCGCGAACGTTTCGACTGCGTCGGTGACGTTCGCGGTTTAGGCCTTTCACTCGGCGTTGATATCGTCGCCGATAAAAAAGCGAAAACGAAAGATCCTCACGCCGCGCTCGTTATTTGCAACCGCGCCTACGAAAAAGGCGTCGTGATGATCGCTTTCGCCGGCAGTGTTTTGCGTTTCCAACCGCCGCTGACGATCACGGATGAAGAACTCAATAAAGCATTGGATGTTATCGAAGAAACTTTAACGGAATGGCAGGAGGGCCGGCTCGCCGATTATAAAGTCGACGGGCAAGGCTGGTAAGGAGGGACATGATGGAACAAGTTAACTGGCGTAACGTAGTCAAACTGAGCGGGGCGTATATCGCCTACCTCATCGGCTCGGGCTTTGCCACGGGGCAGGAAGTATTACAGTTTTTCGCTTCGTACGGCATGAACGGTTTGTACGGCGCGTTGATCAGTGCCGTTTTGTTCTGCTCCATCGGCGTGATCGTCATGCGCAAGGGACATGAATTGCAGCTCGCACGGCCGTCGCTGATTTTCCGTCATTACTGCGGCAATTATTTGGGACGCGCGATCGAGTATTTCACACTGCTCTTCATCTTTTCGATCGTCGTCATCATGATCGCGGGTTCGGGCGCCATCGCGGAGGAATATTTCGGCGTGCCGTCCGCGGTCGGTTGGTTCGGCATGGGCGTTGTCGCGATGATTACGGTGCTCGCCGGATTGCGTCGCCTGGTCGATATCATCGGCGCGATCGGACCGTTTATCGTCGTCTTTACCGTCGCCGTCGGTATGTACACATTTTTCCATGATTTCAGTTGGACGACTGCGCCGGTCGCGACAACGACGGCCGCGCTCGCTGCCCAGCCGGTCGCGCACTGGTGGCAGGCGGGAACATTATTCTTTTGCTACAACATGCTCGCCGGCATGGTCTTTTTCACCGAACTCGGCGCCCAGGCCTCGAGTCGTAAAGAAGCGGGTATCGCCGGTTTTTGCGGCGGCTTCTTCCTGATGCTGACGGTCGTCGGCATGCTGTGCGGCATGCTCGCCAACTTTGACGCCGTGATAGGTTTGCAGGTGCCTAATCTGTATCTCGGCGCGAAGATCAGTCCTTTGGTCGCGCTCGTTTTCTCCGTCATCATCATGCTCGGGATCTACTCGACCACCGCGCCGATGTATTGGCTGATTAAAAATGAATGCTTGAAGGTCGTTCCGCAGCGTTGGGAAATTGCACTGACCGTTGCGCTCGGCGCGGTATTCATGCTCGGAGGTTCGTTCCCGTTCGGTAAGCTGGTATCGCTCATTTATCCGTTTGTCGGCTATGTGGGCATCGCGCTGGTTCTCGTCGTTTTTGCCCGCACGCTCTTCAGAAGCTCGTCGAATGACGCGGAAGGTGATGTAGAGACGAATTAAGAAATTACGACACTAAAAAAGCTCTCCCGAGGGAGAGCTTTTTTAGTTGTTTGGAGAATTAGTAAGATTAGGCTTCTTCCGCGACGGGACGAAGCACGGGGCGGGTGAAACCGAGACCGAGATCGCGTACCATCACGCGATCCGCTTCGGGATCCCGACCGCCGGTAGTGAGGTAGCCACCGACCATAATGCCGTTCAAGCCGGCATTCAGCGCGTACGCCTGCAGATCGCGCAAGTTGACTTCGCGACCGCCGGCGGTGCGGATCAAAGCCCGCGGCAAAATGAAGCGGAAAACCGCAAACGTCCGCAAAATTTCCAGCGGCGAAAGCGATTTGTTATTTTCAAAAGGCGTGCCTTTAATCGGATTCAGAATATTGAGCGGTATGGAATCGACGTCGAGTTCTTTCAGCGTGAACGCCATTTCGACGCGTTGTTCGTTCGTTTCGCCCAAGCCGAGAATCCCGCCCGAGCAGACGCGAATACCGACGTCCTGCGCCGCTTTCAAGGTCGTCAATTTATCTTCGAAGGTATGCGTTTGGCAAATGTCCGGAAAATGGCTCGGAGCCGTTTCGATATTGGAATGGTAACGGGTGACCCCGATGTCTTTGAGTTGTTGCAACTGGTCTTTGGTGACGAGTCCGAGCGAGCAGCAGATTTCGATGCCCACTTCCTTACGGATGCGTTTGAGCGCGCGCACGATGCCTTCAAATTCGCGCGGATTGCCCTGGTTGCGTCCGCTGGTGACGATGGAAAAACGCACCGCGCCGGCCTCTTTGGCTTTTTTCGCCGCTTCGACCAATGATTCTTCATCAAGGAGGGGATATTCTTTTACCCCGGTATTATAGTAAGAAGATTGCGCGCAGAATGCGCAGTTCTCCGGGCAACGACCGCTGCGCGCGTTGATGATCGCGCAAAAATCAACACGATGACCATTGTACTTCTGGCGAATTTTATCCGCCATCGCCATTAAAAGCATCGTGTTTTCATCACTGGTGTTGATCAGGGAAATGCCTTCTTCTTTCGTGATTTCACCGCCGTCGAGAACACGGTCGGCCAGCGCAATAATTTGCGCGCAAGTTGCGTCCATCATTCCACCCCGTTCATGCTGTAAATGTTTCCGTATTTCTTATGTTTACTCTTGTATTGTAACCGCATTAACAATATAAGTCAACGGTGAAAATTTTATCAGTTTACAAAAAAGATCTGCGCCGATAATTTGCGTTCTTTCTCTGTCATGTTTTACAATAAAGTTATTAATGGAGGAACACATGACAGGTACCAAAGAGTCGCCGTTATATTTGCGGCTATATCGCGCGATGCGCGAAAAAATAGAAACCGGTGTTTGGCCGGCCGGCATGCGTTTGCATTCGGTACGTGCGCAAGCGGCGGAGCTCGGCGTCAGCAAATTTACCATTGAACGCGTGTACAGTCGGCTCGCGAGCGAGGGCTATATTGTGGCGAAAAATCGCGCGCGCTTTACCGTGATGCCGCAACTGACGATCTGGCAATCTCCGGCGCGGCCGCAGCCTCGCACCAAAACCGAAGTCACGTATCGCTATGATCTGGCGCAAAGCGGCATGGATCGCGACGGCTTTTTATTCGCCGCGTGGCGGCGTTCACTTTCGCGGGTGTTCCGCGATGAAAAACGGTTGCTGTGTTACGGCGATATTCAAGGTGAGCGGGAACTGCGCGAAGCGTTGGCGCAGTACGGGGCTCAAGCTCGGGATACGCGGGCGTATGCCGACGACATCATCATCGGTTCGAATACGCAGCAATTGTTGCGGATTTTAGCCAGCCTTTTGCAAACGGAGTACGGGGAAGTTTTGTTTGCGGAAACGGAATTTCCGTTGGGTGTGGATACGATGAGCGATGCGGGATTTACCGTGCGCATGTTGTACGGCGGCCACGCCGAACTTTTGCAGGCGCCGTTGCAAAATGCCCGCAAGCGCATCCTTTACGTATTGCCGTCGCTCGCCTATCGGGCGGCGGATGTGATGCCCGCGCAGATTCGCGCCGAACTTTTGTCGTGGAGCGAGCGTACGGACGGGTTGATTATTGAAGACGATTTCGACAGCGAACTTTCTTACTACGGTTCACCGGTAGCCTCGTTGCAGGGGATGGGTGATGGCACGCGCGTCGTCTATATCGGAGCGCTTTCCAAAGTGCTGCCGCCGTCGTTGCGTTTGGCGTACATGATTTTACCGCCGGACTTGATGCAACGTTTTTTGGCGCGCCGCGAGTTATATCGTCAGACGGCGTCGGTGGCGGAGCAACTGGCGCTGGCGGATTTCATTGAGCGCGGTCATTTCACGCGGCAGATTCGCCGTTTGCGTAAACTGTACGCGGAAAAAGGAGAGCTGCTGACGAACGCATTACAGCAGACGTTCGGTGACGCGATACGGATCGATGCGCCGACCGCGGGCATTTATTTGCCCGTGTACGTTAAAACAGCCGCGTCTCGCGCCGCCTTGGTGCGCGCCGCCGCTCGACGCGGACTGCATTTGCGGCGGGTGAAACCGCAGCATAATGAACCGGTTAACGAACGCATGTTACTGCTTTCTTTCGGTGAAATTGAGCGCGACGATATACCGGAGGTCAGCAGAATATTATACGCGGCGTATCAAGATACTTTGAAGGAGGCCTGAGATGGCGAAACGATTTCGATTTATTCACTGTGCGGATTTGCATTTAGGAACGCCGTTGGCTATCCGGGAAGCGCCGTCACGGTATTGGGAAAAAACATTGCGCGACGCGACTTTTCAAGCGTTCCGCAACATCGTCGATACGGCGATTGAAAAACGCGTCGCCGCGATTGTGATCGCCGGTGACGTATATAACTCGGCGGACCACAGTTTGCCGGCGCAGCTGGAATTTTCGCGCGAACTGTTTCGCGCGGCCAATGCGGGTATCAGCACGTTTATCGCGCACGGCAACCACGATCCGGTGAGCGCGTGGCAGGCGCAGGTGCCGTTGCCGCCGACCGCGCATGTGTTCAGCGCGGACAAAGTGGAAGGATTACCGCTCGTGGTGGAAAATGAAACCGCCGCGATGATTTACGGCCGAAGCTATGCGACGATGCACACGGACGGTCGCTGGGCGTCGGATTATGTGCGCGGCGAAAGCGATCCGTACGCGATCGCCGTCATGCACACGCAGGGACCGAAAGCGGCGTCGGACGGTCCGTACGCGCCGCTCAGCTGGGACGAGATCCGCCAAAGCGGGATCGATTATTGGGCGCTCGGCCATGTGCACACGCGCGAGGTATTATCGGAAGATCCGTATGTCGTCTATCCGGGCAACGCGCAAAGTTTGACGGCGGCGGAAACCGGACCCCGCGGCTGCTACCTTGTCGAAGTGGGTAGTCACGGCACGACGATGCTTGAATTTATCGCGACCGATGCCATTCGCTCGGAAACATGGGAGTTTTCCGTGACGGATTTGACGGACGTGGAGATGTTTATTAAAGCGGTGTTGGCAAAGCGGCAGGAACGTCGTCAGGAAGTGGGCAAACCGTTGCTCGTGACCTTGGTTGTGAGCGGGCGCGGCGCGCTGCATCAGGTGTTTTCCGATCCGGCGGCGCGACAGTCCATTCTGGCGCGCTTAAATGAAGAGGAAGAAATGAAACACATTTTCGTGTATTGCCGCGCGCTTTTGGATCAGACGACGGCGGCGGTCGATTGGCAGGCGCGACGGGAAATTCCGGACGCGACGGGCGATTATCTGTGCGCGGTGGATCGACTGCGCGCCATGTCGCCGGAGGAGCGATACTACGCGTTGCGGCAGGCCGTCGCGGCGCGACCGGAATGGGAACGCTACGCGCGTTACTTCGGAGAACTCAGCGACGAACGTTTGGAAACGGCGCTCCGCCGCGCGGAAATAGCGGGTGCGCAACGGATATTGGGGGATAACGGCGATGAAGCTGACTGATTTACAACTGCAACGTTACGGCATTTATCAAAATGTTTCCTGGCAGCCGCCGGCCGCCGGACTGACCGTTATCTGCGGCGAAAATGAAAGCGGCAAAACGACGCTGCTGCAATTTGTGCGCGACATGCTGTTCGGTTATCGCCGCGGCAAACGGCGCGGCCGCAAAGGCAATTTGGCGGTCGAGCTTGCGAACGGTCGCGTGTATCGCATTCATCGCGATGAAGGGGAAACGAAAGTCACGGATGATCGTTTGGAAACCGTCATCGGCGAACCGGCGGATTTGTGGTGGAACGGTTTGGATCGCAATACGTATGAGCAGGTTTTCGCGATCGGACTGGAAGATCTGCAGGGAGCGGCGATTCTCGCTCAAGATGATGTCCGCGCCGGTTTTTTGAGCATGCAAGGCGGCGAGCAGCTGGCGCGCACGCAGCGGGAAGTGGCGAACGCGCGGGAAGAGTTGCTGGTGGCGTCACCGCAGGGCAAACGCGTCATCAATCAATTGTTGAACGATTGGCAAAAGGCGCAAAATGATGTCGCGACGCTGGCCGGGGAAGAGGAAGAATTCGCCGCCATTCGTCGCGAACAAAACGAAGTCGACGCGCAAATCAAAGCGGCGGAAGAAGCCATTGCCGCGCTCGATGTGCGCGATCGCACGATGGATAAACAGATCGGCGCGTGGGAATACTATCGGGAAGGCATCGAAACGAAACGGCGTCTCGATTTGTGCAGCACGATCGAGCATTTTCCCGCCGACGGCAAAGAGCGCTGGAATAAATTGGTGCAGCGCATGGCGGATGTCAATGAGCAGCGCGAAGCGGTACAACAAAAACTTGAGTCGATTGCGCCGACAGCGCGGCAGGATGTGGTGACGCTCGAACCGGAGCGCGATGAAATCGCCGCGCTGTATCGGGAAAGCGAACGTTGGCGCGAACTGCAACAAGAACAGATCGCGAAAAACGAGGCGCTGGCCGCTTGGCAGCAAGAATTCGCGGCGCGCACGGAAACCATGGCCGCGTGGCCGATGGCGGAGACTGCGAAACTCGGCACCGTGGACTGGACGAAAGGGCGGGAACTTGCGGCGCAGTTGCTGCGGCGTGATAACGAACTGCATTACTGGGAAAATGATGAGCCAATGATCGAAGCCGCGCAGGAAATTAAAACGGCGGACGTACCGCGCCTGACCGATGAAACCGAATTCCAAAAGTGGGAGCAGGAAGGACAGGAAATGTTACTGCTCGCGCGTGAAAAGAAGCACTTAACCGATGAGATCGAGTGGTTGGAAACGCTTCCGGTCAAACGGTATTCCGCGTTTTTCTGGCTGGGCTTTTTACTCGTGCTGGGAGCGCTCGCGGCGTTTTATCTTTACTTCACCGGCGGTCTCGGCATGGAAGCGCTGTACATCGTCGGCGGCGCGTTGGCGCTTTCCCTGCTGTGCTTTTATTGGAACTATCACAAGAGCCATCAAAATGAATACCGTCTGACCAAACTGAACGCGCGACTGGCGGAACTGCAGGCGCGGCAGACGGAATTGGCGCAAGGTCTGGAGCTTGCCGTTCCGGAAACGGAAAGCGAACTCGAACATTTCCGGCAGGAACTGGAAACGGCGCGCCGCGATTTTTATCGCTACCAAACGCAACTGCAGGCGATTTCCTGGCAGGCGGAAAGCGAACGCCGGCAGCGCTTAGAACATGAAAAATGGGCCGCGCGCGGCGCGAAATTGCGCGCCGATCGAGAAGTTTCCGAAGGTGAGTGGACGAAGTGGCTGGCGGCTGAACATTTGCCGCCGACGGAGGCGGCGGAACTCGATTTACGCCAGGCGCAATGGCAGGAACTTTTTACGGCCAAGGGCGAAGGCGAAATTTTGCGCGTGCAGTTGGAGCGGATTGACCGGCAATTGACCTCCTACACCGAGCGAACGGCATCGCTTTTGCAACGCATCGGCGAAACCGCGCCGGCGGCACCGGAAACGATCATCGAATTGGCGGATCGCTATCAGGAGCAGATGCTGCAATGGCAAAGTTTGCAGGAAAAAAATCGGCGCCATGAAGAATTATCTAAAGAAAAAGCGTTGCTCGATGAGCGTTGGACATTGTGCGAGAACGAAATGAACGCGTTGCTCGCGCTGGTGAACGCCAAAGACGCCGCGGAGTTCGTCGACAAAGTGAGCGCGTATGAAGAATGCGACCAGCTGCGCAAAGATTACGAACGCGTACGGCAAAATCTGCGACTGTACGCGGGCAGCGAAGCGGAATTTAACCGCCTCTGGCTGCAGCTGGAAACCGGCGCGTATGAAACGTGGCTGGATCGGCGCGATCAGTACGAACGCTCGCTCAGTCAGCGCAAAACCGAACTCACGCAACTGCGCCAACGGGAAGGCGCGTTGCAAAGCGAATTGGCGCGTTTGATCAAAGACGATCGCCTCACCAAAGCGCTGGAGCGTCGCGCCCAAGTGGAAACGCAACTGCAGACGGCCGTGGACGATTACCTCGCGCTCGTCGTGAGCGAATACCTGCTTGATGAAGCGCGTCGCGCCTATGAAGCGGACGGCAAACCGAATGTGATCGCGCGCGCCGGACAGTACCTCGCGCAAATGACGAGCGGCCGCTACACGCTCGCGCTGACCGCGGAAGGCGTTGTACATACCATCGACAGCACGCACGGCACGAAAGAAGCCGCGATCTGGTCCAGCGGTACCGCCGATCAGGTGTATCTCGCCTTGCGCCTGGCGCTGGCGCTCGCGTTCGGCGAAAAAACGGAGCCGATGCCGATTATTTTAGATGATATTTTCGTGCGCTTTGACGAAACGCGGCAGCGGGAAACATTACGTTTTCTGCTGGCATTCGCGCGGACGCGACAGGTATTGCTGTTCACCTGCCACCAACGCACCGCGGAATTGGCCAAAGAAGTGGATGCGGATAATCACGGCCATTACTATCGTTTGCGTTCCGGCACGATCAGCGCGGAATAAAATAAAAAAGCGAAGACAATGTCTTCGCTTTTTTTGTATCTTTTGTGATCACTCGACGTAAAAAATGCATGCGGCTTTTTATTCCTCACTCGTCTCATCGGCGAGATGCAAATCCGCCGCGTACAACAGTTTCGCTTCCGCGGGGCTCAACATGCCCTGTTCGGTCATCGCGTCAAGCACTTGGCGCTGGCGGGCCTTCGCGTTTTCAAAATGGGCCAGCGGATTATAGGCGCTCGGCGCTTGCGGCAAACCGGCCAAAACGGTGCATTGCGCCGGCGTAAGATCGCGAGCGTCGCAATGGAAATAGGTCAGCGCGGCCGCCTGCAAACCGTACGCGCCGGCACCGTAGTAAATGGTATTTAAATACAACTCCAAAATTTCTTCTTTACTGTACACGCGTTCCAGACGGCTTGCGAGCAACATCTCCTGCGTCTTGCGCATCCACGTGCGATCATGCGAGAGAAACAAATTTTTCACGGTTTGTTGTGAAATCGTACTGCCGCCCTGCAGCGTCTCACCCGCCTGATAATTAGCGACGAGCGCTCGCGCGACGCCGATTAAATCAATGGCGCCGTGAGTGTAAAAGCGTTTATCTTCCGTCGCGATGATCGCCTGTTTCAACGTCGTCGGAATTTCCTCGGCGGGCACGAAAGTCGATCGGTCGATCATGCTCTCGACGGCGGCGTGCGGATCGTACAGTTGCTGCCCGAACGAGATCGGATCCGCATCCCGCATCGCGTCGGCGGTCGACGTCACGCCCTCTTTGAGCGTGCCGAATGGCGCCGCGGGATCGTCAGGCGGAGCCGACCACCACCACCAACCGCCCAGCATAAGTGCAATCACTAATATAAAGCGCATAGAATCTCCTTTTCTATTGCTATTATACAATTATACAATAGAATAAAAATACGCATGCAGATAAATATAAAAAGGTTGAAATATTATTCATGATGACGTATAATTATAACAATATTTTAAATGCTCTTACCGCAAACCAAAGGAGGAAGTTCTATGTCAGACGTAAAAAAAGTAGTGCTTGCCTATTCGGGCGGGTTGGATACATCGGTAATTATTCCCTGGTTGAAAGAAAATTACCAATGCGAAGTGATCGCGGTCTGCGCCAATCTCGGCCAGCCGGAAAATTTTGACGCCATTGAAAAAAAGGCGCTGAAAAGCGGCGCGTCGAAGGCGTTTGTTTTGGATCTGCGTCAGCAATTTTTGGAAGAGTACGTATGGAAGGTGCTGCAAGCGGGCGCGGTGTACGAAGGCAAATACCTGCTGGGTACTTCCTTCGCGCGGCCGATCATCGCTAAAGCGCTGGTCGATATCGCCAAACAGGAAGGCGCTGACGCGGTGGCGCACGGCGCGACGGGCAAAGGCAATGACCAGGTACGGTTCGAACTGACGGTGAAAGCGCTCGCGCCGAATCTCACCATTATCGCGCCGTGGCGTTTGTGGGATATCAAGTCGCGGGAAGACGCGATTGCTTATGCGGAACAACATCAGGTGCCGATCAACATGTACGCGAGCGACGATCCGGCGAAACCGAAACAGCCGTACCCGTACAGCATGGACTGGAACATTTGGCATTTATCGCATGAAGGCGCCGATTTGGAAAATCCGGCGAACGCGCCGCATGATGATATGTACATGGTGACTTGCGATCCGACCAAAGCGCCGGACGAAGTGACGGAAATCACGCTGGGCTTTGTGGAAGGCGTGCCGAAAACGCTGAACGGCAAAGAACTTTCGGCGGTCGAAATGATCACCGAGTTAAATAAAATCGGCGCGAAAAACGGTATCGGCATCGCGGATATCGTCGAAAATCGTCTCGTCGGTATGAAGTCGCGCGGCGTATATGAAAATCCGGGCGGCGCAATTTTGTTCTATGCGCATCGCGAGTTGGAATACCTCTGCCTCGATCGCGCGACCTACCATTTCAAAGAACAGGCGAACGTGCGCTATGCGGAACTCGTGTACGACGGCATGTGGTATTCGCCGCTGCGCGAAGCCCTGCAGGCATTTGTGGCGGAAACGCAGAAAACCGTGACGGGCGAAGTCGGATTGAAATTGTACAAGGGCAATATCATGAGCAACGGCGCGAAATCGCCGTACTCCCTCTACAATGAAGAATTCGTCACGTTCGGCGCGGACGAAGTGTACAATCAGGCGGACGCGGAAGGTTTCATCAACCTGTTCGGTTTGCCGCTCAAAATCCGCGCGCTGATGCAGCAAAAGGAGCAAAAATGAAACTGTGGGGCGGCCGTTTTCAGGAAGAAACGGCACCGGAGGTAGAAGCGTTTACCGCTTCGATTCCCTTTGATAAAAAATTGTACCGCGAAGATATCGCAGGCTCGATCGCGCATGCGCAAATGCTTGCCGCGAACGGGATCATCAGTGAAGACGACGCGGCGCAAATCAAAGACGGCCTGCTGAAAATTTTAACATCGATTGAAAACGGCGAATTCACTTTTTCGATTAGTCTGGAAGATATTCACATGAATATCGAAAGCGCGCTGACGGAGGCGATCGGCGACGCGGGCAAATGCTTGCACACCGCGCGCAGCCGTAACGATCAGGTCGCGCTCGATATGCATTTGTACATGCGGCGCGCGATTGTGGAAACGGGTGAGGCGCTGTTGGCGCTCCTGAAGACGCTCAAAGAAGTGGCGACAGAATACCAGGATGTCATCCTGCCGGGGTACACGCATTTGCAAAGGGCGCAACCCATTTTACTCGCGCAACATCTCATGGCGTACTTCCATATGCTGGCGCGCGATTTCCGTCGGCTCGAAAGTTGCTGGCAGAGCGCGGATATCATGCCGCTCGGCGCGGGCGCGCTTGCCGGTACGACGTATCCGACGCAGCCGGAAATGGTCCGCGACGCGCTCGGTTTCAAAGCGCTCTACGCCAACAGCATGGACGCGGTCAGCGATCGCGACTATTTGCTTGAATATCTCGCCATGGCTTCCATCTCCATGATGCATTTGTCGCGCCTTTCCGAAGAAATCATCTTGTGGGCGTCGTCGGAATATCGCTTTATCGAACTTTCCGACGCGTTTACTACCGGCTCATCCATCATGCCGCAAAAGAAAAATCCGGACGTGAGTGAACTCGTACGCGGCAAAATCGGCCGCGTCTACGGGCATTTCATTGCGCTCGCGACGGTCATGAAAGGCTTGCCGCTCGCGTACAATAAAGATTTGCAGGAAGATAAGGAAGGCGTGTTTGACACGGTCGCGACGCTTGGTTTCGCGCTGCGCGTCTACGCCGATATGCTGCGTTCGATGAAGGTCAATCGGGAACGGATGCGCGCCGTCTTGGACGACGATTTTTCCAACGCGACCGACATGGCGGATTACCTCGCCAAACGTGGCGTACCGTTCCGCGAAGCGCACGCGATTGTGGGCAAAGCGGTACATTACTGCATTGAAAATAATAAAGTATTGACCGATCTGACGCTTTCGGAATTCAAAGCATGGAGTCCGGCGTTTGATGAGGATATTTTGGACGCGATTTCGATTGAGGCGTGCATCGCCGCGCGCGATACGCACGGCGGCACGGCGCCGGCGCGCGTGGCGCGGCAACTCGAAGGCGCCGCCAAATTGCTCGCTGTGTACGAAAAAATCCAGGCGGAACGCGCCGACAAAGCAATATTGCCGCTCGCGTAAACAAAAAAGACTGTCCGCGGACAGTCTTTTTTTATTGCGGAAAACGCGGCGGCTCCGTTTTTTCCTGAGGGCGACACAAAATCTGCAACGCTTCGGCGAGACGCAAGGCGACGGGGTAGAGCGGATGAGCCGCCGGTTGCGGTAAAAACGCCAGCGCTTCTTCCAAGTGGCGCCGCACCGTCGCGGGCTGCCAATACACCGTCAAGCGCGCTCCGCCGTGCAGCAGTACGGACGCTTCATGGGCGTCGGCGCCGTGTTCCACCTGCTTCACGCAAAGCACATTGATGTAACCGATCGTCGCGTCGCGCGGACATTTCGGGCGGCGCACTTTCAGCGGCACGAGCACCGTCGGCGGCAGCACGAGCGGACGGTACAACGCGCGTTTTTGAAATACGCCGCGCAATAATCGCGGACTGGTAGCCTGCCGCTTGGTCATGCGGCGCAGCCACGTCGTCAGCGTGACGGGGAGCTCTTCCGTAGCGCCGTCGGGATAATACACGCGCACGCAATCACCGGCGTCGGTATAAACAGGACACGCCGCGGCGATGGCCTCCGGCCGTTCCGAGAGCGGCGCGTTCATCGAGTCAAACATTAGCAAATCAATCACGAAATCCTTTCCCAAACAAACCGAACATATGTTCTATTCGTATGGTAGCAAGTTATGCGTAACGCGTCAATGCGAAAAATATTTATGGGATTTTTTCGGCGAAAAAAGCGGTTTCCGTTTGACATGGTCCGCGCTTTTGCCCATAATAAAAGCAACGTAAAGGAGGAAACATGCCTACTATTTTATTGACCGGCGGCGCGGGCTTCATCGGTTCGCATATCGCCGAAACATATACGCGAAAAGGTTGGCGGGTGGCGATTGTCGATGATTTTTCATCCGGCACGATGGAAAACCTCGCGGCCATTAAAGACGCGCCCAATGTCACGATTTATCACGCGGATATTCGCGATCGCGAAACCTTGCGCGAGATATTCGCCGAGGTGCGCCCCGATGTGGTGAACCATCACGCGGCGCAAAAATCCGTGGCCGATTCCGTCACGGATCCTCTTCGTGATCTCGATATCAACGGCCGCGGCTGGCTGAACGTGTTGTTGGCGGCGGGGGAATACGGCGTAAAAAATATTATTTACGTATCGTCCGGCGGCGCGCTTTCCAAAATCATCGAAGGCGATGAAAAATCGCAGGAAATCGACCCGCCGCAGTTGATTTCTCCGTACGCCATTCACAAGTACGGGGGCGAGCAGTATTTGGCGAATTATCAGGAAAAATACGGCTACGAGTACACGATTTTACGTTACGCGAATGTGTACGGACCGCGGCAGATTCCCGACGGTGAATGCGGCGTGATTCCGATCTTCGTGAATAATGTGCGCGCGGATCGTCCTTCCGTCCTCTTTACGTATCCCGATATGCCGCGCGGTTGCTCGCGCGATTACGTGCATGTCGATGACGTGGTGCGGGCGAATGTCATGGCGCAGGAAAAGCCGGCGAATGAGCCGGTCAACATCGGTTCGGGAGAAGAAATTTATATTCTCGATATCTATGAAAAAATTTGCGACGTGTTTGAGTCCGACGCGCCGATCGCGATCGAAGGACCGCGCGAAGGCGATATTCGCCGCTCCGTTTTGGCGGCCGATCGCGCCCGCACGCTTTGGGGCTGGCGACCGCAAGTGACGTGGCAGGAAGGCTTACAGTCGCTGCAAAAGGAATAAAAAACGGCCGCAAGGCCGTTTTTTTATGGCTTGTCCGGCGCGTACGCGGCGAGTTTTCGACGCAACGCGTCAAGTGCCCGACGTTTGAGCGCGCTGATCGCTTGCGGTGTGCAATGAAGCTCCCGCGCGAGTTCGCCGCGCGTTTGTTGCCTAAAGAATAAACCGTAAATCACGTGGCGCTGACGTTGCGGCAAGGTGAGGAGCGCGGCATGCAACGCGCGATAGAGTTGGTTTCTGGCGTACGTCGCGTCCGGTTGTTCGCGCGGCGGCGCGGAAAGCGGCAAAGTATCCGTGTCGCCGCCGTTTTCCCGTTGCTCCGTGCGGGTGTGTTTCGCGCAGGCATTCCAGGCGGCGTAACGCAGCTGCGTTTTCAAATATCCCGCCACCGGCACGCGGCGACTTTTATCGTAGCGGCCGACGGCTTTCCAAAAAGCGAAGCGAATGACGGCGAGCAACTCGTCGCGATCGCGCGTGAAAAAGGTTCGCGCGGTCGCGTGGATAAGCGGCAGGTAGCGGCGGTACAATACGGTCGCGGCAAGCGTGTCGCCGGCTTGCGCCGCGGTCACTAGGTCGATGTCGTTCGCGGTCAGATAGGAAGTTTTCATGTTGTCTCATTTCCGAGGCCTCTTGTTTTTTGCGCATGTCTACTGTAACGCGCGGGCGTACCGCGGCGCAAAAAACGAGCCGGCGCGGGCAGTGACCGCTGCCGCGTAAGCGAAACGCACTCCCAAGCGAGTCGCTGCGACTCGCCGAAAAAATCGTTCAGACACCATGCACAGCCTGATTTTTTCGGCAACAAAAAAGACGCTCGAGCGAGCGTCTTTTTGTATTTATTTTAGGCGTTTGCCTGTTTGCGACCGCGTTGCCATTGCCGGAAGAACAGCGCGGCGAGGAGAACGATGCCGACCATATCGGTGGTTGTTCCCGTATCGATCATGCACAGACCGCCGATTACGAAAAGAATGCGTTCCCACGCTTTTTCCTTGACGATGAAGTGACCGATCATCGCGGAGCTGAGCGCGACCATGCCGATGATGGAAGTGAGCAGTACCATGAGAATTTTAGGAATCGTCGTATCAATCATCAACATCGCGGGGGAATTGACGAAAATGTACGGAATCAGGAACGCGGCGATCGCCAGTTTCGAAGCCTGCACGCCGGTGCGCAACGCGTTACCGCCCGCAATCGCCGAACCCGCGTACGCGGCCAGCGCGACCGGCGGCGTAACGTCGGCGACGATGCCGAAGTAAAAGACGAACATATGCGCCGCGAGTACCGGCACGCCGAGTTGTACCAGCGCCGGCGCGGCAATCGTCGAAGTAATAACGTAGTTCGCCGTCGTCGGAACACCCATTCCCAAGACGAGCGAAGTCAACATCGTGAAGAAAAGCACGGCGAGGAAAACGCCGCCCGAGAGATCGATCAGGGCGGAGGCCATCTTCAAACCGATACCGGTTTTGGTGACCACGCCGATGATAATGCCTGCCGCCGCACACGCCGCGAGTACGGAAAGCATGTTGCGCGCGCCGTCGATCAGACCCTGCACGACTTCAATGAATGAGAGCCGCGTGTTTTTGCGGAGCATCGCCGCCGCGACCGTCAGGAAAATACCGATTAACGCGGCGCGCATCGGCGTGTAGCCGCTGACCAAAAGACCGATGATGACGACCAGCGGTAACGCCAAATGCCCGCGCTCACGGAAGATCACACCGAATTTCGGCAGACTTTCCCGCGGCAAGCCTTGCAGATTTTCCCGCCGCGCTTCGAAATGAACGCCGAGCCAAATACCGAGGAAATACAAAATCGCGGGGATCGTCGCCGCTTTGACGACGTCCATGTACGGTACGCCGACAAACTCCGCCATCAGGAACGCCGCCGCGCCCATGATCGGCGGCATCAGCTGTCCGCCGGTGGAAGCAGCCGCTTCGACCGCGCCGGCAAAATCACGATGGTAGCCGAGTTTTTTCATCATCGGGATCGTAAATGAACCGGTTCCGGCGACGTTGGCGACCGATGAGCCCGATACCGTGCCCATCAAGCCGCTCGACAGCACGGCGACTTTCGCCGGACCGCCGCGCGCCCAGCCGGCGACGGCATTCGCCAAATCAATAAAGAAGTGACCGAGACCGGTCGACTCCAAATAGGCGCCGAACAAAATAAAGAGAAAAATAAAAGTACTCGAAACGCCCAACGGAATCCCGAAAATACCTTCGGTCGTAAAATACAAATGCCCGACCAGTTGATCCCAGTTCACGCCGCGATGCCCCAAAATGCCGGGGATATACGGGCCGGCAAAGGCGTAGGCGATGAAAAACAGCACCACCGACACCATCGGGATGCCGACCACGCGCCGCGCCGCTTCAATGACGAGCAGCACGCCGATCGAGCCGACAGCCATGTCCAGCGTATTGAAATTGCCCGCGCGCAATACCAAATCGTGATACTGCGTGAGGATATACAAAGGACCGCTTGCCGCGAGCAGCGCTAAAAACGCGTCCAGCGGATGAATGCTGGTGCGATTCAGCCAGGCTCTGCGCGTCGGATATAAGAGAAATACCAGCACCAACCCGAAGCCTAAGTGCACCGCGCGTTGTAATTGCGCGTCAAGTACACCGAAAATACCTGTATATAATTGAAACAGAGAAAAACAGATCGCGATGAAAGAAATGAGTTTTGCGATGTGACCGCGATATTGCGCCACGCGATTTTCTTTTTCCAGCGCCATGACCGCCTCTTGCGACACGGCGTCATCTTGTTTTGAACGAACCTTACGTTCTTCTGCCATTTCTCTCACCTCCTAACCAATGGTTGAAATGCTCATAGTAGCCGCGCCAGCGCGGGGTGACGGACAATGTCACCAATGTGCCCGGCGCATGTCGTTGATACAGCGTGTACGTCGTTTGCAACGTAACGGTAAGTTCCGTTCCCAAACCCGTCCGTAACGTCAGCGGGCGGGGCAGAACCCGATTCATATTATCCAAATAAAAATACTCGCCGTCGCTTCGGAAATGACCTTCATTCGGCAAAAAAGGCAAACCCACGTCATAGGATTTATACTTGGTTGACCGCAATACAAAACCGTCCGCGGTATCGTTTACCGTCAAATATTCCCAAACGTGGGTCTGCTGAACCGAATGTCGATAATGAATGACGACGGAGCGTCCGCTGTACGCATGACCCAAGTCATGCCATTCGTCGCCTGCCGTCAGAAAGATCGCCGGCCGCATCGACCACCAAGCGATCGTCACCACCAAAGCAAAGCCCAACAATGCCAATAGGTAGAACGGTCGCTTGATGAGTAAGCGCTGCAATTATTTCTCCTTAAAGAACTTTTCCGCCCCGGCGTTCATCGGAATCGACATGCCGTCCTGCGCGGCGTCTTTGGTAATCATCTTGCCGACCGCGTGGGCCGCGGCCATCTTGTCGAGATTCGTGTAAATGGCTTTGGTAACGTTGTAGCCCATTTCATCGGAGAGCTTATTCGTTGTCGCGATCATCGCGCGTACCGAGACAGCCAGCGTGTCGCCGGTGACGCCGTTATACGTGCCCGCCGGAATGGAAGTCTTCGTATAGTACGGATATTTTTGCAAGAGCTGGTCGGCTGCCGCAGCATCGAGCGGAATAAGGGAAATCTGATTCGATACCGCCAAATCCTGGATGGCGGCTGTCGGGAAACCGGCCGTGACGAATGCGACATCGACATTGCCGTCTTTGAGCGCACCGGACGCTTCGCCAAACGAGAGGTACTGCACTTGGATATCGCTGTATTCAATGCCCGCGGCGTTCAAAATTTGCCGCGCGTTCGCTTCCGTGCCGGAACCTGCTGCACCGACCGCAACGCGTTTGCCGCGCAAATCATTGATCGATTTGATGCCGGATTTTTCTAAAGCTACGATCTGTACCGTTTCCGGATACAGCGTCGCAATGCCGCGCAGGCTGTCAACTTTTTTGCCGTCAAACATTTCCAGACCGTTCGCCGCATAGTAGGCGATATCGTTTTGGATCAGCGCCAAATCCAGCGAGCCGTCTTTGAGCATATTGACGTTGGCGACAGAGGCCCCGGTGCTTTGCGCGGACGCATTGACATTGGCGATATTTTTATTGAATAACTCCGCCATCGCGCCGCCCAGCGGGTAGTAAGTACCTGCCGTGCCGCCCGTGCCGATATTCAAATATTGCTGTTTGGCACCGCCCGAACCGCCGCAACCGGCTAACGCGACTACCGCGGAAAGACCGGCGGCCATCATCAATGTCGTCATTTTGGAAAACTTCATTTTGATCATCCTCTCTTGGTTTGTGGGGTTTCGGCAATAAAAAAAGGAGCTTACGCTCCGAGCTGCGTACAACGGCTCACTGAGCACGCCGACGCCATTGCCGACTCGATACCCCAAGGTACGAAATGTTAAGTTTTCGTTGCCAACTTTTTAATTGCCATCATTGTATCATTATCAAACGCAGGTTGCAACCGTAATGCGCATGAATTATGTATACAGTAAAATTTATCGTCGTAAAAGCGTGCAGGAACCATTATAACAATAAATAAAAATACCATTGACCAAATACTTGTCATCTATTGACAAAAGAAGCTGCTATCGTCTATACTAATCAAGTCGATGCCGGCATAGCTCAGTTGGTAGAGCGGCGCATTCGTAATGCGTAGGTCGTAGGTTCAAGTCCTATTGCCGGCTCCATATAAGACATAACTCTCCGTTTGGGGAGTTTTTTATTTCAAAACTAGAGCGGCGCAACGCAATGCACACGTCGGATCAAGTCCTATTGCCGGCTCCATATAAGACATAACTCTCCGTTTGGGGAGTTTTTTATTTCAAAACTAGAGCGACACGACGCAATGCACACGCAGGTTCAAGTCGTATTGCCGGCTCCAGATGACACCAAACTCTCCGAGATTTTTGCGGGAAGTTTTTATATTTTAGTATAAATAAAATTCATACTACAAAAAGTTTCAGATAATATTCGATGATATTGAATAGTTTCAAAAAAAACAATATAGTTTACATTTGCGCGAGAAATTAATTTTAATGAAATAGATACATATATTGATTTATACGCTTAATTACAATGATCTATGTCATAAAGAATATGCACAAAAAATAAAATTAGAATTATAGCAATATATTTACTTTGATGAAAAACAGTATATAATGATAAAAGAATTCAAAAATATTTTTAAATTAGGTAACGGAGGGAAACAATGAGTAAATTGGCACGTCGACAGGCTGCGCTTTTGGCAGCGTGTTGTTTGGGATGTATGACTGCCATGGCGGCAGATGCACCGGTATATGATATCGGAGATATCATTGTCACGGCTACGCGTACGCAAAATGTGACGAGAGAAGTACCGGCGGCGACGCATGTTATCGATGGCGAGAAGATCCGGCAAAGCGGCGCGTCGAATCTTCGTGAAGCGCTTTCGTATTATACCAATATCATGCAGACAAAGATTGATCGCGGCGGTCATGATGTAATGATTCGGCTTGGGTACCGCGCGCGCCATGGAGCGAATCAATTTGCAACAGGTGGAACGAATTGAAGTACTCCGCGGACCGTCGAGCGCGTTGTACGGATCGGACGCGATGGGCGGCGTGATCAATATCATCACGAAAAAATCGACTTCGCCAAGCGGCTCGATCGGCGGCGAATACGCATCCACGGGCCATACGCAGTGGGTTCATTACGATACCGGACGGCAAGGGAAACTGGCCGCTACCGTAGGGGCGCGTTTCCGCCATACCGATCGGGACACGATCGAAGGCGAACAGTGGTCGGAATATTTCGGTAATGATCAGACGTACAATCTCGCTCTCGACTACTATTTTGCCGATGCGAATAAGTTGACCTTTACGGCGGATTATTACCATGAGAAAATATCCAGTGACGCGCAGAATACCGAGTTGAGACCTCTGCGGGTTAGGATGGGGAAAAATGTCTTAAACGGCATGGCGCAGATCGCGGGCGGAAAAGATAAAAAATCGGAACAGCAAACGTATGGTTTGCGTTGGCAGCGCACTACGGCGGCGAACGATTGGGAAATCAGCGCGTATATGAGCCGTTTTGACTGGGAAGACGCGACCGACCCTCATGTTATTAAAACGGTGCCGGGGCCGAAGCCTCTGGAAAAGAAAGCGTATGATGCTGTGGTACGCAA